>JAABUR0100006213.1_pt1 | contig 14746 bp, 15 predicted proteins | sample 5560091 | NCBI WGS metagenome assembly JAABUR01 (sample SAMN10711879, study PRJNA513375) | rock metagenome | isolation source: Antarctica rocks | place: Antarctica: Victoria Land, University Valley sud
TGTCGGCGCATCGTCCAGCGACGAGGGCCACGCGGTTCAGGCCATTATCCCACAGCACGATCCGGTGATGAGGCATGCTTCGCCCGTCCGGGAGTATCCTATAGGGTAACATGTCGCGCCCGGTCCGGGCGCAGAACGGATCGGCGGCGACGCGGGCGGAAGTGTGGTGGGGAGGGTGCCGATGCGCGAACGATACGACGATGATCTCAACAGCGGTGGGCCGCTGCGGATGGCGGTCGGGCGGGTGCGCCTGCGCTCGGTGGCGCGCGTCGGGTTCAGTATCGGCTGGATCGTCAGCCTGATCCCCGCGCTCCTCACGAGCGGCATCGTCACCTGGATCCTCTACAACATCTGGCGGACGCTGAACGGCTGGACGCCGTGGACCCCCTGGCCGAGCAACACGCGCATCGCCGGTTTCACCCTGCCGACCCCCGAGTTCCGCCCGCGCGAGGCGTTGCGCGTCGAGGGCTTCTATCAGTTCCTCGGCCCGCTCGGTCAGCACCCGATCGTCAGCGCCATCCTCGGCACCGTCGCGCTGACGATCATCGGCGGGATCCTCTTCGCAGTCATCGCGCTCCTGGCCGGGTTCGTCTACAACCTCTTCGCGCGCGCGACCGGCGGGCTCGAATTCGAGTTGGTCTCGCGGGAGCGTCGCCGCCCGCTGCCTGCCGAGCGTCCCAACGGCACGCCGCGCCGCGTCAGCGGCCCGCGCCCGCGCGCGCGTCAGGACGACGAGTGGGCGCTGGAAGATGAGGCTCCGCTGCGCTGGTGAGACCACGCCCCATACCGGAACGGCACGAAAAAGCGCGGGGCGACCGATACGATCCGTCGCCCCGCGCCATGCTGTGCGAACGCTCAGTCTTGTTGCGGGCGGCGGATGACGTGGACGCCGACCTTCACCTCGGCATTGTCGGTCCAGGGGCCGTTGTGGCGCTCGCTCGTGATCTGCCAGCCGAGTTGGGTGGCGGCGGCGAGGAAGTGGCGCGCGGTGTCGCGTCCCGGCTCCGCCAGCCAGAGCGCGCCATCGGGAGCCAGCAGCCGCCCGATCAGCGCCAGCAACGGCGCGATGTCGCGCGCCTCGTAGAGGACATCGGCGGCGAGCAGGCGCGGGAAGCCACGGATCGCGTCGGCGCGGGCCAGCAATCCCTCGGACGGCGCGCGCCAGTTGATCTCGATCGTGCGCGGCTCGCGCCCGGTGTTGCAGCGGGTGTTGTAGCGGCAGAGGGTCAGCGACACCGCCGAATAGTCGGCGGCCAGCAGATCGGCCCCGGCGAGCAGCGCCCCGGCGGCGGTGATGCCGATGCCGCTCCCCAGTTCGAGGGTCGGCAACCCGGCCAACTCGTCCGCGTGCGCGAGCGCGTGGTCGGCCAGGGCGATCCCGCTCGGCCAGATCTCCGCCCAGTAGGGCAGATTCTGCTCCGGGTCGGTCTCCGCCTCATCGAGCAGGCGGTCGTGATCGCTGGGGGCCAGGATGGCGAAGGTGCGGCCCGCGCGTGGCAGGGTCACCAGCACCTCTTTCAGGGCCATTTGCTCGGCGAGACGGCCCCGCAGCCGTTCCAGGCGGCGTTCATTGTCGATGGCGCTATCTGACATCGGGTCACTCCGCGTCGGTGCCGCCGCGCCCCCGGTGGGCGCATGCTCTTCGGGCGCGCTCACCACGGCATGCCCAGGATGAGGCGACGGCTTTGCCAAAGATACCACGCCGCGAGGGTGCGATAGGGGCGGAGCGGCTCGCCGAGCGCGAGGAGTTCCTGCCGTTTCGGGCGGCCGGGGAGCGCCCACGCCTCCTGCGCGGCGATCACCACGCCCAGGTCATCGACCGGCCAGACATCCGGGCGACCGAGCGAGAAGATCAGGAACATCTCGGCGGTCCAGCGCCCGATGCCGCGCACCGCCACCAGTTGCGCGACGATCTCCTCGTCCGGCAACTCGCGCAGCCCCGCGAGATCGAGCGGTCCCGCGACGATCCGCGCGCTGAGATCCTTGAGGTAGAGCGCCTTCGCGCGCGAGCAGCCGACCGCGCGCAAGGCGTCCTCGTCGAGCGCGGCCAGATGCGCCGGGGTCAGGACCGGATCGGGGGCGCAGAGAGCGAGGACGCGCACCAGGATCGCGGCGGCGGCCTTGACCGAGATCTGCTGCCCGATGATCGCCTCGACCAGCGCGCGGAAGTAATCCTCCTCCAGCGTCAGGGTACACGGCCCCGCCGCGTCGATCGTGCGGGCCAACGCCGGGTCGGCGGCGCGCAGATACGCCGTGCCCGAGCGCATAGCATCGGTATCCAACGATCGTGGTGGCGCTTGCTGCTCGCTCGTCACGGTCCCTCTATATCGCCGGCAGGTGCTGCCGCAGGAAAACGGCGACCGCGTCCAACGATGCCGCGCTGATCTCATGCCCCATCGGGAACTCGCGATAGTCCGGGGCGAGGCCACCCGCTTCAAGTACCTGCCGCGCGCGCCGCCCGATCCCGAGCCGCAGGACGGTGTCGGCGATGCCGTGGATCAGCAGCAGCGCCTGTTCCCGCGCTGCGGCGAGGACACCCGGAAAATCCTCGGCCTCGGGGAGGTAGCCGCTCATCGCGACGAGCGCCGCGTACGACGGGTCCGTGCGGAGCCCGGTATCGAGGGTCATCGCCGCCCCTTGCGAGAAACCGAGCAGGGCGCTCCGCGTCGGCGGGACCGCCAGCCGCTCGTGCGTGGCGCGCAAGAAGCCGCGCAACTGCTCGCGCGCGGCCAGCACCTGCGGGGAGAGGCGGACGCCCGCCTGCGGCGCGTCCCGTCGTTCCGCCTCCGACATGATCGGCTCATACCAGGAGAAGTGCTCACCACCGTCCCCGATGTCGAGCCGGTTCGGTGCCTGCGGGAAGAGGTAACGCCAGCCGGGAGCGAGCGCGGGGGCGAGACCGGCGAGATCTTCGGCGTTGCTGCCGCGACCGTGCAGCCCGATCACGAGCGGCGCAGCAGTCGCCGTCGCGCCGGAAGTCACTTCGATATAGGCCATCCCGCCAGCTTCGCCCCATGCCCCGGTCCAGCCCGCCGTCATCGCGCGTTCCCTCTGCTACTGCTTCGCCTGGATCTGCTTGCGGATCTCCAGCGGCGTCATGCCATTCGTCGCGCGTCCTACGACCGCGTCGAGCGATTTGCGGTCGTTGAAGCCGCGCGCCCGCGCCCAACTCCAGAACTCGGTCCAGCCATAATTCGCCAGATCGATCACCTCGTCCTCCTCTTCAAGCGGCTCCCGTGTGAACGAGGATGCGGGCGCGGGCGTGGCGTTCGGTGCGGGTGCGGGGATCGTCGCAGCCGGTCGCGGCGCGGGGCGCGGGGTGGCTTGCATCGGCGCGGGACGGCTCGGCAGCGGGCGGACGGGCACCGGCTCATCGTCGAACGGGGTGGGGGCAGGGGGCGTCGGCTCGCGGCGCGGCTCCGGTACTTCGCGGCGCGGCGCGGCGGCGAGCGGTTCGGGTGCGTGCTCCTCGGCCTCGCGCAAGGGGCGCGGGGGCGCGGCGCGGCGGGTATCGGCGGGGATCGGCTCCGGTCGCGGCGAATACGGGGTGACCGTCGGGCGCGGGGCGACCGCCGCCTGTGGCGCGGCACCGGGGCGCTCCGGTCGCGGCGCTTCCGGTGGTGTCGGGACCGCGCGCACCGACGGCGCGGACTCCACGACGTCATCCTCGCCGAATTCCTGGGCATAGGGCGTGCCGTAGCCGAGCGCGATCAGCGCCCGCCCGAGCGCCTTTGTCTCCGCCTTCTCTATAAAATCGGTGAAATCCTTGCTCGTCTCCGAACCGTAGCCGGTCGCGGAGCCGCCGCCGGGTATCCCTACCTGCGCCTTGAAAATCGCCATGTCGGAGGTGATCGTGACGTGTTCGGTCGCGATCTGGGCGTCGGGGTGTTCCGAGCGCAGCCAGACCAGCCGCCACTTCACATCGAGATAATCGGCACTGCCGCCACGACCGCGCAACTGGCGCAGATGGCGCGTGGGGTCGAATTTGCCGTTCCCTCCGCCTGTTTCCTGCTCGCCCATCGCCCACCTTCCTCGCGTGCCTCGCGCCGGAGCGGGGGCCAAACCGCCGACGCGCGAGGCGTTTGTACGTACAGAACAGATGATAGCATATCGTGACGAGCGTCTGCACGATGCGCGCGCCGCGTGGGCGGGCGCGATCTGTGGCAAGGAATTCGCGCTACAATCGCCGCCGACAGCGCCAACGCCAGGCTCGCAGCGCCGACGCTCCCGTGTTGCCGGGTGTGGCCGCGCCCGGAAGCGCGCGGTGCTACGCGCACTGACGCGCACTGACGCGCACTATCGAGTGCCGGAGAGTGCAGGGAAGCGGTGGCCGTGTCGGCGGAATGTACGAACGCTCGTCGCAGATAGCACCACAGTGGAGGGCAGATGCAAGGCGAAATCAACATACGGCTGACCAATCGGGCGATTTTCCTGGTGCTCGGGGCGGGGGTGCTGATCTGGCTCCTCTTCAACGCCACGCACATCGTCGTCGTCCTCTTCATCGCCGTCCTGCTGGCGACGGCGATCTCAGCAGCGGCAAACCGATTGGAGCGTTATCGCGTGCCGCGCAGCCTCGCGATCTTGCTCACCTATCTGCTGGTCCTGGGGATACTCAGTGGTGTGGTGGGGCTGCTGGTGCCGCTGATCGCGAACGAAGTCCAACTCTTGCGTACCAACCTTCCCGAGTATCAGACACAAGCCGATGCATTGTTGGCGCGTTTCCCGCAGAATAACGGGCAAACGCTGCGGGTTGACGATGTCATCGGTGGCCTGAGCGGGCGTTTGCAGCAAGGGGCGGTCGAGCTGGGACGCGGGGTGGCGGCGGTCGGATCGGTGCTCGTGACGCTCTTGCTGATCTTCGTCTTCGCCTTCTTCATGGCGGTCGATGACCGCTTTGCCACGCGGATCGTGCGGCGCTTTTTCCCGCCGCAGATGCGCGAGCGGGCCGGGACGATCATGGGCCAGATGGGCGATGGCCTCGGCCAATGGGTGCGCGCGCAACTCCTGCTCGCGGCCTTCTTCGGGATCGCGTTCGGGATCGGCCTGGCGATCCTGCGCGTACCCTATGCGCTGACCCTGGCGGTGGTGGGGGCGGTGCTGGAGGTCATCCCCTACATCGGCGGCTTCGTCACGGTGATATTGGCGGTGCTGGTGGCCGCGACGACCGGGAAACTTTGGCTGGTCGGGGCGACGCTGCTCTGGTATCTGGTGGTGGTCAACTTCGAGGCGCACATCGTCGGGCCGAAGATGGTCGGCGACGTGGTCGGGCTACACCCGTTGGTCGTGGTCGTCTCGCTCTTCATCGGCGAAGAGGTGCTCGGTATCCTGGGGGCGTTGCTGGCGGTCCCGATCGCCGTGGTGATGCAGATCCTCCTCGATCAGTTCTGGAAATTCGGCGACGAGCCGCAGGAAGCCGATGAGGGGCAGGCACCGAGTTATAAGGCGGATATCACCCGACCGTTCGCCCAGGCCGGGCGGTTGCCGCTGCGGCGCAATACCGTCGCACCGCCGAAACCACCGCAGTGAGCGCGGCCCGGATAGCTGGAGCGCGATGCGGTGCATGACCCGGCACCAGATAGCGCCATGACGATCAGGACGATCAGGGCAGAAACGTAGAGGGGGAAAGAAACGATGTGCGGCGATCTCCACGGACAGCGCGCGAGCGGGCAGGACGAGTTCCTCCTCGACACCCCGCTCGTGCGCGCGTTCATCGCCGGAACCCGCGCGGCGGTCCGGGAGGCGGCGGGGCCGACTGCGGCGATCGCGGCGATCCGCCCCGCCTTCGCACGGCTCCTCGGCGACGCGACGTGGCTCCCGGCGGTCTATCAGGCTCCGGTGCCGGAGAGCGGCATGGGCGGGGGGATCGGCCAGTGGTTGCTCTTCCGTTCCGGCGACGGCGATCTCTCGCTCTTCGCCCTGGTGGTGCCGCCCGGCGCGGCGACACCGGTCCACGATCACCTCGCCTGGGGGCTGATCGGCCTCTATCGCGGCGAGCAGGAGGAGACGGTCTACGCGCGGCCCGACGATGCCGTGCCGGTCGGCGAGCGCGAAGAATTGCGGCTGAGCGCGCGCCGGATCGTGCGCCAGGGGGATTTCTACCCGCTCCTGCCGCCTGTCGAGGATATCCACCGCGTCCGCACCACCTCCCCTGAAACCTCCGTTTCCCTGCACTTGCTGGCGAACGACACCGGCTGTATCTGGTGCCACGCCTACGATCCCGAGACGGCGCGGGTGCGCCCGTTCCGCTCCGGCTATGTGAATCGGCAGTGCGAGTAGGCGAGTAGGCGAGTAGTCAGTGGCGGTGCCGTTGGCGGGCAATGCTCATCGCAAACCTTTCTACGGACTACGGACTACGGACTACGGGCTACGGGCTACGGGCTCCCTTCTGACTACTGGCTACTGCCTACTCCCTCGGTGGTATACTTCCCCCCGGCAGCGGGGCGAAGCTGAGAGCCATAGAGGCTCTCGGCTTTTTGTCTGTGGGATCGTCGCTGCTGATCGTGGCGTCCTGTCCTGGTGGCGGGTCGCCCGATGTGGGCGTTGGGCGTAATGCGAGGGACCGGGCATGGCCGAATTGAAGCAAACTCACCTCACCGCCGAAGGGAAAGCGCAACTGGAAGCGTCCTTGCCGCTGCTGATCGCCCAGAAACGGGTGATCAAAGAGCGGTTGGCCGGGACGAAAACCTATGGCGATGCCGCCGACGGTGGCGAGGGGACAGAAGCGAAAGACGAGCTGGCACGCCTCGACCGGCGCATCGGCGATATCGAACACATGCTCCGCAACGCCAAGATCATCGATCCGCGCGAGCAGGATGGGACGGTGCGCCTCGGCACGCGCGTGACGATCGCCGATCCTACCGGCGCGATCGAAACCTGGGCGATCGTCGTCCCCGCCGAGGCGAGCACCCGTAACCGCAAAATCTCCGATCAGTCCCCGATGGGCGCGGCGATGATCGGGAAACGCATCGGCGACGAGGTGCGCGTCCACGCCCCCGGTGGGGACATGGTATATACGATCCGCGCGATGGAGTAATGGCGTCGGCAGTCGGCAGTCGGCAGTCGGCAGAGAGGGGTCGGTAGCCGGTTGTCCATAGTCCGTAGAAGGTGCGCTGGCAGGCAGAGTGTTCCTGTCGGCCTCGCGCCACTTTCTGCCGACTGCCGACTGCCGACTGCCGACCCTCCCGAGGGGACATGAGCGACATACAAGCGAGCGAGGGTTTGCCGGAGCAGACGCGCATCCGGTTGGAGAAGGTCGCGCGGCTGCGCGCGGCGGGCGTCGAGCCGTACCCGCCGCGCACGGAGCGGACCCACGAGATCGCGGAGTTGGCGGCGTTGCTCCCGGCGCAGGATGGCACGCCGCCCGGCGGTGGGGAGCCGCCGACGGCGGGCGCGGCGACCGATGAGCCGGGCGAGCCGGTGACGATCGTGGGACGGCTGGTCTCGCGGCGCGACATGGGCAAGTCCAGCTTCGCCCATTTGCGCGACGGCAGCGGCGAGTTCCAGATCTATCTGCGGCGCGATCGCCTCGGCGAGGACGCCTACGGGCAGTTCAAGGCGCTGATCGACCTGAGCGACTTCTTGCAGGTGACCGGCACGCTGATGCGGACGCGCAGCGGCGAGCCGACGTTGGAAGTTTCCGCCTTTCGCCTCCTCGCCAAGGCGCTGACGCCGCCGCCCGATAAATGGCACGGTGTGACCGACACGGAGACGCGCTATCGTCAGCGCTACGTCGACCTGATGGTGAATGAGGAGACGCGCCGGCGCTTCGTCACGCGCTCGCGGATCATCAGCGCCATGCGCCGCTTCCTCGATGCGCGCGGCTTCATGGAGGTGGAGACACCGAGCCTGCAACCGCTCTACGGCGGCGCGGCGGCGCGACCCTTCACCACGCATTACAACGCGCTCGACCAGACCTTCTACCTGCGGATCGCGGACGAACTCTACCTGAAGCGGCTGCTGGTCGGGGGCTTCGAGCGGGTCTACGAGATCTGCAAGGACTATCGGAACGAGGGGATCGACGCCAGGCACAGCCCCGAGTTCACGATGATGGAGCTGTATCAGGCGTATGCCGATTATGAGACGATCATGCGCCTCGTGGAGGAGCTGGTCCACGCGATCACCCTGGAGGTGCGCGGCGAGCCGACCCTCACCTTCGGCGGGCAGACGGTGACGGTGACGCCGCCCTGGCGGCGGCTGAAGATGCGCGACGCGGTCCTGGAATGGAGCGGGGTCGATTACGGCGCGCTGCCGGAACAGGCCGACCTCTACGCGGCGGCGATCGCGGCGGCGAAGACCCAGGGTGCGGACCTCGACATCACGCCGCAGACCGTCTGGCCGCGGATTGTGGACGAGCTATTCAAGACCTTCGTCCGCCCCAACATCGTCGAGCCGACCTTCATCTACGACTACCCGACCGCCCTCTCGCCGCTCGCCAAGCAGAAGCCGGGCGAGCCGGAGACGGTGGAGCGCTTCCAGCCGCTGATCTGCGGCAGCGAGATCGGCAACGCCTACAGCGAGCTGAACGACCCGCAGGAGCAGTTGGCGCGCTTCCGGGAGCAGGTGCGCGACCGCGAGGCGGGGGATGAGGAGGCGATGCCGATCGACGAGGACTACGTGGCGGCGCTCCGTTACGGGATGCCCCCGACCGGCGGCCTCGGCGTCGGCATCGACCGCCTGGTGATGCTCTTCACCGACCAGCACGCCATCCGCGACGTGATCCTCTTCCCGGCGCTCCGCAATCAGACGGGCGAGTGAGGGCACCGCACGGCGATCAGGCACGCTCCGATCGCTAGAACGCAACGCGGGCGGGGGCGCAGACCATAGTGGGGGACGGGGCGAATCTGCCCGGCCCCTTTCGCTGCCTTCTGGCGAGCGGCGTAGCTTACTTGTCCGTAGGTTCGCCCGCGACTGCCACCTGTACCCGCTGGCCTTCGGTCGGCTTGAACTGCGTCTGCCCTTGCCACGCGACCTCGTCGCCCGGACGAATCGTCGGCAAGCGTGGGTAGGCAAATTGCTGCCGCATGACGCTCTTGCCGGACGCATCGACCACGTCAACGGCGATGCTGGTCGTCTTGGCGGCGACCTGACCGCGATTGACGACTTTACCGGAAACGAGCACCGTGCCATCGGTGTCAGCAGTCGTTGCGATGTCGATTAGATCAAGCCCTTCTGCGGGATTATCCGGCTGACCAATCGCGCTCGCCGGTTGGACAGTGACCGGCTGTTGGTCGGTCGCTCGCCCGTTGGCTTCGGTCAGGGTACGGGGCTCTGCGGTGGGTGCGGCACCGGATGATGTCTTTTGCGACCCGCCGCAGGCGACCAGCGCCAGTAGCAGGAAGGGGGTGAGGAGCAGGAGCAGGCAGCGCATCGGAACCTCCAGAGTATGCGGGATCAGCGATTCGGGCAGTTATTTCACCAGATTGATCGAGATCGGTCCGCTATAGGGGCGCAATGAATTGGGGTAGCTGGTGGACCACAGGTTTGCCCCGTTGGCGTGGATGGGATAGTTCTTGATCAGCTTACCCCGATAGTCATTCCCCGATTTCGTGACCAGGAAGGCTCCCCAGAGCCGGCCATCGAGCTCAGGGCTTGGTCTTTTCGCCTTGCTCCCACTGTAATCGCTGTAGGCATACGGATCGTGCGGGACGACGATCGGCAGGAGCATCACGCAATTGTTCGGGTTTTGTCCGGCGAGGCACCCTTGCGTACCGTTGATCGTGTGGGCGGGACCTGCTGTTGAGGCCAGGGTGCCGGTGTTCGCTTTGATGGCCGGGATATATTGATCGATGTCGTAGCCTTTCTGGCCGTTGGTTGCCACATACTGCACATCCCGCTCCGGATACGACCCTGCCGGCTTCATCAGGCCGTGCCAATCGTAGTTGTAATTCCCGGTGAGGCCGCACTTGGCGCTATCCGGCATCGTGGGGGAGGAGATCAGGAAGTCCGGTGCTGAGGCATTCGGTTTCAGGCTGCCATCGTTGCTGCGGACGTTCCAGTCGTACGCGTAGGCTCCGTCCCTGATCTGCGCCGGTTCCTGTACCACGGTGATGATCGGCTTGGGGGGAGCGGGAGTGGGAGGGGGCGGATCAGGGACGGTATTGTCGGATACATCCATCCCTTGCATGATGGAGCTATTGGCCTCGCCCGGGGAGTTGATCCCGCAGACCATGAAGACGACATCGAACTCGCCGATCTGTGGCACCAGTTGCACCTGGGCGGTCGAGACGGCGGCGGTGCCGGATGTCTTGATACCGAGCGCACGCATGAAAAAAGTGGTGTGTTGCTCGCTCACGCGCACGCGGATGCCGGTCGCGGTAGTTGGGATCGAACCGTTGTTGTTGCACGGTTGATTGAGGGCGTTGCGGGCATTATCGATGAAGTCGCAGGTGAAGCGCGAGGCGTCATTCGGGGCACCGTTCGCCACCGCAGTATTGAATAGCGCGTTCCATACATCGTTGCGGTTGACCGAAATCGATGTCGTGGCTTGCCGCGCGATCACGCGTGTCCCGGCGAGCGCGGCGGTGTCGGCGGCATTTTGCATCGTCCGTCGCTCCGTGTAGTTTATCCCGGAGTCGATCACGAGTCCGAGCCCGGCGATCAACACCAGGGACATCAGGGCGAAGAGCACGAGCGTTTGGCCGGGTGCGTGGCGTAATCGGCGCAGCTGCCGGATGGTCTGCATCAATACACCGCCCTCACGGTTTGGCGAATTTTGAAGTTTGGGGGGAGGATGCGTACGATCTGCGTCGTGATCGGCTGGAAGACGAAGTAGCCACTCACCTCGATCGCATCGCCCGGTCCGGGGCTCGTGCAGGCGGTGGCGTTGGCGATGCAGTCGATCGCCGTCGTTGGCGCGGAGGCCTTGTAGCGCTTCAGCGAGTCGATGACGAAATCCCGGTCCGGGACGCCGAGCAAATACCGATCGTCGGAGGTGTCCGGCAAGATTCCCGGATCGGTGACCTCGCGGAAGGCGCGCTTCTTCACGCTGATGATGTCGGGCTGATAGAGCCCGGTGAGCGCGCCTTCTTTGATGGCATTGTTCAGGCGCGTCGCATAGATATACGCCCGCCCGAGATCGAGCGCCCCCAAGAGGATCAGCATCAGCAACGGCGTGAGCAGGGCCATCTCGACGATGCCCTGCCCGCGATTCCGGCGCTGTGCTCGTTGTCGTTGCGATCGTTGCCCAATCATCCGTTATCCATCCGTGCGGTGGGTGTCGTCGGACGGGGCGGCGGGCGAAAACACCCAGCCGCCCCGCCGCGATTAGTTCGGGCCGTTCTGAATGTCGACCGAGGCGCACTCGCGCATCGGGATGTTGCCGAAGCCGATCAGCTTCGGTAGCGCCATCTGGAAATCGTACTTCGCGCAGACGGTGAGGAGATTACCGGTCTGCGGATTGGCGCAATCCTGCGGGATGATCTTCCCGCTGGCATCGACGCTATTCGTCCCGGACCACGCCCCACCGAGTCCACCGACGATCGGCGTCTGCGTCGGGGTCGCTGTCGGTATGGGCGTGTTGGTCGGCGTCGGCGTGACCGTCGGTGTCGGCGTGTTCGTTGGCGTGTTGGTCGGCAGCGGCGTGGCCGTGTTGGTCGCCGTAGCGGTGGCGGTCGGCGTGTTCGTTGGCAGCGGCGTGTTGGTGGCGGTGGCCGTCGCCGTCGGTGTATTGGTCGGCAGCGGCGTATTCGTCGCGGTGGCGGTCGGGCCAGGGCAGCTCACCGTCCAGCTGATGTAGGTGAAAGTGTCGATGCTCCCATCGGTCTTGTCGTGTCCTCCCACGTACATATAGACGGTGAAGGTTGTGCCGGGGCTGTAACTCGGGTAACTGAAGGTGAATGTTCCCTTGCCATTCACCGGCGCGGCTTGCGGTGTATATTTCCAGTTGTCGCCATCAAGGCTTGTCACGAAGTACCCGCCGACGGCATCATACTTATTCGGGACGTTGGTGACCGTCACCGAATCGCTCTTGGGGCAACTCGTCACATCGGCGTGCGTCGCTGCTGGCGGCGGCACCGGCGTGTTCGTCGCCGTCGGCGGGACGGGCGTGTTGGTGGCGGTCGGCGGCACCGGGGTCTTCGTCGCCGTCGGCGGGACGGGCGTATTCGTCGCCGTCGGCGGCACCGGCGTGTTCGTCGGCGGGATGGGCGTGTTGGTGGCGGTCGGCGGCACCGGGGTCTTCGTCGCCGTCGGCGGCACCGGCGTGTTCGTCGGCGGGATGGGCGTGTTGGTGGCGGTCGGCGGCACCGGGGTCTTCGTCGCCGTCGGCGGCACCGGCGTGTTGGTGGCGGTCGGTGGGATCGGCGTATTGGTCGGCGTGGCGGTGTTGGTTGGCACCGGCGTCGGCGTGATCACCGCGCTGGCGCTGATCGTGAATTTTACCTTGAAGTTGTCTCTCGGGACCTGAATTTCCAGGTAGTAGTCGCCAGCGTTGAACGTTCCCGAGGCGTTCTGATAGTACGGGAGCGGTGCGATGATGTTGCCCTCGGTATCGGTCACCCAGGAGGTGAGCGAGGCGACCACATCGCGGCAGTTCGATGAGACGGTGAAAACGACGCGGACGGTGTCACCGGGTCGCACTTTCCCATCAAGGGTCTGCCCGACCGGCTTGCCGTTCACCACGAAACCATAGTTGCTGACGCAATCATAGGTATCGGCGGCGACCGCTCGTGCAGCGAGTGCGGGTGCGACTACGCCGAGGCCCAGACCGGCTGGCGGCACCGGAAGCTTGCTTGACATCGTGGAGGGGGGAAGCGCGGCGAAATTGCGATCGGTGCAACGGATGATGCCGCCTTTGTCGGCGAACGACTGGCGTAGATCAGGCTCGATGGCTAGCTTCATTCCGGACGCTGTTTGATTTGCTGCTGCGATCATCCCCGCGCTGTTGGACGGATCGGTGGCACCATAGCGCGCCGCCTCGCGGACGGCGTTGGAGAGGGTGGTGCGAGAATACACGCCGCGCCCGAGATCCACGACCCCGGCGACCATCGTCATCAGCAGGAGGCTGACAAGCGAGAATTCGACCACGCCCTGCCCAAGAAAGCGCCTGGGGCGGGTCGCCGTCTCAACCTTCTTCGCGGCTCTTCTGTGCGGTCTGCTGCATCTCATTCGTGCCAGGAATCTCATCGCGTCTCCCCTTGTCGGTGTACCAGCCCGCGCGCCGTTCTGTACGCTCGCTGCATGTGTCGCACGATCGCCGGGCATCGACAGCGGGGATGCGCGGCACGTTCCTCTCGTCGCCGACAAGGCCGAATGGGTGATTGCCCCTTCGCCCGGCCTCGACTTTGCTGTATGGATAGTCTAGAGGGTGTTAGGCACCTTGAACGGACGCTTGTACGGGGTGCATGCACGCTAACGGCGAGGCTGACGAAAGAGGCGGGGCGAATCATCTGTGATTGCGGCACGGCACGGTGACAGGCCCGTTGAAGGCGCGTGATTGCGTCAGCGGTTCGTTACCAACCACCTGATAGTGCTATAGATTACACAACTAGCAGTTATAAGTTCCTAACACCCTCTAGGGAATATCCTTCGGGCATGATATGGAGCGATAGTCCTATCGGTTTTGGGACTGCCGGGGCAGAACAGAGGTACTACCAACGCGCCGAGTCATGGGACCGTCGATCTGGGATGACCGCGTATACCGGTTGCCGATCGCGATCAGGCACCGATCGCGCCCTTCAGGGCGTATTTTTGTCGCGCTCGTATGCTTATGTTCGCGGTTGGGGTCGGCTTGTACGCCGATGTCGCCCCTACGAGGGCGATAGCATCAGCGCATAGGCGATACTGGCGACATGGCGTATTGAACGCGCAAGGGCCGGTGCGCGAACCGCTGGGAGGCTCGCGCACCGGCCCTTGTCGCCGGATCGTTACGGCACGTCCTGGATATCCACCGTGGTGCATTCGCGCATCGGTATCGTGGGGAAGCCGATCAGACCTGGCAGCGCCAGATTGAATTGATATCCGGCGCAGACGGTGAGCAGATTCCCGACCGCCGGGTTGCTGCATTGCTGCGGGATGATCCGGCCATTCGCATCGACCTGGCGCGTGCCGCTCCACCCGCCGAATTCCCCCGGTACGTAAGGGGTCGCGGTCGGCGGCACCGGTGTGCTCGTCGGCACCGGCGTGTTGGTCGGAATCGGTGTATTGGTTGGTGTGGCGGTTGGCGGCTCCGGTGTCGGCGTATTGGTCGGTGTGGCGGTCATCGTTGGCGTGGCGGTCGCCTGCGGTGTCGGCGTATTCGTCGGTGTACTCGTCGGCGGCGCGGGCGTATCCGTCGGGCGCGGTGTCGGTGTGTTCGTCGGTGGCCCGGGGGTATTCGTCGCGGTCGGCGGCACCGTCGCGGTCGGGACCGGCGTGTCAGTTGGTGTCGCCGTCGGCGGGGCTGGCGTTGGTGTGTTCGTGGGTGGTGCGGTGGTCGCAGTCGCGGTCGGCGGTGCTGGTGTGTTGGTTGGAACGACCGGTGTGGCGGTCGCGGTCAGCACCGGCGTATTGGTCGGCGGGATGGGCGTGCTGGTCGGTGTCGCGGTTGGCGGAACAGCGGTCGGCGTGGGCGGGGCGGGCGAACTGGCGGTGATCTGGAATAGGATCTTGTAATTATCGCTGGGGACAGTCACCTCCATGTAGTAGTTAACATTCGCAATAAGCGGCTGGCGCAGACGCCCCCACCCCCACCAGGGGACTCAGGCGGCCACCGCCCGGCGTTGGCGATTGACCAGCCCCGCCACGGCACGAACGCGGGCGGTATGCTGCG
>JAABUR0100006216.1_pt1 | contig 14741 bp, 13 predicted proteins | sample 5560091 | NCBI WGS metagenome assembly JAABUR01 (sample SAMN10711879, study PRJNA513375) | rock metagenome | isolation source: Antarctica rocks | place: Antarctica: Victoria Land, University Valley sud
CGCTTCTATGCAACTTGCCTCATCAGGATACCTTTTGCTGAATTCATCTATGTTCATCTTTGCCCCTTTTTTATACTAAATTTAAACATTATTTATCAATAGTACAAGTTACGGACAGTCATATAATCTTAAATTGATTGTCGCGATTCTTTAGATTTAAAAAATGCTGCGCCTTTCGTATTTTCAAACCATGCAATTGTAGGTCTGTCTGATGGATAACCATATTGGTTTCTGAATGCTTTTCGTTCTGGAGTATAATCCCACCATTGCTTTTTGCTGCCTGGATAATTTGCATAATGAACAACTAACCAAAACTGATCTTCAACACAAGGGTCAGTCCATTTTCCAATATACTTTTCATAGGCGTTTAATAACTCAGGACCAGATTTATTTTTTAATGAAGTGAGATTGTAATAACCTAATAACATTAAATCTTTTGCAAACTTTATACCTATGGAAGAGATGCTTTGAAATTCAAATAAGGCTTTTAATATTTTAGCTCTTTCAGCATTAGCATCTAATAGGATGATGATTTCATCAATAGCATAATTGGCTAATTCTTTCTGCGGGATTTTCTTGGTCTTCATTAGTTTCTTCTCATCTACAGTTAGTTCCAAGTTAATGGTTTTTTTCATCATTATTCATCCTCGGCAAAAGTAAGCATAAAGTTATTGTTATCTTGAATAGAAAATTCCGTTGCGCCATAAAAAGTAGTTTCCAAGCCTTGCAATACGGTTACTTTATCTTTAATATCGTCATAAAACTGGCGTACGCCTTTGACTTTTATATACAACAACAAAGAGCCACCAGTTTGCCTTGATACTACGGGCAGCATGTTTTCAATACTTGCAAAGGTTTGAAACATAAAGGTAACGCTGCCATTCATCATCAAGGCAAATACAGGATTGTTGTTATCAGGGACTACCGTGATAACCTGAAACCCAAGTATTTGATAAAAGGAAATAGTTTCTTGAAGGTCTTTGACATACAAATTTGGTGATACAGTTTCCATAACATTTTTTGCTAAAAATAATAGTTTTTATATCGATAACAAATAAATTAATAGATTTATTTGAAAAATAAAAAAAAGGGAATTACTTGGAAGTCAATGCTTTTTTTACCACCTAAAAATCCAACTTGAACATTCCTCCAGCCACCAGCCAAAACATCAGCCAGATGTACTGTTTTTATCGGTAAATTAGTTCTAAACCTCGAATGAAAGAAACCAAACCAGCGTCCATATGATCCAAGTTTGTATAAACTTCTGTATCTACCTTAACTTTATTGTTAACAGCAGATAGCTTTTTTGAAATTTCTTTTACAGGTTCCACAGACCATTTAGGCTCTTCTAACCCGCCAACACTCAGAAAAATATTCAGTGAATCTGTACCTTGCCGAACTTTAAGTTTTTCTGGTAATTGAAACAGGTAATTGTTATTATACCATAAAGTTGGACTGCCTGATACAAATCCTGAAAAATCATTCCTTTTCTCATTCACTTGCTCCAAAAGTGCAAACAAGGAAAAATATCCCCCAAATGAATGACCTAATAATGTCCTCTTATTAGGTTTTGTCCTGTAAGCAGTATCGATATTTGGTAGTAACTCCCTCGTTATAAAATGATAGAAATGTTCGCCACCACCAATTGCTTTCATTTCATCAGTTGGAATGGCTTTCGGATATAGGTAATCCCTCACCCGTAAAGAATCCATTAGCTTAAACGACTTATAGCCGATTCCAACCAATATTAAAGGAGGTAATAATCCGCCTTTTTCATATTGATGCAATACCGCGGCAAGCATTGGATAGTAGAAATTTGCATCAGTTACCACAACTACCGGATAATGCTTTTTAGGTTGCTTCTGATATTCGAGTGGTAGTTGTACAGAGATGTAAAAGCTGTCTTTAACATTTTTTGAAAATATAGTAAATTCTCCTTTTGCAACCTGTGGCTTCTTTTGGCCCTGGTTGGTTTGTTTACATGCGGATAAAATCAGCAGCAGGCACAGTAGTTTATTCATTAAAAGGTGAACTTTTTTCATTATTGTAAGGTTTAATAAACTCAGCATAGCTTTTTTTAATGTAAACCATAAGCTCATAAGAAGTCATTCTTTTTATTTCAATAATGGATGGCCGATACCGATCCATAAAGTTTTGCAATGAATCTCCTTTTAATCCAGTTTCGGCAGTTACTTTTTGTTTGGAGAACATCTCGTCCACATAATTATTTTCCTCATCTTTTAATAACTTTTTTTGAAGTTTGGAAACAGGAGCCTTGCTTTGGGTTATTAAGCCAACAACCTGTAAAAGGTTTAGGCTTATAAGTGTTGAGGTATTGTTGGTAGCTATGTTTGGGAAAACAGGAGTATTTTTATTAAAGGAAATTGGAATAAAAATATCTTTAAAGCCAGGACTTTTATAGTTAAATACTGATGAATATTCTTTCCGGGTTTTGATAGAATCTAATCTGAAGTCAGGAATTGCCCTCACAGTTACTTCTTTTAACAAAATAGATTGTTGTTTCTGCCGAATTGGAACCGTATCTGATGCAAGGTTGTGATTAATTACCTTATGGTAAATTTGATGGTTATTTATCTGCGCAAAAAGAGAATTTGATATTAACATAAACGCCGATAAATCTATCCGTCTCATATCATGATTATTTGTTGATTTCGCTAAAGTATAAGTTAAAATTCTGATAGTTAAACCTTTAACATTCTTTAACTAAAGCCTTCACTCTCGCAAATTCTCCCAAACCACAAATCATGTGTACTGTTTTTACCGATGTAACCTTGCAAATCGAATAACCAAAAAGCATCGTAGAAATAATTACTTATCACCATAATGCCCAACAGCAGAAACTACAAATACTGTAATCACTTCTACATCAATTCTATAAACCAAACGATCTTTTTATTGATTTGTCTCGACCAAGAACCTGACAACTCAAATTTCAATTGTTCTGGTTTTCCTGTTCCCTTTTCTGGATGTTCTGAAAGTTCTTCAAATATTTTTTCAATTCTTTTGATTGAAGCTTTATCTCCGGATTTATATAGGGCTTGTAGTTCTTTTTGAGCAGCTTTTTCAACTACTACAAAATACTTTCCCCTATGTTTTTGGGGTTAGCAATGGTTATCGTTTCACCATTTTTAATGTTTTGCTCTGCTTGTTTTACCCTTTCAATCAGTTCAGAATTAGTGGACAATTTGTCGGCATCAGACAAAGGCGTTAACAAATAAGCTTTGTCTTTTCCGCGCTGCACCACTATTTGAATTTTGGTATCCAACAGATCAAAATATTTTTTCTGGTTATTTCTGAATTCTTTGCTGCTAATGATTAACATATTAATCTAACTAATTCACTAAGATAATATTTTAATCAGGAACTGATACTTCTTTTATCACCCAAAAATCCACCTCAAACATTTCCCCAACCATTTGCCAAAACATCAGCCAGGTGTACTGTTTTGAGCGGTAAATTATTCTTATCAATATAACCTTGCAAATGCAGCAAACAGGAAGCATCGGTAGAAATAATATATTCAGCCTCTAAAGCCAGTGCCTGATCTACTTTTTGCTGCGCCATAGCCGAAGAAATCGCTTCAAATTTAACGGCAAAGGTTCCGCCGAAACCGCAGCAAGTTTCACTGTCTGGCAGTTCTAATAGTTCCAATCCGTGTACTTTTTCCAACAGTTTTCGTGGTTCTTCTTTGATTTTGCATTCGCGTAAAGCAGCACAACTGTCATGGTAAACGGCTTTGCCTTCCAGTTCGGCACCGAAGTAATCCTGCTCCATCACGTTCACCAGAAAGTCGGACAGTTCGTGGATATGGTTTTGGATAGAACGGCATTTATTATGAACGGCCGTATTGGTAAACAGATCGTTGTAATAATTTTTTACCATGCCGGTACAGGAAGCAGAAGGGGAAACAATAAAGTGCTGATCGGAAAAATCATCCAAAAACTTACTGCCAACAGCTTTGGCATCGTCCCAAAAACCGGCATTAAAAGCTGGCTGGCCGCAGCAGGTTTGTGCCGGATTGTAAATCACTTCGCAGCCCACTTTCTCTAACAGTTTTATGGTGCTAAAAGCAGTATCGGGATAAAGCTGATCAATAAAACAAGGTATAAACAATTCAACTTTCATTCAGTTCTACGGATTTGAAAGGCTGTAAAATTCAGCATTATTTCCGCTGTTTTTTTCTGTTGTGCGTAAAGAAAACAATAAAACCAGACCAACAACAAACAGGATCGTAAGGAATAAGATAGAATTGCGCATGTTCCCGGTCAGTTCTTCAATAAAACCAAATCCGAACAAGCCGGCAACGATAGCTACTTTTTCGGTCACATCATAAAAACTAAAGAACGAAGCCGTATCGGGAATATTTTGCGGCAAAAATTTGGAATAAGTGGAACGCGAAAGCGACTGGATACCGCCCATCACCAAACCAACAATTACAGCTAAAATATAAAATTGAGTTGCAGTAGTGATAAAATAAGCAAAAACACAAACCAATATCCATAGGACCACTACGGCCATCAAAACGGAAACATTGCCGTACTTTTCTGATAGTTTCGACATCAGCGTAGCACCGCCAATGGCAACCAATTGGATGATCAATATGATAGAAATCAAGGAAGCTGTGCCCAGGTGCAGTTCCTTTTCGCCAAAGTTGGCAGCTACCAGCATGATTGTTTGTACGCCCATTGAATAAAAGAAAAATGCCGGTAAAAAATGCTTCAGCAAAGGCATATTTTTCACCTGATGCCAAACTTTTTTCAGTTCCTCAAAACCGTTGTGCACTTTTTGCTGCTTTAATTTATCAAAGCTGGGGCTTCCTTTGGGCAGTACTTTGAACGGGATCTGCGCAAACCCGATCCACCATAACCCGACCAATAAAAAGCTAAGCCTTGCCGGAAATGTTGCATCGGTAATGTCAAAAGTTTTGGGCGACAAAACAAACACAAAACAAATGATCTGCAAAAGCACACTTCCGATATAACCATAAGTGAACCCTTTCGCACTTACGCTGTCCTGCTGATCAAGGGTGGCGATTTCCGGCAGGTAAGAATTATAAAAAACTGCCCCGCCACAGTAACCAATCGCTGCAATGGCAAAACAAATAATGCCCAATTCCAACGTGTCCAACTTAAAAAAAAACAAACCGCAGCAAGCTATTGCACCAATCCAAGTAAAAAGCTGCATATAAATTTTTTTATTCCCTCGATAATCTGCTATCGAAGTTAAAAAAGGCGTTAAAACAGCGATCACAAAATAAGCTACGGCCAGCGCATAATTGGAAAGCGCGGTGTTGACAAAGCTTTTTCCAAAGAAAAAAACTTTATCCCCATGTTCCTTTGTTGTGGTAATAGCGGTATAATAAGCTGGGAAAATAGTGGATGTGATAACCAGGTTGTAGGACGAATTCGCCCAATCGAACATGGCCCAGGCCTTAATGGTCTTTTTGTTATTTTTGATCTCCATACTTGCTGCAAAGTAAGTATAATTTAGTAAAACAGAAATTGAGTATCAAACAGGAAATAAAATGTCCGCACTGCCATGAATGGACTTTATGGAGAGGCCATATTGATGACCGCTGTTTATACTGTGGAGAATTTTTGGAGATCGAAAAATTTACCAAATCCGTAGAAACGAAAATAGAACGGGAAGTAAAAGAAGAAAGCGATTTTTTATTTGTACGTCCGCAGGACAGCGAATTTGTAAGAAAGCTAAAAAACAATTTACGGCCAGTACGTACGGTATTTTACTATTTTCAAATTGGCTTTGTTATTTTTATCTCTGCACTTTTATGGTTGATTGGCGTGGTGTCAGCATAATATGAAAACTTTGTTGAATCCCTGGTTTTTAGTTTTTTGTATTCTTTGGACGGTCTTTTACTTTGCTAAAATCAGTCATTGTCCTATACTTCTTTTACAAGGTCATTTTACAGATTTACTGGCCGTGCCGGTAATCGCCAACCTTGGGCTTTGGTTTCAACGGTTTTTTGCCGGTAAAAGAAGCATGTATGTTTTAAAAGCCGGACATGTGATTTTTATTGTGATTTATATCTCCTTAGTTTTTGAATGGTTGCTGCCAAAGTACAATCCCGTAAAATTCACTGGCGATTGGATGGACGTGGTACTGTATATTTTGGGTGGCGTGTTTTTTTTTAGGTGGATGAACAAACCGCTTCCTGCAATCAATAAAAAACTTCCGCTTAAATAGACGGCAGCTTGCAAACAAATTATAATTAGTTGCTGTATATTGGACAATATCCAAACCCATATTTTTAATTTTTTTCATTTGACAGATCAACTGCACAACAGAATTACTGATAATGCTGCAAGCATAGACAAAGAAGGAGCTTTCCCACAAAAAGAATTTGAATGGATGGCCGCCGAAGGTTTACTTTCTATTACCGCTCCGGGCAGGGAATTGGATTTTAATCTGCCAAAAACAGCAGAACTGTTGCAATTGTTTAAAAAAGCCGGCAGCGCAAATTTATCTGTAGGAAGGATTTACGAAGGCCATATCAATGCCTTACAGCTCATATATTTATATGGAAATGCCATGCAAAAACAGCATTGGTTCCGAGAGGCCGATCAGGAACAAAAACTGTTTGGCGTTTGGAACACGCAGGCAGAAGGTGGGGTTCGTATTTACGATATGGGCGATGGTTTTTATCAGCTGGAAGGCAGCAAGACCTTCTGCTCCGGTTCCGGCTGGATTGACAGGCCATTAATTACAGGCGAAATGATCTCCCCTGAAAAAAGAGGCTGGCAGATGTGCATTGTCCCGACCGAAAAAGTAAAACCAATTGCTGCCGACAGCAGTTTTTGGAAGCCGATCGGTATGCGGGCTTCCGCCAGTTTTAAAATGGATTTTACAGGAGTTGAAATCCAGGAAAAAGATTTACTGGGCGAACCGGACGCATATTACCGGGAACCTTATTTCAGCGGCGGCGCTATCCGTTTTACGGCTGTGCAATTGGGCGGGGCGGAAGCTGTTTTTAACGAAACAAAACGTTTATTGCGGGCGATGAACCGTGCAGAAGATCCTTTTCAAAAAGCAAGAATAGCGGAAATGTCTTATCTGACAGAAAGCGGGAATTTATGGTTGAAGCAGGCCGGGGAAAATACTGATCACTGGATCAAAGAAAATGCTTCTGAAGAAAAAATCATTGCTTATGCCGGGACGATGCGCAGTTTTATGGAAGAGATTTGTACACGCATTCTGCAGCTTGCCGGGCAGTGCGTTGGTGCCCGGGGCTTTATTTGCCCCAATGCTTTTGAGCGTATTCACCGTGACCTAACGCTTTACCTTAGGCAACCGGCACCGGATGCAACGCTTATACAAATTGGGAGCTATGTTTTAAATCAGGAAAAAACCGATGGTATCTGGAACTGAACGAGCAAACTGGCAACAGCAGGCGAAAGCATTAACAACAGATGATTTATTGAAATTTGGCATCACCGTAGTCATTGCCCCTCATCCTGATGACGAATCTTTGGGTTGCGGAGGGACGATTGCCTTGCTGCGAAAAGCCGGTTTGCGGGTGTACGTTATTTTTATGAGTGATGGCACGCTATCTCATCCAAATTCAAAAAAGTATCCGGCAGATAAGTTAAGGGTTCTAAGGGAAGCAGAAGCACTGAACGCTTTGAAAATTTTGAATGTCCCGGCTGCCAATGCTTCTTTTATGCGGATAAAAGATAGGTCTGTCCCTGATCAAAATTCCCCGGGTTTTGATGCTGCTGTTCAGCAAATGCTGAAGCAACTGAAATATATTCAACCAGATACCGTACTGGTTACCTGGGAAAAGGATCCGCATCCTGATCATCGTTCTTCCTGGCAGGTTCTAAACCAAGCTGTATCAATATTGGAAAAAAAGCCGCGGGTTTTGCAGTATCTGATCTGGATCTGGGAATTAGGAAAGCAAGAAGATATTGCTGACGATCAGCAACTTTATTGGTTTCGGATAGACATAAAAGCTGTTGTAGAAATGAAAAAACAAGCCATTGCTGCCCATGTTTCCCAAGTGAGCCGACTGATTGACGATGATCCGGAAGGGTTTATTCTTTCGCCCCAGATCCTTGCCCATTTTGATCATGCCAATGAACTATTTATAGAAAAATCAAGCCCAAACCCTGATATGCCGGAAAACAAAGGTTCTTTATCCACCGAATTTTTTAATGAGTTTTACAGTCATGACGACGATCCCTGGAACTTTGAAAGCAGCCCTTATGAATTGAGCAAATACAAGGCAACGCTTGCTGCTTTGCCCCGGGAAACTTATCAAAATGTTTTTGAAATTGGCTGCTCCATTGGTGTGCTGACTGAAATGCTGGCACCCAAATGCAAAAAACTATTGGCTGTAGAACCGGCAGACGTCCCTTTAGAAAAAGCAAAAAAACGTCTTAGGAATTATCCGCAGGTAACCTTAAAGAAAATGCTCGTTCCGCAGGATTTTCCGGGAGATCAGTTTGATCTGATCCTGCTGTCTGAAGTGGGTTATTTTTTAAGCCGGGAAGATTTAGAAAAACTTGCCGGGTTGTTAACTGAGCATTTACAGCCGGGCGGACAACTGCTCTTAGTGCATTGGACTCCTTTTGTACCCGAATTTCCGCTGACAGGCGACCAGGTGCATGATCATTTTATGGATTTAGCCCTGCAAAAAAAGCATTTAAAACATTTGCTGCACCAGCGCAGAGAAAAATTCCGGTTGGACTTGTTTGAAAAAGCATAAGCACATTTAAAACTAAGAAGTTGTTTAAACTTATATCGGGCAGGGTTAAACCAGTAGGCGGATTTTCCGGATTGAACATTTTTTTGAAGAGCCATAGGCCCGGCACATATTGTAAAAATGGGTTTCAACCCGTTTAACTAATAAAGTTTAAACAACTTTTAAATCAAAAAAATTACATACTTCTTTTAGCACTAAAAATTTTGTGTTTGGATTTATGAACCATCGGCCATCAACTATAAACTTTTTTTATAGGATAAAAGAAGCATCAAACCCTAACTTAATAATTATTCACAAATGCCCTTAATTCGCTTATGGCTTGTGTGATATGCACCAGTTCCCATTTTTTGCCCCATTTCCCTTTACCTATTTTCTTGCGGACTATTTTCCAGAACAAACCAAAATATTTACTGGCTATCAATTCTTGATGTAACCATTCCGGCTTAAGCAGCAAATCTTTGGCAACGGTCAGCAAAGCCTCCTGATCATAAAACCCTTTTTTTAAATAATCTTCCCGACATTGGCGCAATGCCCGTTTGCTTTTAAATTTGATCAGCCAGGCCTCAACCGGTTCTACTTCCTGCGTATGGCCATATCTGAGATAACCAGACCATTTTTTCAACTGTTCTGAAAAACCAACCTTTACCCTACCAGACATACGGGTTGAAGTATAGGCTTTTACATCAGGTGTTTTCCTGATCCGCACATCCATCTGCTGCAAAACCTCATGAAAAGCATTGTCTTCTAAATAAGGCACTTGCGGCAACCGGCCAACCTCATAATAGGTAGTACAGGTTACTGCCATACTGGCCCCGAAATATTGGAAGTGCCTCGGCCAGGGATCGTGTTCTTCTGGGTCAACTATAGCTTCTGCCCTGGCCAGCAAACTACGGTAAGCCACATCCCTTAAATGATACAATCTGGCATTGCGCGTGTTGCTGCGGGTCAGGATCCTGCCGCCTACTGCATCGCAACCATTGGCAATTTCTTTCATGATATGATAAACCCAGCAGGCATCAACTTGTGTGTCGCCATCGGTAGAAGCAATAATGCCATTGCAATTTCCGGTAGCTGTTAAACGATGGTAAGCCGTGTCCATTAAAAGCCTGCGCACAAAACCGATATTTGCTTTTCTTACCGGAAGATTGATTTCGGCAATATGCAACGGAAAGCCGGGATATTTTTGCTGATAGTTTTTTGCTATGGTGAAAGTTTGGTCTCTGCAATTGTTGACCAGCAGCAAAACTTCATAAATACAAGGGTCTAAAGCTGTTCCGCTGCTGTCGGTTTGCAAGCGGAGGGCATCTAAAGTTTTACGTAGGTTTCTGGCCTCGTTTCGGGCCGGAACGATAACAGAAACTTTTAAAGAATTGGACGGCATTGCCGCCCGGTCAAATATGTTGTTATAGTTTATACTAATTGGTGCAACTTCAATATTTTCTGTTTGCATTTTTTAAATAAATGTATACTTACTGATTTTATGTTGATAAAAACAGCATAGGACTACAACCAAAACTTGCTCCGATTGTTGAACCGCTAAAATAAATAATTCTGATGATACGCAATATCAATATTTATTTTTTGCAAAAGGCCGATGAGGCTGGCGGAAACAATCCTGATTTTAGATGTCGCCGGACCTAAAAACAGGTATACAGTTTCCTCAAAATAAATACTGATATTCCGCAAAAAACCAAAACTTGAATTCACAGTCTTAAACCTTATATGTCAACTACTCTTTTAAACCAGTTTAGTATCCTGAAAGGTATTGAGCGCCCTGATTTTATCCGAGATGAAACTTTGGCCGATATTTTTCGGCAAACTGCAAAAAAACATCCTATAAAAACAGCATTGATATTTGGTGAGGATTCCCTTACTTACCAGGAATTAGATCGCTGGAGCGATGCGATAGCTGCCAATCTGGCAAAAAAAGGTATCAAAAGAGGTGATAAAGTAGGTGTTTGGCACAAACGCGGGCTTGAATTGCATGCTGCCATCATCGGCATTGTCAAAGCTGGCGCGGCTTATATCCCGGTTGACCGTGAGATTCCTGCCGAACGCGTAGAAACGATCTTTACCGAGGTAGAAGCATCGGCTTACATCAGTGCCGATTTGCTGAACCTGGATTGCCCCATGTTTGAAATCAGGCCACAACCGGAAAAGGATAAAGAAATCCTGCTTCCCGAAGGGCCGGAACCGGATAACCTGGCTTACGTTTTATATACCTCCGGTAGTACGGGCAAGCCTAAAGGCATTCCAATTGGCCATCGTCAAATTTGCCATTTGGTACGGTCAGAACAAAGCGTGATCAATATCCGGGACACCGACCGCGTTTACCAGGGGTTTTCTGTTTCTTTTGATATGTGGTGCGAAGAAACCTGGATAAGTTACTTTGCCGGGGCAACACTTTGGGTTGCTGATAATACAACTTCCAAAGCAATTGATGAGCTGAGCGATGTCCTCAACAGAGAAAAAATAACGGTCCTGCATGCCGTGCCCAGCTTGCTGGCCGTAATGGAGGACACTATCCCTTCTTTAAGATTGGTCAACGCAGGCGGAGAAGCTTGTACAACACAAGTTTTGAACAGATGGTCAACGCCGTCCAGGATTTTCTATAACAGTTACGGTCCGACGGAAACAACTGTCAGTGCTACTTTTGCCCGCCTAAAACCTGGGGATCCGATCACCATTGGCGATCCGTTGCCAAACTATAACCTGGCAATTGTTGATGAAAAACTAAACCCGCTTCCGTTCGGCGAACGCGGCGAACTAGTCATTTCCGGTCCTGGCGTTGCTGAAGGATATGTAAAATTGCCTCAATTAACGCAAGAAAAGTTTGTGCTAAAAACAGCATCGCTGGAAGATTTGCCCGGTAACAGGATTTACCGCACCGGCGATGCCGCATTGATCAAAGAAGATGGCAGTATTGAGTTTTTAGGCCGGTTCGATGATCAGATCAAACTGCGTGGTTACCGCATTGAATTGGGGGAAATTGAAACCAAGTTAAGCGGGCTGCAGGATGTTTCTGCCGCTGCCGTGGCTGTAAAAAAAGACAGCTCGGAGCAGGATCAGTTAGTTGGTTATATTGTTACCGAAGGCGGTATTGCGTTGGAAGAAAACCTGCTGCGCTTGGAATTGGCAAAAGTTTTACCGGCTTATATGGTTCCGGCAACCATTGTGCAACTCCCGGAAATGCCGCGGATGCCAAGCGGAAAAGTAAACCGGAAAGCATTGCCAACGCCGCAATCGCTATTGGAAAGCATTCCTAATCAGGCAGAAGAAGCCTTGGATTTGAACGCGCCCATGGCCGACCGCTTGCTGAACATGCTTAGGAAAACTTTCCCCAACAAAAACATTGACCTGTCCATGGATTTTTTTGACGACCTCGGCGGGCATTCTTTACTGGCTGCCGGTTTGGTTTCCCGTTTGCGGCGCGAAGGCGGTGTCCCGAAAGCTTCTTTACGGGATATTTATTTGCACCGCCCGCTCGAAAAATTAACAGAGGTTTGGGAACAGCAAACACCTGTTGACAAAAAGCCGGAACGAAAATTCCACAAAGTAAACCTCGTTCATTATTATTGCTGCTGGCTGGCACAAACCTTTGCACTGGGCTTTATTTATGCTGTTTTTGCCATACAAATTTTCATCCCGTACCTCGGTTATTATTATGTAGAGCAGGATACCGGTAACCTCAGTTATGCTATCGTAACTTCATTGGTTTTATTTTGCTTTATCCCTCCCCTGTTTTTCTTTATTTCAATAGCCACAAAATGGCTGGTCATCGGTAAATTTAAAGAAGGCGATTATCCGTTATGGGGAAGTTATTATTTCCGCTGGTGGTTTGTCAAAACGATACAACGATTACTGACCGTTCAGTTTTTAAACGGAACACCTTTGTATCCGGCCTATTTAAGGCTTTTGGGGATGAAAGTTGCCGACGATGCACAACTTGGGGATTTTACCTTAGGTGCCGAAGATTTGATCACGATCGGCAGCGATGTCAGCATCAGTTCAGGTGTTAGCCTAAATAATGTAGTGGTAGAAGACGGATTGTTAAAAATCCGTTCGATTGTTTTAGGCGATCATGCCTACATCGGCAGCAGTGCCATCATTGCCGGCGGTGCAGTAATGGAACCATGGGGCGAGCTTCAAGATTTAAGTTATTTGCAGGAAGGTAAAACCATCCGTTCAGGAGAAGTATGGCGCGGCAGCCCGGCACAATTAAAAGAAACCAAGAGCCTGGCTGATTTGCCGCAGCCGCTTCCTGTTGCTGCCTCAACCAGGAGAAAATACATGCTGATATTCAGCCTGTCGCTGCTGGTGTTTCCTTTTACTATCCTGCTGCCTCTTTTGCCTACTATAATTACTTTGAACAAACTGGACAATGCCGCTCCTGATTACGACTTTACTTATATGGTTATCGTGCCTTCATTGGCATTGGTTTACATTTTGCTTTTTGCCCTGGAAACCGTAGCGCTTACCCGTTGGCTGCAACGCGGCATCAAACCGGGGACCTATCCGATTTACAGTGGTTTCTATGTGAGGAAATGGCTGGCCGATCAGTTGATGTCTTTAAGCCTGATCGTTCTGCACCCAATTTATGCAACAGTTTATGTGTCCACTTTTTTTCGTGCTTTGGGCGCGAAGATCGGCAAGAACACCGAAATTTCCACGGCAAGTAGTGTAACGCACCCGCTCCTCAAAATTGGTAGCGGTGCTTTTATTGCCGATGCGGTTGTTTTGGGGGAATCCGATATCCGCGGCCAGCAACTGATCTTGGATTATACCGAAATTGACAGTGGTACTTTTGTAGGCAACAGTGCGTTGATCCCGCAAGGTACAAAGCTGCCTGGCAACATGCTCATCGGCGTTCTGTCCATCCCTCCCGATAAAAAAGAACTGGAACAGAACCAGGCGAAAGACTGGTTTGGCTCGCCTGCCATTGCCTTGCCGCGCCGCCAGGAAAGCAACTCTTTTTCTGCGGAGCTGACTTCCAACCCCACTATTTTAAGAAGGCTTGCCCGTGCCATAATCGAATTTATACGCATCATCCTGCCGGAAACAGCGATCATTGTTTTTTCGATTTTCTTTATCGCTTACGGCCACGACCTAATCACAGAAGAACCCTGGTATAAAATTATTTTATTGTTCCCGCTCTATTACCTTGGTTTTATGGGGTTGCCTGCTTTTTTAACCACCGTAGTTTTAAAGTATGTTTTCATCGGGAAATTTAAACCACAGCAAAAACCGATGTGGAACGATAAAGTATGGCGCAGCGAAGCCATCACCACCACGTACGAAGCTTTGTCCGTTCCGTTTTTGCTGGATTATATGCGCGGCACACCCTGGCTGCCCATTGCCATGCGCATTTTGGGTGTAAAAGTTGGCAAACGCGTTTGGATGAACACGACAGACATCACCGAGTTTGATATGGTTTCTTTGGGCGATGATGTGGCCTTGAACGAAAACTGCGGGCCACAAACCCATTTGTTTGAAGACCGTGTAATGAAAGTAGGCAGCGTAAAAATTGGTGCCAGGAGTTCCATCGGTGCCGGAACCATCATTCTGTATGATACCGAAATTGGCACGGATTGCATGATTGACGCTTTGTCTTTGGTAATGAAAGGCGAAAGATTGGCCACCGGAACGGATTGGACGGGAAGCCCGGTGCAGCCTGCGTAGAGTTTTTGGGTGGTAAAAGGAGTATGGAGTTTTTATAGGTGTTTTTGAGCTTGTATAAATTAAATTATAAGCTTTAATTTTTGAGGTTTCGCATTATGTATTGTTGGCTGTTAAACAATACAAAAAAACGCAATGCGCATTTTGTATTGTTGGTTCGTTAAAAAGCCTGTTTATCCGTGTTCAAAAACTACTTAGATAGCTAATTTTCAATTTGATAAAGATTGGGCCTGAGAATGATAACCAATTTTTTTATGTTTACATAAACGTTAAGGACTTGCGTCAATACAAGAGTTAACCGGCACTTCGCGTTTTTGCCCGA
>JAABUR0100006217.1_pt1 | contig 14735 bp, 7 predicted proteins | sample 5560091 | NCBI WGS metagenome assembly JAABUR01 (sample SAMN10711879, study PRJNA513375) | rock metagenome | isolation source: Antarctica rocks | place: Antarctica: Victoria Land, University Valley sud
GTCCGGATCGTCGCCAGCATGTCGTACCGCTGGCCGGCACGGGAGGACTCGGAACTCACGCGGACCAGCAGACTCTGGCGCTCCAGCGAGGCCAGCCAGCGTCCGACCTGCCGGCTCTGCTGAGTAGCGGATACCGGCTCATCCGTACGCTCCACAAGGATCGCGAGGGCAGCGGCCCGGTCGAATGAGCCAGAGAAGACCCCGAGGTGCCGGAAGCGCCACTGCTCGACCGGGCCAAGCAGATCGTAGCTCCAGTCGAGCGTCGCCCGCAGCGAGCGGTGCCGGTCGGGAAGGCTGCGGTCCCCGCCATCGATGACTGACAACTGCCGCTCGATCCGGCTCAGCATCGCCGCCGGCGCGAGGACCGGGATCCGGGCGGCGGCGAGCTCGATCGCCAGCGGCAGGCCGTCCAGGCGACGGCAGATCGCCTCGACGATGGGGGCGTTCCCAGCCGTCAGCGTGAACTCGGGGTAGGCCGTCCGCGCTCGTTCGACGAACAGCTGGACGGCAGGAGATGACGCTGACTGGGTCGGCTGCCGAACCGGGTTGGTCGCGAGCGGGGCGACATCGACGACGACTTCCACCGGGACGTCGAGCCTGATCCGGCTGGTGGCGATGATGATCAATCGGCGGCAGCGGGCGATCAGCCGCGTGACCAGCCCGCCGACGCCCACGACCTGCTCGACGTTGTCGAGGATGAGCAGGGCCCGACGATGCTCGATGGTGCTCGCCAGGGCATCAAGGCTCACGACACCCGCCGGTTCGAGTCGGAGACCCCGCACGATGGCAGCAATCATTTGCGAGGCGTCGACGAACGCGACGCAATCGACGAAGACGACGTCTCCGGTGAAGTCCTCCCGCAGAGCCGCGGCGACGGCCAGCGCGAGGCGGGTCTTCCCCACTCCGCCGGGTCCGGACAGTGTCAGCGACCTCGTCCCGGCGTTGACGTGGCGCCGGATCGTCATGATCTCGGCTTCGCGCCCAATCAGGCGAGTCAGCGGCACCGGGACGTTCGTGGGAAGGACAACCACCACGCGACGTCTGCTCCTTCCCGATTCGCAATGCAAGGGACCCGACGAGGATCGGGACGTTCTCGCCGGCCGGTCGACGGATGTGAGCGTCCAATCCTCCTCTCGAAATCCGGCGGTATCCATCCTACCAGCCAGTCTCCAGGCGATGATCAGGACGCCACAAGGCCATATCATCGGTAGATGGTCTGGAGTTTGCATGGTTGGTGGCGCACAAGGCGCGGCTCCTCGCCGCGACGAAGCGTCCATGACAGGTTCAACCGGCAGGAGCAGACATGGCCAACCAGCGACTTCCCGTGACGCTGACCGTCAACGGGTCCGACCATTACCTGCTGACCGAACCCCGCCGCACCCTGCTCGATACGCTCCGCGAGGACCTGCGCCTGACCGGCACGAAGAAGGTCTGCAACATGGGCAACTGCGGCGCCTGTACAGTCTATATGGACGGCCACACCGCCTACTCCTGCCTGACACTGGCGGTCGAGTGCGACGGCCACGATGTCCGCACGATTGAGGGGCTGGAACAGCCGGAGGCGCTCGACCCGGTCCAGGAGGCCTTCATCCGGATGGATGCCTTCCAGTGCGGCTTCTGCACGCCCGGCCAGATCATGAGCCTCCGGGCACTATTGGACTCTAACGTCAACCCGACCGAGGACGACGTCCAGATGGCTGTTTCGGGCAATCTCTGCCGCTGCGGCGCCTACCGCAACATCATCCGGGCCGGGATGCTGGCCGCCGAGATCCAGAACGAGCGCCCCGAGAGCGAGGTGTCCCGGTGACCGCGACGATGGACGTCAAGATCCAGGACGGCAAGCTGGCGCTGACGGAGCATGAAGGCGTCGGTGTCTGGGACGCCGACCGGCAGATGTCGGCCGTCGGCCAGTCGGCGACGCGGCTGGAGGGGATCGAGAAGGTCACCGGCCGGGCGCAGTACAGCTACGATGTCCGGCTGCCGAACCAGCTCTACGCCGCCGTCCTGCGCAGCCCGCACCCCCACGCCCGAATCGTTCGGATCGACACCAGCCGGGCGGAGGCACTGCCCGGCGTCCACGCCGTGATCAGCTCGGCCAACGCGCCGAAGATCCCGTGGTTCACGGACAGCTTCGTCTTCGACACGACCGTCCGCTACGTCGGGGATGAGGTCGCCGCCGTCGCCGCCGAGTCGGACGATATCGCGGCCGACGGCCTCCGGCTTATCGAGGTCGAGTACGAGCTCCTTCCGCATGTCACGAACGTCGAGGACGCGATCAAGCCCGATGCGCCGAAGCTGCGCGATGAGGGCAACATCGCCGACGACCCCAAGGTCTACGATCGGGGCAATGTCGAGGCCGCGCTGGCCGGCGCCGATGTCATCGTCGACGCGGTCTTCACCACGCAGGCCGCCCTGCACAACGCGCTGGAGCCACATGGCTGCACCGTTTCCTGGGATGGGGACGAACTGACCGTCTGGGCATCGACCCAGTCGATCTTTACCGTTCGGCAGATGGTCTCCTCCAGCCTCGGCCTCCCGGAGCACAGAGTACGGGTGATCAAGCAGCACATGGGCGGCGGCTTCGGCGCCAAGCAGGTCTCGTGGAAGACCGACATCATCGCCCCGCTGCTGGCGAGGCGGGCTGGCCGTCCGGTCCAGTTGATGCTGGACCGCCGGGCCGAGAACCTCGCCAGTGGCAACCGCAACCCGACCTGGCAGCATGTCCGGTTCGGCGCGAAGTCCGACGGGACGCTGGTCGGGATCTGGGCCGATATCCACATCAACAACGGCGCCTACCAAGTCGGCGGCGAAGCGAGCAACGTCCCCGGGATGTACCAGACGCTCTACCGGTGTGACAACGTCCACACCGAGTCAAAGACCGTCCTGACCAACACCGGCCCGGCCGTCGCGTTCCGGGCGCCAGGCCACGTCGAGTCGGCCTGGGTGATCGAGCAGGTCATGGACGAGCTGGCCCGCCGGCTGGAGCTCGACCCAGTCGAGTTCCGCCGCCGCAACTATGCTGAGCGCGACCAGCTCGAAGACCAGGACTACACTATGCTGGACGGTCTCCGGCTCTGCTACGACAAGGCAACCGCCGATTTCGGCTGGGCCAGCTACGAGCGGCCCGCACCATCGGGCTCGAAGCGGTGCGGACGAGGGTTCGCCGCCCACGACTGGGTGGGAGGAGCCGGGCACCCGCCCGCCTACGCCTTCGCCAAGCTCAACGCGGACGGTGGGATCGACATCGTCACCGGCACGCAGGACATTGGCACCGGCACCCGGACCGGGCTGGCCCAGGTCGCGGCCGAGGAGCTGGGCGTGGGGATCGACCAGGTCCGGCTCCAGCTCGGCGACACGGCGACCGGGCCGTACTCCCCGGCCAGCTCCGGCTCCTCGACGATGGCCACGATCGGACCGGCCGTCCGCGGTGCCGTCGCCGATGTCCGGGCGCAGTTGCTCCGGCTGGCCGCCGTCAAGATGGAGGTCGCCGCCGACCGGCTGACGATCAGCGACGGCCGGATCTCGGTGGCGGGCAACGCCGATCAGTCCCTCACCATCGCCGAGGTGATGGAGGACGTCGCGCCGGCCAATCTGCTCGGCAAGGGCGTTCGTGGTCCCAACCCGACCGGCGTATCGGTCCGGACCTTCGGCGCGCAATGCATCGAAGTCGAGGTCGACACCGCGACCGGCGAGATCACAGTCCTGCGGGTCTCGACGGCCCACGACATCGGCCGGATCATCAACCCGGCCCTGGTCGACAGCCAGGTCTACGGTGGGATTACCCAGGGGATCGGCTTCGCGCTGACGGAGGAGCGGGTCGTCGACGACCATCTCGGCCACGTCATGAACGCCAATCTCGAGGACTACAAAATCCCGACGATGCTGGACGTCCCGCCGATTCACCATGCCCACGTCGGTGTTCCCGACCTCCAGGCGAATATCACCGGCGCCAAGGGCGTCGGCGAACCACCGCTCGTGCCGACGGCGCCCGCGATCGCCAACGCGGTCTTCGACGCGGTCGGGATCCGGGTCAACGACGCGCCGATCAGCCGGCAGCGGATGCTCGACTTGCTGGCCGAGCAGGCCCGCACGGCCACCGGGGAGGCTAGCCGATGAGACCCTTCGCCTATGAGCGGCCGGAGTCGATCGAGCAGGCCATGACCATGCTCGCCACCTCCGAGGCCACGAGCCCGGACATCCGCCCACTGGCCGGGGGAACTGACCTGCTGACGCTGATGAAGTCCGACATCGTCAGGCCGGACACGCTGATCGACCTCAAGCGGGTCGCCGAGCTGGACGACCGGATCGAGACGACGCCCGACGGAACGACGATCGGGGCACTGACGACGCTCTCCCAGCTCGAGCACGACCCGACGATCCAGTCGTCCTACGGGGCATTGGCCGGTTCGGCCGGGCAGGCGGCGACGCCGCAGTTGCGCAACATGGCGACGCTCGGCGGCAATGTCCTCCAGCGGCCGCGCTGCTGGTACTTCCGCGACCCGGAGATCGCCTGCTGGCTCAAGGGCGGCGACACCTGCCCGGCCCATGATGGCGAGAACACGCACCACGCTATCTTCCAGGAGAGCCCGTGCGTCGCCGTCCATCCGTCGGATTCCGCAGCTGCCCTGATCGCGCTCGACGCCGAGGTCCTGGTCCGTGGATCGTCGGGCGAACGCACGATTCCCATCGGGCAGTTCTTTACCACACCGACCGACGAGTACCGGCGCGAGAACGTGCTGGCGCCGGGCGAACTCATCCTGGGCTTCCGGCTTCCGACGCCGGCAAGCGGAACTCGCAGCGTCTACCTCAAGGCGATGGACCGTAAGGTCTGGGCGTTCGCGCTGGTCGGCGTCGCCGCCTCGGTGACCGTCACGGGTGGCATCATCGGCGATGCCCGGATCGTCCTCGGCGGCGTTGCCACAGTCCCTCACCGTTTGACGCAGGTTGAGGACGCTGTTCGCGGCCAGGCACCGGACGATGTAGTGTTCGCCCGAGCGGCGGAACTTGGTCTGGACGGCGCCCGGCCGCTCAGCCACAGCGGGTACAAGGTCGACCTCGCCAAGGCGCTGATCCAGCGTGCCCTGATGGCCGCAACCGTTCAGCGGTCCATGACGTAGGGTCATTCCCTCGTGGTGACCGGCAGGCGCAGCGGCCATCGCCGCAAGACGAGACGGTGACCGACGGCCAACATACGATCGGCGAGCAGACCCCTCCCCAAACCCCTCCCGATCTCGCATCTACGGATGGAGAGCATCTGTCTTGGCTGTCAAGCGCCGAGCACTGCTGCGCAGGCGCTCGGCGGCCACGGAGCGCCGTGGCGGGTCCCGATCCCGTCACCCCACCGGCGCCGTCCGCCACGGCTCCCCATGGCGCAGCATGGCATTGAGGATCGTCAGCAGCTTGTGCATGCACGCGGTCAGCACCACCTTGGTGGGCTTGCCCGCCGCCCGCAACCGCTCGGCGAACGCCCGGATCACCGGGTTGCACCGGACCGCCACCAGGGCCGCCATGTACAGCACGCCGCGCAATCGACTCCGGCCGCCCCAGATGATGCGCCGACCCCGCTGCCGGCCACTGTCGTGGTTGAGCGGCGCCACCCCGACCAGCGCCCCGATCGCCTTGTGACTCAGCAGTCCCAGCTCCGGCAGCTCGGCCAGCAGCGTCGTCGCCAGCACCACGCCGACCCCTGGCACGCTGCGCAGCAGCGCGTCCCGCTCGCGCCAGACCGGACTGGCCCGGATCTGCTGGGCCAGCTCCTGCTCCACCTCGGCCAGCTCCTCGCCGAGAAAGGCGATGTGCCGCTCCAGCCGGGGCCGGACCACCGGTAGGGCCGAGCCGAGCCGGTTGCCCTCGGCGATGAGCATGCCCTGAACCTGCCGTCGCCGGGCCAGCACCGCGCTCAGTTCCTGCGCCGCGGCATCGGGCAGGGGCCGGACCGGCGGCTGAATGGTCTCGGCGAAGCGGGCCAGCAAGGCAGCATCCAGCGCATCGGTCTTGGCGTGCTGACCGACCACCTTGGCAAAGGCCTTGACCTGACGGGGATTGACGATGGCGACGGGCACGTTGGCCACGGTCAGCGCGGCGGCGACCGGCAGTTCCAGGCCCCCGGTGGCTTCCCGCACGACCAGGGTTGGGGCGAGGGGCGTGAGCCGGGCGACGAGCTGGGCGATGCCAGCCTCATCGTGGGGGACCGACCAGGCGGCGCGCGCACCGGTCGGCGGGTCATCGGCCCGTCGGACGGCGAGATCGAGGCGGGCCTTGGCGACATCGATGCCGACGAAGCAGGGAGATGATGGACGAGCAGGCTGCGGCATACGGACCTCCCAGGGTGGGTTCCCAGCGACCCGACCTTGCGGATACGGGCTCCCGGTCACTGACGCGACCCTGGCCCAGGCATCTGTTCGGGTTCGACGGGCGACCGGCGACGGCGACCCGCGCTCTCCAGCGGTCTCGGGGACCAGGGGGCTAGCGGTCTGCCATCACCGTGTGGCATCGGCCACCGTTCCAAGATACAAGGGGCTTTCTACTGGTCGCCGGGTTCGTATCGTAGGGGCGAAGCTTGCGAGCCAGGCCGCCGCAGCGGCCATGACGTAGGGTCATCCGCTCTCGCTTCGCTGGCGGTGACCGGCCGCCGCAGCGGCCAGCGCCTCACAGCGGCATCGCCCCGCAGGGCGATAACAGGCTTCGCAAACCGGATGTCCCGCCGGAGCCGCATGCCTTCGAGCAAGTGACCCGAACGTCCGGTTGTTCTCGGGAGCGGGCCGGTCGCGGGGCGGAATCTCGCCTGGCGGCGAAGGCCGCCGCGGCGGCCTGGCTCGTAAACTTCGCCCCTACGAATCCGGACGGTGGGGACCGGTTTCGCGATCGTGCTCCCCTCTCCATTCCGGCATCGCCGGATCAGCCGACCGGACGAAATGGCCCCTGGGGGGAGGAGTTTGCTTGCCGACCGCGAACAGGCCGTCGCCACGATCTCGCCTTGCGGCGAAGGCCGCTGCGTCGGCCGCGAGCCGCAAGCGGACTTCCCTACGGACGGATAGCCGCCGTTTCGAGGTGATGGAGTTACTCCGCCGCGTCGGTTTCTTCCATCCGCAGCGAGAGCATCTTCGAGACGCCGTCGGCGCCCATCGTGATGCCGTAGAGGGTGTTGGCGATCTCGATCGTGCCGCGGTTGTGGGTGATCACGATTACCTGCGTGTCCTGGCTGAGGCGCTGGAGCTGGGCCCGGAAGCGGACGACGTTGGCCTCGTCGAGGGCGGCGTCGACCTCGTCCAGCAGGCAGAACGGCGTCGGGTTGACCCGCAGGATCGCGATCAGCAGGGCCGCCGCCGTCAGGGACCGCTCGCCACCGGACAGGAGCGACAGGTTCTGGGACCGCTTGCCCGGGGGTTGGGCGACGATGTCGATCCCGCCCGCCGCGCCGCCGGTGCCGCTGCTCTCGGCGCTCGTCATCACCAGCCGGGCCGAGCCGCCGCCGAACAGCTCGGCGAAGGCGTCGCTGAACGCCGCCGCGACCCTGCCGAAGGTCTCGTCGAAGCGCTCCCGCATCGTCGCGTGGAGCTCGGCCAGGAGTCGCCGGAGGGCGACGGCCGCCTGCTGGACGTCGTCGAGCTGCTCGCGCATGAAGGCGTGGTGACTGGACTCGCGCTCGAACTCGCCGATCGCGTCGTCGCCGACGTAGCCGATCCGGCGGAGCCGCTCCCGCAGCCGGGCGATCTCCCGCTCCGGGTCGGTCGGCATCGGTAGGCCGGCGGCCACGTCACCGTCGGTCGGGGCTGGCTCGGCGGTGACAAGGATCTCGGCCGGGTCGTCGAGTTGGAGGTCGTCCACGATCCGGAGCTCGATCGCGGTCAGGTCGGCCCGGGTGCGCTCCAGCCCGCGACCGGCCTCGCCCCGGGCCCGCTCGTGGCCCAGCTGGGCGCGGCGCTCCGTGTCGATCTGGCCGGTGACGCGGGTCAGGGCGATCTGCGCCGCCCGGACCGCCGCGTCGAGCGGCTGGCGCTGCTCCCGGGCCGTCGCGAGCTGGGACTCGAGGGCGCTCGTCTCGCGCTCCAGCCGCTGGCGCTGGCCTCTCAGTGCGGCGATCTCGCCGTCGAGCGTCGAGGATCGCTCGGCCCGGGTGGCGAGCTCGTCCTGGAGCGCCTGGCGTTGGGCAGTCAGTGAGGCCTGCCGGCGGTGCTCGGCCCGGAGCCGCTCCTCGAGGGTCGCGAGGTCGCGCTGGTGGTCGGCGATCGCCCGCTCGGCGGTCGTGGCGGCGCTGCCGACCTCGGCCAGCGCGGTCTCGGCGCCTTCGAGCCGGGTCTGGAGACCGCTCCGGTCCTCCGCCAGTGTCGCCTCGGCCGCGGACATGGCGGCCTGCTCATCGTCGCGCGAGGCGATCGACTGGCGGATCGCCGCCAGCCGGCGCTCGGCGCCAAGCTGTTCACGCTCGAGGTCGGCCAGCCACGCCGTGAGCCGACTGCGTTGTCCGGCCCGCTCCCGCGCCATCGTCCGGAGCCCGGCGAGGTCCGCCTCGACAGCGCGGGACTCGGCGGCGATCTTCGTCGGGATCTCTTCGGCCACGGCAAGCGCGTCCAGGCACCCCTGCCGCTGACCGGCCAGCGCCGCAACCAGTTCCGGTAGCTCGCGGAGCTCTCGCTCCCGCGCCAGCGTCCCGGTCTCCCGGACGGCCGCGCCCCCCGTCACCGAGCCGCCGGTCCGGGCGACGTCGCCGCCCAGCGTCACGGCGCTGAAGCCGGTCGGCAGGTCGCCGAGGATCGACCGCGCGACCGGCAGGTCGTCGACGACGATCGTTCGGCCGAGCAGCGCTTCGGCAATGCCGGCGAACTCCTCGTCGGTCTCGATCAGGTCGCTGGCGACCCCGTGGACACCTGGCTGTCGTAGCGCCGCGTCGGGCCGGCCGCGACCGCCCCGGCCCCGGACCGTCTCGCGAGGCTGGAAGGTCGCCCGCCCGGCCCGGACTCGGCGGAGGTGGGCGATGGCCGCCTCGGCGTCGGCCCAGCGGTCGACCACGATGTCCTGTAAATGTCCACCAAGGGCGACCTCGATCGCCGTGTCGTAGCGGGGCGGGAGGGCGATCAGCTCGCCGACGGTCCCGCGGATGCCGGACAGCTCGCCGGTCCGGGCGGCCTGAACGACGGCCCGGACCCCGGCGTGGAGCCCGGCGCCGCTGTCGTGCATCTGCTGCAAGGCTCGATGGCGGGCCGCCGCCTCGCCGAGCTGCCGGTCGGCGCCGGCCAGCTCCTGGCGGGCGGCGCCGACTGCCGCCGCGGCCGTTCGCTCGCGCTCGGCGATCGCGGCCAATCGGGTCGTCAGCTCCGCCTCGGCCGCCTGCTGCCCGGCGACGTCGCGGTCGTGGGTGGTCAGGTCGGCCGTTGCCGCCATGATCCGTCCGGCCCGCTCGGCGATCGCCCGCTCGTGGCGGGTCAGTTCGGCGGCGTCGAGGTCCCGGCGCTGCTCGAGCAGGGCGGCCTGGCGCTGCTGGTCGGTCGCCTGGCGCTCGCTGTCGCGCAGGTCCCGCCGGAGCCGCTCGACCTCTCGCTCATGGTCGGCCCGGCGGGTGCTGACCTCGGCCGTCTCCCGCCGGAGTGCGGCGATCGCCTCCCGTGCCGCCGCGACGCTGGTCTCGACCGCCGCGGTCTGGCTGACGACGCCGGCCAGCTCGGTCGCCATCGTCGCCGCCTGCTCGTCCAGCCCGGCCTGCGTGTCGGCCATGTCCTGCCGGCGCCGGCTCAGGGCCAGTAGCCGCTCACCGGCGAGGTCGCGCTGGTGCCCGACGCGCTGGGCCTCCTCGCTGGTCGCCTGGAGGTGGGCGCCGAACCGCTCCAGCGCGTGCGTCGCCCGCTCCAGTCCCTGCCGGTGGGCCAGCTCGGATGCGACGTGGGTAGCCAGCCGGGCCTCGCCAGCCACGACCGCCGTCTCCGCCTGCTTGGCAATCTCCTGAGCGGCGCGGGTTGCCTCGGCGACGGCGGTGTAGAGCGACCGGTAGTGGGTCCGCTGGATCATGAGCAGGGTGTCGCGGACCGATTGCCAGTCGCGAGCCTGGCGGGCGTTGCGCTCCAGCGTCTTCAGGCGCGGTTCCAGTTCGCTGAGCAGGTCGTTGAGCCGGGTCGAGTTGGCGTCGACCTCGGTCAGGTTGCGCTCCGCCTCGGCCGCCTTCATCCGGAGCCCGGCGAGGTCGGCGGCGTGCTCGAACAGCCCTCGGCGCTCCTCCGGCCGCTGGCTGAGGGCGGCGTCCATGAGGCCCTGGCCGACGACGGTGTAGCTTTGCCCCAGCGACGCGACGAGGTGGTGGACGTCCCGGAGCCGGACGCGGCGGCCGTTGATCAGGTAGTTGGAGTCGCCGCCGCGGAACGCCCGGCGGGTGATCGTGACCTCGGTGAACTCACTCGGCAGCCACCCGGTGCTGTTGTCGAAGGTGACCGTGACCTCGGCCATCCCGAGCGGCGCCCGGCCGCTGCCGCCGGCGAAGATGACGTCGTCGGTCCTGCGGCTCCGGAGGGCGTTCTGGCTGGTCTCGCCCAGCACCCAGCGCACGGCGTCGGAGACGTTCGACTTGCCGCTGCCGTTCGGACCGATCACGGCGGTGATGCCCTGCTCGAAGACCAGCGTCGTCCGGGTCGCGAAGCTCTTGAAGCCGTGGACCTCCAGCTTCGTCAGGCGCGGCCCGACGGCGCCTGGCGTCGGCTCTGCCGCTGTGTCGTGCCTGGCGACAGGGGCAGCGATCCGGGAGTCAGGGGCTGGCGCGTCGATCGGGTTGGCGCTCATACGTGACTCCTCTCCGCTCGCCGCGACCTGGTGCGGTTGTCAGGTTGCGACTTTCCGGGCGTCTCCATGCAACGGCGACACGGCTGCATGGACAACTCACGGGCAAGGATGGATGGGGACATTCGGATCGGTTGAATCAGCCAGAGATGGTAGCACGCGGGGACGACCACCGGCCCGACCCGGCGCCGCAACGATGGCCCCTCCGCTGGGCAATACTTCGCCCCATCGGCGGTCGGCGCGAGCGTCGGTGCCCGGCTGTCTGTCAACAGTCCGATCATCGGCATCGATGTCTGAGGCAGGCATTCTTGGCAAGCCGTCGGGAACGGTCATAAAGGGGCAAGACGATGAGCGGGAACCGGCTTGGGATCTCGACCGGCGCCTTCTGGCCCCACGCCGGGACGCTGGCGGCACCGGATCTCGTTGGCCGGCTGGGCGTACGGGACGTCGAGGTCATGCTGCAGAGCCCGGGGGAGTGTCAGGCCGCGTTTGCGCGTGATCTTCGTCGGGCGTTCGATGCTGCCGGGGCTGGCGTCCGAAGTGTGCACGTCAAGCAGGCGCTCCACCCGGTCTTCAGCGACGTTCCCTCTGACGTGTCGGCCGGCTGGGATCTATTCGACCGGGCGATCGAGGCGGCGGCGCTGCTCGGAGCGACCGTGCTCGTCTGGCATGGCCCGTCCCGTCGACACAAGTCGGACGTTCCGGCGCTGATGGCGCGTTTTCCGGATGCCGCCGCCCGGCTGGCCGAGCGCTGCGCGGCGATAGGAATCACGCTGACGATCGAGAACGTCTCCTACTGTGCCCTCCCGACCGTCCGGGACGTGCGCCGCTTCGCCGACGGGCTCGATGCGCGGGATGATGGGCGGACTGGGTTCACCTTCGACCCGTTTCAGGCGGCCGAGGCGGAGGCCAACCCGTTCCTGATGCTGGCGGCGATGGGTAAGCGTCTCGCCAATGTCCACCTGAGCGACTTCCGCTCCGACAACGGGGTCGCTGGTCAGGGAATTCGGCACCTGCCGCCGGGCGACGGAGACCTTCCCTGGCCGGCGCTGCTCCGGGCGATCGCGAATCTCTACGACGGCCCGCTGATGCTGGAGTCGCCGCTCGGGCCGGAGCCCGCGGAACCGTTTCGCCGGGTCGCGGCGTTCCTCCAGCCGCTGATCGACGAGGCGACGAGCGACGTGCTGATGACCGGCATTCTGCCGCCCGGGGTAAGGAAAGGGATCGCGCTGTTCAACGCCGGCGCGTACTACGAGGCCCACGAGGTGATCGAAGAGGAGTGGCACGCCGAGCGTGGCCCGATCCGTAAGCTCTACCAGGGCCTTCTTCAGATCGGGATCGGCGTTTACCACGCCCGCAGTGGCAACCGGTCCGGCGCGGTGATCAAGCTGACCGGCGGGATTGGCCGGGTCTCCGGCTTCCTGCCGGCCGCCGCCGCGATCGACACCGCCGCCCTAGTTGCGGATGCCCAGAGCTATCTGGCCCGGATTGGTGCCGCTGACGGCGACGCGGTCGCGATGCGGCGATTCGTACCGCCTCAGATTCGTTTCTCCACTCGGATCATCTGAGAACATCTGGCGATCCGGGTCTCCGCCGAAACCGCCCATAACGCCGGCGGCGGACGTACTGGTGATTCGTGATTGATCGGATGCAGCTTGGTCGCTGCCCTCGAGTTCCCGGACCTGGGGTTCGCGATCAACCGATCCTCGGTAAGGACCATTGGAAAAAGACGAACGATATGAGCGGGATGTCCCGCCCATATCGTTCTGGCTGGTTCGTTGGACGCTCAGTCGAGCAGTTGCACTGCCCACCCAGGAGGCAGTCTAGCTGGCCGGAGCCTGGCAGCCATTGTTGTAGATGGCCTGTCCGGCAGCGTCCCAGTTCTGGGAATTGGTCTCACCCCTGAAGCTGAACGGAGGAATGATGTCCCGGCCGTTCTGGTGAGACGCACCAAGGTGGCCGTTGAACACGCCCGCGGCGCTGAGAGTGATCTGCCGGTACGAGCCATTGCCGGTGGCATGGCAGATCTTCACCCGGCCGTTGGCACTGACCGATGGTGAGGCCGATGCGCTGGCCGATGGTGCGGCCGATGCGCTGGCCGATGGCGAGGCCGATGCGCTGGCCGATGGCGAGGCCGATTGCGAAGCTGAGGCACTGACGCTGCCCGAGGCACTGGCGCTCATGCTGGGGCTGGACGATGCCGACGGGTAAGCCGACTGGCTGGGCGAGCTGCTGGCCGCTGTCGACGGGTAAGCCGACTGGCTGGGCGAAGCGCTTGCCGCTGTCGATGCGCTGGCCGGAGCCTGGCAGCCGTTGTTGAAGATTGCTTGCCCAGTCGCATCATAGTTGCGCGAATACTGCTGACCGTTGTAGGTGAACGGCGGAATGATGTCCCGGCCGTTCTGATGAGATGCATCCAGGTGGCCGTTGAACACACCTGCCGGGTCGAGCGTGATCTGGACGAACGCACCGGTACCTGTGGAATGGCAAATGGTCACCTGGGCATTGCCGCCCGCTGACGATGACTGGCTCGCCGACGGGTAGACCGAGCCGCTGGCCGCTGGATATGCCGAGCCGCTGGCCGAGGGGTAGACCGACGCGGATTGGCTAGCCGAGGGGTAGACCGACTGACTGGCCGAGGGGTAGACCGACGCACTGACACTCGCGCTCATGCTTGCACTGGCCGACTGATCGCCTGACTGGCTCGGCGAGGCCGATGCACTCGCGCTCTTGCTCGGACTAACCGAGGCACTCGCGCTCGGACGAACCGAAGCACTGGCCGACCGGGAAGCCGACGCCGACGCCAATGGGGAGGCGGAGGCGGAGGCGCTGGCCGATGGCGAGGCACTGACTGACCGGGAAGCCGACGGGCTTGCCGACGCCGACGAGCTGGCCGACGCTTGGCAACCGTTCGCCAGGATGGCCTGTCCGGTCGCGTCATAGTTCTGGGAATACTCCTGACCGTTGTAGGTGAACGGCGGAATGATGTCCCGGCCGTTCTGGTGGGACGAACCGAGGTGGCCGTTGACCACACCCGAGGCGTCGAGCGTGATCTGTCTGAACCCACCATTGCCGACGGCGTGGCAGATCGTCACTCGATCGTTGTTGCCGTTGCCGTTGCCGTTGCCGTTGCCGTTGCCGTTGCCGTTGCCGTTGCCGTTGCCGGACGGTTCCGCTTGCGAGATCTGCGACAGCTCGTCATCCCCATTCGCGAGGCTCGACATGACGATATTCCCCGCGAGGCCGAAGGCCAGCACGAGCGCGGTGAGGACTGAAAAGACGCGAAACAGTCGTGACGTCGTCATCCCTTGATTCCTTGCTTGCCCAGCCACCGATGACGGCATAGAGGCAAGGTCGACCGATCGATTCACGTGTCCTACTCGATCCGAGGTCTGCACAGATACAGGTACCCGGACCTTTGTTCAGGATGCAAGATCAGGACCCTATCGATCACTCGTCATGAGCAGGGTCGAATCAGGATCGGCAGGCGCACCAGCCGGAAAACGTCAGCAGGCCGGTTCGGGGTATCCCGAACCGGCCTGCCGCATGTCTCCAGGTCGGTGCAGCTCCCCGTTGCCGGGTCACGTCACCGGATCAGAGACATAATTCGACTAGATGTTGCGGCGGCGCAGACCGAAGCCCGCGGCGACCACTCCGGCGACAGCCATGAGCGCGAACAGCACCCAGGTCATCGAGGTGCCCGTGCCGGAGTCGCCGGCACCGGTGTTCGGGAGGGAGTTCGCTCCACCCGAGCCAGCAGTACTGGTTGTGCCACCCGTGCCGTTATTGGCGTTGCCGCCGCCGTTATTGGCGTTGCCGCCGCCGTTATTGGCGTTGCCGTTGTTAGACGACGAGGCATTGGCTGACGCGCTTGGATCGGCCGAGACTCCTCCAACCACGCCACTTGCTGACGCGCTCGGGCTCGTACTGGCCGACTCGCTGGCCGACTCAGAGGCCGACTCAGAGGCCGACTC
>JAABUR0100006225.1_pt1 | contig 14721 bp, 18 predicted proteins | sample 5560091 | NCBI WGS metagenome assembly JAABUR01 (sample SAMN10711879, study PRJNA513375) | rock metagenome | isolation source: Antarctica rocks | place: Antarctica: Victoria Land, University Valley sud
CGGTCATCGTGCCAAGCCCCTAATTCTCAGTCTTCAACCGAGGCCTGGGCGCCTGTCATGACAGGGGTCACCACGGGGAGTTGGCTCGGACAAGCGTTTGCATGACACCATGTACGCCGCGCGTTGACCACGGTCCGAGAAGTCAGAACGTCGTGCGCGGGTGTAGCTCAATGGTAGAGCCCCAGCCTTCCAAGCTGGCCATGCCGGTTCGATCCCGGTCACCCGCTCCAGTATTTGCGCAGGTCAGCGGCCTGCAGGCGTTGGTAAACCATCTTGATGTCGAGGCTTCGTGCCACTACGTGCCAGTACGAGTTCGTTTCATCGAGGCCACAGCCTGTGGACAACCGCGCAAGCGTCGGCGCTGACGCCTAGCGTCGTGCTCTTCAGGTTGGGGCAGGGATGTGGTGACCATGACTTCTTCGCGGACTTCCCGGCGCGACTTCGGATCTGGACGCCGGCTGGCGTCCGGCCGATGGCAAGCCCGCTACCCCGGCGCCGCCGGAAGGCTGTCGGCCAGGTTCCCCTCGGCGAGTACGCGCCGACCTGGATGCTGCGCGAGATTCGGCCGCGTACCCGCGAGCTCTACACCAGCCTGCTCGCCAATCACCTTCGGCCGACGTTCGGCGACATCGCGCTCGCCAAGATCACTCCGCTGGCGGTGCGGGCCTGGCGAGCCGAGCGACTGGCAGCCGGCATCGGCGGCTCCACCATCGCCAAGGCCTACCGCCTGCTCAAGGCGGTGCTTGCGACGGCAGTCCAGGACGAGCTGATCGCGCGCAACCCGTGCCTTCTGCCCGGAGCAGGATCGGAGCGGCCAGCCGAACGTGTCCCGCCCACGATCGCGGAAGTAGAGGCCATCGCGGATGCGATCGAGGACCGCTACCGCGTGCTCGTCCTCCTCGGTGCGTGGTCGGGGCTCCGGTGGGGCGAGCTACTCGGGCTCACTCGGTCGAGCATCGATCTGCTGCACGGGATCGTGACCGTCTCCCAGGCGATGGTGGAACTGGGGTCCAGTGCGTACGTGGGGCCACCCAAGAGCGATGCAGGTCGACGTACGGTCCACATCCCGCCGCACCTATGGCCGGAGGTTGAGTGCCAACGACGGATGCACTGAGCACATCAGGCGCCTCGCGGCGGCGTTGGTGAGCCAACGCCGATGACGAGTTCACCGGAGCGGAGTCCGGAAGCCGCTCATGCCACCGTCCCGGCGACCGCGTATCTCCATCTCGCTGATCTGAGGTTGAACGCATCGGCGGCCGTGGAGGAGGTGCAACGGCTCGTTGAGCAGGGTGTCGGCTGGGGTCAGATCGGCCGCGCCCTCGGGGTCAGCCGCCAGGCCGCGCGACAGAGATACGGAGAGCACAAGGACAGAGCCCATGGATCTTAAGCCTGCGGTAATACCGAGTTATACTCGCTTTATGAAGACGGCCATCTCGGTTCCCGACGACATCTTTGCCGACGCCACGAAGCGTGCCAAAGATCTCGGCATCAGTCGTTCTGAGTTCGTCAGCACGGCCTTGCGACGGTACCTGGACGACCTCTCGCTGGAGTCGCTGACGCAACAGATCAACCAGGTCCTCGACCTTCCCGACTACGACGAGGAGGCGTCCGTAGTCGCGGTTGAGGCAGGTCGTCGTCGCCTCAGCGAAGGTGACTGGTGATCCGCCGTGGCGAGATCTACTGGGTGGACCTCGGTGGGCCTCGAGGAAGCACTCCGGCGAAGCGACGCCCAGTCCTCGTCGTCCAGGAGGACGCCTACAACGCCAGTGGCCTGAGGACCGCTCTTGCGGTCGTCATCACGTCGAACACGGCGAGCGCCACCATGCCGGGTAACGTCTTCGTGCCAGCGAGCGCCTCGGGTTTACCCACGGACTCGTCAGTCAACGTCACAGCCGTCGTCACGCTCGACAAGTCCGACCTTGACGACACTGCAGCTGTCGGGGAGTTACCCGGCTACTTGATGCACGACGTCGACGGCGGCCTCCGCCTCGTTCTCAGCCTCTGACCACCTGGTTCTCAAACCGGCGACATCAAGCGTTGTCACCAGCCGAGATGCAAGAGGTGTAACGGTTTGCGTTCCTTCGTCACGCTGCCCTGGTGGATGAGAATGGGGGGTCCGTCCGGCGACGTCGAACACACTGGTGCGGGTGAGCCCGTGAGGTGTATGACGCGTCCTCCCGTGAGTTCACGAATACTGAAGGGTCCAGCGGTGGGAACTGACGTGCGTAGCCCTACGCTGAGCGCTGACGAACCTGTGAGTTCGGGAACTGACCCACTTGCGTCCATGCGGTCAGCCGAGAAACATGCTTCGCGCCTCGCTAATCCCCTCCACGGTGACGGGCGTGTTTCTCCCGGCGGCCCAGTCGTCGGCGGTGAGGCGCAGGCGATCCGACACCAGAGCCTCTGTTCCTCGGGCGTCGCGCGAGATACCGTCAGGTCGGTAGCCGAGCTTGCGGGAGACGCCCTGCGAGGCGTGATTGTCGGGGAAGACCTCGGTCGTTGCGTGGCTTGCGCCGAGATGGTCGAAGGCGAGGACGAGCAGGCCGGTCCGTGCTTCGGTGCCGATGCCCTGGCCCTGGTGCTCGAGTCCGAGCCAGGACGAGGTTGAGACCTCTCGCAAGACCCGGAAGTCGCGCGCACGGAGGTTGACCATCCCCACGGGTTCGTCACTGTTGAAAAAGACGCCAAGGCCCAGGCACCAGTCCGTCGGACGCCAACTGTCGAATTGCGACCAGTGGTCGCGGAGCACGATCTGCGACCGCTCATGGGGGGTGCCCTCGGTCCACGGCGTCAGGAACGGCCGTTCGTCTGGGCGGTGCACGCCGCGGCCGGCGAGTTCTGCGAGAGCGGCGAGCTCATCGAGATCGGGCAGGCGGAGGCAGAGTCGTGGCGTCCGGATCCGCAGGGCGTAGGTCGGCCACAGGTCGGCGAGCATGCGAGGAGTCTTACCGATGCTCGCATGCTTTCGCATCGGGATTGTTGCGAGAATTCGTATGCCGAGTGCGTGCGGGTGGGCCTAGGGGCACAGGTGCGACTCGTCACTTGTGAACTTCGACCTCGCAGCCTGTCGACGGCTGCGTCAGGAGGAGTCGCGGACATCGAGGTCAGTGTCAGGCAGGACGTCTGCCAACCGCGACCCGAGCTGGGATCGGTGCGCCTTTCCGCCGCGAGCGGCGCTGGTCGGGCTCGGACCGCGTTTCCGGCGCAGCAAACTTTCGTATCTGCAGAGGGGCGAAGTGCCCAAGCGTGCGTTAGCCCAGACGGCGGAGTCCGGCTGCTGTTGTTCCGAAGCCGCAGGCATCGCGGTAGAACGATTCCAGGCGCGGCTCGTAGTCCACGTGGAGCCACTCGCACCCCTCCGCTCCTGCTCGGTCAGCCGCTGCAGCGACTACAGCCCTACCCAGACCGCTGCGTTGGTGACATGGATGCACGACCGTGTCAAGGAGGAAGCCGTGTACACCTCCGTCCGAGACAATGTGAACGAACGCGACCAACTCACTACCGAGGAACGCGCCGGCCCAGGTCACTCACGCCCTGGCCGAGGGCCGGATCATCAAGACGTTTGCGTTTCGCGGCGCCACCCACCTGCTGACGCCCGAGGACGGTGGCGTGTACCTTACGGGCCGCCAGTCGGATGTGGGAGCTCCCCAGCTGGCAGAGCCTCTACAGGCCTGACGCCATCCGACTGGCCACTGCTTCGGGAGGCGGTCCGAGAGGCGCTTGCCAACGGGGCAGATGACCCGCAACGAGATCGGGGCGGCGGTGACCGCCCGGCGCAAGTTCCGGCATCTCGGCTACTGAGCACCCCCAACTGCTGCACACCGCTCTCGACACTACCGACGCCCGGGCAGGCACTTGCCGAGTTCTATCGGCGACTCCTGGGACTGCAGTACCGGTCGAGCGTCTGGAACGGACGACGTGGCCCACGCATGACGTCCCGATGCAGATGCACCTCGACTTCACGGTTTCGAGTCTCAACGAGTTGCAGCGGCAGCGGGCTGAGTCCCTCGGAGCGAAGCTGCTGCTAGACCGAACGGATGACTCGAACGAGCCGCTCTACGTCCTTGCGGACCCCTCAGGCCACCCGTTCTGCATCTTCGTCGCCTGAACTCGTCGGCTCCCGGCCTGCCCCCGCACTCATCTACCTGTCGAGGCTTGCTTGCCTGTCTCGTCAAATTTGGCGAGTGGCGTTCTATCGCCTTGCTGGTTGATCCTCGCGGAAAGGTCGGTGCTCCGTGCGCGCTGGAACAGCCGTGGAAGAAAGCGCACCATCAGGGCCGACCACGTCAGATGGGTGAGGAGTGGTGCCTGCAGACCTCCAGAGGCACGCCGTTGCAGACTGAAGAGTGTGCCCATCACCCCGGCCGCGAGCATCAGGGCTGGGTTTCGCGTCGATGCTGTCGCCAAGGTGTAGACGGCCGTGGAAGCCATGACCGCCCGGTTAGCGTCCAGTGCCGCATAGAGGGCGCCGCGAAAGAACACCTCCTCCCCCAGACCGTTGACCATCGTCGTTGCCACGTTCAGGGGACTGCTGCCCTCCTCAGCGAACGTTAAAACGTTGCTGATCGCCCGGTCGAGAGGGGGGATATTGCGCGCCACCAACGCGCACCCATAGAAGAAGCCGAAGGCCCCCACACCAGTTGCGACCGGTGTGAAGATCGGCCGGCGCAGGCGCTGGTCGCGGCCCTGAATCCAGCCGAGGTGCAGTGGCCCAGACAGCAACCCTCCTGCGGTCCAAGTGGCCGCCACCGCGGCCGTGAGCCCGTAGAACTCCTTGGAGCCTGGCCTCGCCGAAAAGGACATCCCGAGCAGCCCGGTGCCGAGGAGAGAGACTCCGGCCACGATGCGTCGCCTCTCACGGACCACCGCCGCAGGCTCGCAATGCTCGATCGGCACGACGTGCATGATCGACATTGGCAGCCGTTGCCCGAACCCGTCTCGCGCCCGCTGCTGCCACCCAGTGTTGCCCGAAGGCGTCATCGCGTGGCTTTCCGCTCGTCGTGCTCCCGTAGTGCGGCGCGGACCGCCTCGTCGTACCCCATGACCTCGAAGGGGACGATGGAACTGATGCTGTCGTCGCGGACGACCACCTCGTTAGCCATGGAATCGACGAGTGACCGACCGGCCTGGGTGTCGACATCGGTAACAAGTGCCAGCCAGCGAGACGACAAGCCGGGGCTGAGCAGCGGGACCGGAACGATCAGAAGCGGACGTTTCTTGATTTGGGCAACCCGGCGCAGCATGGTGACGTACTCCAGCACTTCAGGGCCGCCGATCTCGAAGACCTGTCCCTTCGACCGGGGCTCGTCGAGCACTCCAACCAGATAGCGCACGACGTCGGCCACTGCAATCGGCTGAGTCTTGGTGCGCACCCAGCGCGGCGTCACCATCGCGGGAAGGTGATCCACCAACTGCCGTGTTATCTCCCACGAGATGCCGCCACTTCCCACGATGATGCCGGCTCTCAGCACGGTGACCGGGACCCCAGCACCGCCGAGTAAACCCTCGACCTCCCGTCGGCTGCGCAGATGCGAGGACAGCCGATCCGTGTCGCTGCCAAGTCCGCCGAGATAGATAACTTGCTGAACCCCGGCCTCGGAGGCCGCTCTGCCGAACGCTCGAGCGGCCTCTGCGTCCAGTCGTTCAAAGTCCTTCGAGTCCAGGGAATGCACCAGGTAGTAGGCCGCCCGACACCCGTCAAGGGCCTTGGGCAACGTCGCGGCGTTATGCACGTCTCCGTGCACCGCTTCGCCAACCCCCTGGTAGTTGGCGGGGTTCCGAGTCATCGCCCGTACCTCGTGGCCAGCTGCCGTGAGCGCCGGACAAAGTCGTCTACCGACGAATCCGGAAGCTCCCGCGACCAGGATCTCCCCTCCCGAGCTCACCGATCCTCCTCGACCTGTCGGCGTGGCCGATCCCGGCTGGGCTGGGGCCGTTGGTGGCCGAGTTCGCCACCGATGCGACCCCCGTACGGCCTCCCGTGATCGGCGTACTCCTCACGGAAATATGACAAGTGCCACCGGCCGAGATCAACCCCGCTGCCGGTCCGCAGGATCGCGCTGTCCACCGGCGCACCGTGCACACGGGTGGTATCAGCGCTGCCGACTCGCACCAGCACAAACTCGTCCTGGTCGTCGTGCCGTACCTCGGCGTGCAGCGGCTCCAGCCCGGGCAACTGAATGTTACAGTCGGCACTCCCGCCGATGGTGGTGACATCGTTCCGCAGCGGGAATACCCTTGGGCGATCGTCCGCCATCGCGTACGACCCGACGGGCATGACCAACCGCGGATTCCCGCCCCGGTGCGGATCATGCGTGGTCGTCACGTGCCGGCGGGAGCGCCGCACCATTGTTGGGGCGACCGGGAACAGCGTCGGAGGCGGTGCGAGCTCAGCGGACGGCAGAGCGCCTCCACTGGGGGCCTGGTTACGGCCGCGGACCAACGACCAAAGTCCAGTCGCGCGCTCGATGCGGATGTGCCGCGATCCCGTCACACGGCGCTGCAGCCAAGACGTCCTCGCCGCCCCTAAGGTGACGAGCGGCCCGGAGGGCGCGACCACCCTGATCGACAATCCCCTGTCCGCGAGCCCCTTGGCGAGACCGCGGATCGCGCCCGAGTCTGACCGTCCGGCTAAGAGAAAAGGGTGGCTAACCCGCAGCTCCAACGCCTTACCGGAACCAGTCAGCAACCCGGTCACGGTTCGCGAACCTTGGATCTCGACGGAGAACTCCAAGTCGGCGTGGACGGTGAGAGATGGCGCCATGGGGTCAGCCGACACGCTCGGCCGAGCTCGCGTTGTCCTTGGTGGTGACCTGAAGGGTGCCGTTGAGCTTCCAGGTCGCTCGCGGAGCCTCAGCACCCGTGTCGCGTGGAACTTCGACGGCCATGTCGATGAAGCGGTAGTTGATCGCTGCCTCGCGACCGGTGAGGAAGGACCACATCTCGCGGCCGAGGTCGGTCCAGTCGACAACCTCGCTGGTCAGGTCGGTGCGGGGGGCGGTGCTTTCGGTCATGGATGTCTCCTTGGGTCGAGCCGGGAAAGTCTAAACACTTTCCTCAACGGCTTGTTTAGGTTTACGATAGCATCATGCGCCATGAAGTCCCCTCAACGCAACCCACCGCGTCGACTATCTCCGCAAAGGCGCATCTGACCATCGGCGACCTCGCGGAACGGACCGGCCTGCAGCCTGCCACCCTGCGGACGTGGGAGAGCCGGCACGGTTTCCCCGTTGCCAAGCGCCGCGACAGCGGTCACCGCCGCTATGGCGAAGGCGACGTCGAGCTGGTGCGCCAGGTGATCCGGCGGCGGGACTCCGGCGTACGCCTGGAGGTGGCTATAGCCGAGGTCGCGATGATTCAGGCGGCCGTCGAGGCCCCCCCAGGACCGCCCTCGGTCTACGCGGTCCTGCGCCGCAGACACCCGGTCCTACAGCCGCAACGGCTAACGAAGTCCACTCTTATCGCAATGTCGTGGGCCCTCGAAGACGAGTGCTGCACTCGCGCCGAGACGCCGGTCATCTTTGGTGGCTTCCAGAAGGAACGCTACTTCCGTGCTGCGGAGGAGCGGTGGACTGAGCTTGCGCGGATCGCCCGGTCGACCACAGTTTTTGCGGACTTCCCCGATGCCGCCGAGTCCCTTGGAGAGATCCGTCTTGTGCATCTCCCCAAGGACGCGCCGATGCGGAGGGAGTGGGTGGTCGTCTGTGACGCTCCGACCTATCCCGCGATGCTCACCGCCTGGGAACTACCCGGACAGTCGACCGTCTCGGAGCGGCGGCGGCTGTTCGAGGCGATCTGGACCGTCGACCCGGCTGTCGTACGTAGCGCAGCCCGCGCATGTGCACAGGTGGCCCTGCAGTTGGGCAATACAGAAGCGGCGCCGCTGCTCTACGAACTCGCCGAGAATCCCCCTCCGCCACCGGTCGAGCTGCTGCAGGCGACTGCCTTGCTGAACCGCGTAGTCGCCTACGTCGACCGAATGAAGTAGTGGCGCCAGATCCTGGGCATGACCCATGACGAGGTGGACCGGATCTTCCGGGCTCTCGCCGACGCGACTCGGCGCGACATCCTCCGCCGCACAATGGCGGGCGAGGCGTCGGTGTCGCAGTTGGCCGCGGCGTACGACATGTCGTTCGCGGCCGTCCAAAAACACGTCGCTGTGCTGGAGGGAGCTGGTCTGGTGACCAAGCAGCCCTACGGCCCGCGCACGCATCATGCGCGGCGACCACGAGACGATCCGTAAGGCCCAGGGGCTGCTGGACCACTACGAGGAGATCTGGCGCTCCCGAATCGACCAGCTCGACGCGCTCCTCGCCGAACACTGAACCAGGAGACGACTCATGCCCGTCACGTCCGTTCCCCGCGACACCAACGCCCTCACCCTGACCGTGGTCGCCGACTTTCCAGCCGGCGTACAGCGCCTCTGGGAGGCCTACGTCGACCCGCGCCTGCTGGAGCGGCTCTGGGGACCGCCGACCTGGCCGGCCACCTTCACCCGCCACGACGCGGCTGCCGGCGGCCGGTCGGCGTACTCGATGAAGGGTCCAGACGGGGACACCCACGGCGGCTACTGGGAGTGGCTCTCGGTCGAGCCGCTCAGGAGTTTCGAGGTCCGCGACGGGTTCGCGACCCCGGATGGCGAGCCCAACCCCGAACTGCCGTCGATGCGCATGCAGTTCGTCTTCGAAGAGACCGACGACGGCTCGCGGGTCACCACCACGACGTACTTCGACTCCCAGGCCGACCTCGAGCAACTACTCGAGATGGGTATGGAGGAGGGCATGCGCGAAGCGATGGGCCAGATGGACGCGGTGCTCGCCGACATGACCTCGTTCGCCGCCGGACAGGCCACAATCACCCAGATTCTGTCCGACACCCAAGCGCGGATCAGCCGGGTAATCCGGGGGACCGTCGAGCAGGTCTGGCGCGCCCACCACGAGCCCGAGCTGCTGCAGCGCTGGCTGCTCGGCCCAAAGGGCTGGACGATGCCGGTCTGCGAGGTGGCGACCACGGTCGGCGAGAAGTTCCGCTACGAGTGGGAGCCGGTCGACGGCGCCGAGGGCCGCTTCGGCTTCGAGGGCGAGCTGCTCGAGTCGGCGCCGCCGTACCGCGCAGTGACCACCGAGCGGATGTTCGGCATGCCGGGCGAGGACACCGTTCACGAGCTCACGCTCACACCGGTCGCCGCGGGCACGCTGCTCGCGCTCGTGATCACCTTCCCCGACGCCGACACCTGGGACGCCATCCTGGCCACCGGGATGACCGACGGGATGGAGACCAGCTACGCACGGCTAGAGTCCGAGGTTCTGGCTTAGCCGACGATCGCATCCGCGCGGACCGAACCGATCGGAACGCACGGCTTACCACGGCTAGGGGGCCTTCGTTTGAGCCGCGCTTCCGGCGACGACCGCTCCGTCTCGTCCTGGATCCGGCGAGCCGTCGAGTCATGCCCCCGGCACCGCACGAATACAAGCGGTCGCGCGCCGATAGCGTCCTTCCTCCGGGCCAGCGCTCCCTGGAGAGGCCGCGCACGCTACGGCTGGTCGACACGCGGGCCAGCAATCAGCCCGCTTTCGGCGCTTATCTCAACGCCCCAGACTCGGCACAGCCATACGCGGCGCCTTGACTGGCGTGCATACTTACGGTGTGCGTCTCGTTACGTACCGCTAAATTCGCACTTTGGCAGTGGGCCTGGTTGGCCTCGCGGGAAGGTGCACAGCCATGACCATTGGTGACCTCGCAGGCACACGGGCGACGCCGGGGGAGCAAAACGGTACCGAAGCTGCCCTGAGGCGGCCGACAGTTTCGATCGTCACCATGCTCGTTGGGCCGGAGGCGCGCGTCCGCTACGTGAGCCAGACCCTCGAAGACGTGCTCGGTCACCAGCCCTCCGCCCAGCTCGGCCGGAGCGCAGTCGACCTCGTGCATCCCGGTGACGTTGCGCTGGCATCCTCGATGCTCGAGGCCAGCCTCAAGGAGCCGGGGGTACCGTTGTCGGTATCTGTCCGGATGCGTCATCTCGACGGCACTTCTCGCGACATGGAGTTGACCAGCACCAGTCTGCTCAGCGATCCCGACGCCCCAGCAATAGTGCTCACCTGCGTGGACGCCACCGTCAGCGGGGAGATCAAGGAGAACCTGCGCGAACTCCAGAACAGTTACCGGACGCTGTTCAAGCGCGCGGAGGAAAACCGCAAGGCGACGCTCAGCATGGTCAGGGCGGTCACCGAAGGCATCCCCGAACTGGTGTATGCGAAGGACCACGAGGGTCGATACTTGATGATGAACTCACGCGCCGCTCGTCTGCTCGGGAGGAATGCGGAGGAGTTGATCGGCAAGAAAATTCGTGAATTGGTAGACCCCGCGACGGCTCGCCACATCGAGGAACAAGACCGCGAGATCGTGGCGACTGGTGCGACGCATACCTACCACGAAACGCTGAACGTCAACGAGAGCGAGCCGCTCGACTACGTCACGACGAAGGGGCCGTTGCTCGACGAGCAGGGTGCTGTCGTCGGCGTCTTTGGTGTTTCCCGTGACATTACAGAGAGCAAACGGGCAGCCGACGCCCTACGACGAAGCGAGGAACAGCTCGCGCAGGCCCAGCAGATCGCTGGGTTGGGCAGCTGGGATTGGGAGATCGCGTCGGGTGCCGTAACGCTGTCAGACGAGTTGCACCGCATCTTTCTCAACGATCAGCGCGTGCTCCAGCCAACTCTTGAGGGCTTTCTCGAACTGGTTCACCCCGACGACCGTGCGACGGTGGCTCAGGCGATCAGGGCGGCAATCGACGACAAGTCGGGGTTCCGCCTCGAGCACCGAATCATTCGTACCGACGGCGTCGAGCGGCTGCTACTTTCCGTCGGACGAGCGCAGTGTGACAAGACAGGAGCGCTCACCCGGCTGGTCGGCACAGCACAAGACGTCACGGGTCGCAGGCGGGCCGAGAAAGAGCTGATCCAAGAGCGCGAGTTCTACCGCGCGATGCTCAACAGCCTGACGGAAGGAATCGTGGCCTGCGATGCCGAAGGCAAGCTCACGATGTTTAACGAAGCTGCGCATGAGTTCCACGGGCATGACGCGGCGCCGATCCGTCCTGACGGGTGGGCTCACCGGTACGGTCTCTACCGGTCCGATGGACACATGGAGCTGGCCACCAACGACATCCCCCTGTTCCGTGCGCTCAACGGTGAGCTCGTTCGCGACGCCGAGATGGTCATCGTCCATGACAACGGCACGCGGCGCACGCTGATGGCCAATGGGCAGGCGTTCTATGACGACTCCGGCAGCAAGCTGGGGGCGGTGGTGGCGATGCATGACGTCACCGAACGAAGAGCATTGCAAGATCGACTCGCACATCAGGCCCTGCACGACGCCCTCACCGGTCTGCCGAACCGCGCCTTGTTTTATGACCGACTTGAGCATGCGCTGACCCGCGCCGAGCGCGGTGATGGTGGCGTGGCAGTGCTGTTCATGGACCTCGACAACCTCAAGGTAGTGAACGACAGCCTGGGGCACACAGCCGGTGACCAGTTGCTCATTGCCCTGGCCGGACGGCTGAGGGGGTGCTTGCGCCCGGTCGACACAGTCGCGCGGCTCGGCGGCGACGAGTTCACCATCTTGCTGGAGGACGTGGTCAACAGCGGGGCACCGACCCGGCTGGCGGAACGCATAGCGGAAATTCTGCGGCAGCCGTTTGTGCTGTCGGGTCGCGAGGTCTACGTCTCGGCCAGCATCGGAATCGCACTCAGCGGGACAACCAAACCGCACCCGGACGACCTGCTGCGCAGGGCCGATGTCGCGATGTACAAAGCCAAGGATGCTGGAAAGGGCCAGCACAAGCTGTTCGACGATGACATGGACGAGGAGGCTCTTAGTCGCCTCGCCGGAGAAGGCGACCTGCGGCGCGCCATCGACCAAGGGGAGCTGAGGCTGCACTACCAGCCACTGGTCCCGCTGGCCAGCCATCGTGGACCGATCGGGATGGAGGCGTTGGTGCGATGGCAGCATCCGCAGCGCGGTTTGATCGCTCCGGAGGAGTTCCTGCCCCTTGCCGAAGAGACAGGTCTGATAGTGGACCTCGGGCGCTGGGTGTTGCAGGAGGCGTGCCGCCAAGGCCGGCGCTGGCAAGAATCCCCGGTTCACGGCGAGCCGTTGAGCATATGCGTGAACCTATCCGCCCGTCAGTTCCAAGGAGGCCAGCTCGTTCGAGAGGTCGAGGAAGCATTGCGTACCGCTGATCTCCCACCCACAAGCCTGATAGTGGAGATCACCGAGAGTGTCATGATGCAAGACGTCGAGTCGGCTGCAGCAACGCTGCGGATACTACGCTCGCAAGGCATCGAGGTTGCCATCGACGATTTCGGGATCGGCTACTCCTCGCTCTCCTACCTGAACCACTTCCCGGTCGACTCCCTCAAGATCGACCGTTCCTTCGTGTCCACACTCGAATCTGCTACGCGGACGCGGTCTCTTGTCCAAGGCATCATCAGCCTCGGCCATGCACTGGGACTCACGGTGGTGGCTGAGGGCGTTGAGACGCTGGAGCAGCTGACCATCCTGCGCACCATGGGTTGTGACAAGGCACAGGGTTACCTCTTCGCTCGGCCGGTGCCCGCTGACGAGGCGGTGGCCGCCGTCGCGGGACTGACCGGGCTGGACTAACTGATCGGGCTGGACTTGCGACGCCGCTGACAGGTAGGGCACCAGTACAAGTTGCGGCCTTCCAGCAGTCGGGTCTTCACGGTCGTGCCGCAGACATGACAGGACTGCCCGTGGCGTCGGTACACGTAGACCTCACCACCATGGTCGTCGATCCGCGGGGCCCGCCCCATGAACTCCGGCTCGTGCTCGGGTCGAACTGTGTCGATGCGACCAGTCTGGACGCCGTACTCCATCAGGTCGACAAGGTCGCGCCAGAGGGCGTCCCAGCGTCGTCTGCTCACTTGGCGCCCGGGCGTCAGCGGGTGCAAGCGAGCCCGGAACAACGTCTCGGCGCGGTAGACGTTCCCGACCCCTGCCAGCACGGACTGGTCCATGAGGAGCGCACCGACCGGTTTCTTGCTCAGGCGCATCCGGCGGAACGCCTTGTCGGGATCGGCGTCTGGCCGCAGTGGGTCGGGACCGAGTCGCGCGAGCACCTTGTCCATGGCGGCTGCGTCGATCAGCTCGCAGGCGGTGGGTCCGCGCAGATCGGCGTACGCCGTCGTGCCCTCGAGACGGAGCCGTAACGCACCGACAGGAGCAGGCGCAGGAAGCGGGCGGATGCCGAACACGCCGTACAGGCCGAGGTGCACATGGACAACCACGTCATTGTCGAAGCGGACGAACAGGTGCTTGCCCGTCGACTCGGCCACTTCCAGCACACGTCCGTCCACGGCTGCGGCGCCGTCGGTGAACCTGCCCTGCGGGCTGGAAGCTCGCACCACGTCACCCCCGAACGAAGCGCTCAGGTCAGCGGCGAGCCGAAAGAGGGTGTGGCCCTCCGGCATAAATCCCCCAGGAGTTTCGCGAGACGCCATCCCGGGCCGACACGCCGGCGAATGTGGGCCGTTGGTGACGTGTCGGCGGAAAGGGCGTCAGGCCTCGTAGTCGGTCAGGAGCGTGATCCGGCGTGCGTGGCGCTCGTCCTCGCTGAAGGCGGTCGCCAAGAACACCTCGACGAAGGAGGTGGCCTCCTCCGGGGAGTGCATTCGGGCGCCTATCGAGATCACGTTGGCGTCGTTGTGCAGCCGGGCCAGCTCAGCGGTCTCGTACGACCAGGCCAACGCCGCGCGGACACCGGCGACCTTGTTAGCGGCAATCTGTTCTCCGTTGCCGGAGCCTCCGATCACGACACCGAGACTTCCCGGGTCGGCCACCACAGCCTCACCGGTGGCGAAGCAGTACGGCGGGTAGTCGTCGTCGGCGTCGTACTGCGTCGGACCGTGGTCGACAGGCTCGTGGCCCTGGTCACGCAACCAGGTGTCGAGATGGGTCTTGAGCTCGAGACCGGCATGGTCAGAGCCGAGGTGTACGCGCATGCTGCTCATCTTCGCAGAGTTGTCAGACCCCGCTGGACGAGGTCAGGCGAAGGCTGGGTCTGCGGTGCGGGTGCGCTTGAGCTCGTAGAAGCCTTCGGTGGCCGCGACCAGCCGTACGCCGTCCCACAGCTTGCCGGCTGCCTCACCCTTCGGTGCGGGCGTCACGACCGGACCGAAGAACGCCACGCCCTCAACCGCGATGACGGGAGTGCCGACGTCCATGCCGACCTGGTCCATGCCCTCGTGGTGGGACTTCCTCAGCGCCTCGTCGTACTGCTCGGAGTCCATGGCGTCGGCGAGCCCGACCGGAAGTCCCGCCGCCCTCAGCGCATCCTCGACGGTAGCTCGGTCGCGGTCAGCGCCGTGCACATGGAAGCGGTTGCCGAGCTCGGTGTACAGCCGGTCGAGCACCTCTGCCCCGTGCGCTTGGGCGGCGGCCACGCATACCCGCGCGGGTCCCCAGGCAAAGGTCATCATCTCCCGGTAGTCGTCCGACACATCGTTGTCCTGGTTGAGGTAAGCCAGGCTCATCAAATGGAACGAGGTGTCCACCTGCCTGACCGTCTCGACCTCCTTCATCCACCGTGAGGCGATCCACGCCCACGGGCAGAGGGGGTCGAACCAGAAGTCTGCGGTGGCGCGGCCGTCGGCCATGGGGGTCTCCTCAACGGGATGGGGTGCGATCTCCCTGGTGAACCGC
>JAABUR0100006228.1_pt1 | contig 14713 bp, 14 predicted proteins | sample 5560091 | NCBI WGS metagenome assembly JAABUR01 (sample SAMN10711879, study PRJNA513375) | rock metagenome | isolation source: Antarctica rocks | place: Antarctica: Victoria Land, University Valley sud
TGGAGCTCGGCGACCGAGCCGGGACGTGCCAGCCCGGAGGCGACGTAGTGGTGGTTGCCCGCCCAGTTGGTCAGCATGGGCACATCCTCCCGGTGGGACAGAGCCGCCGGGGTGGGTGGGGTCCGTCCGGCGAAGCGGTCGATCTGCTCGGCGAGCGCCACCGTTTGCTCGGCGAGGAGCCCCGAACAGCAGGTGGGCGACCAACTGGTCCGGTTCAAGAACGTGCTCGAGATGGGGGACGGGGTACGATCCGGGTGAGGCGGCTCGACAGCTGGCCCGCCGCGACTGCTCGATGTGAGAGCACGACCCCGAGGGGCACCCCTTGTTACAGCACGACCTGTCAGCCAGCCCGCCCGAGGAGTCCTCGGTCCTGGGGCTGGCCCAGTCCTACGCCTGGTTGGGACAGCGGCTGCTCGGCTACGAGAGGGTCGACGACCTGTTCCAGGCACTGACCTTCGTCGCGGTCAGGCAGGTGCCCGGAGCCGAGGACGCAGGCGTCACCCGCTGCTCGCACGGCGGGCCGATGGAGACCGTGGCGTCGACGAGCGAGCTGGTCCTCTCGACCGACCGGATCCAGTACGAGCTCGGAGCCGGGCCCTGCATCGACGCAATCCGCTCAGACGGTGTCGTCCGCACCGGCGACCTGCGCGCGGAACGACGCTGGCGGGAGTTCGGGCGCCGGGCCAGCGACGAGACCGGGGTGCGGAGCATGATGGCCTTCCGGCTCTATCTGGAGGAGCAGGACGACGTCGTCACCGCTCTGAACGTCTACTCCAGGCAGGCGGATGCGTTCACGGTGTGGGCCCAGACGGTCGGTCTGCTGCTGGCCGCCCATGGGGCGCTGGCCGTGGCCAACGCGCGGGCCCGGGAACGCAGCGAGCACCTCAGCCGGGCCCTGCTGTCGAACCGGGAGATCGGCGTCGCCATCGGCATCCTCATGGCGACCCACCAGGTCAGCAGGGACGACGCTCTCGGACTGCTCCGGATCGCGAGCCAGCACACGAACCGCAAGCTCGCCGACCTGGCATCGCAGGTCGCCGACATGGGGGGGCTGGCGCTCCCCACCCCGGAGCCGGTGCGGGCCGTCAAGGCCAAGAGGGCCTGACCGCCGGGCGGCTCCGTCGCCGCCCCGGCTTGTTCACCACTCGGCGAACGAGCCGTCCGCGTGGCGCCACACCGGGCCCCGCCACGCATGCCCTCTCTTGTCGGCCGCCCGCACGGCCGCCTCGTCGATCTCGATCCCCAACCCCGGCCCGGTCAGTCGGGGGACGTAACCGTCCACGAAGGTCAGCGGCGCCGTGTCGACGAGGTAGTCGAGCACCTCAACGCCCTGGTTGTAGTGGATGCCGATGCTCTGCTCCTGGATCAGGTAGTTGGACGTGGCGAAGCCGACCTGCAGGCACGCCGCGAGCGCGAGCGGGCCTAGCGGACAGTGCGGCGCGAGCTGGACGTCATAGACCTCGGCGAGGGAGGCGATCTTGCGGGTCTCGGTGATGCCCCCTGCATGCGACAGGTCGGGCTGGGCCACCGCGATCCCGGCCTGCAGGACCGGCAGGAACTCCTGGCGGCTGTAGAGCCGCTCGCCCGTCGACACCGGCGTGGTGGTCGACCGGACGAACTCGCCGATGAGGTGGGAGTTCTCCGGCAGCACGGGCTCCTCGATGAAGAACGGCCGGTACGGCTCGAGGAGCGGCGCCACCCGCTTGGCGTTGGCGAGGGTGAACCGCCCGTGGAAGTCCACCGCCACGTCTGCGTCGACCCCGAGCACCTCCCGCGCCGCCGCGACCCGCTCGACCACCGCGTTGATCTCGGAGACCGTGGCCACGGGGCTCATCCGGCCACTTGCGTTCATCTTGACCGCCGTCAGCCCGGCCTCGACCTGCTCACGGATGTGGTCGGCTACCTCGGCCGGCTCGTCGCCGCCCACCCAGCCGTAGACCCGGATCCGGTCCCGGACCGGCCCGCCGAGCAGCTGGTGCACCGGTGCGGCATACCGTTTGCCGGCGATGTCCCACAGGGCCTGGTCGAGACCTGACACGGCGCTGGACAGGATGGGGCCGCCCCGGTAGAAGGAGCCCTTGGTCATGACCTGCCAGTGGTCCTCGATGCGCAGCGCATCCTTCCCGAGAAGCACCTCGGCCAGCTGGCTCACCGCCGTCCGCACGGTCTCGGAGCGGCCTTCGCAGGTCGCCTCCCCCCAGCCGACGATGCCGCTCTCGGTCTCGATGCGCACGAAGAGCCAGCGGGGCGCCACGAGGAAGGTCTCGACGCGGCTGATTCGGGTCATCCGGCTTCAGCCCTTCGTGGCGCCGGCGGTCATGCCGGAGACGATGTACTTCTGGGTGAACAGGGCGATGACCATGATCGGCAGGGTGACCACCGTCGCCGCAGCCATGAGACCGCCCCAGTCGATGCTCGCGTAGCCGACGAAGTTGAAGATCGCCACGGGCAGCGTCTTCGTCTGGGCACCGGAGAGCACGAGCGCGAACATGAAGTTGTTCCACGAGAAGATGAAGGAGAGGATCCCCGCCGTGGCAATGCCCGGCAGCGAGAGGGGGAGCGTGATCCGCCGGAAGGCGCCGATCGGCGTCAGGCCGTCGACCAGAGCGGACTCCTCGAGCTCGAGTGGCAGGGAGTCGAAGTAGCTCATCATGATGTAGACCACCAGCGGCAGGGCGACGAACATGTGGCTGAGGATCAGCACGGTGAAGCCGCCGACCAGGTGCAGGTTGGAGAAGACGTAGTACCACGGCACGAGCAGCGAGACACCGGGGATGACGCGCGCCATCAGGACGACCAGTGCGGACCGGTTCATCGAGAAGCGGCTCATGGAGTAGGCGGCCGGAACGCCGAGGACCAGCGAGATCGTGGTGGAGGCAAAGGCGACCCAGAAGCTGTTGGCGATGAAGCGGATGTAGTTCGCCTGCTGCAGGACCTTGCCGTAGTTCTCCGCCGTCGGCGAGAAGAACACCGCCTTGCCGGCGTCGTAGATGTCGACGTTCGTCTTGAACGAGGCGGCCAGCATCCAGAGCAGCGGTGCGACGAGGGACAGCACGACGAGGACCAGCGCGAGCACGCGGAAGGTCGAGTATGCCGTTCGGCTGCGGGCCATCAGAGCTCCTCCTTCCGGCGGGAGGTCAGGGCCCACATGGACCCGACGATGATGAGGAAGAAGATGATGAGCACTGCCGAGGCGGTGCCGTACTCGTTGTAGTCGAAGCTCAGTCCGTAGGCGTAGACGTTCAGCGTCTCGACCTCGTGGTAGGAGCCACCACCCTTGCCCTTCGTCGCGTAGAGGATGTCGAACGTCTTGATGGCGTCGATCCCGCGCAGCAGGATCGCGACGATGACGGTCGGCATGAGCATCGGAAGGGTGACGTACCTGAAGCGCTGCCACGAGCTGGCGCCATCGACGAGTGCCGCCTCGTTCGGTTCCTCCGGCAGCGACGTGAGGCCGGCCAGGAGGATGAGGACGACCATCGGGGTCCACTGCCAGACGTCGATGAAGGCCGCGGTCATCAGGGCCGTGCCCTCCCCGGCGAGCCAGGGCTGTGGAGCGATGCCCACCCACCCGAGGATCTGGTTCGCGAAGCCGATGTTCGGGTCGAAGATGAGGCGCCACATCATGCCGACCGCCACGGGAGTGGCGACGAGCGGAAGCAGGATCGCCACCCGGACCCACTTCTCGCCGCGGAACGGGCGCCACAGGAGCAGGGCGATGCTCATGCCGAGGACGACCTCGAACAGCAGCGCGACGCCGGTGAACTCCACCGTGCGCAGGACGGCGGGCCAGAACCGAGCGCTGTCCCGGATGACCTCGAGGTAGTTCTCGATGCCGATGAACGACTTGTCGGCCCGCACCGACCCCTCGGCATCGGTGAGGCTGAGGTAGATCGTCCAGCCGACTGGAAAGACGATCAGCACCGCGACGAACGCCATCGCCGGTCCGGCGAAGAGCCACTTGCGGTGGGCGTTGGACCAGTTTGACCAGCTCGACGACGCCTTCGCCGCGGTCGGGGACGTCACTGAGGTGACAGCCGCCATGGGGGTTCTCCCGGAGGGTGCGCAGATGGTGGCCGGGTGGCCGAGGCTGAGCCTGGGCCACCCGGCGCAGCGGGACTACTTCTTCTCGGCGTCCAGGATCTTCTGGAAGGCCTGCTGTGCCGCGGCGGCTGAGCTGGCGACATCCTTGCCGGTGATGGCGTCGACGATGGGCTGGCCGACCACCTCACGGGCCTCAGGCACCTTGATCACCACCGGGCGGTCGTAGCCGACCCCGTTCTTCGTGCTGATGGCAATGGCGTCGGCCAGGTCCTTCGGATACGTGGACGTCCCGGCGGGGTCGGCCCACACGGAGGTACGCGGCCCCGGGACCCCGGCCTTCTGGTTGGCCAGCGTCTGCTCCTTGCTCGTGGCCCACTGGATGAACTTCCAGGCCCCCTCCTTGTTCTTGGAGGCCTCGTTGATCCCGAGCGCCCACGACGGGACGTTGTAGGGCTTGGAGCCGGCAGGGCCGGCCGGGAAGGGCGCGAAGCCCACGGTGTCGGCGACCTTGGACTTGGCGGGGTCGGTGGCGTTCTTGTAGAGCGAGTCCGCCTCCGTGTAGAACGCCGCGTTGCCCTGGGTGAAGATGGCCATCGCCTCGGGCCAGCTCATGTCCGTGCTGAGGTTCTTGGGCCCGTGGTCCTTGAGCAGGCCACCGTAGAACGCGTATGCCGTCTTGGCCTGCTCCGTGTTGACCGCCGCGTTGCCGCTCGCGTCGATGAAGTCTCCGCCGAAGCTGTAGAGGAAGCTGGAGAACTGGGTGACCGCAGCGGACTTGCCGGTGCGGGCGACGAAGCCGGCGACGCCGGGGTTGGCCTCGGCGATCTTGGCGGCGGCGGACTTGAGCTCGTCCAGGGTCTGCGGCGGGTTCGCGATGCCGGCCTTCTGGAGGAGGTCCTTGCGGTAGTACAGGACCTCCTGCTCGGTGATGAGCGGGACGCCGACGACCTTGTTGTTGTACGACGTGGACTTCACCGGTCCGGCCTGGAAGTCGCTCCAGTCCCAGTCCTTGTTCGACTTCACGTCGTTGGACAGGTCGGCGAGGTACTTGTTCTTCGCGAACAGCTTCCCCTCCTGCAACGGCCGGTACATCATCACGTCGAGGTCGGCGGAGCCGGCGTTGAGCTTGACGTTGTACTGGTCCGAGAGCTGGTCCTCACCGAGCTGGGTGAGCTCCACCTTGAGCCCGCTCTGCTTCTCGAAGTCCGGGAGGGACTTCTTGAGGTTCTCGGTCCAGACGTGGTTGGCGAGGGTCACCCGCACGGTGGTTCCGCCGGAACCTCCGCTCGCCTGGCCCTGGCTCTCGCCGCCGCCACAGGCGGACAGGCCCAGGACTGCCACCACGGCCAGGGAAGTCCCCACAACTGACTGACGCAACACGTTGGTCTCCGTTCCGGTCTCGGCAGCTCCCCATCGAGCGCCTCGGTGCGGCATACATCCGCCTTCCGGGTGACCTTACCGGCAATAAACCTGACGAAACAAGGCTCGGGACGTGATGCGTATGATTTGGCAATGGCCGAGCCCGCAGCCCGCCTTCCCGCCGACGACGCGGCTGAAGCGTCCGCCGCGTCGCTGCGCGCGGGGTTGCCCGGAAGCCGCTCGCTGCTGACCGGTCTGCACGCCCAGGTCCTCAACGAGATCGGTCTCGCCATCTGCGCCGGGCGGCTGGCTCCGGGAGCTCTGCTCTACATCGACGAGCTCGCCGAGCGGCATGCGGTCTCCCGCTCGGTGGTCCGCGAAGTGCTTCGGGTGCTCGCCGCCATGGCTCTGGTGGAGTCGCGCCGCCGGCTGGGGACGCGGATCCTGCCCGCCTCCGAGTGGAACGTGTACGACCCGCAGGTGATCCGCTGGCGGCTCGCCTCCGACGGCCGGCTGGCGCAGCTGCGGTCGATCATGCAGCTGCGCGGTGCGGTCGAGCCCGAGGCGGCCAGGCTCGGGGCCGAGCTCGCCTCACCCGCCGTCGCCAGCGACCTCGTCGGCCTGGCCGCAAGGATGTGGGCAGCAGGCCAGCGCGACGACGAGCAGGACTTCCTGGCCCTCGACATCGAGTTCCACCGGCTCGTGCTCGCCTCCTCGGGCAACGAGATGTTCGTCAAGCTGCACGAGCTGGTGGCCGCACTCCTGACCGGTCGCCACGACTACGGTCTGATGCCGCACCACCCGCGACGGGAGGCCCTGGAGCTGCATGCCGACGTCGCCCAGGCCATCCAGCGTCACGACGGCGAGCGGGCCCGCGCGTCGATGGTCAGCATCATGGACAAGGCGATGGGGGAGATGAAGGAGCTCTGGGCCCGGACGAGCGACGGGCCCTGAGCCCCACTGCTGGCTCCGTGCTGACCGGTATGCCGTGCGCCTCCTGCCGTTGCCGGGCGCGCGGCATACCGGGTCGGTCAGCGGACCACCCGCATCGCGGCGGAGTCGACGTCGACGTGGTAGCCGGCGTCCGTCAGAGTGGCCTTGTCGCCCGGGGTGAGCGGGGTGCCGGCGAGGAACGACGGGGTGTTGGCGACCACCCGCCCGGTGAAGGTGAGGACCATCCCGGGGCGCACCGCGACCGGCGACTCGCCGGACCCGGTGAGCTGCACCCAGATCCTCGACTGGGCGTCCCCGGCCCAGAAGCCCTCGTTGGCGGGGACTGAGACGACGCTGATCTGGTCGGCCGCCACGAGCCGCGAGGTGAGCGGGGCGAGGTCCTCCCGGGTGGCGATGACGGGCCGTCCCTGGCTGGTGAGGCGGGGCACGGGCCGGGCCGTCGCCGGTGGTGGTGGTGGCGCAGTGGTGGGCGTCGTCGTGGTGGGGGCCGTCGTCGTCGTGGTGGGGGCGGTCGTCGTCGTGGTGGTCGCGGTGGCGGGAGTGGTGGGTGCCGCTGCGGGCGTCGCTGGCGGTGCGGAGCTGCCCGGCGTGAGCAGCGCGACCGCGGCCACGGCGGCCACGGCGGACGCGGCGGCGGCGGCGCTGCTGACCGGATGCCCACGCACCCAGCCTTCGACGAACCCATGAGGCGCGCCGAGAGGGACCCACGGCACCAGCCCGGCGAGCGACCGGTCCCGACGCAGCAGGGGCGGCGCCAGATCGGCGCAGACCGGACAGGAGAGGAGGTGCTCGCCGGCCGACAGGGCGGCCTGCTGCCTGCCGTCACCGACCGAGATGGCCATGAGGACCGAGCGGCAGCTGCGCGTCGGCAGGGTTGCCCGACGTAGCGCGACGACGTAGTCCACTCGGAGCGCGGCCCGGGTGCGGTGCAGCTGCGAGGCCAGTACGCCGGGCTTGACCGATCGACGCTCCGCAAGCTCGGACAGGGGCTGGTCCTCGACCTCGTGCTCGACCAGGAGCGCGCGGCGGTGCGGCGGGAGGTTGGCCAGCGCGGCCGCGAGGGCGCGCCGGGCCTCTGCGGAGGTCGCGACGTCGTCGGGCTGCTGAGGCTCCTGCGGGTGGTGCAGACGGGGAAGGGCCCGGCGGGCCGTGGCCTCCGACCGTGCCCCGGCATAGATGAGGTTGCGGGCAATGGTGAGGGCGTAGGCGACCTGCGTCTCCACCTCCAGGCGCTGCCTCACCTCGAGCATCCGAAGCAGGGTCTCCTGGACGACGTCGTCGACGCGGTGGGCGTCTGGGACGCGGGCGGCGACGTAGCGACGCAGCGGCACCTGGAGGTCGGCGAGGTCGTCGTCGGCGTCGCGGGTCAGCATGCCCGCTCGCGGTGTGGGCCCGACGCCGTGTCCCGCTGCCGCGTTGGCCATGCGCCTGCGCCTCCCCATGGTGCCGAGACCGGCTGGTCTCCCGGACCCAGTGTAAGAGGCCAGCCGTGTGACTCACGTCACACGTGCTTTCTCCGTGATGAAGGCGCCACCTCCGCATCAACCCGTTGTCATCCGCGAAGTCGAGCACCCGGCTTGTGACCTGTCGACGTTGTCTCATCCGACGTGCCGTTTCCGGCCGAGCTGACCTCGGGCTGAGCCATCGCGCGGCAGGTCGGGACGACGCCGTCCTCGATCCCGCCATCTCCAGACGTTCACGTTGGAGCACCCGAAGGAGTTCACTCATGCAAGACGCCCTGAAGACCGCACTGACGTCGGTCGCCGAGTTCGTGCCGAAGCTGGTCGGCTTCCTGTTGATCCTGTTGATCGGCCTGTTCATCGCCAAGCTCCTGGCCAAGGCCATCGGAACCCTGCTGGAGAAGGTCGGTTTCGACCGTGCCGTCGAGCGGGGTGGGATCAAGAAGGCGTTGGACCGCTCCAAGTTCGACGCGAGTGACATCGTCGGCAAGCTCGTCTACTACACGCTGGCGTTGTTCGTGCTGCAGCTGGCGTTCGGCGTCTTCGGTCCGAACCCCATCAGCGCGCTGATCGCCTCGGTCATCGCGTTCCTCCCGAAGGCCATCGTGGCGATCATCATCGTGGTCGTCGCCTCGGCCATCGCCGCCGCGGTGCGGACCCTCATCGAGGGCACGCTGGGCGGTCTGTCGTACGGCAAGGTCCTGGCCAACATCGCCGCCGTGTTCATCCTCGGCCTCGGCGTCATCGCGGCCCTGAACCAGATCGAGGTCGCGACCACGGTCACCACGCCGGTCCTGATCGCCGTCCTGGCCACCCTGGGCGGCGTCCTGGTCGTCGGTGTCGGCGGCGGCCTGATCAAGCCGATGCAGACCCGGTGGGAGTCCTACCTGAGCACTGCCGAGCGTGCCGCCCCGAGTGTCAGGCAGGAGGCGGCCAACGCCCCGGGCGTCAAGGAGCAGGCCCGGCAGGCCAAGAACGCCTACGACGGCGCCGAGACCTCGGGCCAGCGGACAGGTGGTGGCGCCTCTGCCGCGACCGGCGCCTACGACCAGCGCACCGCCTGACCGCCCCCCGCGCCGGCCGTCTGGCCAGCGCCAACCGGTGCCGGCCGTCGGGCCAGCGCCGTCCGATCGACAACCCACCCCCGTTCCACTCGCTCATCCACCACAGGAAGAAGGCAGACACCATGCTCAACACCAACCAGATCGACCGGGTCCTCGGCCAGAACGTGCTCGGCACCAACGGAGACAAGCTCGGGAAGGTCGGGCAGGTCTACCTCGACGACGCCACCGGGAAGCCGGAGTGGGCCACCGTCCAGACCGGGCTGTTCGGCACCAAGGAGTCGTTCGTCCCGATCGCCGACGCGGACCTGACCGAGAACGGCCTGACCGTGCCCTTCGCCAAGGACCACGTCAAGAACGCCCCGCAGGTGGACGCCGAGCAGGGCCACCTGTCGCCGGACGAGGAGGAGGCCCTCTACCGCCACTACGGGGTGGCCTACTCCGGCGCCCGGTCCGACTCCGGCCTCCCCGCCGGGTATGCCGGCCAGAAGACGACCGAGGGACAGGACACGTCCGGCCCGAACACCGACGACGCCATGACCCGCTCGGAGGAGAAGCTCAAGGTCGGCACCCAGAAGGTCCAGGCCGGCAAGGCCCGGCTGCGCAAGTACGTCGTCACGGAGAACCAGAACGTGACGGTCCCGGTCACCCGTGAGGAGGTCCGGCTCGAGCGCGAGCCGATCACGGAGGCCAACATGGGCCAGGCGCTCGATGGCCCGGCGATCTCCGAGGAGGAGCACGAGATGACGCTCACCGAGGAGCGCGTCGTGGTCCAGAAGGAGGCTGTCCCCGTGGAACGCGTGAAGCTCGCCAAGGAGTCGGTGACCGAGCAGCAGCAGGTCAGCGAGGAGGTCCGCAAGGAGCAGATCGAGATGGACGGTGACGTTGACACCGACGGCCACGCCCAGACGGACAGCAAGCGCCGGCCCTGACGGCCTACCGACGGGGCCGGGCAGGTGCCCCCGGACCCGCCACTCCGTCATGGGGTGGCGGGACCCGTGGGCGTCGCCTGCCGTCGCCTGCCGTCGCCGGCCGGCCAGCCGGCCAGCCGGCCAGGGGCCAGCGGCCACTGAATGCCAGCGCAAGGGACGGCATACAACGGCCCCTGGTGCGTCACTCGGCATTGGCCCGTGGGACGGCTTCCCCCGCTACGATCGAGCCCGTATCACGACGAAGAACGGCTCCAACCCCCCGGGTCACCGGGGCCGGGAAGCGTCGAGGTCGGCCGGCAGACAGGACGTGACCTGCCTGGGCCGCTGAGCTACACCCGCTGCACACCCCATTGGCATCACACCGGAGAGGCATCTCATGACAACCGACGTCAGCCAGCCCGTCACGGACGACTCGATCATCGTCCGCCAGCTCAGCCACTACCAGTTCAGCTGGGTCGCCGGGGAGTCCGGTGAGCAGGGGACGTGGACCCTGCAGCTCGTCCTGGACCAGGGCGCGTGGGAGGAAGTCCTCACGATCGACGCGGACGACGCCGACAACCTGCAGGACATCTTGTCCACCGCGGACACTGTCTACTACGACGTCAAGCGGCGGGCTCTGCTCTTCGGCACGACACCGGTCGGACATCATCACTGAGCTGTTCAGGCCGAGGCGCTGACCTCGGCCCGTGAGCCGGACGTGTCGAACGAGCCGCGACGGGATCGTTCACTCCGCCAGCTGAGCGATCGTCACCTGCAGCTCGTCGAAGCCTGCCGACTATCGTTGACGACGGCCATGATCGGCTCGTCCTGCGACTCCTCGGGAGCCATGCGGGCTCGACTTCGGCAAGGCTGTCGTCGGGTGGAACGGCAGCGGGTCTCTGCTGTTACCGAGTCCTCACGCCCAATCAACAAAGGCCATGGCCGCATCGACCGCCCGGTGCGCTGTGTTCTCTCATGTCTGTGGCTCGCTGCCGCCACCAGATGATCCCATCAGCGCATCCAGTGCCTTGGGCGCGTAAAAGCGGCGCCGATAGACCCCTTCGGGGTCCAGGGCGGCGAGCACGCCGATCTTGACGAGGTCGCTGACTAGCCTGTTGGCACGCGGGTATGACACCCCGACGGCGCCCTGCACCTCCCTGACCGTGAAGACCAGTCTCTCCATCGCGAACTCGACGACGGCTGGAGCGCTGTCGGCACGCAGCGACGACGCGCGCACCGTCTCGCGCAGGGATGCCTGCGCGTCGACCATCGCCAGCATCGTGGAGCGGGTCGACCGGGCTGACGCGGCGATCCCCTCGGCGAAGAAGCGAACCCATTCGTCCCAGCGAGACGAGGTGCTGACCGCGAAGAGCCGGTCGTAGTAGTCCTGCCTGCGCGCTTCGAACCACGAGGACACCGTCAGCGTCGGCTCGCTGAGGGTGCCCCCGGCGTACAGCTGCATAACCACCAGCAACCGGCCGATCCGACCGTTACCGTCGTTGAACGGGTGGAGCGTCTCGAACGCATAGTGCAGCATCGCCGCACCGACAACCGGGTCGATCGCATCTGCGTGCTCGGACTGCAGCCAATCCAGGAGGTCTCGCAGGCGTCGCTGCAGCTCGTCCCCTGGGGGATGGGGAACGAAGCGGGCGGCTTCCACGGTCTGGCCAGGGCGGCTGCCGAGGACGACCTGGATGTCTCGCACGGCCCCGGCGGACGCGGTGTCGGCGGAGGTGCCGGCAACGAGCTTCTTCTGCAACTCGCCGAGGAGGCCAACGGTGACCGGCCGGCCGTCAGCGAGCCATTGAAAGGCATACTCGGCGGTCGTGACGTAGTTGAGGACCTCTCGCATACCGACGGACTGGAGCTCCTGAGGGTCAGCAGTGAGGACCGCGCGCAGCGGCTCGTAGGTGCCTTCCAAGGCCGAGGTGCTCTGCGCTTCCAGACGTAGGGCCGGGTGCCCGAACACGCTGGGGTTGCGTAGCTGGCTGGCGGTAGGTCGGTCGCGGGCGCCTCGGCCGGGTCCAGGACGGTGGTGAACAACCGGTAGGTGGTGGGGTTGGTCCGTCCGTCCTCGATGGTGTAGTCGATGACCCGGACCAGCATCGGCTCCTCGCGGCGGGCCGACGCCGGGGTGGTCCGGCGCAGGTGGGCCAGCCAGGACCCGTCGTCCAGGTCTCGCAGATGCGTCGGCTTCGGCCCGGCCGGGTCGGTTCGGACCCGCCACAGCAAGTCGGCGCCGGTCCCGATCGCTTTGCGCCACAACGTGTACGAAAAGAAACCCCGGTCGGCAAGCACCAGCATTCCCGGGGTCAGCCGCTCCACCAGCGACTGGGTCAGGGTCGACTCGGACTGGGTGTAGGCACCGACCTGCGCAGCGAACACCGCGTGCGTGCCGCACTCGGCCAACGCCACGACCCTCGCCTGCGGAAAGGCCGCCCGCTCGCCCTTGTTCACCCCCGGCCGGCCGAAGTACTCCGAGTTCGCGGGCGTGTCCGCGACATCCAGGCAACACCCGTCGACCGCCACCAGTCGGCAGGATGTGCTGCGGTTCGCGCAGCGTCGCGTCCACCCCAGCCACGCCGAAGACGTCGTCGCGGAGGCGTTCCTGGTCGCATGGCGGCGGTTGGACGACGCCCCGCCCAGGTCGGGCGACCTGAGGGCGTGGCTGTTCGGCATCACCCGCAACCATCTGCTCAACGCACGTCGAGGCCAGGACCGTCGTGACGTTGGCGGTGCGCATCGCGGAGGCGGCCGGCCACACCTGGAGCCAGCACTCCAGCGTGGACCTTGTTCCTCACCGTCTCGACCTCGCTGCGGCGTGGCGACGGCTTAGCCCCGGGGACCAGGAGGTGCTGGCCCTCACCGTCTTCGAGGATCGACTTCACCGCAGGCCGCCCGGGTCCTCGGAATCACGCCGCCCGCCTACCGGCTGAGGCTGATGCGCGCCAGACGCGAGCTGCGACGGCACCTCGACGCTGCCGACACCGCGACCACCTGCACCCCATCGATCCCGGAGAGTGCTTCATGAGACCACTCGCATTGTCCGACCTGCGTTCCCTCGACGTAGCCGACACCGCTCTCACGCCCGACCAGCAGCAGCGAGCCGACGCCACGACCGGATGGCAGCCGCAGCACCGCAGTCGTCGTCGTGTCCCACGTCCGGGGCATGGCCGGTCAGTACACGGCGGGGCAGCCGGTCGGCTGTCCCGCAGGGGGTCCTCGGTCTCCGGGCAGAGCCGAGGCTCTCGCCGGGGTTGCCCATGGTTGTCAGGGGACCGGCCACACGATGTCGCTCACGGCCCGACGCTGGCGAGCTGGCGAGTCCGCCAGCGTGGACGTCGGCCGGGGGGTAACTCGCCTGGGAGGCTGGCGTCACCGCGGCGGCCGACAATGAACGCCCATGGCTGCGAGTTGCCGGCGGACGGCGCCCAGCGTGCCGCATCCAACAGCGCGTCGATCTCGGATTCGGGCACGGCGTAGGTCGCGTCGAAGCTGGTCGGGCTCGAGCGGGCCGCTAGCAGCGGGTGCAGCAACGGAGCGTCAAGCTCGTGGTCCACGACACCAGGATGGCGGTTCAGCGGCCCTGCCGTCCGCCGCTCCCCGATCGGTAACCGGTACGCCGTCACAAGACGGATCGCTGTGCACCGAGGAGGTGCATGGCGCCGTCTCGTGCGGCCCGCTGGTCGAATGTCACCGTGTGCTCGCAGCCGGCGGCCCGACCCAGGTCGGCGATGACGGCGTCGGCGAAGTCGAGGTCGCCGCGGCTGGCAGTCAGAGCCGTTCGCACGATCGCGGCTCGGTCGATACGAAGTTCACGCGCGTCCAGCAGGCCTTCCAACAATTCGACGCAGCGGCCGGTGGTGACCTTGTAGGCGCGATGCAAGACCCAGTAGACCTCGACGACGGTCACCAGGCTGAGGTAACCCGGTTCGGTCTCGGACAGCTCGTCGATCAGCGCAGAAGCTACCGGCGACTGGTCGGGGTCGTCTTGGACGAGGTAGCGGACGACGACGTTGGTGTCGAGTCCGATCACCGGGCATCCGCAGTCGCGGCCACCGCGATGGCCTCGTTCATCGCGTGGATGCTGACGGGCCGTGACGGCGGTGAGACGGCGCCCTTCAAGTCCTTGATCGACGCAGTCTCCGGGTGGATCTCATACCCGCCCGTAGCGGTGGGAACGAAGGCGAGCCGCGACCCGGGCCGCAAACCGAGCTTCGTGCGCACGTCAACTGGGATGGTGACTTGACCCTTGCTGGTGACCGACGCGGACGTCATAAGGTGCTCCTTACTACAGGTAAGGCGAGTGTACATGGTCAGTCCGGTCCGCGGTCCCCGCTGCCCCGTAGCGGATCGACAACCGGGATATGCCAGCGGACTCGGTGATCCGCTGGTCTTACCCGGGGTCAGGGGCCGGCAGTTCGATCCGGTCGGTGAGCCGTTGCGGGGCGAGTCGTTCGAGAGTTGCGGGGGGCGGCGGCCGTCTTGGGCGGGTCCAGGTCGTTGCGGCACCGGGCGGTGACGGCGTGGACGTTGGCGTGGGTGGTGGGTTTCGGCGAAGTCGGCATATAGCCGCGCCGCCACCTCGACGGGCGGGTCAGCCATCACGGCGACCCGGTTGCTGATGAGCCGTGTGGGTAGTCGTCCTCGTCGTCGTCGGGCACGACCGTTTGCTGCTCCAACCGGTCTGCCTCGTCGGCGAAGCGTGCTGGGGAGTCGGGGTTGATCGCCGCCGGTTCGGCGTCGATCATCGGGTTCGGGTCGAGCGGGGTTTGTTGTTCGAGGAGGTCCGCTTCAGGGATCTGGTCGCTGGGGTCGATGCGGTCTTCAGCCACTGCTCTCTCTCCTTCTCCGCTCGCAGGTGGGTGTTCTGGGCTTCGAGGTCTAAGACCATGCCGATGCCGGCCAGGTTCAGTCCGGCCTC
>JAABUR0100006230.1_pt1 | contig 14701 bp, 15 predicted proteins | sample 5560091 | NCBI WGS metagenome assembly JAABUR01 (sample SAMN10711879, study PRJNA513375) | rock metagenome | isolation source: Antarctica rocks | place: Antarctica: Victoria Land, University Valley sud
CCCCAAGATGACGTCTCCCACCACCACAGAGTGGGTAAGGCCCCCGGGAGACCACCGGGTACATGGGCCGCGCGTGGACACCCGGCAACGGGCGCAGCGGAGCGGTCCCAATCGGCCGAGGACGTGAGCTTGATTAGCCTCTCGCCCACGCCCGTGTCCGGCAGCAGCGAGCGCGCATGATGGCGCCGCTGGCGGCGCGACGCCAGATTATAGATCAGATCCTATTTTCACCCAGACGCGCACGCTATGTGCCCTGGCGCTTCCATAGTGCCAGGGCTCTTTTCTTTGTTTAGTGGTTTGTGGGCTATACTTCCAAGGTGCGTCAACACTCTACAACCTATTCGTCCGACGAGCCAATCGGCCCAACTGTACCTATGACCGACAGCGCGTCCCCTCCCGCGTCTCCACGGCCCTTAAAGGGTCTGGACGTGCGCACGATCACTGAGTCGGCGCTGCTGATGGATGTGACAGTCTTGTTGATCATCATCAGAACGCTTGTGCCGATCCCAGGTCTCCAGGGCGTGATCCGCCTGGCCTGCCCAATACCGTTCGTCCTGTTGGCCCTGCGACGCGGACCGCGCGCCGGCCTTGTCGCTACCCTAGCTTCATTTGTCTTACTCTCTTGCTTCATTGGCCCCCTCCTAGCCGCGCAGCAGATCTTTGTCTTCGGCGGTCTCGGAACGCTCTTCGCGTGGGCGTCGCGGCATCGCTGGCACGCGGTCGTGACAGTCGTGGTGGGTGCGACGCTCTATGGTGTGGGCTACCTGTTGCCGCCTTTCCTCTTTGGCCTCTACGTTCTGCGTATCAACCTCGGCCACGTCTTGAACGACGTGCACAAACAGGCCAACTCCTTCCTGACAAATCTCGGGCACTTCCATGTGCTGCCGCCGCCGCTGATCGTTGGCGCGGTGCTGGTCTGCGGACTCGTGTTCGCGCTGTCGCTGGGTAGCCGTGCGCTCGTCGTGGTCGTCGCGGTTCTCGGCGCGATCTACTACGTGCTGCTGTCGACGGCGCCGCACGGCGCGACGCTCCTCTCGGCTCTGAGCAGTAACGCGCCCGGACGCGCCCTGCTGGGTGTGCTCTACCCTATCGCGCTGGCCGCGTTGACACATCCGCTCGTCACCCTTATCATATTCTTCGCCGCGTATAGCCTGATCAACGTCTGGGCCTATCTGATCGTCGGTATCGAGCTATTTCGCCGCCTACCCGAAGAGACGCGGCGTGATCCACAAGGTCGTCACATTGATTTCTTTCCAGTCGGTTAGTTTCACGTACCCACGGGCCGGCGCCCCGGCGCTGCGCGACCTGACCCTGGACGTGCGCGATGGCGAGACGTTGGCGGTAGTCGGAGCCAATGGCTCCGGCAAAAGCACCATGGGCCGCCTCACCAATGGATTGCTCGTTCCAGGGCAGGGCACGGTGTTGGTCGACGGCGTGGCGACATCCGTTGCAGGCGGCCAGCGCGAGGCGCGTCAACGCGTGGGCATGGTCTTCCAGAACCCCGACTCCGGCATCGTCAGCAGTTCGGTCGAAGAAGACGTCGCGTTCGCGCTGGAGAACAGGGCCTTGCCGCGCGAGGTTATCGTGGAGAAAGTCGCGCGTACGCTCGATTTGCTGGGGTTGCGCACGCTCCACGACGCCCACCCGTTGAGCCTCACCACCAGTGACCGCGCCCGCCTGGGTCTGGCCTCGGCCGTGGTCGGCGACCCGCGCTACCTCATCATGGATGAGGCCACGGCCTACCTCGACGCGACCGACCGCGCCCTGCTCATGAAGGCCGTACAAACGGTACGCGCGGCGACCGGCATGGCGGTCGTGATCATCACGCACTTGATGGATGAAGCGCTGGCGGCCGACCGCGTTGCCGTGCTGGCCGATGGAGAGTTGGTCTACCTGGGAGCGCCGCGTGAGCTATTCGCCGACCCAGGTCGCGCGCGCGCGTGGCGGCTGGAGTTGCCGCCGCTATTGGCCTTGCGCGATGATTTGCGGGGCCTGGGCGTCGACGTCGGGCCGGCGGCCACGTCGATTGACGCGCTTGTGGAGCAATTATGTCACTTGTAGCGCGCGATCTCGTCTACCACTATCCTGAGGCAGGTAGTGGCGCGGGGACGGATGTTCTCAACGGTCTATCGTTGAGCGTGCCGTCCGGCCGTGTGGTCGCTTTATGCGGCGCGGCGCGCACGGGCCGCAGCACGGCGCTGGCGCTGATGGCCGGTCTCGCGGTGCCGCAAGGCGGCGCGGCCATGGTCGATGACGCGTCGGCCGCGAGTCTGGAGGCGCGTGGGCGCGTGGGCCTGCTGCTACAGAACGCCGACGAAGCCCTCTTTGGGCTGACGGTGCGCGAGGACGTGATGTTCGCGCCGCTGCAGCTAGGACTTTCCCCGGAGGACGCGACGGTGCGCGCCGAGCGCGCGTTACGTACGGTCGGCCTGGAGCCGCATCGTTTCGCGTTGCGCTCGCCTTTCTCGTTAAGCGGAGGCCAACGCCGCCGCGCGGCGGTCGCGGGCCTGCTGGCGATGGAACCGTCGTACGTTTTGCTCGACGAGCCGTTTGTTGGTCTGGACCCCCAGGGCCGCGACGAGATCAGCGCCGTCGTACGCTCCATCGCCACGGGCGGCTTTACGAAGCGGACGGGCGTATTGGTCGCGTTGAGCACATTGGAGGGGGCCTTAGCATTGGCCGACGATCTCGTGATCCTGCACGAGGGCCGCGCCGCGTGGACGGGTACGGCGGCGGAGTACGCGGCGTCGCCGCCTGAGGTCGAGCCCTGGGGCCTGCGACAACCGCCGTTGGTGCAACTAGCGCGCCGCCTCGAGCAGCAGGGTTGGAGCATGCCAGCCACCGGCGCCGATACGAGGGCCATGGCCGCCGCGATCGCCGCGCATCTGAAGGGGACACGACGATGAGCATGACCGCGCGGGGGACAGGCCGCTTCGAGGCTCTACAGTACGTACCGGGACAATCACCGCTGCATCGGCTCGACGCGCGAAGCAAGCTCTTGGCCATGGCGATCATCATCGCGGGGGTGCTCATCGCGGGGCATCCGCAAGGCTACGCCGTATTGCTGCTCTTGCTGGCAGGCGCCACGGTCGCGGGGCGCATCGACCTGGCGCGGGTACGGCGCGCCTTCGGGCTGTTGCTCGTGTTCATTGTGATCGGCGGGGTCGTCGTCGCCGTCCTGACGCCGGGGAAGGTCGTCGCCATGTTCGGGCCGGTCCATATCACGGATAACGGGCGCGACCTGGCGATCCGCGGGACCGCGCAGACGCTCGTCATCATCTACACGGGGACGCTGATGGTCATGACGACCGCGCCATCGGTGCTGGGCAATGGGCTCGTATGGTATATGAACCCGTTGCGGCGGCTGCGCGTGCCGGTCGACGAGATCGCCGTGATGGTCAGCCTGGGCCTGGCCTTCCTGCCCTTGCTGCAGCAGGAACTGCAGCGCATCCTGCTGGCGCAGCGGGCGCGCGGAGCCGACTTCCGGCGCGGCACGCTCGAATCGCGCCTGATCAGCGCGCTGAACATCCTGCCGCCGCTGCTAGCGAGCAATCTACGGCGGGCCGAAGAGCTCGCCGTGGCGATGGAGGCGCGTGGGTACGTCCCCGGCGCGCCGCGTACGCTGCTCAACGCGGGGCGCTTCGGCCGCGCCGACGCCGTGGCTATCGTGCTGGCCCTCGTATTCGCCATCGTCGCGGTCCGGCTCTAACCCAATCCGCTTTTGTCGTTTCTCCCTATCCTGAGCGCCCACTGTGGCAGTGAGGCGGGCCTATCGAAGGCCGAACTCGCTTGTCGCATTGGCAAAGACCCTGCGGCGGTCAGGCGCCTCTTTAGCTCAAAAGCCAACCCGGAATTGGGGACCGTCGCCGCACTAGCCGTTGCCCTCGACGTTGAGATCAAGATCGTCCCACATAAACCGTCAAGGCAACCAACGCGGCGCTCGGCGCCGCAAAAAGCCGCAGTGATAGCCGAAACCTAGGATGGCTTGGGACATCGTTTACTATGATCCTGACGACAAATCAACGTCAGCCGTTGCGTTTCTCGACGCTTGCCCGACAAACGTGGAGAGCAAGTTGCTGGCTGTCTTGGATGCTGTCGCCAACGCGCCGCCACCCCAGTTCTTTGGTGGCGGTATGTGGGAAGCTATGCACGGCGATATGGGTGGGTATTACGAAGTCAAGACGACAGGTCCAAATCGTGAACTGTTCCGCCTATTCTGCATTCTTGAGAACGCGGATGTGGGAGACGAGCAATACGACCGGTGTATGTTCTTGTGTGAGGACCTCCTGGGTCGTTGTCCCCAGCGCCAAGTGGGCGGTGGCGCCGCGCGTTGTCGCGCCGAGGACGATCAACTGATAGTCGTCGCGCCGCGCTTCGCGTAGGATCTCGGCGCCGGGATCGTCGCTTGTCCGCACACGGTGGGTCACGCGCACGCCCTGGCCGCCGATCTGTTTTGCCAGGTCGCGCATCACGCCGGTGATGGCGATGAGCGCCTGATCATCCTCGCCATCGTGCCGGTTGTGCGTGGAATGCGCCCAGGTGGCGACGAGGGGCCGCGCCACATGGAACAAGACCACTTCGGCCTCGTTATGGCGGGCCAAGCACGCGGCTACGTCGATCGCGGCCATGGAATGCTCCAGACCATTGATGGGCACGAGGATGCGGTTTGCGTCGCCGCAAGAGACGACCTCACCCACACTGACGACGACGAGGACATCGGTCTGACCGTCGTTGATGATGCGATCGTTCAGGCGCCCAAGCGAAAGTAGCGACGCTGGCTGTGGCGGCCGGGCGCCGATCGCGACGAGATCGTAGCCCTTGGCGGCGGCGAGAGCGTCGCGCGGCTGCTGTGCGTCCGCGCGACGCTGGGCTGGCGGCGCCGCTTCGTTCGCGCGCGAGGCGCCGGGCGTTCGCCCATTGCTTGAGGCCGGTTCGCGTTCGGGGCGATGTTCCACGTCAAGCCGCGTCACATCGAAGACCTGGTTGTGCGCCCGCTTGGTCGTGGCGATGCACGCCACGACGTCGGCGACGAGCGCGGGGAACAACGGCGGCGCGACCGGCGTCAGCACGCGTTCGACCCGTTGCAGATAGGCGCGCTCCGCCATCTCTTCCCGTGCCAGGCGCTCCGCCTCGGCCGTCGACGGCGGCGCCTTCTTTGCGAGCAACGTGAGGAGCGGCGGCGAGATGAGCACGGTGAGCATGGCTACCACGGCGTACGTGGTGTATAGGCTGCCGGAGAGAAAGCCCAGTTCGGAGCCGACAACCGCGACGATCACGTCCGTGCCGCCCTTCAAGTTCAATCCGACGCCTACCGACGCGGCTTCCCACCAACTCAGTCCGCCCAGGCGCGCGCCCAGGCCGCCGAACCCAATCTTGACCAGCGAGGCGACGACGAGCAGCAGGATGATCGTGATGATCGCCGAGGGCCCGCCGAGTTGAGTAAGATCGACGCGCATGCCGGCCAGCACGAAGAAGACGGGACCAAACAGACCGAGCGTCATCGTTTGCACGCTCTGGGCCAGGGGCGGGCTGACGCGCGGCGCCCCGCGCAGGAGCACGCCGACGATGAACGCGCCGAGCAGCGGGTGCAGGTGCATCGCGTGCGTGAGCGCGCCGGCTAGGAACGTGAGCACGAGCACGAACGAGATCGGCCCCCGCGTGATATGTGTGGCGTCGGTGACGCGGCGCATGGCCCAGAATGTGAAGCGCCGCCCGAAGGTCAGCATAAACAGGAAGACGCCGAGCGCCGAGACCACGCTTTCGGCCGCCGCGAGCAAGGGGGACGAGCCCTGCGCCGAGGAGATGACGGACACGAAGACCCACACCAGCACCTCGCTGCTGACCCCGGCGACCAGCATCACCTGGGCGTAACTCCGCCGCATGACGCCGCGCTCCAGTAGGATCGTGGACGTGACGGTGACCGCCGTGACGGACAGCACGATGCCCAGGAAGATGCCCGACTGCGGCGGTTGGCCCAACACCAGCCATGCGAAGAGTGTCCCCGCCACGAGGGACGCTCCGATGGAGCCCAGGGCCGTCAGCGCCCCCGTCTTGAGTTGAATGCGCAAAATGGCGGGGTCGACCTCCATGCCGGCGAGCAGCAGCAGCAGGATGGCGCCGGTCCAGGAAAACAGCGAGAGCCCGTTGCCAACGGGGGGCTCACTGAAGATCGTGCGATAGATGACGGGCGCCAGCGCGCCGAGGACCGAGGGACCGAGCACGAACCCCGCCACGAGTTGGCCGAGCACTTCAGGCTGATGGACCCGGCGCGCCAACTCACCGGCGGCGCGCCCGCACAGCAGGATCACACCCAGCGCGACCAGTACGAGCAACAATTGGTTTTCCGACAGGGCGTGCATGTCACCGTTTCCTGACGGCGGATTGATAGACCGTGAGCTTGTAGTGCAATGATGTCCCGTTGCTTCCTTGCGTCACCACCTCGTACGAACCGGCCTGAATCTTTTGCCCCCATAGAGTAGACAGTTCGACGACATAGTGATGTCCGTTCGACACATCGGTCGACCAGGTAGCGATGTTGGCGGTCGTCCCATTGGCGTTATCCTGTACGATGTTGTAGTCGCTCACGCCGTTGGTGGGGCCGGGCGCGTCCGTCACGACGTAGGCCTGGCCCGCCTGCGGCATCGACAGCGTGTGGTCGGCTTGCGCACAGCCCTGGCTGATATTGTAGTGGTCCGCTATGCACACACGCGTGACGATGGCGGACCCCGACTGGATGTCCTGCCACACCGTATTCCCCACGTTGCCCACGATGATCACGAGCCCAATGATCCCCAGGATGGTTCCCCACCGCATCGTGTCTATCCCTCCATAATTCTGCCTGATGTATGACACGGCCTGCCTGCGACTGAAGTCGCATGGCAAACAAGCGGCGACTAAAGTCGCTTGGGACGCCACGCCGAGAGACACTTCAGTGTCCGTGGTTTGCCATGCGGCTTCAGTCGCAGGCAGGCCGTGGTCCTTATGCTTTTAGTATGGGACGTGCGTGAGACAAAAAAGCTGAGAAAAAGCTGAGAGACCGCTGTACGTTACCCCCCGATGGAGGCGGCCATGATTTTATAGAGGACGAAGCAGAGCGCGAACCCGGTGACGGGGCTGATGGCCCAACCCTTGAGGATGCCCAGCAGGGCCGCTCGCTGCACGGTCTGTCGCCCGCGCGCCAAGCCTGTCCCCGCCATCGCTCCGACAAGCGCCTGGTTCATCGAGGTGAACAGTCCCTGCGTCACCGCCGCGAACACCACCAGCGCCTGCACTCCCTGCGCCGCGCTGGCCATAGCCCGGTCCATTGTCACGATGTCGAAGGCTACCCTGTTGAGGATGCGTTGTCCCCACGTCAGCGCCCCGATGCCCATGGCCACGCCACCGACCAAGCCGGCCACCACTACGTCGCCGACGTGGACCGCCCTCCAGATACCGACCGCGTTGGACACGTCGTTGGCGCCCAGGACGAACGAGGCGGCCAAGCCCACCAGCACCAACAGCCGGGACAGGAAGGCGAACTCGTTGGAGTGATCGCGGGGAATCTTGGCCGCGCCGGCGGGCAGCGCGGCGTCGAGCAGGCGCGTGAAGAGAAAGCCCAGCAGGCAGGCCACGGGCGGGGCCAACACCCAGGTCACGGCTAGCCGCGCGATGGTGGCCCAGTGAATCGGCGCGCCGGCGGCCACGCCAACGCCCACGACGCAGAAGATCATGATCTGGATCGTGGAGGTCGGTACCTTGTAGTAGGTGTATATGGTGGTTAGCGCGAAGGCGCCCAGCACAACGATCGTGGCCATGCGCGCGTCCATGCGCGACGCGTCGACGATGCGTAGGCCCACCGTCTGCTGCACGCCACGGCTGGCGAGGGTCGCCCCGACGACGGTGAGTAGCGCCATGCTGACCAGGGCCGGCCACAGGCGAATGGCGCGGGCGGCGTAAGGCATGCCCATCACGGCGCCGGTGTAGTGCGCCCCCATACTCCACGCGAAGGCCAGGCTTACCACCACGAGCGCGATCACTGCTCCGCTCACCCCATCCTCCTCCCTTGGCAAAGTACCCCTATAGCACGGTGGCGCAGACGGCGCCCAGGACCGCGACGCCGAGCGTGAGCCAGGCGATATAGTCCCTGACGGAGCCGCTCTGTAAACGCCTGAGCCCCGCGATGCCTGGCGCGACCGGCCACCCCATGGCGCGCCGTAGTGCCGCGGGCAGCCGCCGCCAGAAGAGCGCCAGCAATGCGAACGCGATCGCGCCCGCTGTCGACCCCAGCCCGGCCAGCACGGTCGACGGGGTCCGGCCGACCGGCGGCAGCGGCGTGAGAGACACGCGGCGTGTGACGCCGTCGAGGACCAAGGCGGCGTACGCGCTGTGATCCTGGAACCGCGCCGCCGCTACCTCGATCGCGGGTCCCATACCAGGAATCACGCCCAGGATCAGCGCGGCGGCCATCAAGACGAGGGGCGGCAGGAAGACGAACGCGGAGGTCCGCCCGCTGTAGCGGGCTGGCTTCCGCTCGTGTTGTTCTCCCGACGTGCCCGCGCCCCAGCCAAGGAATACGCCGCCGGCTACCCGCAGCACGGCCCCCCCGGTGAAGATCGAGGCAAAGACGAGGACGGCTGTGACCCACGGATATCCGACCGCGTTGGCCGTGTCCTCGATCATGCCCTTGCCCAGGAACATGGTGATGGGCGGGAAGCCGGCCAGGGAGAGGCCGCCCAGGGCGAACAGGAGACCCGTCCAGGGCATGTCGCGTCCGCGGCCACGCAGGCGATGCTCGTTGTAACTGTCGAAGCGGCGCGCCAGGATGCCGACACATAGGAACAAGGCCGCTTTGACCGGCCCATGGGCCAGGATGTAGACCGCGGCGCCATCCAGGCCCACCGGCGTCAGCAGCGCCACCCCCATCATGAAGATGCCGACGTGCGCTACCGTCGAGAAGGCCAGCAGGCGTTTTAAGTTGTGCTGGAGCGGGCACATCAGCGCGCCGAGCAGGGCGGTGAGGACGCTGATCGCCACCAAAATGGCCCGCACGTTCGCCGTATGCGTTTCGAACGTCCCGGCGAAGATGGTCCAGTAGACGCGCGCTACGCCGTAGACGCCCAGGGCGACCAGCGCGCCCGAGAAGATGGCGCAGACCGGGTTGGGCGCGACCGTCTCCACGTCGGGGAGCCAGAAATGGAAGGGCACGATGGCGGCCTTCACGAAGAAGCCCGCCGTCAAGAGCACGAAGGCGGCGATGACGAGGGTGTCAGGGGGGTGGCCCGCCAGCGTCCGCCCGATTTGCGCCAGGTTGAGGGCGCTCGTGCGGGCGTACAAGAGGGCGATGCCGAGCACGATGAGCAGGGCGCCGACGCTCTCGATGATGGTGTAGGTCAAGGCGCCCTGCAACGGGCCGCTCTCCTCGATCTGATAGCCGGTGAGCGAGAACGCCGCCACGCTCATGAGTTCGAAGAACACGAACATGTCGAACAGATCGCCCGTCAGGCAGAAGCCGGACATAGCGGCGAGCAATATCAGCATGATCACATGGTACAGGTCCCGTGTCTCGTCGAAGTAGCGCCACGAAAAGACCAGCGCCGCCGTCATCAGCGCCGCCGCCAGCGTGGCCAGCCCGGCTCCCAGGGGATCGATCACGAAGGAGACGCCGAGGGCGAAGCCGTGCCGCGGCCGCCAGCCGCCGAACCAGTAGACGATGGGCGCCCGTGTCGCCTGCAGGAGCAAGAGCGCGCACAAAATCGTCACGACGGCCGCGGTCACGATGGCCAACGTTTCCACGGCGCGCCGCGCCGTCAGGGGCGAGGTCGCGGTCAGGAGCGCCGCCATCAGCAGCGGGATGATCAGCGGCAGCGGAACCAGCGCGGGGACAAAAAACATTGCTCTACCTCAGCTACTCACTTTGGGACGCGGCCCTCACCCCCTACCCCCTCTCCCTGACGCGGGAGAGGGGGAGTCGCCCCGCCACTCGTCACTCGCCACTCGACTATCCGTGCACCGAATGCAACCGCGGGTCTTCGGGGTCGAGCGTGCCGCACTTCTTGTGCGTCTGCACCGCGATGGAGAGCAGCAGCGCCGTTACCGCCGCTCCGACCACCACGTCGGTGAGCGTGAGCGCCTGCACGACGGGATCGACCGCGGGCGTGCCCAGCGGGACGCTGGCGAAGACGGGAGCGCCCCCGCCGCTATGGTAGCCGATCGTCAGCAGCAACACGTCGGTGGACGACTGCGTCACCACCAGGCAGATCACCAGGTGGATCAGGTTGCGGCTCGTGACCATGCCATAGAGCCCGATTAGGAACAGCCACACGGCCACGGCGTAGGGGAAAAAGCTCATTGTTTCCTCCGTGCGCGAATACGCAGGGTCTGCGCGAGAAACTCAGACAGCATGAGCAGGAAGCCCGACCCCACCTCAAGCCCGACCGCGAGGTTGATCAACGGGATCGTGCCCGCCGAGTAGACCGTGCCCACCGGGCCGAGCGGCACAACGTTTTGCAGGTAGACTCCACCCGCGATGAGCCCGATCACCCCGACGGCTACGAAGCCGCCAGCCCCTAGCGCGCCGAGCAGGTCGACCCCCGCCGTGGGACTGAGCGCGCGCAGCGTGCCGTACTCACCGGCGAGGTAGATCAGCAGCGGCGCCGTGGCCAGGACGACCCCGCCCTGAAACCCGCCGCCCGGCGTCAACTGGCCGTGCGTCACCACGTACAGCCCAAAGAGCACGGTCGGCGCCACTAAGACCAGGCACAGCGCGCGCACCGCGTCGCTCGACCGCGTCTCCCGATCCAGGTCCACGACCCTGCGCGGCGCTTCCTCCTCCACCTCGTCCCGCTCGGCGCGCAGCAGCAGGGCGACGCCCGCGACAGCGGCGAAGAGGATAAACTCCTCCCCCACCGTGTCGATGCCGCGATAATCGAAGTTGACGGCGGTCACTACATCGGTGACGTGCCGTTGCGGCACGGCGACCCTGTTCAAGATGGCCCCATACAGACCGGCCGTGTGCCCGAAAGCCGGCAGACCGCCTACGCCGCGTAGCAGGAACACCGCCAGGATCACCGCCCCCAGCGCGAAAATAGCGAGCCGTCCGCGCGCGCTCATTCGCCCTGTCCTTTCACTTTAGCCAGCGCCAGCAGGATCATCAGCGGCAAAGCCACCGCCCCCACCACGAGCGCGGAGAGGGCCACGTCCGGGGCCTGCAAGGTCAAATACAGCAGCCCCAGCAGCAGTCCGAACAGGCTGACCATGATCGTCTGGCGCAAGGGGTCCCGCGCCGTGACGACGCCAAGGCCGCCCAGTGCGACGAGCGCCAGCAGCGCGCCCTGCAAGGCTTGTAAGGTCGTCATGGGCGCTCCTCCTGCTCCTCTGCCTCCTCGACCTCATTACTCGGCGGCGCTTCTCGATATCTGATCTGGCGCGCGCGGGCCGCCCGCGCCGTGGCGTGCGTGAGCGCCGGGCTGGTCGCCACGATGACGACCGTGATCAGGATCGCCTTGATCCCCGCCGTCGTGAGCGCCTCCGCGACGAGGATGGCCGCCGCGATGGCGACCGGACCCAGCGTTGTCGCCGGTCCCACATAGTGCAGCCGCGTGAAGACGTCATCCATCAGCAAGAGGCCGAGGCAACACAGCAACGTGACACCCACGCCGCACACCAGCAGCGTCACGATGAGCGGGTCTTGCCACGTCATACCCAGCGCTCCAGGAAGCGCGCGAAGACCAACCCGCCCGCGAACGACAGCAGCGCCAGCACCAGTGCGAGGTCGAACAACTCGGGGCGGTGGAACCCTTCCGCCAGCAACGCGATCTCCAGGGTCGCCAGCGTCCCGCCCAAGTTGAGCGCGACGAGCGCGTCTGCCACGGGCGCCCGCCACAGCACGATGAGGCAGGGCACGAACCCGGCCAGCAACACGAGCGCGGCGATGAGCCAGACGTTCATGGCATTCCCGCCAGGGGTGAGCGCGCCTGGTCGGGCGGATCGGGGACGAGTTGGTGGATCAGCGTCGTCCCCTGCGCGCGGTCGACCCTGACCACATAGGTGTTCGGCGCGACCGACGTGGCCGTGACGACGAAGGCGCGCCGCGCCGCCGACGTGGGGTCGTCGCCCGTGATGAGGAAAGGGACCGTGCGGAAGGCGCCCGCCGTCCGCTCCCCACGGACGATGCGGCGCCACAAGAGCGCCGCGAGCAGCCAGGAGTCGCGCAGCACGTCGGCGGGGACGCCGCGTAACAGCAGGAGCCAGCGCCAGCGGAAGTGGTAGCGCACGCCGCCCCGCGCGTGTATACCCAGCGCGGCGAGAGTAGCGATCGCCGCCGCGGCCAGTCCTACCAACACCTCTGGCCGCGCCAACGAATCGACGAACAGGAGCCAGAGCCCCAGCAAGACGATCCACCAGGTGAGCGCATAGGCGATCCAGCGCCACGCGGGCTGTCGTGCAGTCTGGCTACGGTCGCTCATCAAGTACCGCCTCATTGCACATAACCAAAACCACCTGTCGCATGTGGGAGCTACGCGCAAAGCATACCCGAAGTGGGGTGATGTGTGCAAAGCCCACGATCGCGATGATAAGGTCTGTGAAAAGTCGGCGCTCCCAGGACTTTTCACAGACCTTATCATCGCGATGATACCCCCCGAGAGTATCGTCGCGATCGTGGTATAGCCTACGGAAGGCTACGATCGACCGGACGGCTGGATGTAGATCTGGGACGCCGTGATAGCGCTGCCGCTTGTCGCGGCGCCGGGCGCGCCGCGCATGCTGATCGTTTCGCCGGCCTTCAGGTCGCTGGTACTCCCGGACACCATCTTGGTGACCTGGGTCCCGCTGCCGACGAGTACCTGCTCCGTCGAGCCGTCGCTCTCCCGCACGGTGACGCGGTCGCCGCTGACGCCCGTGATCGTGCCGGTGGCGCCGCCGGGGCCACCCGGCCCACCGCCGGGTCCGCCACGTCCATGCTTACCGCCGGGTCCGCCGGGTCCGCCGCAGGGGCCGGCCGGGCGGGTTGAGGCCGTGCCGCTTGACGAGCGAGAGGCGCTCGGGGTGGGCGTGGCGCTTGGCGTCGTGGATGTACCCGTCGTGGTAGCGGCGCAGGGGCCATGCCCGCGACCGCCAGGGCCGCCTTTACCGCCGGGGCCGCCGCTGGCGGTACCGAGCAGACCCTTTTCGGTGTACACGCCGAGCGAGTTGTTGAGGGGGCCGAAGGATCGGCTCGCCAGAGTCGTGCTCCCGGATTGGTTTACGAGCACGTTGATGGTGTCCTGCGATGTATTGCCGCCCGCGCCGCGCACGTTGACCGTGATGGTGTGCGTCCCGCTGCTCAACTTCGTCGAGTTGAACGTGGCGTTCCACATCTGTGTGGAGCCGATGCGCGTGAGCGCATACGACTGCCCGTTATCGACGTGGTAGGTCGCCGAGGCCACGCCCTTGTCGTCCCAGATCTTGGCGCGCACGGTCTCGACGCCGTGCACCACCTGCGAGCCGTTGGTCATGAGGCCCTTGTCGGACGGCGAGGTGATCATCACGAACGGCCAACTGCCCAGCGGCTTGAACTTCCAGCTGATCACACCGTTGTCGATGTTGGTGATGGAGAAGCCGACCGGCCCCTCTGAGATCTGCCCCGTCGAGCGCGTCGCCGCGTAGATGGTGTGTCCGTCGTTGGCCATCTGGTTGGTGTGGGTGTGGCCCGTGTCGACCATGAGGACGTTGTACTTCTGGATCAGGTTCTGCAGCTGGTAGGCGTAGCCGTACGAATGCATGAAGAGCACGCTCTTGCGCCCCGCGGCTGCGGCCGCGGCCAGGTCGCTCTGCAGCCAACTCTGCTCGTCGGAGCTGATGCCGCTCATCACGTCGATGAAGGCGAAGTGGTAGCCGGCCGCGTTGAAGCTATAGTAGAGCTTGGACTCCATGTACTTTTGATAGAGGCCGATGTCGACCTTGTGGTCATGGTCGCCGGGCACGGCGTAGAGGGGTACCTGTAGGTTATCGGTGGCGGCCTTGATGAGTTGGTACTCGCTCTCGGCGTCGTCGTTGGCGTTGTCGCCGGGGAGCACGGCGAAGTTGACGCCGTTCTTGAGGTACAGGTTGGTGTTGGCGATGATGCTCTTGAAGTCGGCGTAGTTCTGCTGGTCGCCCGTGGTGATGTGCAGGTCGCCGAAGTGGACCCAGCTGACTACGCCGGGGTTCTGGATCGTGGTGGTCTGACCCACGTCGGAGCGCGGGTTGACGGGGACGGCGCCCGAGGTATCAGCGGTCGTCGCGCCGCTCCGCGCGGCTTGGACCGTGCTGGCCGAGGCGCCGTGTGCGGCGAGGCCGAGCGCGCTCAGGGCGAGCGCGCCGGCGGCGAGGTATCGAGATCGAACCATGATGATGACTCCTTCTAGTTGGGTGTAGGCTACGTCGCGTGAATCAGTTGTGCGTTCCGTCGTGTCGTCTATCCATCGTTGTCTTCGTGTTCCGTCGAGTCAGTCGGGGCTAGTCAGGCTCTATAGCCGGGTGAGCGTCTCCCCCCTCACGTCCTCCTTGTGGTTCTACTATGACGGACGTAGCTGAGAGGTTGGTGAAAGGACGCTGAGAGTATGATGAGGAACATGCTTTTATTGTGCGCCCGACTATAACTGATGGTGCGAAGCACGCGCTGATTTGATGTTCTATATTCCACTATTACTGCTATACTTTGGATAAAAAATTATGGTATGTGCTCAGGCGTTTCCCAGCCTAC
>JAABUR0100006231.1_pt1 | contig 14701 bp, 13 predicted proteins | sample 5560091 | NCBI WGS metagenome assembly JAABUR01 (sample SAMN10711879, study PRJNA513375) | rock metagenome | isolation source: Antarctica rocks | place: Antarctica: Victoria Land, University Valley sud
AGGGTGTGCCCTCGCCACCGGCCGGTCGCGCCTCGTAAGCGATGATCTCCGCGCCGTCACCGCCGGGAAAGGTGATCGTCGCGGACGTCACCCGTGGATCGCCCTCAGCCACGGAGAGCGGGCTCATCGCCGGACCCGGTGTCGCGGTACTCGGCGTGCCGGCGGCCGGGGTGGCATCCTGGGCGGTGGCCGTCGGGACGCCCATCGTCGTCAGTATGGTTGCTGTGGCCGCCACACCTCCGGTGATGTGCATGACGCGGCGCATCATGTCGCGGCGGGACATCACGCCGTCGTTGTAGTCGTCCACGAACTCGTGGACGAGGTACTGCTGCATCTGGGTCAGTTCTCGGTAGCGGTCGAGCTCACTGTACGGGCGCATGGCAGTTCTCCTTGGTTCGAGGTCGCCGGGAGTCCTGAGGAGCACGGGATCAGACGGATCGCGCCGGATCATGCCGGTGGAGACGCACGTTTCATTCCGAATGGCATCTCCGTATGGTCGTGACCACCGCAACCTTTGCATCCCGGTCCTCTACCCGGGATCGACATCGCGATGCGACCTACCAGCCGCCGATCATCCGGGACTGGCCGAATACCTATAGGCAGGGGGCGCGCATCGCCGTAATCTGTCGGTATCTGTTGCCACTGGTGTGACGCCATCTCGTCACGTCGTCCCCGCGTTCCGGGAGGTCTCCTACCTATGGTTGCCGAACCGTCCGGCCAGACTCGGACCGCAGTTGCCCCGAGAACCCACCCGCTGTCACCGCTCTCCGCCGCCGAGATCGAGCGGGCCGTCACGATCGCTCGCTCATATCTGGACGATGCGAGCGGGCTCCGCTTCGTGCAGGTCGACCTGCTCGAACCGCCCAAGGCGGCGCTGCTGGCCATGGAGGCAGGGTCCGGTGAGTTGCCAGAGCGAGTCGCGCTAGCCATCGTGATGGACCGGCGGACTCGGGAATCGGCCGAGGTTCGGGTCTCGCTCGATCGGGAAGCTGTCCAGTCGTGGACCCCGATCACCGAGGGCTACCCGCCGCTCGTCGACGACGACTACACGGTGGCGATGGCGACGGTCATCGCCGATCCGGACGTCCGGGCGGCGCTGGCCAAGCGGGGCATAAGACGGTTCGAGGGCGTCTTCGTCGAGCCCTGGACGGCCGGCTACTTCCCCGACGAGGCGCCGCAGGGCGACTACGGGCTCCGGCTGGCCCGCTGTCTGTTCTCCTACCGCGACGAACCGGGCGACATGAACCCATGGGCGCACCCGATCGAGAACCTCGAGGTGCTGTTCGACCTCGACGCCGGTCGGATCCACCGTCTGATGGACTACGGCGCCGTTCCAATGCCGGCCGGGTCCGGGGAGTTCGGCGTCGATCGGGTCGGCGAGCCGCGGGACGGCCTGAAGCCGCTCATGATCCACCAGCCCGACGGAGCGTCGTTCACCGTCGACGGTCAGCACGTTCGCTGGGACCGCTGGTCGTTCCGGGTCGGGTTCAACGCCCGCGAGGGTCTGACGCTCCATCAGGTGTCATGGGTGGAGCCGGACGGACGGGTCCGGCCGGTCCTGTTCCGGGGCTCGCTGGCCGAGATGGTCGTCCCGTACGGCGACCCGCACTCGGTCCAGATCCGGAAGAACGCCTTCGATGTGGGCGAGTACCTGATCGGCAAGTGCGCGAACAGCCTGGAGCTCGGCTGCGACTGCCTCGGGGTGATCCACTACTTCGACGCGACGATGGTCAACGCGATAGGGGAGGCCGTCCCCCGGCCACGGGTGGTCTGCCTGCATGAGGAGGACTACGGCGTCCTCTGGAAGCACACGAGCGAGGCCAGCGGCCGGGCCGAGGTTCGCCGCTCCCGCCGCCTGGTCGTCTCGATGTTCAGCACAGTCGGGAACTACGACTACGGCTTCTTCTGGTACCTGTATCAGGACGGTCGGATCGAGGTCGAGACCAAATTGACTGGCATCCTCTCGACCGGCTCGGTCTTCCCCGGCGAGCGCAGCAGCCACCGCCAGCAGTTGACGCCGGACGGCCTCGCCGCACCGATCCACCAGCACCTGTTCAACTTCCGGCTGGACTTCGACGTCGATGGGCCGGTCAACACCGTCACCGAGGAGCACGCCGAGGCCGACCCGGCCGGGGACGGCAACGTCGTCGGCGCGGCCTTTCACACCGTCTCGACGCCGCTGGATACCGAGTCCGCCGCCCAGCGCCTGACGGACAGCCACCGGGCCCGGACCTGGAGGGTGACCAACCCGGCGACACTGAACGCCGTCGGTGAGCCGACCGCGTACCGACTGATCCCGCATGGCAACGTCCTGCCGTTCTGGTCGCCCGGGTCCAGCATCGCCGGCAGGGCGGCCTTCGCCAGCCGCCACCTCTGGGTGACGCCGCAGGCCGACGACGAGCGCTACCCGGCCGGAGAGTACCCCAACCAGCACCCCGGCGGGGCGGTTCTGCCGGCCTGGACCGCCGCCGACCGGCCGATCTCCGGCACTGATGTCGTCCTCTGGTACACGCTCGGGACACACCACTCCGCCCGGCTGGAAGACTGGCCGGTGATGCCGACCGCCTACACCGGCTTCACGCTCCAGCCCGACGGCTTCTTCGACCGCAACCCGGCCCTCGACGTCCCGCCGACCTCGCAGGCCGAGAACCACAGTGTTTTGGCGACGGGGAACGAAACCGGCACGTCGGCCAATGGTCGCTGCCATTGACCAAACCGGCCGGGCGGTGCGTTTCGGCATAGGGACATCGTGGCCGCCAGGATGAATCGCTCCGCAATCAGGAGAGCAGATCTTCGATGTCATCCAACCCGAATGTCCCGATCGCCGGGCAGGTGTTCTCCCACCGATATCTCCAGCACAATCCCGGTTTCCTCCAGATCGCGACGCCGAACAGCCTGGTCGGTCCCTGGGTCGAGCCCGACCTGCACCCATCGAATCACCGCCTCGTCATGCGGACGCAGCAGCTCGTCGATCTGAGCGGGCTCGGAGAGCGGCTGGCCGAGATCGCGCCCCGTCCGGCGACCGACGACGAGATCCTCACCTACCACTCCGAGGCGTACCTGGACCGGCTCCAGGCGATGGACGCGGCGGGAGGCGGCGAGGCCGGTGACGGGGCGCTGATGGGACCGGGCTCACTGGAGATTGCCCGGCTGGCCGCCGGTGGAGTGATGACCGCGGTCGACGCGGTGATCGCGGGTCCGATTCGACGGGTCTTCGCCAACGTCCGGCCGCCGGGGCACCACGCGATGCGCGACCGGGGGATGGGCTACTGCATCTTCGGCAATGTCGCGCTGGCTGCCCTCCATGCCCGTAGGACCTACGGATTGACCCGCGTGCTGGTCCTCGACTGGGACGTTCACCACGGCAACGGCACTCAGGACGCCTTCTACAGCGACCCCGGCGTCCTGTTCGTCTCGGTCCATCAGGACGACCACTACCCGGCGGGTTGGGGTGCGGTCGGCGATATCGGGGAAGGGGATGGGACCGGCTTCACGGTCAACCTGCCGTTGCCGGCCGGCTCCGGCAACGCGACCTACAGGGGGGCGTTCGAGCGGGTGATCCTGCCGATCATCGCCGAGTACGCGCCGGAGCTGATCATCGTCTCGGCCGGGCAGGACGCCTCGATCCGGGACAGCAACGGCCGGATGTACCTCCTGGTGGACAGCTACCGGTGGCTGACGCAGGCGGTCATCGACGCCGCGCAGGTGAGCGCCGGTGGCCGGCTCGTCATCGCGCAGGAGGGTGGCTACAGCGAGAGCTACGGGCCGTACTGTACCTTCGCCATCATCGCGACCCTGGCCGGGGAGACCGGCCTGATCCAGGATCCGATCGCCGCCCGTGGCTTCGACCGCAACACGACCTCGACGGTGGTGAATGCCGCCGCCGAGGAGGCTCTGGCGGCGATCATGAATGTACAGAAACAGTATTGGTCGGTTCTCCGTGGACGAGCCGGTGGCATCGCGTCGTAGGAACGATCCCTTATGGCCGTTCAGCCGCCGCAGCGGCTCGTTCGTAGGGGCGACGTTTACGAGCCCGGCCGCCGCAGCGGCCATCGCCCCGCAGGGCGATGACTGGCACCCGGGTCCAACCACTTTGGACGTTGGACGCGAAAGGTCGATTTCAGATCCTCGTCGACCTGTGTTAGCTCCATGGGGACCATGTTGATGGCGGGGCACGGTCTCGCCTGACGGCGGCCTGTCACCCGCAAGCGGATGACCCTGCGTCGGAGGCCACGTTGGTGAATAGCCCTACAAGAGACGCCTCACCCGTATCGATCAGGTGCGGCGGCTCCGTTTTCCATGTTCGTGTGGGTCTACCGCCGGGTCGTTCCTGAACGCGACGCACGGTTTCTGATGAAGCCGATGACCTTCGCGATCACAACGCCCCTGATCAATGTCCGGATGAATCCCATGGAGTACCTCCTGCCGGCCAACGGCTGACAGCCTGACGACATCACGAACGGTGCCACCCGCCGGAGGTCCGGATTGGTAGGCTGTCGACCGGCCGCGTTTGGATGATCAGAATCAGAACACAGGTAGGCAAAACTCACCCTTCAGCCGGAGAGTCTCCAGACGGGGAACGAGCGGGATCGGCAGAAGGCTCCTGGAGCCGAAGCAGTCCGGCCTGCGTCGGACGGAACCTGCAGGCGTCAAAATAGAAGCCGGCCAGATGGTCCTCGAAGTCGACGTGGAGCCACTGACAACCCGCAGCCGCGGCCCTGGTCGCGGCGACGCTGACCAGGGCCGCGGCTGCTCTCTGATGGCGCACCCGTTTAGCCACCACGGTGTCCACCAGAAAAACGTGTACTCCACCGTCCCAGACCAGGTTGACGAAGCCGATCAGTTCCCCGGCTTGGCGGGCGCAGACCCATCCGAGACTGTGGCGCTCGAGTCGGCCAATCCAATTACTCTCCGAGACGGGGTGTCCGAACCCCTCGGCGTGGAGGGCATTGATCTCGGCGTTGTCGAATGTGCCGCGCCAGTGATAGTCGATCATCGCGTTCCCACCATCGTCCGGCCGGTTCTGCTCAGGGCCGGCATTCCCCCTTGGACGGGACATGACGATCTTCCGAAAGGACTAGGAGACCGGTAATCGGATGACCGGGTTGGTCAGGGTGCCGATGCCATCGACGGTGATCCGGACCTCGTCGCCAGCTTCGAGCGTGAACTCGGATGGCGGGATGATGCCGGTGCCGGTCATCAGGATGACGCCCCAGCCGAACAGCTCGGCCTGGCAGCGGCGCAGGTAGGCGATCAGCTCCTCGAACGTACGGTGCATCTGAGCGGTCGAGCTGTCTCCGGAAAAGAACTGGGCGTCGTCGCGGTGGATCTCGAGGTGGATGGCGAGGGAGCGGGGGTCCGTGACCTCCCACGGGAGCGCGACGACCGGTCCGAGGGCGGCGCAGGCGCGGTAGATCTTGGCCTGGGGCAGGTAGATCGGGTTCTCGCCCTCGATGCTGCGGGACGAGACGTCGTTGCCGACTGTGTAGCCGGCGATCTCCCCGGCGGCGTTGATCAGCAGCGCGACCTCCGGCTCCGGGACGTCCCAGGTCGAGTCGCCCCGGATCGCGATCGGCTCGCCGGGGGAGGAGACACGGTCGGGCGTGGCCTTGAGGAAGACTTCCGGTCGCTCGGCGTCGTAGACCTGCGCGTAGACGTCCTGCTGGGAGGATTCCTCCATCCGGGCGTCGCGGCTCCGCAGATAGGTGACACCCGCCGCCCAGACCTCCTGGTAGTCGACCGGTGCCGTCAATTCGACGCTTGTTAGCGGGACCGAGGCTCCGCCTCCAGCCGCGTCGACCGCGGCCCGCAGGTCGGTCAGGCTCAGGGCCAACGCCCCGGCAAGGGTGCCCGGCCCACCGGTCGCCTCCAGGCCGATCACCTGATCGCCGTCGATCAGACCGAGCTGGCGGGGTGCGTTCGTGTCGGCGCGGTACAGGCAGAGCGGCACAGTGACTCCTTCGTCTGATTGAGGCCGACAGGGCTTCCGGAGGGGAAAACGGGCGGAGGGGCCGCCAAGATGGCGACCCCGCCGTTCATCGATCAGGCGCTGGCGCGGGTGACGGCCTCGAGAACGGCCCGCTTGATCAGACCGCGGACCAGCCGCTTGCGGTAGTCGGCCGAGGCGCTCAGGTCCTCGAGGAAGTCGATCCCGTCGGTGACGCCGGGCAGGGCCGCCGTGACGCTGGTATCGTCGATCGCCTTGCCGGTCAGGGCCTGCTCGACGCTGGTCGCCCGGAAGGCCTGGCCGGTCGCGCCGGTGACGCCGATCCGGACGTCGCTGGCGGTGCCGTCCGCAGCCACGGTGATCTGGGCGGCGACGCCGATCACTGCGTAGCCGGAGGCCTGGTTGGCGACTTTCTGATAGCTGACGCCTGTTCCGGCCGGGGCGACCGGGAAGCGGATCTCGGTGATGATCTCGTCGGGCGAGAGCGCGGTCGTCAACAGTCCGAGGAAGAACTGGTCGACCGGGATCTCGCGGGTGCCGTCTGTGCCCTGGGCGACGATCGTCGCATCCAGCACGATCAGGCCGGCCGGGTAGTCGGCGGCCGGGTCGGCGTGGGCGACGGTGCCGCCGAGGGTGCCACGGGCGCGGACCTGCTGATCGCCAACGTGGCCGGCCATCTCGGCCAGCAGCGGAGCGTTCGCGCGGATCGTCGGGTCACGCTCCAGCGTCCGGTGGGTGACGAGGGCGCCGAGGCGGAGCGTGTCGCCCTCGAGCGTGACGGCCCGGAGGACGTCGTCGGTGGCGGTGCTGAGGTCGATCAGGTGGGCCGGCTCGGCGAGCCGGAGCTTCATCACCGGCAGCAGGCTGTGGCCGCCGGCGATCAGCTTGGCGCCGTCATCGTCGTACTGCGTCAGGAGGGCGACCGCTTCGGCGACCGTCGTCGGCTTGTGATAGGTGAAGGGGGCTGGGTTCACTCGGCAACCTCCGCCTGGTTGGACGTCGTGGTCGTCGTGGACGCGTTCATCCGGCGGGCGGCATCCTGGACTGATCTGATGATGTTGTGATAGCCGGTGCAGCGGCAGATGTTGCCCTCGATCCCGTGGCGGATCTCGTCCTCGCTCGGGTCCGGGTTGTCCTGGAGCAGCGTCATCGTCGAGAGCAGCATGCCCGGGGTGCAGTAGCCGCACTGGAGGCCGTGCTGCTCCCAGTACGCCTCCTGGATCGGGTGGAGCTCGGTGCCGTTGGCCATGCCCTCGACGGTCATGACCTCGTGGCCGTCGGCCTGAGCGGCGAGGACCATGCAGCTCTTGACGGACTGCCCGTCGAGAACCACCGTGCAGGCGCCGCACTGGCCGGTCTGGCAGCCGACGTGGGTGCCGGTCAGGCCGAGCTCGTTGCGGAGGAAGTTGACCAGCAGGGTCCGATCCTCGGTGCTCGCCGTGCGCTCACCACCGTTGATCTGGAGCGTCACCGCGATCGTGCCGTCGCCTGGGGGAGTGGATGCCACGCGTCTGTTCTCCTCTGGGTCTGAAAGGGTCTAACGGGGTCGATGACCAATGTCGTGTGTTCAGCGGATCGAAGAAGTACTGTCCGTCTCCGGGATGGTCGCCCGCTAACGCCGATCGGCGATGCCCGGCCCGAAAGGGCAGCGAAGCGAGCCGGGCTCAGGAACGGCGCTGCGCGTCTTCTGAAGCCCGACCAGTTCAGGGACCGGCGGAATCGGACAACCGTTGTGCCTCCGCTGCGTTTGCTAGGTCGTCGCGTCGGCCGCGGTGGCCTCCGCCGTCTTCTTCTCGAGGTCCTTGAAGAACTGCCCGGCGACCATCTGGGCCGCCGGCTGGATCAGCCGGGCACCGACCCGCGCCAGCATCCCGGTCACGTTGCCGCTGCCCTGGTACTGGACGAGGGTATCGGCGCCCTGCTCGACGAGCTGGATCCGCGCCTCGCCGCTGACCTGTCCCTGCGGACCCTTACCGCTGATGTGCATCGTGTAGGAATCGGGCTCGACCTTGTCAGCGATGCGGACCCGGCCCGTGAACGTGCCACGGATCGCGGCGATGCCCGCCTTCATGGTCGCCTCGTACTCGTCGTCCCCGACGAGCTCGAGCCGCTGGCACCCCGGCAGGGTCTCGCGGAGCACGTTGGGATCGAGCATCGTCCGCCAGACGACCTCGCGGGGCGCGTGGAATGTGTGCTCTCCGGAGAGCTCCATGGGTGGCTTCCTTGCATCTACTGGCCCGACCCGGCCGACGGTCTGTTCCTGCGAAGCCGCCTGGGCGACACACATTATCACGCCGCCGACCGCTGGGGCCGCCAGTTCCGGAACAAGTTTACCGGAGTGGCGGTTCTGGTGCCGCCGATTTTCGCGTCGAACCGCACATCGATTCATCAGGACTGTCGTCAGACACTGACCATCATCCGGGTGTCCTGACGAGGCTGGCGAGCGCCCGGTCGAGGACGTCGCGGTCGTGGCTGAAGCCGCCCGGCGGGAGGCCGTCGACCGGAAACCAGGCGACGTCCGTGAGGTCGTCCCGCGCGATCGGCGATCCCTGATGGGTCTCCGCTCGCCAGGCCAGCAGGACGGTGCTGTCGCCCGTCTCGGACCAGACGCCGAGCAGGGGACCGAGCGTGACGGTCAGTCCGGTCTCCTCGAACGCTTCCCGGACGGCGGCCCCTTCGACGTTCTCGCCGCGGTCGACGAAGCCGGCCGGGAACGACCAGGTGCCGGGGTTGCGGGTGTGGGCGGCCCGGCGGCCGAGCAGGACGTCGCGTTGACCATCGTGCTCCCGCAGTACCACGACACTGACGGCCAGCTTCGGCTCCTGGTACGTGACCGTGCCGCAAGCCGGGCAGACGGGCCGCTGCCGTCCTTCGACGTCCCGGGTCTCGGTCAGGTGACCGCAGCGCTGGCAGTGCATCGACGCTCCGATCAGCTGAGGTCCATCCGGGCGGGCGCGTCGCGGGTCTACTCCGGCCCTGAAGGGACCGGATTCAACGACGTGAATGAGGAATGTGGTGCCACTCAGAGGACCGGTCGGCCTCATTGTGCCGTCTCAAGTCATTGAGTCCGGGCCGTTTGCGGCCGGACATCATCAGGCTATGGTCGCTTCGCCATAGGGTCGTTGCCCATGATGAGGCCTTCGAGGGTGTGCCAGGTGTGGTAGGGCGGCAGGTCGGCGGTGGTCGGTGCGACGACCTCGTAGCTCATGTGCCGGACGAGGTCCGGGTGATCCCGCCTGAGGTAGTCGAGATACTCCCGCGAGAGCCGGATCCGGGGGATGTGCGGGTCGTCGCGCCGGGCGAGCTCCTCGGGGCCGGAGACCCAGTTGGTGTCATCCGGGGAGACGACGCTCATGACGATCGTAGGGCGGAGGCGGCTGTTGTTCGTCTCCGAAGCGCTGCCGCCGTGGATCGTCAGGGCGCTGCGGATCGAGAAGTTGCCCCGCTCGCCCAGCATCGTCTCCATCCGGGCCTCGTACTCCCGGCGCCTGCCGTCGAGCGGGAACATGCCCTGGGCGGCCGGGTCGGCCTGATCGCCACCGAAGAAGTCGGCGCCGTCGTCGAACTGGCTCCCCTTCGCGATCTGGAACGGGGCGTTGTTCGGCGCGACATCGATACAGGAGGCGTTGATTGCGATCGAGGTCAGCCGCCGGTTCTTCAGCGTGAACTCCTCCATCGGGAAATCGCGATGGGGCCACTGGCCCTCGGCGCCGGGGAGCGGCAGGTCGGCGCCCCATTCGAGGATCCGGTAGTCGTCGCCGAACATGCGCCGGCCGACGGCGATGACGATCGGGTGGCCAGCGAGGTCGAGGAAGCCGGGCGTCAGCTCGATCCAGGGCTCGAAGTAGTAACGGTTGTAGCCCCGCGCCGCCGTCCCGCCGGGGACGAACAGCGCTCGGAGGAACTCCTGCGAGACGTCGTGGTTGAGCGTGTCGGCCCACGCGACCGGCAGCGCCCTGCGGGCGACCGCAATCCCGGCGCGGTAGATGTCTTCGTAGAGCTTCTCGGCCTTAGACTCCTGATCGGCGTAGGCTGGCCGTTCCGCGGTGGACGCCGATCCCGACGTTGCGTGTTCCATTTGGGTTCCCTGCACGGCTCTGTGTGGATCGTCGTCGCCGGATGCGAGCACGGAGGTCGCGGGAACCGCTCTGCCAGTATAGGAGGCGGTGAAAGTCCGTCAATCGACGGCGGCAGGAGACATCCGGCTCAGCCATATTGAACCGGGGCGTCCGGAACGTCGTAGCCACATTCGCGGGCGGCCCGGAGAGCGAAGTACGGGTCGCGGAGTAGCTCGCGGCCGAGGAGGATGGCGTCAGCCTCGCCGCGGGCCAGGATTGCCTCGGCCTGGGCCGGCTCGGTGATCAGGCCGACGGCGCCGGACGGCATCGCAGTTTCGGCCCGGATCCGGGCGGCGAACGGGACCTGATAGCCCGGCTTCCGCCGGATCATCGCGTTGGCGATGGTGCCTCCGCTCGACGTGTCGATCAGGTCGACGCCGTGGCGGGTGAGTTCGTCGGCCGGCCGGATCGTCTCATCGGCGGTCCAGCTCGGCCGCGTGTCGCTGGCTTCGGCCAGCCAGTCGGTCGCCGAGACCCGGAACAGGACCGGCAGCCCGGCGCGCCAGACGGCGCCGACGGCGTCGGTGACTTCAAGGGCGAAGCGAATCCGGTTCTCGAATGAACCGCCGTACTCGTCCGTCCGCCGGTTGCTGATCGGGGAGAGGAACTGGTGGATCAGGTAGCCATGGGCGCCGTGGAGCTCGACGACCTGGAATCCGGCGTCCAGGGATCGACGGGCGGCAGCTGCGAAGTCTTCGACGCTTCGCGCGATGTCGTCCCGCGTCATTTCCCGTGGCGTCGCCAGCCCTTCGAACGGCACGTCGCTGGGGCCAAGCGGCTGCCAGCCGCCGTCGGCCGGGGCGATCGGGCCTCGTCCCTTCCACGGGGCGTAGGTCGAGACCTTGCGGCCGGCGTGGGCGAGCTGGATGGCGGCGACGGCGCCCTGCTCCCTGATGAAGGCGGTGACTGGGCGGAAGGCGTCCCGCTGGCGGTCGTTCCAGAGGCCGAGGTCGTTCGGAGAGATCCGCCCCTCCGGGCTTACTTCGGTCGCCTCGACGATCACCATTCCGACGCCACCGACCGCGCGGGAACCGAGGTGGACCAGATGCCAGGCGGTCGGGGCGCCGGTGTCCGACCCGTCGGATCCGGCCGAGTACTGGCACATCGGCGCCATCCAGATCCGGTTGCGGATCGCCAGATCGCGCAGGGCGATCGGCTGGAACAGATGCGGTGTGCCGGCGACTTCGGCACTGGTGGGCCGGGTGGCGGTGGCGGTCACGGCGGCTTTTCTTTGCATACGATAGCTACTTGCATAAGGGAAGTAATGGTAGCAGGTAGCCCGGTACTCCGGTAGCCCGGTCCGATCAGACCCGCCAGATCACGCCGTCGGTTCGCCCACCCCAGGTCTCGGTCAGGATCGCCTCGTAGTTAGCGGCGTCGATGGGACGGGCGTTGCTCGGCGTCGATGAGTTGGCGACGGCGGTGAGGGCCAGCGCCGCGAAGTCGGCGGCGGTGACGCGGTCGAGCTCGGACAGTTGGGGGATCTCCAGGTGATGGGCGAGGGCGGCGACGGCATCGACGGCCCGGTCGGCGGCGACGTCGGCGGTGAGGTCGCGGGTGTCGATCCCGAGGGCGGTGGCGACGTCAGCGTGGCGTTCGGGGGCGGTGACGATGTTGTAGCGCATCACCGGCGGCAGCATGACGGCGTTGGCGACGCCGTGGGGGGTGTCATAGCGGCCACCCAGCGCCTCGGCGAGGCAGTGGACCGCCGCGACGTCGGCGTTGCCGAAGGCCATCCCGGCCAGCAGCGAGGCCATCATCATCCCCTCGCGGGCGTCGGCGTCGTCGCCGTGCTCGTAGGCGGTGGCGAGGTAGGTGGCGACCAGGCGGATCGCGTGGAGGGCGAGGGCGTCGCTGACGGGAGTCGCCTTTCGGCCGGTGTAGGCCTCGATCGCGTGGGTCAGGACGTCCATCCCGGTCGCGGCGGTGACACCGGGCGGGACGGACAGGGTCAGCGACGGGTCGACCAGGGCCAGCCGGGGCGCCATCCGCGAGTCCTTGACGGTCAGCTTGGTCCGGTGCTCCTCGTCGGTGATGACGGCGCCCCGCGTGACCTCGCTGCCGGTTCCGGCCGTTGTCGGGATCGCGATCAGCGGGAGCGGGTCGGCCCTGAGGCGCCGGGGGACGGCCCAGTCGCGGGCGTTGCCGGCATTGGTCGCCAGGGCGGCGGCGCACTTGGCCGCGTCGATCGGGCTGCCGCCGCCGATCGCGACGATCGCGGTGACGCCCTCCGACCGGGCGAGGTCCGCCGCGGCCCGGCACTCGTGGTCCCGCGGGTTGGGCGAGACGTCGTCGTAGACCGTGACGCTGACCCCGGCGGCGATGACCGGGGCGAGGATCTGGTCGACGAGGCCGGTCAGCCGGACGCCGAGGTCGGTCACGACGAGGATGCGGTCGCCGTAGGGTGCGAGGGCGGAGACCAGTCCCAGCGCGACGCCGGGGCCGAACCGGACCTCGGTCGGGAGGAGGAACGATCCGAAGGCGGTCGGGTCGATCGCGGGGGCGGACGAGGAGGGGTCGGGTCCTTTGTGGTGCATCGTCGCTCCTGGAGAGTGGTCCGAGGGGCTGGCGGCGGACAGGCCGGTGCCCGGCTATCCTACCCGCGTTGCCGTGCGTCTGTTGCCCGTGCTGAGAGCGCGAGGTCCGGCCGTGAAGGGACCGGACTTGGCGATATAGGCTGCGACGTTGGTAGGCAAGGGCGAGTGGCTGACCCGGAGCAGTCCCCACCCGCATCCCGGGGTGACTCGTCGCGCTCCGGTCGGTTGAAGCCGACCATCGGCTGCGACATGCTCGCTTCGCTGCCCAGGGAGGGGCGCACGGGTTGGTCGGCAACGGGTGATCCCTCCTTGCCAATCACGCCTGATTTGCCATTTGGTGCGCGACACAACGCCCTGAATGCGCTTTGCCGCTTCGTCGCCAGAGTCGTTGAGTCCGGGCTGTTTACGACCGGACCGTGCCGAATCTACTCGCGATAAGGAAGAGACTCACCGTGACGCTCCCGCTGCCGAACTTCCCGCACCAGCCCCAGGAGGCGCCGCCGCGAAGTGTCGCGCCGGTGCTGCCCCAACCAGCGATTCAGGTGGCGATCACGCCGACGGTGCCGGGAATTGGGCTGGCCGTCGAGACAACCGTCCGGGACGCGATCTACGACCGGATCCCGCTGTCCGCGCCGGAGCTGGCGATCATCGGGACGCCGGCGTTCCTCCGGCTGGACCGGATCCAGCAGCTCGGCTTCGTCTCCCGCGTCTGGCCGGGCGCCAAGCACACCCGGTTCGAGCACTCGCTCGGCGTCCTCCATCTCACCCGGCTGGCGCTGGAGCACCTGCGGCAGACCGCGCCGGGCGGGCTGATCGGCGAGGAGGCTGCCCGGACGGTCGCCGCCGCGGCGCTACTGCACGACATCGGGCACTACCCGTTCTCCCACGCGATCGAGGAGCTCGGACCGCCGGTCCGGCCGCACGAGGAGGTCGGCGCGGGCCGGATCGTCTCGGGCCAGATCGCGGCGATCCTTCGGGAGCAGTGGGGCGTCCGGCCGGAGCGGGTCGCGGCGATCGTCTTCAAGGGGCACGAGGCACTGGCGCCGGTCGATCGGCTGCTCCGGAACCTGCTGTCCGGTCCGCTGGACATGGACAAGCTCGACTACCTGCCTCGGGACGCCCACGGCTGCAACGTCCCCTACGGCGGGGTCGACACGACCCGGCTGATCGACGCCCTCGGGATCGCCGCCGTCCCGGAGACCATCGTCCGGCACGGCGCGGCGCAGGGGAGCGGTGACCGGATCGTCGTCGGGAGCAAGGGCGTCAGCGCCCTGCACTCGCTGATCAACGCCCGCCAGGCGATGTTCGACAACGTCTACTGGCACCACACCAACCGGGCCTGCATGGCGATGCTGCTCCGGGCGATCCAGGAGGCGGTGCTCGCCGGGACGGCCGACGCCGCCGGGCTGCCGGAGCACGACGACGCCTCGCTGCTGGCCTACCTCGGCCAGCCGGAGATGCCCGAGGCGACCCGTCGGCTGACGGCCGCGCTGGTCGAGCGGCGAGTCCACAAGCGGGCGGTCGAGGTCAGCCGGCTGGCCTTCGAGCTGTACGGCCGGCTCGGCAACCTGTTCTACGACCCGGCCGCCCGGCGCCAGGTCGAGATCCTGCTGGCCGAGGGGCTGGCGGCGGACCTGGGCGAGCCGGTGCCGTCGGACGCCATCCTGATCGACATCCCCAAGCCGGAGACGTGGCGGACCGGCGTCTGGGTGACGTTCGACCGGCCACCAATCGGCTTCGCGCCGATCATGCCGTGGCGCGACGTCGCCGGGATGAGCGACGAGGACTTCAAGCGCTACGAGGAGCACCGCCGGCTGATTCGGATCGTGGCCGCCGAGCCCTGGCGGGATGCCGTACGGGAACACTGGCAGGGTATGCTGATGCCGCTGCTGGGTGGGGTGTTGTGATTGGGTTTGCCGAAGAGTCCGGTGGCCAGCCAACATGGCGGTTGATCGCGTTATGACGCCTCGCGGCGCATCAGCCCGGCCCTTCAACGCTTGGTGGCAGTTGGGCGGGGGTAGCACAGACGGTCTCCAGCCGGTAGGGTCAGGGTGCTTGTCCCCCGCCTTGCCGCCTGGAGCCCCGCCATGCCCGATCTG
>JAABUR0100006232.1_pt1 | contig 14699 bp, 17 predicted proteins | sample 5560091 | NCBI WGS metagenome assembly JAABUR01 (sample SAMN10711879, study PRJNA513375) | rock metagenome | isolation source: Antarctica rocks | place: Antarctica: Victoria Land, University Valley sud
CATCGACAGCTGCGGCAGGCCGGCGGCGTCGGCGACGATCCGGTCGCTGCGGACGATGTTCGGTGAGCCGGCCAGCTGCTGGTAGAACGCGACCGGATAGGACGATGACCCGGTGTAGGCCTTCCAGGTCAGGCCGTGGTCGCCGGCGTGCCCGAGCAGTGACGGCATGTCCCAGACCGGTGCGGGCTGGCTGCGGGACGGGTTGCGCAGCGTCGGGGTCTGGCCGCCGACGATCAGCAGATGGTTCGGGGTGGAGTTGGTGCCATAGCCGGAGCAGTGATTGTCCAGGAACGCTCCGGTGGCGGCGAGGTAGGCGTAGTACGGCAGCACCGCCGTGGTGTCGAGCTGGGTGTGTCTCGCCGGCGTGGGGGTCCCAGCCTGCTGGGCGTGCAGCCACTTGGCGTACGCCGCGCGGCTGTGGTTCTGGTCCTTGGTCGGCGGGTTGGGCTGCACCGGCCAGCCCGTAGCGACGTCGGCGCCCCAGGCCCGCATCGAGGAGAAGTAGTTGTCGGTGGTGTGGTTCTCCTGCACGAACACCACCACATGCCCCACCGCTGTCGCCATGACGGCAAGCCTCGTCCGCTCGGGGCCGTGGTGGCAACCCACGCAGGGTGAACAGAACCCGTTCTCTGCCTCTGGTCCGGAAGGGTCACCTGCCTGGCGCACGCCGCGCTGCGACGACGACTTCTCGTGTCAGCGCGCAGCGTCGTTGCGGGAGTGGTCCCAGGGCCGAACGCTGGAATCTGGCATCACCCTGGACGACTCACCCAAGGCCAGGTGTCGGTCGCCTCGTTGTGCCTGGCGATTTCGTCGGACCGAAGCTGGCCGTGGAGGCCGAATCTGGCTCTTTCGCCCTCGGCGACAACGACTGGGTTTTTGGTGGAGCTCACCGCATCCCTGTGGGGGAATGCTGCAGTCACCTGGTGGCCTCGGCGTCGGCCCGGCCTGGGCAGGAGTCTGGGGTGGTCCGTCGCTGATATGCGACAGACGGCCGGCCAACGAGCGAACGACAGCTGCCCGGTAGTGGGGGCGCGGCCTCAGCCGTGGGTCACCCGGTCTTCCCCATGTCGGCCCGCTCCCTAATGGCCGGCAGCAACGAGCCCGGGCAGCGAGTGCCAGCGCTTCGGTGAGCCCGCACGATGCGGACGTCTCCCACCCAGCGAACTGGGCGCAGAGTCCTGCAGGTGCTGCACCGCCCCGCGCCGGCTGAGCCACCGCCAGAGCACACACCACGGCCGGTGCAGCAGTGGTGGAACGGCGACGGGCCTATGGCAGGATTCACCGCTCATTCACGCAACGTCTACCGGCTCACGGCGCCGCCGAAGATGGTCGCGCGGGCGCCGACTGCCGTCACGCCTCGACGGTCGCTGTTGCGGACGACAGGCCGTCCGGTCGCGGGCGGGCGCGGGTCGTGCTCGAGCGTTCCCCCGACGGTCACGGCCGCGTCACCCGATGTTTGCCCTGGGTGCGCGACAGTCGGCGGGTCGGCCGGCGACCACGCCGCTGATTCTTCTCGCGCAGTAGGAGTTTTCATGAGACGACGGAGTATGGCCGCAAGGGCCGTCCTTGGTGCAACGGTCCTTGCGGCGACCGGGGGCACGGCCCTGGCCGGCTGCTATCCGGTTGTCACCTCCAGCACGACCACCCCGATCAAGCATGTGGTGGTCGTCTTTCAGGAGAATGTCTCCTTCGACCACTACTTCGGGACCTACCCCAACGCGGCTAACACCGACGGCAAGCCGTTCCGGGCCGCGCCCGGGACGCCGACGGTCAATGGGCTGTCCCCGGACTTGCTCACCAACAACCCGAACGGCATGAACCCTGCGCGGCTCAGCCGGTCGCAGGCACTGACCTGCGACCAGGACCATGACTACAAGGACGAGCAGCTCGCCTTCGACCACGGGGCGATGGACAAGTTCATCCAGTACACCCAGAAGAACACGTGCAAGCCCCCGCTCTACGGCGCCAAGGACCCGCGGCTGGTCCTCGACTACTACGACGGCAACACGGTCACCGGGCTGTGGAACTACGCGCAGCACTTCTCGATGAGCGACAACTCCTACGGCACGACGTTCGGCCCGTCCACACCGGGCGCGCTGAACCTGGTCTCCGGGCAGACCGCCAAGGCCCACGCCGTGTCGCCCGCGGGCACGCGCACCACGGACTCCTACGCGGTGCCTAACCAGACCGACGTCAACGGGTCGGGAACGGTCATCAACGACCCCGACCCCGCCTATGACAAGTGCTCCAACCCGAAGTACGCCACTGCAGCGCTCACCGGCAAGAACATAGGTGACCTGCTCACCGACAAGCGCGTCTCCTGGGGCTGGTTCCAGGGCCGCTTCGGCGACTGCTCGGCGAAGTCCGAGGTCGGCCGTTACAGCCAGCAGCACGGCGCCGGCACGACCCAGGACTACAGCGCCCACCACGAGCCGTTCCAGTACTACCAGTCGACGGCGAACAAGAACCACACCCCGCCCGCGTCGGTGGCGGAGGTCGGCCACGCCGGCCCGGCCAACCACCAGTACGACTTGAGTTACTTCGACAAGGCCCTGCAGGCGAACTCCCTGCCCGCGGTGAGCTTCGTGAAGGCCAAGAAGTCCGAGGACGGCCACGCCGCCTACTCCGACCCGCTGGACGAGCAACACTTCCTGGTCGACCTGACCAACAAGATCCAGCAGTCCAAGTCGTGGAAGGACACTGCGGTCATTGTCGCCTACGACGACTCCGATGGCTGGTACGACCACCAGATGAGCCCGGTCGTCAACCACTCGCAGTCCAGTGAGGACGCCCTGACCAACGAGGGTCAGTGCGGCACCGGCGGGCCCACGCTCGGCGGCTACGAACTGCGCTGCGGCCACGGTCCCCGCGTGCCGCTGCTGGCAATTTCACCGTTCAGCAAGGTGAACGCGGTCGACAGCGCGATCACCGACCAGTCCTCGATCCTGCGGTTCATCGAGGACAACTGGCAGACCGGGCGAATCGGGGACGGCTCCTTCGACGCCATTGCCGGACCGCTCACGGGGCTGTTCGACTTCAGCAAGCCCAACGCGAAGCCGTTGTTCCTCGACCCGAACAGCGGCGTCGTCATCTCGCGCGGGCAGGCCAAGCGCACCTGACCTCTGCACGACGCAGCGACCATCCTCGGCTAGGACAGCGAGGAGGGTCGCTGCGTCGGGGAGGCCCGACGTCGAGCCAGCCGGGCTCGTTTCCTGCCAGCGACGGCCGCCCGGTCGCGGCCAGACCCGGAACACCCCGCCGAGACCTCGGTGCCGCACAACCCCGGCCGGTCGGCGACCCGGCAGGGGCCTGGGACGGCAGGCCGTCACGAACACCCGGCCGTGGCGAGCACGCAGGCGCTGATGGACTGCCGGTCCTCACTCCGGGTCAGAACGGCGGTCTTGAACCCTTACAGACGTTTCTCACACAGACGACCACGTCATACGCCGGGTGATGCCGGACCACGGCGACCAGATCGCGTGGCGCACAATGTCGGTGGCAAGGGCGCTACGCCGCCGCGGCAGAGCAGGTGGTTGACCGCGGGCGCAAAAGCACGGCGACGCTGGCACTTGCTGCGGTGCCTTCGCCCTCTGGTCCGATGCCGTCGTTGGAGCGGGCCTTGACGGAGACGCGCTCGAGTTCGACGCCGAGGGCGTTGGCGAGGTTGCTGCGCATCTGTTCGACGTGCGGACGCAGACGTGTAGACCCGAGCACAACAAAGCTGTCGACGTTGGCGACCTCCATGTTCGCCGCTTGCACTGTCCTGGCGAAGTCCACGACGAAGTCCAGGCTTCGGGCATCCTCGGCGTCCGGGTCGTCCTCGGGGAAGTGTGTGCCTAGGTCGCCGTCTGCTAGTGCGCCCGCCAGTGCGTCCACCAGGGCGTGAGAGAGCACGTCGCCATCCGAGTGGGTGTCGAAGCCAGCTGTTGCCCCCTCGATATGGACTCCGCCGAGGACCAAGCGCTTACCTGCGACGAGTCGGTGAATGTCGTGGCCGAACCCCACACGGCAACTGCAATCGCGGTCCATGTGTTGCATGCTCCCAGAGTCGCAGGTCGCCGGGGCCGGTTCGACCGCCGGCGACATGCGGCTAGCGTTCAGTACGTGGAGTCCGTCGAGTGGGCGCGGGACGTCGCTGCTGACCTGCTTGCCCCCCTCGGGGATCGATGGTTACACGTGCAGGCTGTGGCGGCTCGGGCCGCCGACGTTGCGCTGGTGTTGCCGCGGGAGATGCGGGGTCTGCTTGTCGCCGCTGCATGGCTGCACGACCTGGGTTACGCGCCGCAGCTCGTGGACAGCGGGTTCCACCCGATCGACGGCGGCCAGTATCTGCTCGGGCAGGAGCCGGCTGACCTTGCTGGGGTGGTTGCACATCACTCCTGCTCGCACATCGAGGCCGAGGAGCGGGGGCTGAGCGGGCGGCTCGCTCCCTTCCTCGAAGGACCTCCACCCGTGGCTCGAGCCTTGACCTATTGCGACATGACTACCGGGCCGGCTGGAGAGGCATTCACCCTCGAGCAGCGGCTTGAGGAGATCGAGTCGCGATACGGCTCCGGGCACGTGGTCGTCAGCTCCGTTAGGCGCGCTCGGCCGTGCCTTGAGGACGCTGTCGAGGAAACGGAGCGACTACTAGCGGTTGCTCAGCCTTCGTAGATAGTCGCGGTTCTCCAAACGGAATCGAAACTCGTTGCGTAGGTGTCGAACATGCTTCCCACGCTCACCTGGTGAAGATGCAGGACCGGACTCTTGTAGGCGTTGCTACCCCACGCGTGGGTGTTGACGAGCATGTCGTCGTCGAAGCGAAAGATTGAGTTGTAGAGGGTCGTCGCGTGTAGGCGCACGGCGTTGTCGTGCTCGACGAGCAGCGGCTGGTAGTGACCGAGGGCCATGCGCACTCGAGCTGCCATGCCGTCCCCGATGCCCTCCTCTTCACCTCGAAGGCGTACCGCAGGGCTGTCGGCATCACCCAGCAGGATGCGGACCTGGCACCCATTTGTGGCCTTGCGGACGAGCGACGGCACGAGTCCGGGGTCCTGCTCAGGCAGGAACAGGGCGGCGAAGGCCAGGACGTCCACGCGTTCCGATGCCGACCCTGCGAGGTCGCGCCACAGGTCGACTGGCACGCTTGCCCGATGAGGGTAGATCGCGATGACTTCGGCGTCCGCTGTGGCCGCGTCGCCGGCACCCTTGGCGGCTGCAGCGGTGGGCCAAAGGTAGTCGCTGCGCACTTCGAGGTGCCGGGCCAGCGCCTCGCGATGTCGCAAGTGCGGAGTCCGTCCGGACAGCCATCGCTCAATCGTCTTAGGGTCGACCCCGATCGCCTCGGAAAGGTCGCGGGTTGAGCGCATCTTGCGGGCCACGGCACTACGTAGTCGGTCGTTTCCCATTGCACCTCACGGACGCCTAGGGACGTTACAGGACGTCTCCACAGTAGGGGACGTCTTCAAATTTCCACTGAACGGGGTAGAGCCGTCCCCGGTGGCTACCTGAATCTCTGCCTGGACGGATGCGAACCCCCACAGACAGCGGAGACCAGGATGAAGAACCTGCCGATCGACACCTCAGGGATGACGTTGCTGTGCGCTGCGACGCCGGTAGCGGTGGTGGACTTCGAGTCCAAGCGGCCGAAGGCGGACGAGAACGGGAGGCCGCTGTTCAGCGTGCAACTAGTGGTGATGCACACCGGCGGGGCGGAAATTCTCCCCGTCCGGCTGTCGGGTTCACCGTCGAGCCAGCTGGAACAAGGCATGCCTGTAACAGTTGCCGGACTCGTAGCAACGCAGTGGGCGATGGGCGACCGGTGTGGAATGTCCTTCCGCGCTGACCATATCGATGCAGCACGTCCAGCCCAGGCGCCGCCGTCGACTAGCCGACGGGTCGGGCAGTGACCAGTTTGCGCCCCTACTGAGCGCCGTCGGCTCGCCCTCGCCGCTACCGATGCTTGGAGTCCACGGCCCGAGGCCTCAACTCCACGCCGCCGCGAGCCAGGCATCGCTGCGCACGGACGTCGCTTCCTCCCTCGAGTGCTGGGCGCCGTTGGGTGACTGTCCACGCTGGCAGATCACTCGACTGGCAGGCCGACCATGCGCTGCCGGCCTTGGGCGGCGACAAGTTCGGCACAAAACTTCGGATCTGGCGTGACTACAACGGCTTCCACATACCACGCCCTGGCAGCCTCAGCCAGCCATCCGCCACCCCGCACGATCTTTGCGGCTTCATCGTCGGCGAAGACCATGACAAGCCTGCCGGTGGGGGCGACGAACCGGCGGACCGTGATCAGCTTGAGGATGTCCTGAGCGACCTTGTGGATCTGCCGGCCTTGAGTGCTCCCTGTTGGCCGAACACCTCGGCGTAGATCAGCGGGTCGGGGCAGTAACCGTCGCAGTCGAACTTGGCTCCGTTGGGCAGCCGAGTCTGTGCCTGCGACCACACTCGGTGGACCAGGCCAACGCTGAGGTGCTCGCCGGCCAACTCAAGAATGCGTATCTCCGATGTACGTTGCGCCGCGCTGTCACTGGCATGGCCGGTGAGGGGGTCTGGTTCGGCGGGACTGTCAGCACGCATGCTCCTAGTGCATTACGCCGCCCCGGCCGGTCTCGACCCAGGCTGCAGGATATGGACGGGCGCCCTGCGATGGGCGTCGGGTGGGGAAAGAGGCCGGCTGCTCAGTACCCGGTGTTTGAACAGGTCAGCGGTTTAGAGCCTTCTTGGAAGGTTCGCCGTGGCTCGCGAAGATGCTCCGATCGGCCCGGCTGGTTTCGGGGCTGGTTGTCAGCGTCGCCGGCGACGAGGATGAGGCTGTCCGTCCCGGTAGGACACCGAACTCCTCTGTGGTGCCTGCGAGCCTGTAGGTCAGCATGGTGGCGGAGGGCGCCCACGGGAACCGTGGAATGTTGCCTTCGAGCACGAGCATCAGACTTCTGATCTTTCCTGCCCTCCCCGGGACGGACGCCGGTTTTTCGACGTGCGAGTCAACAGGGAGATGGTGGTTGTGGATCTTGTTAACCCCCGGTGCGCGGGGATCGATGTATCCAAGCGTGACGCGAAGGTCTGCGTTCGGGTCGCCGGCGCCGGCCGAGCCGGGGCGACGTCGACGGTGACGACGTGGGGCTCGGTCACCAGCCAGGTGCTCGCGTTGCGGGACCACCTGGTCGGCGAGCAGGTCACGGCGGTCGTGATGGAAGCCACCGGCGACTACTGGAAACCGTTCTACTACCTGCTCGAGGACGGCCCGTTCGAGGTGCTGCTCGTCAACGCCCGGCACGTCAAGAACCTGCCGGGACGCAAGACCGACGTCTCAGATGCCGCGTGGCTGGCGCAGCTTGGTGCGCACGGGCTGGCCGTGGCTCGTTTGTGCCACCCGAGCCGATCCGTCAGCTCCGGGACCTGACCCGGACCCGGACCACCATCACGCGGGAACGCGCCCGTGAGATCCAACGGCTGGAGAAGCTGCTGGAGGACGCGGGGATCAAGCTGTCGTCGGTGGCCACCGACATCAGCGGCGTCTCCGGCCGGGCCATGCTCGAGGCGTTGATCGCCGGGCAACGCGACCCGGCCGAGCTGGCGGAGCTGGCCAAGCGCAGGCTGCGGCGCAAGATCCCGAACTGATCGAGGCGCTGACCGGGAGGTTCGGTGAGCACCACGCCTTCCTGGCCCGGTTGCACCTGGACCTGATCGACCAGCACACCCGCGCCATCGACGACCTCACCGCCCGGATCGAGGTGGTGATCGAACCCTTTCGTGCCGTCCGGGACCTGATCGCCACCCTGCCCGGGATCAGCACCGGAGTCGCCGACGTCACCATCGCCGAGAACGGCGCCGACATGACCCGCTTGTCCGCCGCCCGCGGACACGACACCTACCTGTCCGCGAAACACCGGCGGATCGCCTCCCGCCGCGGACCCATCAAGGCGCTCGTCGCCGTCGAGCACGCCATGCTCCTCGCGATCTGGCACATGCTCACCAACGGCGTCCTACGCCGACCCCGGCGGCGACTTCTACACCCGCCGCAACCCCGACAAAACCAAGAACCGCGCCATCGATCAGCTCCACAAGATGGGCTACGCCGTCACCCTCAGCCCGCTGCAGACCGCCGTGGCTCAGTGAATCTTCGCATCGCATCAGGGAGTTGGTGTCATCTGTTCGCGCAGGCCAGACCTGTTACGGTCCACGCCGGCTGGCGGCTATAGGACCAGTTCGTGACGCGATCCATGCCGCCCCGACCGGTCGCGGCCCGTGCATACATCGACGAGAGCATCCGGGAGTCGCCGCCCGGGCACTATGTCCTGGCGGCCGCTATCGTCAACGACGACCAGGCCGACGTGCTGCGCCACATGCTCCGGAGCTTCATTCCACGTCGCGCGGCGCGGTTCCACTGGCACGAGGTGCCTGCCGCCAACCGTCTTGAGATGTGCCACCTTCTGTCCTCGACCGATCTCCGGCACGTCGTAGCGGTCGCTACTCCGCTCGATCCGAAGCGCCAGGAGCGCGGTCGGCGCGTCTGCCTGTCAGCGACTCCTTGGGAGCTGAACGCCCGGGGGGTGTACCGCCTGCAACTGGAGACACGCCGACAGCGCGACGCCAACGACCGCCGCCTCCTCTTAGGAGAGCAGCGGGCGAACCGGCTGCCGTTAGCACTGCAATACGAGTTCGGTCATCCGAACCAAGAACCACTGCTGTGGGTTCCGGACGCCGTCGCTGGAGCGGTCGCTGCGGCGCTGGCCGCTGGCGAGACGAGATACCTGGAAGCGTTCGGGAGAAGCGTCGACGTCCTGCAGCTGCCTGGCCCTCGGCCCTGAAGAGTCCCGAGCTGCGCGAAAGCCGGGAGCCCGCGATACCGCGGGAAGTCCCGGCTTCACTTCCGGAGGCTTAGCGCCCCCGGCGGGTCCATAGTCCGCTTTCCTTGACGTGGATGCAACCGCGCGGCGCAATTAGTTGCAACCCGCGAGTTCCCCGCTCAAAGGTCGGTGCGCCGCCGGCCGTCCACTCGCGCCCTCACCGTCCCGTTCACATGGGTTCGGGCCCGGGGTCTCAGCAGCACGACCCCTACGCGAGGCAGGCGATTGCTGCCCGCCGCCGCCCTCATCCCCTCCCTCGTCAATGCTGATTGTGGCCGTCTCCCGGATGGTGGTTCTCGCCGCGGGAGCGCACATGCCGTCTGCCAGCTGAGCGACGGACTCGGTGACACCTGGTGCAGCCGGCGCGCCGCGACCGCGATCGCGAGGCTTCGCCGCCGCTGTTGTCCAGACCCGCCGGGCGCGTGCCAGTCACCACATCCGCCGCCGGTGCCAAAGTTAGCGGCGCTGCCGCGCGATGCCGCAGGCTTCGACGGCGACGGCGACGGCGGCCGCTTCGGCGGCGACGGCGGCCGGTTCGACGGCGACGGCGGGCGGTTCGACGGCATGGCCTGCGCGCTGCTCTGCCCGGGCTCGCCATCCCAGCTCGCGGCCGGCGCTGACGGCCCGCTCGAGGGGGGCGGTGTGTGCGGCGTCCCACACGTCCCGTGGCGTTGTCCGTTGCTCGGCAGTCGCCAGCGTGGCTCGGACCCCGGCTAGCTCGGTCTCCAGCCGCCTGAGGGCACCGGTCTGCCGGTCGATGCGGTCGGCCAGGACCCGGCGCTGCGGGTCGCGTCGGCGCAGCTGGCCGTGCTGCTTGCGGATGCCGTCGAGGCGTTGGTCGGCCTCGAGCACGTGGGCCTCGAGGCGGGCTACCTCGGCGTACAGCGCCGGCAGCCGGGCGCTGTCCGACGCTGGCCGCTGGCGTAGCAGCCGGGCGGTGTCCGCCAGCTCCGCTGTGAGCTGGGCGGCGTCGGCGCCCCACGCGGCGCTGTCGAGCGCCAGCCGCTTCGCCCGAGAGGTCCCGAGCGCCTTGACTGCCTGCTCGTACGCGCCGCGCATCCGCTGCTCGGGAGGTCAAGCTCAGGGTCGCCGGGGGCCTGGCCTTCGATGAGGTACAGGCGGTTAGCCGCGCGGCCCCGGGACAGCGCCACGTAGCCGTCTTCCTGACCCAGTCCGGTGCCCAGGACATGCCCGGTCGTGACGGTGCTGCCCTGGGCTTTGTAGACGGTGGTCGCGTAGGCCAACTCGACATGACCGGCGGCCAGGTAGGCCCGGTCCAGCGTCACGGTCTGCCCGCGGTCGAGGTCGACGACAAGACCTCCGTCGTCGAGGGCGGCGACAGTGCCGGTGTCGCCGTTGTCGAGGCGCTTCGCGGCCGAGTTGCGCAGCAACATGACCCGGTCGCCAGCCGCGAATGTCCGGCCGGCGGCGTGCAGCTCGTCATCGCCGAGCCTGCCGGCCTCACGCATCACACCCCGGGCGAGTTGGTTGAGTTCTGCGCGGTCGACGTTGCGCACAGCAGCCATCAGCGTCTTCTCGATGCCGTGCTGGCGCACGTCGGCCCACCACGCGGTGACCATCGCGGCGCGGGCCGACAGGGCGGTGTCTGACACTGTGACCCGCTCGTGAGCCGTGTACGCCCGCAACGCTTCGGCGGGCACGCCGGCGGCCACGTCGGCGAGCGCGCTGCGTTCCCACTCGGCGTGCTGACGACGGTTGACTGCCAGCGTGGCCGCGCCGAGCCTGCCCTGCAGGGCGCGCAGCCCGCCGCCCGCGTCGAGGGCGGCGAGCTGCCGGGTGTCGCCGACGACGAGGACCTTGGCCTGCGCCCGTTCGGCGTGCTCGAGCACGGCCGCCAGGTCGCGGGTGCCGATCATCGACGCCTCGTCGAGGACCAGCACGGTGCTCGGGCCGATCCCGCCGGTCTCCGCTCGCTGCAGGTCGAGCAGCAACCGGGCGATCGTCGAGGCCTGCAGACCGCCGTCGTCGGCGAGCACCCGGGCGGCCTTTGCCGACGTTGCTGCCCCGACCACGCGGTAGCCGGCAGCTTCGTACGCCTGCCGCACGCTGCCGAGGACGGCTGACGTTTTCCCGGTGCCGGCCGAGGCGTGCAGCACGTCGACGCCGGCACCCGACGTGGTCAGGGCCCGGACCGCGGCGGCCTGCTCGGCTGCCAGGACGAACGGCTGCCGGCCGATGACCTGCTCGACCAGTTCGCCGTCGAGCCGTGCGCAGCCCGCGCCGGCCCGGCGGAGCGCGGCGTCGACCAGGCCCTGCTCGAGTGCGAGCTGCTCGGGGGTCGTCCACTTCTGCTCGCAGGCGTAGGACGCCGCCCGGCCCACCGCTGTCCTGCGCACATCGTTGGTCGTGAGTCCCACGCCGGCCGCTAGTGGCACGACGAGGGTCGGGCTACCGAGGATCAGGTCGGCTTGGGTCTCCAGCTCGGCCCGGGTAGCGCCTTGGCGGGCGTCCTCGGCCAGCATCCGCAACAGCCCTGACCGGCCGAAGCTGCTCGCTTCTGCTGTCAGCCGGCGCAGCACGTCGGCGCTGTACGCCGGTCCGCCTGTCGCGGCATCCCGGGCCTGGCCGGCCTGGTCCAGCAGCCGGTCGAGCGCGTCGGCGGTCAGCCCGACTGTCGCGGCTTCCTGGCGCCAGCGCGCGACCCGTTCCGCGACCGGTAGCTGCTCGCGTTTGGCTTGCCTGGTGCGCCACCTCGCCAGCTCCGCCGCTGGCTCACCTTCGACCCCGGCCTCGGCCATCTCGGCCTTCAGGTCATTGCTGCGCTTGGAGAAGTGGCGGTACTGCTCGTCGGTGATCCCGACCATGGGCGCTACCCCGTTGGTAACTGGTCGCCACTGCACACCGAGCCGGTCCCGCAGGCGGGCCCGCAGCTCGGCTTGGAACAGGAACCCGGCGGTGCGCGCGTGCGGCGCGAACTGGTTGTGCTGCAATGCCGACCATTTCCCGTCGACGCCTCGCGCCACGTTCAGCACCACTGTGTGCTGATGCAGGTGCGGGTCACCGCACGCGCAGTCGCCGGTCGGGCGGGCTTCGTCGTGGACGAAGCCAGCTGCGATCAGCCCCTCGGTTGGGACCAGGGTGTCGCAGCCACCCGAGCGGCTGCCGCGGACCCCGATCGCTGTCATCGTGTCCAGGTAGTCGAGCGCTGAGCGGCACGCGGCAGTGAACTCGTCAAGGATCGCCCCGCGGGTGAAGTCGTCGCCGGTTGCGTAGAGCAACGACACCGATTTGTCGGCGGCCATGACCAGGTCAAGCGCGGCCATCCGGTCGTCGACCTTCCGGTCCTCGCGGGCCATCCGCTCGGCCTGGGTCCATTCGTCGGTGCCGTACAGCTCGGGGGCGACCGGCGCCCACGTCGTGCACGGCGCGATCCTGGCCCGCTACCTCACCCTCGGTGGCCCAGCCGGTGCCCTTCGGCTGCCCAGCACCGACGAGACCGGCACCCCGGACCGCATCGGGCGCTACAACCAGTTCTCAGCCGGAGCCAGCATCTACTGGACACCGGCCACCTCCGCCCACGCCGTGCTCGGCGCCATCCGGGTGCGCTGGTCCCAGCTCGGCGCCGAACGCAGCCCGCTGGGCTACCCCACCACCGACGAGTACAGCACCACCGGCGGCCGGCGCAGCGACTTCCAGCACGGCACGATCACCTGGACCGCAGCCACCGGCGCCACCAGCACGACCTACCACTAGCCAGGCCATACCCACACAGCCAGGCCGTCCCAGCAGCACAGCTCAACAGACACGGCCGCCCGGCGGTGCGCCGCCCGGCCCTGGACCATCCCGACCCGTGGCGCCGGAGGCAACCATGCGGCAACGACACCCACCCTCCCGTCTCGAGCGCGGTCGCGGCCGCACGGCCGCCGCCTGCAGCGCCGGCCTGGCCCTGACGGTGGGTCTGCTCGGGTGCGGCCAACCCGCAACGCCACCCCCGGACCCCGGCAGAACAACACCGGCACCGGCACCGGTCTCACCATCGGCGGCGGCATCGCCATCGCCGACACCGGCCTCACCACCTGGCGTTGTGCGACTCACCGAGCGGGACAACCACACGACGGTGACCGTCCCGGTCGGCACCCGGCTGGACGTCACCCTGGCAAGCACCTACTGGTCGCTGTCGAGCAGCTCACCGGCAATGCTGCAGGCGGCGGGTGCGGCCCGGTACCCCCGCGGGGCCTGCCGGCCAGGCGCCGGCTGCGGATCGACTGAGCTGTCAGTGCTCACCGGAACTGTGGGTACCTCCGACGTCGTCGGGCTGCGCACGTCCTGCGGGGAGGCAGTGCGCTGCACCGCCGCCACCGGCCGGTACCTGGTCAACGTGCACGTCCTGGCTCGACGCCCCTGACCACCACCGGGCCAGCTCGTCACCCGTCCCCTGCCCGGCGTCCGACCGGTCCGGCGGACGCTCGGGTGGGCGCCGGGCGACTGCCGAAGCTGACCACAAGCTCAGCGAACCGGTCGCGGCGCCGGGCAGGGCAGCGGCGGCTGGCAGGTGGGTTGCGCAGCCGGGCCGAACTCGGCAAGGACCCGGGCCGGTGGTAGGTGGGCTGCCAGCGCCTGGTCCAGGATCTGGGTGGCCAGGCTGGGGTCAGCCAGCAGCCGGGTCGGCATCGCCCCCGGGAACAGCACCCCCTGGGCTTGCAGCATGACCGTGCGGGATCCCGCTGCTGGTCGCGCGGCCCCCCGCAGCGGGGCGCTCCACGTCTGGGAGGCGTTCAGCTCCAACGGTTGGCTGAAACCGGCCAGGTTCCCGTTCCGATCGACCGCCAGCAGGCTGACGACGCTGTACAGCCGTGGATGCGTCAGGCCAGGTGAGGCGTAGAACCAGCTGACGCCAACCGCGGAGCGTCGGGTGAAGCTCGCCGCCCCGCACGACGACATCAACCAGCTGCCCTGCCTGGCAGGACCACCAGACACAGCCCCGCGGTGAGTGACACAACTGGCCGACGGACGCCCGGCGACCGGCATCGTCGGACTTGCCGCCACGGCTGGCACTGACAACACGGCCAGCAACCCGACGGCGCTGGCCGCGGTCAGCAGCAGGGACACACACGAGCGAGCCGGCCGGGCAACCGCACGATTCATCGTCGCCACCACTTCCCGGGTAACCGGCTACTGACCTGACGCGCAGGTATCGACCGCCGGACAGCCAGTCTTGAGGGTCGGCCAGGCCCGCTCGTGCTCGCCCTGGGCCTGCTAGCCGCGTACGTCGTCTCACTGGTGCGCGGGCAGTCGGGGGTCGCTGCGCCGGCCGGCTACTGGCTCGTGGCCTTCAGCGGGGTTCGCCGTCCGCACCACCATTGGCCGCCGGCACCACCCACGCCGCGGCAGTGGCTCGGCCGGCTCACGTAGTCCGATCCGCGGATGCCGGCGCCGGTGAGCTACCGGTACTGAGGCGCGCCGCCGTCCCGCTCCGTCCACAGCGCGACTCGTCAGCACAGGGCCGTCACTGCCCCGGTTCCGCCCCCGCCCGGCTCAGAGTGCACGCCGGGCGCTTCTCGGTCTTCCGGCACACATGCACCTGCTACGCCCGCAGCCGGCGCGGCGCCGTCTCACGGGGTAGCGCCGCGTTCTACAGTCACTCGAACACCAGTTCTATTCACGGGAGACTACGATGAGCACAGCAAGCGCCGCCGGCTGGCAGCCCACCACGACCCGCGCGAACGTAGCCCGGCGGATCAAAGCCCAGCGCCGCAGCTACGCCCGCGCCGTACTGCGCACTTTGGCCCACACCCAGCAGGACCGGCCCACCGCGCAGGTCCAACGCCTCCTTCGCGACACGCTCACCCCGCTGGGGGTGCGCCTACCGGCCGCTACCCTGCAGCAGCTCGCCTCGGACAT
>JAABUR0100006235.1_pt1 | contig 14693 bp, 12 predicted proteins | sample 5560091 | NCBI WGS metagenome assembly JAABUR01 (sample SAMN10711879, study PRJNA513375) | rock metagenome | isolation source: Antarctica rocks | place: Antarctica: Victoria Land, University Valley sud
GCTTGTGCTCAGCGCAACAGTTTTCGGACTGCTCGCCGTCGCGGGCACCGCCAAGCGCTGGCTCGTCGCGCTGGTGGGTGCGGCGGTCGGGGTGGTCGTCGCCGCCATCCAGCTCGGGATGCTGAAGAGCTATCAGCTCGACCGGTTCGGCTCCTTCGTCGATCCTGGGCTCGACCCGGACGGTGCCGGCTACAACACGATCCAGGCGAGGATCGCGATCGGCAACGGCGGGTTGTTCGGTCAGGGGCTCTTCGACGGCTCACAGACGCAGTCGGGCTTCGTGCCCGAGCAGCACACCGACTTCGTGTTCACGGTGGCCGGCGAGGAGCTGGGTCTCGTCGGCGCGGGCGCGGTGATCGCGTTGCTGCTGGCAGTGCTCTGGCGCGCCGCCCGGATCGCGGCCAAGGCTGATGACATGTTCGGACGACTGGCGGGCGCCGGAATCGTCTGCTGGTTCGGCTTCCAGGCGTTCCAGAACATCGGCATGTGCCTCGGCATCATGCCGGTTACCGGCGTACCGCTGCCGCTGGTGTCCTACGGCGGCACCTCGATGTTCGCGTCGCTGATGGCGATCGGGCTGCTGCTCAACATCCATCTGCGCAACGAACGCTCGCTCGGCGTCGCCGTCCGTGGGCGGGTAGCCCGCTCCCGCCGCTCCTGACCGACTTGTCAGGCCGTAGTAGACGCCCGCAGGCGTGGCCGACGCTGACAACTCGGTTAGGCTGGCGCGGTGCCCGTCCAGTCCGTGTTCAGCCAGCTCGAGCCGCTGCTGCCGACGGTGCAGAAGCCGATCCAGTACGTCGGCGGAGAGCTGAACTCGACCGTGAAGGACTGGGACAGCGCCGCGGTTCGCTGGGCACTCATGTATCCCGACGCCTACGAGGTGGGGCTGCCCAACCAGGGTGTGCAGATCCTCTACGAGATCCTCAACGAGCGTGACTGGATCATCGCCGAGCGCACCTACGCCGTCCTCTCCGACATGGAGCAGGTGATGCGCGACCACGACATCGCGCAGTTCACCGTCGACGGGCACCGACCCGTGGGTGAGTTCGACGTGCTCGGCATCTCGTTCGCCACCGAGCTGGGCTACACCAACATGCTGACGGCGCTCGACCTCGCCGGCATACCGCTGCACGCGCGCGATCGTGACGACTCACATCCGATCGTGCTGGCGGGTGGACACTCGGCGTTCAACCCCGAGCCGGTCGCCGACTTCATCGACGCCGCCGTGCTCGGCGACGGTGAGGAGATAGTCCTCGCGATCAGCGACGTCATCCGGGAGTGGAAGGACCAAGGCCGCCCCGGTGGACGCGACGGGGTGCTGATGCGGCTGGCGAAGTCCGGTGGCGTCTATGTGCCGAAGTTCTACGACGTCGACTACCTTGCCGACGGCTGTATCCAGCGGGTGGCTCCCAACCGGTCCGGAGTGCCGTGGCGGGTGCACAAGCACACGTTGATGGACCTCGATGCGTGGCCCTACCCGAGCAAACCGCTGGTGCCGCTCGCCGAGACCGTGCACGAGCGGTACTCCGTCGAGATCTTCCGCGGCTGCACCCGGGGTTGTCGGTTCTGCCAGGCGGGCATGATCACCCGGCCGGTGCGGGAGCGTTCCATCACCACGATCGGCGACATGGTGAAGACCGGCCTCGACACGTCCGGGTTCGAGGAGGTCGGTCTGCTGTCGCTGTCGTCTGCGGACCACAGCGAGATCGCGGATGTGGCCAAGGGCCTGGGGGACCGCTACGAGGGCACGAACGTGTCGCTGTCGCTGCCGTCGACGCGCGTCGACGCCTTCAACATCACGCTGGCCAACGAGTTCTCGCGCAACGGACGGCGGTCCGGGCTGACGTTCGCGCCCGAGGGCGGCTCCGAGCGGCTGCGCAAGGTGATCAACAAGATGGTGTCCGAGGACGACCTGATCCAGACCGTGTCGGCGGCGTACTCGCACGGCTGGCGGCAGGTGAAGCTCTACTTCATGTGCGGCCTGCCCACCGAGACCGACGAAGACGTGCTGGCCATCGCCGACCTGGCGAAGAAGGTCATCGCGACGGGGCGTGAGGTGTCGGGGCGCCGCGACATCCGTTGCACGGTGTCGATCGGCGGGTTCGTGCCCAAGCCGCACACGCCCTTCCAGTGGGCCAGCCAGCTCGACCACGAGACCACCGACCACCGACTCCAGCTGTTGCGAGACGAGGTCCGCAAGGACAAACAGTTCGGCCGGGCGATCGGGTTTCGCTACCACGATGGCAAGCCGGGCATCATCGAAGGGCTACTGTCGCGCGGCGACCGTCGCGTCGGACGTGTCATCGAGGAGGTGTGGCGCGACGGTGGCCGCTTCGACGGCTGGAGCGAGCACTTCTCCTACGACCGCTGGATCGCGGCCTGCGAGCGCGCGCTGGCCGATGAGCCGGTCGACCTCGACTGGTACACCGTGCGTGAGCGCGAGTACGCCGAGGTGCTGCCCTGGGAGCACCTCGACTCCGGTCTCGACCGTGACTGGTTGTGGGAGGACTGGCAGGACGCTGTCAACGGGGTGGAGGTCGACGACTGTCGTTGGACCCCGTGCTTCGACTGCGGCGTCTGCCCCGAGATGGGCACCGAGATCCAGATCGGCCCCACCGGAAAGCAGCTGCTTCCGCTGTCGGTGGTCTGACGACGGGGGCTTTCGCCCGGCCCCGATCGTCACTAGTGTCGGTGGACGACCCGCACCCGGGAACTTGTCGACGTGAGGTGAGAGCGCCATGACCCTGTCCCGACGCAACTTCTTGGTGAGCACCGGTGCCGCCGGGCTTTCTCTCGGCATTGCAGGCAGCGTGGACGCGCTGTTCACCGCCAACCCTGCTGCCGGGGTCCGCGGGCCGTCGCGGGGCTACGGTCCGCTGGTGCCGGACCCCCGGGGGATCCTCGATCTCCCCAGGGGTTTCAAATACCGCATCTTGTCCCGTGAAGGTCAGCCGATGAAGTCCGGTCGCGGACTGGTTCCGAGCAGCTTCGACGGGATGGGCAGCTTCGCGACGAAGGAGCAGGGGGTGCATCTCGTGCGCAACCACGAGGCCTACCCAGATGCGGCTCACCTGGTGCCGAGAACCGGGGCCGACACCACGTTCGACCCAGGGGCCGGCGGTGGCACCACCACCCTTGTGCTGAGCCCCTCGCTTCGCACGCAGGAGGAGTACGTCAGCCTGAGTGGCACCGCCATCAACTGTTCCGGCGGCATCACCCCCTGGCACACGTGGTTGAGCTGCGAGGAGACCGAGGAGAGGGCGGGGGTCACGGGCTACGAGAGGAACCACGGGTGGATCTTCGAGGTCGACCCGTACAACAACCGCCGCAACGTCGACCCGCGCCCGCTCAGGGACATGGGCCGGTTCATGCATGAGGCGGTAGCGGTCGATCCCGTCACAGGGGCCCTTTACGAGACAGAGGACGCGTTCAGCGGTGAGCCGCTCGGCACCTATTACCGATTCCTTCCCAACCGGCCGCTAGGCGGGTACGGCAGCCTGCGTGCCGGTGGCACCCTTCAGGCGCTCCGCGTGCCTGGCCTGGAGGATCTGTCGACGGTTCGCCGGGCAGGGACGACATTCCGCCATATCGAGTGGCTCGACGTACCAGACCCCGAAGCCACCACCACCCCGACCCGGGCGCAGGACTACCCGAGGCCGATCACCCGCGGGCAGAAGCTCGAGGGCGCCTGGTGGGGGAACAGCGACCACTCGTCGTACTTCGTCTCGTCCTACGCACGGCCTGCGGACGGCTCCGCGAGGCCGCACGACGGCCAGGTCTGGCGTTACGACCCGCGAGCGAACACACTCACGCTCGAGCTCATCTTCACCACCGGGTACGAGGCCGACAACCTGTACGAGCAACCCGACAACATCTGCGTGTCGCCCTATGGCGGCCTGATGATCTGTGAGGACTCCGCCGGCGAGAACTACATGATCGGCACCACGTCGGACGGCGAGCCGTTCGCCTTCGCGCGTAACCGTCAGTACCTGGAGCCCGGCGAGACCGGGGAGCTGTCCGGGGTGTCGTTCTCACCCGACGGGCGCGTCATGTTCTTCAACGTCTACAACCCGGGAACCACGTTCGCTGTGACAGGGCCCTGGCGCCGACAGAAGTAGCGGTCGGCACCTCGGCCCAGCGGCAAGGCAGTGTCGGCGTACCCGCGTACCTTTTGCGCATGACCGACAACCGACGTGCCGCCGCCCAGTTCATCGCCACGCTCGAGGGTCGCGACTGGGACGGTTGGGCGGCGCTTCTGCATCCCGATGTCGTCTACGAGCTGCCCCAGTCGCGCGAGCGCATTCGCGGGCGGGAGCGCTATCTGCAGTTCAACCGCGACTATCCCAGCGAGTGGCACCTGAGGGCGAAAGTCGTGCTCGCCGACCAGACCGATGGTTGCGTCTGGTTCGACTGGGTGGTGGGTGATGAGCAGGCCGAGGGCGTCGTGTTCTTCTCGTTCGACGGTGAGGGGCTCATCACCCGCGTCACCGACTTCTGGCCCGAACCCTACGACCCGCCGTCCGGTCGCGAGCAGCTGGTCGAGCGCTGGTGACCCAGCCGGGCGTCAGCCCGCGGTCTGCAAGGTTCGGTACCGCCCACTGCTAGCCCGCTCGGCCGCCGTGCTGGACGTCGGCGGAAACGCGCCGCACTACCTCGTCCTCGACGTATCGGGGCCGTGACACCAACCAGCCGGCGACAGCCTGCGGCAGGATCAGCACGGTGAGCACGATGAGCGGCACCGTCCAGCCGCCGGTGGCGCCGTAAACGGCGCCCATCATGAACGGTCCGACCGCTGCGATGAGGTAGCCCACCGACTGGGTGAATCCCGACAACGCTGCCGTGCCGTCGCTGGTGCGTGCCCGCAGCCCGATGAGTGTCAGGGCGAGCGGGAACATGCCGGTTCCGATCCCGATCAGCACCGCCCAGACCAGCGCTCCGGCTGCCGGCCACAAGATCAAGCCGACATAGCCGGCGACGTAGCTGGCGCACAGGGCGAGGATCAGCGGGGTCTGGTTGGTCCGGCGTACGACCATCGCCGGGAGCGTGAACGAGATCGGGATGCTGATCGCGGTCGTCAATCCCAGCAGCAGCCCGGCGACTTCGGCCGAGAACCCGGCGTCACGGAAGATCTGCGGCAACCAGCCGAAGATGGCGTAGGCCTGCAAGGACTGCGAGGCGAAGAACAAGGCCATCGCCCAGGCAAGGGGCGATCGCGCTACGGCCCTGGCGGGCATCGCAGCGCCGTCACCCGCCGCAGTCTCGGGGCGTACGTCGTGGCGGACCAGCCCCAGCCAGGGCAGCGCGGCCACCGCGGCGGTCACACCCCATGCCGCCAACCCCACCCGCCACGAGCCACCGATCTGGGAGATCGGCACCGTGAGCACCGAGGCGAAGGTGAGCCCGACGGCGAGGAAGGTGCTGTAGATGGACGTCAGCAACCCCACTCGGTCAGGGAAGTGACGCTTGACCAGCGAGGGCAGCAGGACGTTGGCCGTGGCCATCCCCGCCAGCGCAGGGAAGGTCGCGGCGATGAACACCGCAGTGTTGTCGGCTTCGGCCCGAACGAACAAGGCCACGGCCGCCAGTACCAGCGACACCAGCATCACTCGATGCATCCCGACCCGTCGCGCGACCCAGGGCGCAGCAGAGGCGAAGCCGGCGAAGCACAGCACGGGCAGCGTGGTCACCACACCCGCGGTGGTAGGACTCATCGACAGCCCCGTACGCACCTCCGGCAGCACGGGGCCGACGCTGATGGCAGCGGGGCGAAGGTTGAACGAGAGGGCCACGAGTCCGACCAGGATGAACAGTTGCTGGCGACGGTGGGCAGACACAGTCCACCATTGTCGACCCAGGCGAGGTATCAGCGCGACAGACCCAACACGTGAGATGGCTCATGTTCCCTGATGCGGATGCTGGAGCGACCGCACCACTTTGTGCTACCGCCGCGAGTTCGCCTGGTAGTAGGCGCTGGAGTCTGACTTGTAGAGGAACACCAGGGCCGCCACGCCGACGATGACGTTGAGCGCGCCGATGATCAACGACACCACCGTCTGGTTGCCGGCCGACACTTGGTAGAGGAAGGACAGTACGTTGATCACGCCGAGGACGGTGGCGACGATCCGCGCCCAGCTCTTCCCCTTGCCGTTTGCCGAAGCCATCCACAGCCAGAGGGCTGCCCCGATGAGCCCGATGACGACGATGAAGCCGACGGCGACCCCGAAGATGGAGTCGACGTCGGACTGGGTGAAGGCGCTGCCGCTGTCGCGTAGCTGCTGGCGTACGTCGTCCTTCAGCGCGCCGAGCGTGAGGAGCCCGACGATGATCCCGACAAGGCTCAGGCCGGCTCCCACCCGCATCAACATCACCGCGGTCTTCATCGACGGTGGCTGCTCCGTGCTTGCGACGTAGGCGTCGCGGTCGGATCGGGCGCTGTCTTCGGGATACTGCGGGTACTGCTGCTGATCGCTCATGGGATGCCCCCGGTGTCGACGGGTCCGGACGGGCGGGCCGCCGGACAGTGCGTGGGACAGGCTAGGCGATCTGCGCTCCAGGCGTCTCGCTCTGCCTGGATGAGGGCTGGCGTGTTGACCTGACAGTTCTGAGAGACTACTTTCGAAACATGTCTCTCAGAAATCCAATGGGCGACTTCGAGATCACTGATCCGCAGGCGATGCGGGCGCTCGCCCACCCGGTCCGGCTTGCCATCCTCAACCGTCTCCAGCGCCACGGGCCGGGCACCGCCACCAAGCTCGCTCCGTACGTCGACGCATCACCGTCGGTGACGAGCTGGCATTTGCGGCACCTGGCCCGCTTCGGGCTGGTGACGGAGTACGACGGCGGCAGCGATAAGCGGCTGCGGTGGTGGCAGGCGCACGCCAAAGGCTTTCGGTTCGAGATGCCCGACGATCTCGAGGGCCAGGCAGCGGCCCGGCTGCTGCGTGGTCAGCTGCTCCGAGCTGCGGTCGAGCAGGTCGCAGCCTGGTCGCGCGACGTCGAGCCCCGCCTGGACAGCGACTGGGACAAGGTGGTCGGCATCGCCAACACGGGGGTCGAGGTGACGCGGGAGGAGGCCGGCGAAATCCAGGCCCAGGTCGAACGGATGCTCGCGCCGTACGTCGAGCGCCGTGACGGTGGCACCGTCCCCACGGGCGCTCGGGCGGTGCGGTTCCTGCGTTTCACGCTGCCGGCAGCCGTCGAGAGGGCAGACGCGACCGCCCATGAGTGAGCAGGCTGGGCTGGCGCTCGCCGGCCGCCGAGCGGTCTGGGCGAACCGGTCGTTTCGCCGGTTCTGGTACGGCGAGTCGGTGTCGCAGATCGGCGATCGGGTGTCAGAGCTCGCGATCCCCTTGATCGCGATCTTGGCGCTCGACGCCTCGGCGAGCGAGGTCGGCGCGCTGACGGCCGCAGTCTGGTTGCCCAACCTCTTCTCCATCGTCGTGGGCAGCTGGGTCGAGCATTGGCCCAGCAAGCGCCGCCTGATGGTGGCGGCAGACCTGGTGCGGGCGGTCGTGCTCCTCACGATCCCGGTGGCCTATGTCGCCGGCGCGCTGAACCTGGCGCAGCTGTTCGTCGTGGCGATCGTTGCGGGGGCGGGACAAGTCGTGTTCGACACCGCCTACCCGCCGTTCTTCGTCGCCATGGTCCCCAAGCGCGACTTCCTGGACGCCAACAGCCTGCTCAGCATGAGCCGGTCCGCATCGTTCATCGCCGGTCCGGCGCTCGGAGGCGGGCTCGTGCAGCTGCTCACCGCTCCCGTCGCCGTCCTCGTCGACGCCGTGTCGTTCCTGTGGTCGGCGTGGATGATCCGCGGACTGCGGGTCGCCGAGCGTCCAGTGGAGGGCCTGGGCAGCGAGCCGTGGCACCGCCGGGTGGGAATGGGCCTGAGGTTCGTGGTCACGCACCCATATCTGCGGGCCGGCCTGGGGTGCGTCAGCACGGTCAACTTCTTCACGTTCATGGCGAACGCGTTGCTGATCTTGTTCGCGAGCCGCGAGCTTGGGCTGTCCGCGGGCGTGATCGGCCTGGCCTTCGGCGTCGGCTCGGTGGGGGGCCTGCTCGGCGCCTGGGCGGCGCCCCGGCTGTCGGTTCGGTTCGGCGTCGGTCCGATGATCGTCGTCGGCTCGATCGTCTTCCCGGCGCCGATCGCGCTGGTCGCGGTCGCCGCCGGGCCGGCCTGGCTCGCAGCAGCGACGCTCGGCGCCGCCGAGTTCATCTCGGGGTTCGGCGTGATGCTGCTCGACATCAACCTGAACGCCGTGCAGGCGAGCGTGACGCCCGATGCGGTGCGGAGCCGGATCGCCGGGGCGTTCCGGACGATCAACTACGGCACCCGACCGCTGGGGGCACTCATCGGCGGACTCCTGGGCAGCTACCTGGGGCTGCGCCCGACCCTGCTGCTGTCCACACTCGGTGCGGTGCTGGGCTTCCTCTGGCTGCTGCCGTCCCCGATCCCCCGGATCCGCTCGCTCGACGAACTCGACGACGGGCTGCCCGGTCGCGGCGGCCAGTCAAGGTAGCCGGCCAGGCTTACGTGAGCCGTCCGGCACCACCCGCGCGGTTGGGTGGCGGAAGGGCCGCGCGGATATCGTCATGGCGTGCCCGAGCAACCTCCGCAGCAGCCGCCGCCGGTGCAGAAGCTGCGGGTCCGCTACGCCAAGCGCGGGAGGCTCCGGTTCACCAGCCACCGTGACTTCGGGCGGGCGTTCGAGCGGGCGGTACGCCGAGCCGGCCTCCCCATGGCGTACTCCTCGGGCTTTCACCCGCATCCGCGCATCTCCTACGCGAACGCGTCACCGACCGGGGCAGCGACCGAGGCGGAGTACCTCGAGATCAGTGTCGCCGAGATCTGTGACCCCGCCGACATCTTGCAGCGTCTCGACGCGTCCCTGCCGGCCGGCCTGGACGTCCTCGATGTCGTAGAAGCCGGACCGGGATCGCTGGCCGACCGGCTGGAAGCCAGCCGCTGGCAGATCGCCCTCTCGGGCGTCGAGACAACGACCGCCAAGGATGCGGTGGCGCGTTTCGTGGCGCAGCCGGCAATCGAGGTCGAACGGATGACCAAGCGAGGACTCCGCGTCTTCGACTGCCGGGCGGCCGTCGTCACCATGGTGGTGCGTGCTGGGGAGGTGGGCGGTCGGGAGTGTGCGATACTGGACGTGGTCATACGGCATGGAACGCCCGCCGTGCGACCCGACGACATCCTCGCCGGTCTCCAGGAGATTGCCGGCCTCGTAGCGCCGGTTCCGCCTCTGCAGACGCGAATCGCGCAGGGGCCACTCGATGCGGAGACGGCAGGCGTGGGTGACCCGCTCGGTCCTGATCGCGACGCCCAGCCACCCGCTGGCGACCGCTGACCTGCCGCTCGGCCACTCACAGGTCGCCGCCGCTGCAGCCAGGAGCCGTACGCCGTACGACGCCAGCCGCAGCGTCACCGCAAGCTTGCGTGGTGACCGGACAGCAACCGGTGACCACGACCGAACCCGCTTCCGTGCGGCGCACAAGCGCCCGGAAGCATGCGAGGAGCGCACCATGCTCGACGACGACGCCATGTCGACCGTCACCCCTGAAACATCCACTACAGCGGCATCTGCACCTGCGGCGCCCCGGACCCGCCGTCGGGCGGCGAGCCGGCCCGCCGGCCCTCCCGCCGCCGCCGAGACGGCCAGTCCGGAGGTCGCATCGGTGATGACCCCGGCGCCCTCCCCTGGGGACGCCGCAACCACGATCGACGACAAACCAGCCAAGAAGGCGACGCGGAAGCGGCCCAGCAAGAAGACCGCCGCGACCATCACGTCGGATGACGGCGCAGGGTCGGACGCCGGACCTGCTGCCGCCGCGGATTCGTCTCACACTGAGCCGGCCGTCCAGCCGAAGCCGGCTCGACGGCGGACCAGCAAGAAGGCCGCAGCCAACCCATCCGCCGCAACCGACGGGTTCCCCGAGGTTGCGGGCAACCTCACGGCCGACGTCCAGTCGCCCCAAAGTGACCACGACAGCCGCTCGGACGACAACGCTTCCGGGCGGGCGTCGGAGACGGCCCCGTCCGTCCTCGCCACCGTGCTTTTCCAGCCGCCGGACCCGGCGAAGGCGACGCCGCGCAAGCGGGCGTCCCGTGCGGCGGGACCTGCCGCCAACAGGCAGGACTCTGGCGCTGGCACTGACAAAACCTCCATGAGCGACCCCGGCGACCCTTCGGCGGATGACGACGACGAATCCGGCGCGGGAACCCGACGTCGTCGGTCCCGCGGTGGTCGCAACCGCCGCAAGTCGTCCGGCGACGACGCGAGCACGGAGCAGTCGCTCCCGTCGGAGCAGGCAGGCGATAGCCCCGAGCCGAGCGACAGCCGTGGCAAGCAGGACTCGGCCGGAGCCGATGACGAGCGAGACGGGGACGCGGGAACGTCACGCCGTCGACGCAGGCGTCGTCGCGGCAGCGAGGACGCAGGCGACAACAACGCTGACTCCGGCGACACCGCCGTACGGGTTCGTCAGCCACGCGCCAAGAAGGACAAAGACACCGTCACCAGCGTCGAGGGCTCGACCCGGGTCGAAGCCAAGAAGCAGCGGCGCCGAGAGGGCCGTGAAGCCGGCCGCCGCCGGCCGCCGATCTTGAGCGAGTCGGAGTTCCTTGCCCGCCGGGAGTCCGTCGAGCGGGTGATGGCGATCCGTCAACGCGGCGACATGACGCAGATCGCGGTCCTCGAGGACGACGTTTTGGTCGAGCACTATGTGGCCCGCGAGTCCCAGAGTTCCATCATCGGCAACGTCTACGTCGGTCGGGTCCAGAACGTGCTGCCCAGCATGGAGGCGGCCTTCATCGACATCGGCAAGGGCCGCAACGCCGTGCTGTACGCCGGCGAGGTCAACTGGGACCTGCGCGACGACGTCAAGCAGCCGCGGCGAATCGAGAACGCCCTCAAACCGGGCCAAGCCGTGCTCGTCCAGGTGAGCAAGGACCCGATCGGGCACAAGGGTGCCCGCCTCACCAGCCAGATCAGCCTGCCGGGCCGTTACCTGGTCTTCGTGCCAGCGGGTGGCACCAGCGGCATCAGCCGCAAGTTGCCCGACACCGAGCGCAACCGCCTCAAGAACGTGCTCAAGGACATCCTTTCCGACGAAGCCGGTGTCATCATCCGGACCGCGGCCGAGGGTGCCAGCGAAGAGGAGCTGACGCGTGACGTCACGCGCCTCACCGCTCGCTGGGAGGACATCGAGAAGAAGTCGAAGAAAGGCCAGGCGCCCCAGCTGCTGTACGCCGAGCCCGACACCACGCTGCGGGTCGTGCGCGATCTCTTCACCGAGGACTTCTCCAAGCTCGTCATCCACGGGGATGACGCGTGGGACATGGTCGACGGTTACGTGCAGCACGTCGCTCCCGACCTCATTGAACGGCTCGAGAGGTACGACGGCAGCGGCGACATCTTCGACGACTTCCGGATCGACGAGCAGATCGCCAAGGCGATGGAGCGCAAGGTGTGGCTTCCATCCGGGGGGTCGCTCGTCATCGACCGCACCGAGGCGATGACCGTCGTCGACGTCAACACCGGCAAGTTCACCGGGTCGGGCGGCAACCTCGAGGAGACCGTCACCAAGAACAACCTGGAGGCCGCCGAAGAGGTGGTGCGGCAACTGAGGCTCCGCGACATCGGCGGCATCATCGTGGTCGACTTCATCGACATGGTCCTCGAGGACAACCGCGACCTGGTGCTGCGGCGGTTGGTCGAGTGCCTCGGCAGAGACCGCACGCGACACCAGGTGGCCGAGGTCACCTCGCTCGGACTGGTGCAGATGACACGCAAGCGGATCAGTACCGGGCTGCTTGAGGCGTTTGGTGAGACATGCGAACACTGCCAAGGTCGCGGCGTCGTGGTCCACAGCGAACCGGTCGAACCCAAGCAGTCCGACCATGGCCGCGGCGGTGGCAAGTCCGAGTCCGGGCAGGGCGGCTCCAAGCGCTCCGGTCAACGACGTGGGGGCCGCAAGTCCGGCAGCAACGGGAACGGCCACGACTCGGCTTCCGCTTCCGAGGACAAGGACGCGGGCGGTGGTTCGTCCGAGGACAAGACTGACCGCGATGCCGACTCGGTGCCCGAGAATGTTGGTGCGGAGCCGGCCCCGGCCTCGTGATGACGCCGTTTTGACCGCGGCGCACCGTGGTCCGTAGACTTGCTCCTCGGTGTGCTTGCAGCGCCGGTGTGACCACGCGTCGTGCAGGTGAGCGTGGTGAAACGCTGGACAGCCACCTCGCTGGTGGGTGGAGTTCCGCTCACAGCCGAGTTTCGTTCCTACGAAGAGAGTGAGTCGCGGTGTACGCGATCGTGCGCAGTGGCGGCCAGCAGAAGAAGGTTGCGGTCGGCGACGTCATCGAGATCGACAAGGTGGCAACGGCACCGGGCGAGAGCCTCTCCCTGACGGCTGTGCTCGTCGTGGACGGTGACACCGTGACCTCCGACGTCAAGGCGCTGTCCAAGGTCGACGTGCAGGCCGAAGTCGTCGGCGCGACCAAGGGCCCAAAGATCCACATCCTCAAGTTCAAGAACAAGACGGGCTACCGCAAACGCCAGGGTCACCGTCAGCACTACACGCAGGTCAAAGTGACCGCGATCAACACGAAGTGAGCTGAGGTCCAGACATGGCACACAAGAAGGGTGCGGCTTCCACCAGGAACGGCCGCGACAGCAACGCCCAGCGCCTTGGCGTCAAGCGGTTCGGCGGTCAGTTGGTCAATGCCGGCGAGATCATCCTGCGGCAGCGAGGCACGCACTTCCATCCCGGCACGGGTGTCGGGCGCGGTGGCGACGACACGTTGTTCGCCCTCGTCGGTGGCAACGTCGAGTTCGGTACGCGACGGGGGCGCCGCGTCGTCAACATCGTCCCGTCCGCGCAGTAACGCAGTCCGGAGCTGACGGCCGGTCGACGTACGCCGGCGGCGGCCGGCTGCGAAGGGTCCCAGGAGTGCCGAGGGGTGTGCCGCGCTGTGCGGGACGCCCCTCCCCGCTTTCCACCAGGCCACTCCTACCCGGCCTATCGTCGCGCCTACCCGGCCTTCCTCCGGCGAGTTGCGGGAACTGCATGTCACTGTCGGCCTGTCGTGCTGCAATTTCCCGCAATTCGCGAAGGGGTGGGGCGGCGCCGGGGAGTATCAGCAGAGCCCGACGAGTCAGGGAAGGATCAGGTCATGGCAGTTCCCACGTTCATCGACCGGGTGATCCTGCACGCCGCTGGCGGCCGAGGTGGGCATGGGGTGGCGTCGGTGCACCGGGAGAAGTTCAAGCCGCTGGGCGGACCTGACGGCGGCAACGGCGGTCATGGCGGAGATGTCATCTTGCGCGTCGACCCCGACGTGACCACGCTCGTCGACTACCACCAGGAATCCCAGCGCCGGGCCGGCAACGGGACGCAGGGCCAAGGAGACCACCGTTTTGGCGCCAACGGCCAGTCGCTGGTCCTACCGGTGCCGGACGGCACCATCGTGTCGACGCCACAGGGTGAGGTTCTTGCCGACCTGGTCGGCGCCGGCTCCGAGCTGGTGGTGGCCGCCGGTGGCCGTGGTGGGCTCGGCAACGCCGCCCTCGCGAGCAAGAGCCGCAAGGCGCCCGGGTTCGCGCTGCTCGGCGAGGTGGGCGACGAGCGCACCATCGTGCTCGAGCTCAAGATCGTGGCCGATGTGGGGCTGGTGGGCTATCCGAGCGCCGGCAAGTCGAGCCTGGTCGCCGCCGTCTCGCGGGCCCGCCCCAAGATTGCCGACTATCCGTTCACCACCCTGCGGCCGAACCTCGGGGTCGTCACCGCAGGCGAGACGACGTACACCGTCGCCGATGTCCCCGGCCTCATCGAGGGTGCCAGTGAGGGCAAGGGTCTCGGCCATGACTTCCTGCGCCACATCGAGCGATGCGCCGCGCTGCTGCACGTCATCGACTGCGCGACCCCTGAGGCTGGCCGCGACCCGCTCAGCGACCTGGACGTGATGGAGGGTGAGCTGCGCGCGTACGGCGGCCTCGATGACCGGCCACGGCTGGTGGCGCTCAACAAGATCGACGTCCCCGAAGCCCGCGACCTCGCCGAGATGGTCCGTCCGGAGCTCGAGGCCCGCGGTCACCGCGTCTTCGCCATCTCGGCGGCCAGCCGTGAGGGTCTGCGTGAGCTGACCTTCGCCATGGGAGGTCTGGTGGCTGAGTCGCGGATCTCGTCGGACGAGGTGACACCGACCCGGATCGTGCTGCGGCCGGCCGGCCAAGGAGACGAGGAGTTCACGATCCGGCAGCTCGAGGGCCGCTGGCACGTCCGCGGTGAGAAGCCTCAGCGGTGGATCAAGCAGACCGACTTCACCAACGACGAGGCGGTCGGCTATCTCGCTGACCGGCTGAACCGGCTCGGCGTCGAGGAACGCCTCATGAAGCTCGGCGCCGAGGTCGGGGACGACGTGGTGATCGGCGACGACGACAACGCCGTGGTGTTCGAGTTCGACCCCGACGTACAGGCCGGCGCCGAGACGCTGTTCGGTCGACGGGGTCAGGATCCCCGCCTCGAGGGCCGATGACGACGCCATACGACGAGGGGGAGGTTCGGCAGGCGAAGCGGGTCGTCGTCAAGGTCGGCTCGTCGTCGCTCACCACGACCGGTGAGGGGATCGACGGCGCACGCCTGCAGACTCTCGTCGACGCGCTGGCAGATGCCCGCTCGCGTGG
>JAABUR0100006241.1_pt1 | contig 14689 bp, 16 predicted proteins | sample 5560091 | NCBI WGS metagenome assembly JAABUR01 (sample SAMN10711879, study PRJNA513375) | rock metagenome | isolation source: Antarctica rocks | place: Antarctica: Victoria Land, University Valley sud
TCTGGCACTTCTGTGAGTGATGTCTCAGGAAGGGAAGGTATATGCAACTTACGGAAAATACATCATAGGCTAGGAAAGCAGAGTCCTGGTCTTGGGATGGGGTTGGGCCGTATCCATCTGGTTGTGGAGAGCAAGGGTCGTTGACACCTCGAATGTCCAGGTCTCTCTTAGCTGGCGCAGGTGTTGGGGACGCGGAGAGATCTGAGGCAACTGCGGCAGAGGCAGATACAGCAGCTGCGTCCTCGTTGTAGACGACTGGCTGGCTGACTGCGGCTACGGCAGGACCTTCGGCTGTAGGGGCAGGCGCCGCATCGATCTCTGAGAAGTCGAGGCCTTGTGGGCTTGGGCGTGGAACAGCAGCAGCCAGGCCAATCAAAGCCACGATCAAGCAGGTTGAACGCATCCTGATGTCTGGAAGTGTTTCTAATGAATGAGACGGTTGAAAGATGGGAGAGGGGAGAGGCAAGAGGGGAGATGGGAGATGGGATTTCAGAATGCTATTCAAAGAGGGAAATGCTTGATGATGTGGTGAGAAATCATAGGGGGGGGGGGGGGGGGGGGGTGGGGGGACGAAAGGCCACGTAAAGGGAACTTTATAGAGAAAGACAGCGACATGTTAGCAGGCTTCCCTTGGTATGGTTCGGCATCGGCATGGACAGTGAAATCTGAAAGGGCTTTCAGTCAGAGCTGGATCTATCCTATTCCTGGCATGTAAACATCGCTTGTTTCCGCCATGACCCACATCGGTACAGACCAGGCTGACAGTAGAATAGGTATTCCGTAGGTACATAGTAACCATACTAGCTCGTTGGATGCATGAGCCCGCGGATAGGGTAAGCTACCACGCTACCTACCTTACCTTATCGCCAAAGCCCAGACACACCACATGGATCTCCGGGATCAGCAAACCTTGTAGATGAGACCTGCACGACCGTGTTGTCGGATCAGGGACGGCTTACCGAAGTAGAAAGGCGCGGTCGCGAAGAAAGCTAAAGTCTTGGAAGGGAAGGGATGGATTCGAGGCTAACCTTCTTCGTCAACACCAGTCTTGATCGAGAAAGACTAATTTCAGGTTCCGCGGATCAACTTTATCACGGTCCCATAGAGGTTTAGCTCATGGTTAAACAGGGTTTTTCGAACCGACCTCTCCTACCTATGTAGATTAACGAGATCAGAAAAAAGGTAAGCCTACAGTCTCTGATGCTTCGTCCATCTTACCGCCGATACCTCACTTGACTTCCAATTCATCCGTTGAACAAACTTGTCCCTGATTATGAAAGAGCCTAGAGGCTTTGCGGCTTATACACTTCTTACGAGCTAACTCTAAGGCGGCCTCCAGACGCGTGCAAGATTCTCGAACGCGCCACCAATATTTGTCCTCAGCTGTGCCCAGCTTTTGTGGCGCCAGCAATCCAAGCGAGCGGTAAGGAAGCTTCTCCCAGGAGTCCAGGACCGGACTTGATGGGGCCAGAGCTGCAGTTTAGCTTCATGGCCACGCTTGGGCTCTGTGTTTAGCGAACCGGGTTGATGTGTTTCCCCCTTGGTGCTTGGCCATGCGTTGTTCGGAGATCCAGAGCTATCGAAGGCTTCGATCGGACGTTCTTACGGAGGAAATTTTGAGGAGAACCTTGAAAAATTCAGCCTACTTAACTGTTGAGCCCACCAAGAGTCCACGTGAGCAAGTGAGAGTATCGCGTTCGATTTCATGCGTGATCCCGACTTTTCTCCATTCCATTCTCCTTCATCGTGATTGTAGCTAAACAGGGTACGTTGCCAGAAGCTCTTTCGCCTGTCTGCATCAATGCTGTTCGGAGTCGAAGCTAAAAAGGATCACATTGTTGAGGGAACGTTTTATATTCTGAAAATAGTGTAATCACTGACTTGGATTCAATTGCAAAGCATGTGCAATTAGATGGATGGTTAGTATATCGAGAGATGGTTTGTGCGATACAGCGCGAGCAAAGACTCTTGGCCAGATATCGCAGTCAAAACCATTTCAAATCGGAATCAATAATCAGAGACTTACCGTATGTTGATACAAAATTAGATGAGAGAACGAGTGACTGGCAGACCGAGCAACATTACAAAAGTAGAATGTCCAACAAGGTACTTAGCCTTTGTGTACACAGCCAGTCATGATACTGGGTACTTTCGTAGTCTTTCTCTAATCCTTCTTACCGCAAAAGCTTTGAGTATGATTCGTCCACTGGTTATAGTCTTAGGAAAGCTAATTAGAGTATTGGTTCATTTGCATATGTTGAAGTAAGGATCGTGGCTACTTCGCAAAAATCATATTCCTAAGATGATTATCTGATCAATGCTTGTGAATCGATTGTTGAGTACTGACATGACCTGCAACTGCGTCATCAGAAAGGCAGTAAGCAATAACTCGTCTGCCAAGACATGACCAAGTGGGCAAATGAATTCCTTGTTGTTCGAGATAACATATTATTGAGTCGAGTGCAAAGCTCATGCTGTAAGATGGATGGATTACCTTAGGGCAGAAGAACATATGAAACCGATCAGGCTTTACCCGGGATACCACTTACTCTGATAGCCAATCCGCTATCAGTTCTCGATTGCTGAATGTCGATATGAGAACCAAGGTTTGGTGATTTGCCAAGACAGCGTAACGTTGACAAGAAGAAGGCGAAGACGACGAAGAAGACTTCAACATTCCATTATCATGAGCCACCAAAACCGGTTTAGCGTAGTTCTTCCCGCATCCCCAAACTCCTACAGCCCGTGAGCACTCAGAATTCTCAGGACTGGTAGAATATCCGCTTCATGTTTTCTTTCTTTCTATAATCATGCGATCCAGCTTGCCTGACTATGAACTGTTGCGGTTCCCTGTTTAGCTGCTGGCAGCAGTCCATGGTTGCGCTCATCCTTCCAAACGCGCATGATGATCGCATGATTACCCGGGTGGCGTATGGAATATCAGCGCCGGCAGGATGTTCTTTCTTTACATTTGGTTCCTTTACTTGGTATCGATTGATGCGACATTGCGAAATATTGCTGTACCACGGCACAGAAGCCGTAGCTTCGAGCAGCAGTACTTAAGCGGGGATACCGCAACGACTGAGAGCCCGTTACCGCTGCACTCCCCCTCAACCGTACAGGATGAAGCACTTCTGCACAACCATGAACTCCAAGAACCCCTCAAAGGCCCAAATGCCTTCTCCGCTCTCGTCGACGCGCTCGCGACTATGCAATCGCACTATTTCGAAATCTGGCAAGGCGATTGGCCCAGCGCTATCGACTGGACGGCTGCGGTCATGGGAACACACGTCTCCGCCACGCTGGCTGCTTTCACGGAGTCAAGGGCATACACAATGGCTTCAGTGAAGCCAGGGGGGATTCTCGAGAGGATCCAATGGTATGAGAATCTCATCAACCGATACTTCACGCAGATGACGGCTTTCTATTTCGGAGAGAATGCGTTTGCCCTACGGACACAGGCTTACGACGACATGCTTTGGGTAGTTCTGGACTGGTTGGAGAGCATTAAATTCATAAATCAACATTCGAAACTACAATACGCGTTTGGTGAAGACGATAGAGATTCGGGCACCAACTCGAATGAGTTAAGATGGTACGGTCAACAATTCGTCCCGCAATTCGCGCATCGAGCTCGGGTCTTCTACGATCTGGCATCCAAAGGATGGGACACTTCCCTTTGCGGTGGCGGTATGGTGTGGAATCCCTACCTTGCGCCTTACAAGAATGCGATCACGAACGAGCTTTATATTGCCGCGAGTGTGAGCATGTACCTTTACTTTCCAGGCGACGACAATACGTCCCCATTCAGCAGCGAGCGAGAGGCTAAAGAAAGCGCGATGCCGCCAGCAAAAGCGCACGATCCCAAATATCTATATGCCGCAACAGAAGCTTACGATTGGCTTAGCAAGAGCAGCATGAAAAATGGTATGGGGTTATACACTGATGGCTTCCACATCCGCGGTTGGAAAGGGGGCAAGAACGGCAGCACTGGGACTGGTAGATGCGATATTAGGGACGAGCAAGTCTATACGTATAACCAAGGCGTCCTCTTATCTGGCCTAAGAGGGCTGTGGGAAGCAACAGGGCACAATCACTATCTGGAAGACGGCCATGAATTGATCCGCAATGTCATCGTTGCAACAGGTTGGTTCACCCATAACCCGGCGGACCGATGGCGTTGGGCAGGCCTAGGCCGCGACGGCGTCTTGGAAGAAGCTTGTGACTCGTCGGGGTCTTGCAGTCAAGACGGTCAAACATTCAAGGGAATCTTCTTCCATCATTTAACGCTTTTCTGCGCTCCTTTGCCCCGAGGCAGCAATGGCGATGGGGTTACTATCCAAGCAGATGATGACCTTGCCACGTACCACAGAGTACAGTGTCTCCAGTATAGCGCCTGGATCAGACACAACGCGGAAGCCGCATATGCGACTCGAGATAGCAACGGTAAGTTCGGCATGTGGTGGGGACGTCAAGCCCGTGCTCGCCATTCCTCTGACGAAGAGGTACCAAATTACGACATCCCAACTCCGGAGGGAACAGACTATCGCAACAAAGGAGTCCCGAATGATGAACTATGGCGCTTGCTTGGCGACACTACTCTCAAATTTCAGCAACAACAGACAGCCTTCCAGCAGTATGGCGGTATTGAGCACCACACTGATACAGCAGACAAGGAATATCCACGCGACCCAAATACTAGGGGACGCGGTAGGACTGTGGAGACGCAGAGCGGAGGCCTCGCTGTGCTAAGGGCGTTGTGGCGTTTGGTGGAAGCCAGAAACGCGCCTTGAACATTTCTTCAGATGCAACGATGGTATGATCTAGGAGTCGGTCTCCGAGTATATATATAATTCTCGTTGAATATATTTCTCCGGTAACGCTGGCTGGAATGGAACGACCTGAAGCTTCCGGCATGTCAATATATTATGTTTACGGAGATGATCTGCTAGCTTCCTTGAATGCTTCCTATGTTCTGACTTGATAATTTATATCCTATCGCTTTTTTAAACAGATTTTGGAGTACAGGTCACAGCAGGCCTTCGGAAGGAAGTTGCCTTCAATATACTTCCGTACTGCAACCCAAGCAGAAACCGCATTGCCGATCTGCCGGCCCTCCACCACACTGCCTGCCCCAAGGCGATCTCTCTTTCTCCTTGAGTATAACAAAAAACTCATTCCGATTAGACTCCTTGGTTCTGATGTTGAAAATTTACTGTTCACAAAGGTCCGAGTTCTTGAGGAGTGCACCGAAAGATAGCACGAATGGCGTTGTCTAGGTTCGAACTCGTCGATGGCAACGTGGAAAGGTTGTAGTACCTAGGTCGTACTCTTCAATCTGGAGTACGATGCTCTTGAAGTAGATTTAGGGCTGATGTGTTCGCTGAAGGTCAATATAATAGACATCTACCCCGAACTTACTCCCGCTCGGGCATATGCTAAGCGCCGCCCTACAGCCATCCGACGCTGGTGATTGTTGTGTGCGAAAGAGGGTGACTCTGAATGATTGCGCCTCTCTGGGGGTGAGCTACCGCCCGCGGCCTGAATACCGACGGTTTCAGTCAGAGACTTCCAGAATTAGCTTGAAACTTGCAAGCATGTGTCTAAAGTACCGGAAAAGCGGTGGACAATAGAGAAATCTGATTCTAGCCTCGTTCCGTCAAGCTCTTTCAATCATCCTCAAGCGTCGGAGAGGTCTCTCGTACTCGCGGCTTTCACGGCTGCGGACTTGTTCATTCCGGTCTCTCTCTACTATTTGCTCGAAACCGCGTCCTATCATTGTACAGAACACGGCCCACATCCAATGAGGTCACTAAACACCTGATAACATCATCTGGACAAAGGGGCAGAACCAAAGTAAAAATCGCCGTCGCACCCGACCAGACTGCACCAAAGCGTGTTGGCACGCTCTCGCTGCGTTGTCGTACGAAGAACATCGCTGGAAGTCCGGCAAATAGATTGCGAGACAAAAACCAGAGCTGACAATTGCGCGATATAGAATCGGCATTGCTCTCTGGCTTTCAGCAGGTCCCAAGTCTGCTTGCATCTGCACCGTCAAGAAAACAACAGCACATACTGTCTGCGAGATGGCGGAAAGGGAGAAGACGAGGTTGACACTCCGATAGACTGGCTTGAATCCGGAGACGGCGAAACCGAGAGCCTTTGAGGTGTGGCTTTTCTTGGTTGGCCCGAGGGCATCGCATCGTCATAGGCAACAGGCGATGGTCGTTGATAGGGCTAAACCCGGCTACAGAGTTTTCACCTCCTCAGCAACCTATTTTATCATTCTACCTACTCGCCCAGCTACTGAACCAGCTACTAAACCATCTACTAATGAAAAACTGCACAGACATTCACCCTCGAAAAGTTTAGATTAAGACTCTTCATGAAAGTTCGCGCGGTTGCAAATTGCAGAGAATAAACTCTTCATGAAAATAGAGTACAGTTTTCGGTCACGATGTGTCATCCTCCACAACAACGTTCAGCAAAGAAACCACGCCTGAGGAATTGATAGCCTGGAGGCTAGAAGCCAAAGAAGAATCGTTGCTCGAGAGAGTGAATTGGGCACGTCTGCTTACGGGAGCTTCGATTATTGTTCCGTCGGCCATGTAGTTTTTCATCTGTAGCTTGTTGAACGGTGAGTCGGAAGTGTACATGTAAATCGCTGCTGGCTTGCTTTGGGTGACTGCATCCTCATTAGCTTACAACATCGGGAGAACAAACAAGGTATGGTTTCCATCATCCCGATCGGGAAGGGGACTCACTCGTAAAAGCAGTATAACCCCCTTGCGGATATTGACTTTGCTTTTTGGAACCCGGCTCAAGACAATCCCAAAGCCTTTTTGTCTGTTTTCCCACCTCGCCCCATTTCGACTGGAATACGGGCTTGATGTAATTAGGGCCCTGGACAATGGTCCCCCGGTAAGGTTGGAGTACCATGGCTATAGTGCAAGATTCTGCAAAGATTCGCGATGATTTTAGTGAGAATGCACTGGCCGGAGACGGGGGTTGGTATACTGTGTTTCCAAATCTTGGGCAACTGCACAATCGCCAGTGGAGCGAACTCATTCTTGACTTCTTTCCACTTTCCGGGTCTGGAGTCAGCGTTTCCCTTTTCGGTAGAGCTCTGGGCCGTGATGTGTTTGAGGAATTGAAGTTCGGAAATTATACGTCAAACTTGGCAATAACGAACAAGAAAGTTTATCTCACGGGTGGTTTTAGGTACTGTGGCTCTGCGAACTTGCGGAAAGCGGTGGCATCATTCCTATCATGCATGCCTATGGGTTCATAGACCCACTTTACGATTTCGAGTCAGCATTTTCCTTTTGGGTACGGGAGACAAGTTTTGAGACATGTCCCAAGGATGATCGTGCTGGAAACATAACATACCGGAATCCAGTCCGTGGCCTCCTTGCAATCATCGACGTTGGGAGTGCCGTACAACTCTTTGTTACAATAGAGGTCGTAGGTATATGCGGTTACTCGTGGGCTATGGAGCGTGAGTAAACATAAGAGTACCCATAACATGGACAACATAGGGACTGGAATTTTGGACATGGAGAGATACGGCGTAAAGCGGAACGGCCTAAGAGGGACCGATGCGGACTCATGGATCGCTTTATATTAGAAGAATTAAAGCCTGGTGCGAGTGCTTTGAGTACGTGCTGGGGTTTTGGCACGCTTGTAGGTGCCATCGCTTCTGCGGCTGCCAGTCAGTATTTTCCCGGGTTTCGGACGACGGATCGGGTGTGCCAACTCCATGATGAGACCAAACAGATATCTTGCGCCTAAAGAGCGTCTCAGTTGCTATTCAAGGGCTTCGGCGGGAACGATGAAAGCTCTACAAACCAATACCTATCTCTCCCTCTTTTTCCCCCCAAATTTTACGACGTCGACTAAAACAACAAGAATGACATCAAGCTCAATGCATTGCATTACTATACAACAAAGGCCTACGGCAGGAACTCGTCTCTTACAACTTACGCTCCTCCTGATCTCCATATTTGACATCGTCAACGCCAATCCAGTCTGCGATGGCGATCGTTATGGCCGTCCTGATCCCGGCGATTGCCGTGTAGCTCTCACCCAGTTCCCACAAGACAAAAACATTCGCTATTTCGTGGAACAGTCACTTCGCAGCAAACCTCCGCAAGCCTTGTGGCCTGGCTTTCAAGATGATCGAGCAGTGCTCTTTCAAGAGACGATTGTGCAATTGCCGAAATGGATGTCTTATGGTTGGTGAACTTTCGTCTGTCATGTATATTATGAGAGAGATGTGCTTGATAAAATCTTGTTATGATGAACGATTTGTTGAGCGAGATTTACTGATAGCATATACGTGGAAAATAGGCACCTGCAATGTTGCGCTATTCGCGTTTAGACATGCTAGGAGGCTCAATACGGCGTCGTCGACATCCTGGTTTGACATTCAGGAAATCGGAATGCAGATCTGTAACACATGTCTTGCGAATCATGGTGAAGGAGGAGCCACTTACCTCAATGGTATGTCATATAGTCGAGCAAGCTCTAAATTACTGTTCGAAAGGGTTTTGCTGATGTGGACAAAGACTATCGCAGCGTACCAGGACTGGGCATCTATATGTGGGCCGATGGCGCCTCCTTTGAGTTCGTAATGAACCAGGAAATGGGCGACCAGTTTCCTTTTGGCATGGATCCGACGCTCACGAACATGGATAATGTGGTGCGAAGCAATGCGACTTTCGCTGCGGGGCTGTTTAAAGGAAATAACACTGGAAACATCCAAATAGTGTGACGGTTGAGTTACTCGTAGAAGTCGATCTATAAACTTAACTTACTGCTTACCTACCCCTCGTACTTCTAAAACCTCAATTTACTAGTATGCAATTATCTCAGCTTGATGAGCTGAGCAAGATCTTTCCAATGATGCAAAAACCATCAAAAATGGAGTAAAACTGTAGTTGTAATGAGTTATGTTGCTGATTCTGTTGCTCAGATGAGAGATTGCTTATCTTATCTTATCTAATCTGACTGTGGCCATGGCACCCATTGGATTATGTACATAGGTGCTTGGATGGGTGCTCCCTAGGGAAACCCACCTAAGATAATGAGAACAGCCCCCAAACCCACCTCTTGAGGTGAATTGGATCGGATCTGTCAGGTATCACCTAACCTAACGGTCACTCTATATATGGGTGAGTTGGTGGACATACAGGTAGGGAACAAAACACGAAAATAGGGTGTTTCTGGTGGGGAATAGGGATGCCTCGGCTCGGCCGCTTGTTGTTCCTTAATCAACATGTATTGACACTCTGATACTTGATCTATCTCGTATCAGAATGGCTTCCTACAAGGACAGCGATCACGATGAGCTCGTGGAGCGGCTGAAGACTGGGTTCAGAGCACTGCTTAACCAAGTACATGACCTGGCCAGGAAGAACCACGACCTGGAGCAGCGGCTTTCCCTCGCACAGTTTGAGGTACGTTCTTCGTATCTTAAGATCTCTTTCCCCATGCTATGATGATTTGCTTAGCTCTAGACCTGAAGCTACAACTGTAGCTGTGACGATCATTAACCAGCTTCTGCTGAGCATCGCCCTTTCGGATTCATGAAAATCTTGCAATACTTGGTTGTGTAAGCTGACGCATTCTCGTCAACAGGCGCAGCGCCTGATCCTAGAAGATGGACCTCTTTCCCATCTCTGCAACACAATCCCGCAAAGTGGGAAGCAAACAGCTCCCCAGGAAGATACGAGCCAACCACCAGATATCTACATGGCTATCGAGGACCAAGAAGAAGCTCAAGCGATAGCCCGCGGTGTTAGTTCTTGGAAGATCCTGACCGATGGGAGGCGGGGCGAGACTGAAGCAGTCAATAAGGTTCAACTGGACCGACAATGGAGTCCTACTCCTAGGGACACAAGATCATTACAGGACGATATTGGCGCCTCTGCAAGCGTAGCCAAGTCATATGTAAATCAATATCCCGAAGAAACATCAAAATGTCCGTTTGCATCACTATCGGATCTTCGACCAGAGCACCAGGCGTTGACAGGTGCTCATGGTTCTGTGACGAAACGTCCTGACTCACTTCCCACCCCACCCGAAATGAGAGAAGAGTTCATCACAGACCCTCCTAGGAGCATCCGGCAAGCTCGGACCTTTTCTTCACCTCCACCTTCAGCCACGGGCTCTACTTCCAAATGCCCAATTCGATATCTTGATGAGCGTTCGCCAGAAGATATAGCCAGGTACTTTGAGATCCACAAGCATGAGATTCCAAGGAGCCACGAAGTTTGTGTCAAGCGGTACCAGAGTAATGAGGAAAGCATACGTCAATTGGATGCCAAGTACGGAAATCTGGTCAGCATGATCCAAGGCTTGGGCGTGAAGCACAAGCCGTTATTACCAGCAAAAGAAGAGGAGGAATGCATAGCGATGGAGCGCAGATCTATAGAGAAGGTTGAGAAATGGGCAGACAATGTCAAGAGTATCCCGGACAACGTATCCGCAAGAAGCGCTGGCTTGAACAAGGAAGACGACAGAGAAGGGCATTTCGACAGACCACTGGAAGACATTAAAGTAGGCGAGTCACCGAGCCGTCCTTGGGGCATTCGGGTGCCCATTGAAGAAGAGAGAGCTTCCAGTGCTTCACTTTCGCCAGTGCATTCACAGAGGCTAGACCATGCTACAAAGCAGAGTCGAAAAATATTCGAAGAAGTAACAGGGGAGGAGACAGCGGAGGAGACAGCGGATATATCTAACAAAGCTGAAGCATCATATCCATCACCGCCTATATTAGAGGCACTGACAACACCTCCAGCGGCTGCGAAGACGGACGACCCCCGCATGTTGTTCACCGGACCTGTGTTTATCGGATATCCCTTGGAGCAGGCGGCGGAATTGATAAGGCAGATTGGAACGGGGATGAATATACCCAGGCCTTGAATAGGTCTCCGCATCTTGTTGCAGCGCTTGACGTGGAGCATGGCGTATCATATGCTCTGAGAGCTCTGTTCATGACAGACACGTATAACAAAGATCAATGAAGCATTTTGCCGTCTTGAGAGCTGTGGTATTATAATCTTGCAGCCCATATTTTCCCATCCACCTTATCCCCCCCCCCCCCCATTTCCCCCTCAAGGCACGGCCACACACTCCATCTCCACCCTCACCCCCCTCGGCAACTCCCTAACCGCGACACAACTCCTCGCGGGCCTCCACCCCCCAAACGCCCTCTCATACGCCCCATTGACCTCTTCGAAATCGCCCATGTCCACCAAAAACACCGTCACTTTCACCACTTTGTCCAGGCTGCTGCCGGCGGCCTCGAGGATCGCGCGCATGTTGGCGAGGCAGCGAGTTGCGTTTTCGGCCATGGAGCTCGCCGGGAGGGCGCCTGAGGGGGTGGAGGGCAGTTGGCCGGATATGTAGATGGCGTGGGGGGTGTGGATGGCTTGGGACTGGGGTGGGAGTGGGGGGGGTTAGTAAGGGGTGGAAGGGGGCGAGGGGGGGAGATTGGGGGAGGGGAGAGGCGTACGTAGGGTCCGGCGACTGGGTGGGCGGTTTAGTATGGTTTGGGAGCGGTGGTGGAGTAGGGGCGGGGCTTACCAGGGCCGGCTTTGTCGGTGTGGATGACTTTGAGGTCGGACATTTTTGGGGCGGTGGGAGTGAGGTGGAGGGTGCGGTGGTGGTGGTGGTGGTGGTGGGGTGGAATTTGGCGGTGGAAGTGGGTGGATGGCTTTGGCGGGGTAAGATGGAGGGGTTGGAGAGGTCTGGTGAGGAATTTCTGGTACGGGCGGAACATGGATGGGATTTTTTGTGGCTTTTAATTCCTTTCTTGTGGTTACCAGGGGATACCTTGGATACGGTTGATTAAGTATCAAGTACCGCTTGGTTCTTGTGAGGAGGTTTGATAGAGGTGCATGACAATGGAACAGTCTACTGCAAGCAGTCAACCTGTAGTAGACTACCCTAGGTACAGGCTTCGGATGCAAATAACAGGTGCGATAATTGCCGATATTGCTGTCGCTGTCATCAAAAGGGGGAGTAATTGTGGAATGAAGGCGCAATCGCTCTACCCAATCCACCGATATTTACATTGCTATGACGTGGCGGGCAGCACTTGCAATACGAGTTGGATAAGTGTTCCGCTTTTTTTGCGTCTGACATTAAGATTATAGCCACCACCGCTGGGAGCGAAGTAACGCAGTGTCTCTTATCACCATCCTCGAGGATAATATTGCTTCATCGTTGTAACGGACAATACAGCCGTCCATGGGACAACCTCCAAGTCGATACCAGCCGGGCACTGAAGCTTCCTCTTTGCACAGGATGTTCTGCTTATGAATCAGGAAGATACAGCTATCACCAATAAAGCTCGTCATAGCTATTGTTATGGTCTTTGCAAAATATTTAGCTCCGAGAGCTATTCTGCAATATCCTTGGAGATGGCGCAATATAGATCAAAAGAAGGCTTTCCGTAGGTCTGTAATAGTTTTGGAGAAGGTAAAACCGTTGCAGCAGCAAATTTTATGTTTTAATAACTTCCAGCTAGACATTTGCTCAGCTTTTAGGTGGACCGTCTTCTTGGCTCGAGAGCAAGGTGTAGACAGGCGCATCTAATTTCTCACGACCTTTGAGGAAGTCGAGTTCAAGTATGAAGACATAGCCAACGAGCGTGCCACCAAGCTTCTTGACTAAGGAGCCAGCTGCGGCAGCAGAACCACCTGTAGAGTTGTCAGAAATTGGACAAGAGGTTACGACTGGTGAGCCTACCAGTTGCAACTATGTCGTCCACCACAACGACTCGCTGGCCGGGCTGAATGGCATCCTTTTGCATCTCGAAGAAATCTTCACCATACTCCTTCTTGAACTCAGCTGTCTCGGTGGGTCCCGGCAGCTTCCCTGGCTTTCTGACTGGCACAAATCCAGCTCCAAGTCTCAATGCCAAACTCGGCCCACACAGAAAGCCTCTTGCCTCTAACCCCACTATTATGTCAGGCTTCTGGTCTTCCCCGTAGCAACTCGTAACGTGAAGCTCCAGCGCTCGAATAAGAGACCTGTGAAGGGTATGGTCGGCGAAAAGCGGCAGGATATCTTCGAACAGGATCCCTGGTGAGGGGAAGTCCGGAAATTGTCGGAGAGATTTATGAAGCCTTATCTTAAGATTGGAGAGTTCGGAGGCGGTGGAGGAGGCGGAGGCGGTGAGTCGGGTGTTTTGGGAGGTGGCATCGGGCTTGTCTCGCGGTGGATGTGAAGATGTAGATTCTATCATGGTGTGAGAAAGGAGGAAGGAGGGAGGAGGGAGGAGGGAGGAGGGAGGGGCTGTAAAGTAGAAGGGTATTATTTAATTTGACAACAAACAATTAGCTGACATGTCGACAAGATTGACTTTTTTTTTTCTTTCTCTTGGGCGTTGCGTGATTTAGCGATTTGGGCGATTTGGCGGGTCTGAGAGCCTTGAACTAGTGGGAGGGGGAGTCATAAATCTCTGACAGTCCTTCTGGGCCTATGATCGATATGATCAAGCGCTATCGACCATCTCAATTCTCAATTGGCATTTTTGGATTAGATCGTTGAATGCCAGCGAATGATGCACGCAGCCCCAGGGTTGTGTAACGTGCATTTCTGGGTTGGCAGCCCACCCCACCGCTGCCCAGTGTATGCATGCAGTCGATAAGACCGTTGTTACGCAAGACGGACGATACGAGGATTCGATAGAGAGTATTTCCGGGATTGTAACCCTCCTGCGAATCTCCCTCTCTCTCTCTCTCTCTCTCTCTCTCTATCTCTCAAGCTTTTTCCCCTTTCCTTTCTAGAACCACCCCCAAGGTCCGAGCGTGAAGAACTCCAACACATTGGCTGCTCGAGTTTTCCGCAAGAAACATGACATACGGGTCGTCTTCGTGAGGAAAGTACTACAAGTGACCCCCACGTCCTATTTATCGTCGGCGTGGGGTCCGCCATGGGAATCTCTCTGTTCGCACTCGGAAACGTCTTCACTATGCGGTGTTCGGGTCTCAACCGCTCAACTCCTCACCTATGAATCTTCCTTCCCTTGTCTTGAGGCTGAGAACGGCTATTCGCGGCCCAGATCCCTTGCGTTGCTGCCTATTGGCAAGCTCGAGTTCAAGTCAATGACATATATCGTCGGTTGAAATGAATACCCCTACAGAGACATGTCTGGGCTTACTGTCTTACTGGTGGGGAGAGTCGTAAGCCATCTCAGTAAAGTACAACCGTTGTAGACCGTCACCGTTGTCTACCTATAAAACCAGATGGCGGTCTCGATATCTCATTACAAGTACTCACATTTCTCACTATATCATAGTGGAATAGACCAGTAGGTTCGATCGGTTCTTTGCAAAAAATTGACCGAACCAGAAATTTGATTTCAGAGCATGTGCGACTAGAAGAGTTGGAAATATAAATACATGAAATGAGTCAAACATGATGAATACTCAAAATGCCACTTAGACTGACGGTTATCCGACCAGTTTAATTCTTAAATGTCACAAGGCTACTCTCGCAGAATCAGGTATTGAATAGATCAAGAGGCAAGAGAAGAAATAGACTACCTCGTTATCTTATAGATTAATTTATGGGCTAGCGGACTAGCTAGATAGGTTGACGATACACAGGCTTGCATCCGTAATAGGAAACTTAAGGCGGCCCATGGCTCCTGTCGAGCTATCGTGTGTTATATGTG
>JAABUR0100006242.1_pt1 | contig 14689 bp, 19 predicted proteins | sample 5560091 | NCBI WGS metagenome assembly JAABUR01 (sample SAMN10711879, study PRJNA513375) | rock metagenome | isolation source: Antarctica rocks | place: Antarctica: Victoria Land, University Valley sud
TCAAGCCTGAGAACGGGCGGGAAGACATCTTCTTCCATCGCTCGTCGCTCGTCGGCACGACCTTCGAGCAGTTGCGGCAGGGCGATCAGGTCACATTCACGGCCGAGGATGACCCGCGCGGCAAGGGTATGCGCGCATCGAACGTTCAGGTCGTCAATTCCTAAGCGGCCTCGCCAACACATAAGGGATCGGGGGCCAGTAGCTATAAGCTACTGGCCCCCGATCCCTTATCTTATCTGACCTTGGTGTGAGACACCCTCTTTAACCTGCCCTTAACACCCGCCTGCTACCATGACGGTATGTAGACTACGGCAGCCGCGAGGAGGAGCGTATGAAGGCGCCAAGCCCAATCCAGCACGTCGTCATCATCGTCAAAGAGAACCATACCTTCGACAACTACTTCGGGAGCTTCCCCGGCGCCAACGGCGTCACGCTTGCGCACGCGCCCGACCCAACCCCGTCCGACCCGCGCCACGACCATGTGGCCTGGCTGGAACGCGCGACCAGCGCCGTTCGCCAGCAATACACCGAGGTCGACATCCCCGCTTACTGGGCCTACGCCCAGCAATACACCCTGTGCGACAACTATTTTACCGACGTGGCCAGCCAGTCCGAGCCCAATCACCTTATGTTGATCGCGGCGGACTCGCCGGTCATCGACAACGCTAGCGCGCATCGTACCTATCAGCCACAGCCGCCGTTCGACCTACCGTCGTTACCGGCCGCTCTCGCCGCGGCCGGCCTGACCTGGCGCGACTACGCCGACGCGCATGAGTCGTACTTCGGGGACATCGCGGGCCTCGCCGGCTCCGCCTCGATTGTGCCCTCCGCGCGCTTCGACGCGGACGTCGCAAGCGGCGCCCTGCCGGCCGTTTCGTGGCTGTACGCCCCCGCAGGCTTGAGTGAGCACCCCACCTCGTCCGCGCGCGGCGGCCCCGTCGTGGGACCGGGCATGCAGTGGACGGTGGAGCGCGTGAACCAGGTAGCCAGTAGCGCGTTGTGGGCCAACACGGCCATCTTCATCACCTGGGACGACTGGGGCGGCTGGTACGATCATGTCGAGCCGCCGAACGTGCAGACATGGACGGGCGGCGGTCCCACCGGCTACGCTGGCTCGCAGTTCCGCTACGGGCCGCGGGTCCCGTGCCTGGTCATCAGCCCCTACGCCAAACAGGGCGTCAACACGACGTTCCACTCGCACGTCAGCCTGGTCAAGTTTTGCCTGCGGACGTTCGGCCTGCAGCCCTTCTCCACCGCGCCCGCCTTCGCGCCCGGCGACCGCTCCGACGACATGTGGGGCTGCTTCGATTTCGCCGCCCCGCCGCGCCTGGGCACGCCCTCGTCGCAACCACGATAGGCTCTCCCTACATTGTGAAAAGCGGCCTGACCTTAAAAAGTCCTGGTAGGAACCGGACCTTAAAAGGTTTTCCCACCATCATCGGCGGTCGCCACGGTAGCCAGGCGCTACAATGGTGGGGAGCGCGTGTCACGCCCACACCGACCTTTTAAGGTCCGTCGTCTGCCATGGTCTTTTAAGGCCAGGCGAGCCGCGGGCGTGATCCTGAGCGTCAGGCGCCCTTGCGTGCCAGTTCCAGCATCGTCGCCCGCGACACGACCTTGACGCGCGCACGGCCCCGCGCTTTGCCGAGTTCCTGCTCGTGCCGGTCCAGTTGTAGCCAATGCTCCAGCGTCACGTAGGCGACGCCGCGCTCGTCCAGCAACGCGGTCACGGCGGCGGGAGCGCCCTGTGCCGCGCGCGGCAGGTCCGGCGCGTCGTGCAGCAGTTGCTTGACGGTCTCCACGGCGCACGCCTTGTTCGTGCCGATGATGCCGCTCGGCCCGCGCTTGATCCAGCCGGTCACGTACTCGCCACGCGCGACCGCATCGTCGCGCAGCACCCGTCCGCTCTCGTTGGGGATGACGCCCTTGTGCGCGTCGAACGGAGCGCCGGCCAAGGGCCGCCCTTTGTAGCCAACGGAGCGCAGCGCCATCTGCACCGGCAGCGTTTCGTACATCCCGGCGCCGACCGCGTGGCCGCGCGCGTCAAGGCGGTTCCGCTCGACGCGCAAGCCCTCCACGCGTTCCGCGCCCACGATCTCGACCGGCGAGACGAGGAAGCGCAGGTGGATGCGGCGCGGCTTGCCCTCCAGCGGCTTGCCCGCGAACCCACGCAACACCTCGATGTTGCGGCGCACCGTGTTTTCGGTGACGGCGGCCTCTTCCTCCGGCGTGAGGTCAACCTCCTCAGGCCGCACGATGATGTCGGCCGCGGCCAACTCGCCCAGTTCTTTGAGTTCTTTGGTCGTGAACTTGGCCTGCGCCGGACCGCGCCGCGCGAGCATGTAGATATCGGTGACGTGGCTGTGCGCCAACGTGTCCAGGGCGTAGTCGGCGATGTCCGTCGCCGCGAGTTCGTCGACAGTCTTGGCCAGGACGCGCGCCACGTCGATGGCGACGTTGCCGGCGCCGACGACGGCGACACCCTGGGCCGTCAGCGTGAGCGCGCTAGCCTCGCTATCGGGGTGGCCGTTGTACCAGGCCACGAACTCAGTGGCCGAGAGACTGCCCGGCAAGTCCTCGCCGGGGATGCCCAGGGCGCGGTCGGAGGCGGCCCCCACCGCATAGATAACCGCGTCATAGTAACGCGCCAGGTCGTCGCGCGTGAGGTCACGCCCATACTCGACGTGCCCAAGGAAGCGCACGTTGGGGTGTTCGAGGATGCGCTGCAGGGCGGTGGTCACCGACTTGATCTTCTGGTGGTCGGGCGCCACGCCATAGCGCACCAGGCCGTACGGCGTGGGCAGGCGGTCGAACACATCGACGCTGACCGGCGCGTCGCGCTGCTTGGTCAGCGCCTCGGCGGCGTAGAGCCCCGAGGGGCCGGAGCCGATGATCGCGACGCGTAGAAGGCGGGTGCTGTCGTTACTATCAGTACTCACTTTTATCTTTTTACCTCGGGCAAAGCGGCGGTCAGGTCACGCGCATCCAGCGCCGCGACGACGCGCCTCTCCCATATTATCGCACGGCCGGGCGATGCTTTTCCAGATAGACAAGGTGCGGAGGCGCGGCTGCGTCGGGACTGCCTCATCATGAAACAGTGTGTAGCCAAGGCGAGGCATTGATAGTCGATGAACAATGGTTTGCTAGTTTTGTGCGCCTTGCGCGATCTGATTGAAAAGCATATTATGCGTAGCAAGGAGGCGCCTATGACTATTAGCGATTTACGCGGTGAGCTATCGCAGGCTCGCCGGGCGGCGGAAAGCGGCGATCTGGCCGAAACGGTACGCCAACTGGACAAAGCTCTCGAACACATTCAGCCCGACCATCTTTTGACAACCATGGAGGCGGCGCGAATGCTCGGCGTGCGGTCACCCAATACCATACTAGGGTGGCGCCGAACCGGATACATCCATGGAGTCAAACGCGGTGGCCGGACGATGATCCCGCTCTCGGAGGTGGAGCGCATACAGGATGGCGATCAAGTGCGCATGATCCGGGCACTCGATGAACTGCACGACCACACCGAAGGACTCGGCTCGGACGAAGGGTTGAGTGAGGAGGAGATGGAAGCGCTCCATCAGGCGCGACCCGGTGTTCTCCCCTGGGAACGAGGAGGGCAAGAGGCTGAGCATGAGGTCGGGGCGTGATCCGCGCGGTGCTTGATACCAGCGCACTCTTCTCGCCGCGATCTCGACGGCAGTTGCAAGAAGCCGCCGCGCAGGGCCTCTACAAGGGGATTTGGTCGCCGTGGATCATTGCCGAACTCAACCGCGTGCTCGTCTGGCGCTGGATCAGACAACGCGCCGGCGGTGATACGTCACCCGCAACGGAACGAGAGGTTTCGGGCGCCGCGAAGGTCATGATGGAAATACTACTCCCAACGTTCGAGTTGGTCGCGCCTCTCCCTCCCTATCCACCGGCATGGCCGTCGCTCACCGATGTCTACGATTACCCAATCTGGGCCGCCGCGGTCGTCGGGCCGGCGGGCTACGTCGTTTCGGAGAACACGCGCCACTATCCCCCACGCCAGCCGGACGGGCGATACCGGCATGACGGCGTCGAATACATGCGCCCTGAGGCGTTCCTAGATATGATCCTCGACGCCTAGCCGTCACTCGCATACCATTCATGCCGCTGGCGCCGCAGCCAGGGGTAAGCGCATCCAGCGCCGCCTCGATCACGACATCCATCGCAAGGCAATCTTCACTCGTAAAAGCTCGAGGTATCCACATGGACGCTGCTATTCTCTTTGTTTATACGCAGGTCGGGGCCTAACACAACAAGGGGTCTACTATAATCATAGTCGTGTCGACACCACATGGTTGAGGTTAGAAGGGTGTCCCGTGGGATGCTGCCAATATGGAAGCGAAGGAACTTACTTATGGCGTCTTCGTGGATCCCCATAGTGGCGCCGTGACAGCGCTTGTTGATTGGGGAGATGCGCTCTCCGGTGATCCGCTGTATGACTTCGCGCGGTTCGTCGCGGGCGGTCCGGCTGACGACGAGCGCCCCGCTCTCTACCTGCCGGGCGTCAGGCAGTCTTACACGAGGTACGTTGGATGTGATCCCGCGGCCCTTGAAGGTAAAGTACTCAGTCTCTATGACATGCACAATGCCGTGCGAAACGCCGCCTGGTGTTTACGAGAGGAGACCGCGTGGATCGAGGATTTGTGTGCGCACGCATTGAGCATTGTCTCGAAGCTAAGGTGAGGCGCCAATCGTCCATAGTTAGCCCTCCCCCGTCCATAACTGGCGCATCTCTTCGCACCTCTCCAGCAGGTCATCGAGCGTCCCCGCGGCCGCGACCGCGCCGTCCTTGAGTACGATGATGTGGTCGGCGCGGCGCAGCGCCTCGTGGCGGTGGGACACGACGAGGTAAGAGCCCCCATTGTCACTGTCCTCCGCCAGGCGTTCCCACAACAGGCGTTCCGTTTCCACATCGAGCGCGCTAGACAGGTCATCGCACACCATGAGATCGGCCTCACGCACGATCATGCGCGCCGCGGCGACTCGCTGTGCCTGTCCGCCAGAGAGGCGGACGCCGCGCGGTCCAACGGGTGTCTCCAGCCCCCGCAGCATCGTCGCGAGGTCCGGCTCCAGCACGGCGGCGCGGATCGCGCGCGCGAGGCCATCACCTCCTTGACCCTCAGGCAGGCCGAGCAGGATGTTGTCGCGCACGGTGTCACTGACGAGATGCGGCGCCTGCGGCGTGTAGGCGCACCGCGGCGGCACGAAGTGGGCGGCTGGGTCGCCGACTGGCGCGTCGTTCCAGTGGATGGCGCCCCCGTCGCGCGGCAGCAGACCCAGCAGCGCGCGCAGGAACGTCGTCTTCCCCGCGCCGACGCGCCCGGTGATCACGACGAACTGGCCGCGCTGGAGGCGCAGGTCGACCCCCGTGACGCCGCGCCCCGACGCGGGATAGCGGAAGGAGAGGCCGTCGACCTGAAGCAGGCGCAGCGATTCGGTATCGTCCCTTGTAGCGCGGGACGTAGGGCCGGTAGGGGACCGCGCAAGTGGAGCGGACGATGGGCCACGAGCGCGGTCGCCGCGCCATCCCCGCGTAACGCCTCCATGCGAGTGAGCGCGACATTGGCCCTACGGTCGTTGGACAGGAGGGCGGCGAAGAATGCGGTGAACTCACCGACCCACTCCAGGTAGTAGGCGAAGAGGGCGAAGTCGCCGACGGTGAAAGATCCGCGGCGCATGGCCCCCGCCGCCAACAGCAGGATCAGGCCTGTCCCCACGCTCCAGATGCTGCCCGATAGGGCGCCCAGCAGACCGCCGAAGACGCTGTCGCGCAGGGCCAGCCGGCGGCGCTCCTCGTTCATGCGGTCGAGGCGCGCCCGATCAGCGCGACGACGAGAACGAGCGGGAGGAACACGAGGAGGGTGATCGCGGCGTCGATACGCAGCATCACCGCGAAGGCGGCTACGACGAACAGGACCGCAGAGGGCGCGTAGGCGGTGAACGCGGCGAAGTCCGCCACCGTGGCCGCGTCGTCACGGAAGCGGCTCAACGCCTCACCCGACGACTCAGGGAGCGCCCGCGCCACTGGCTGCCGCAAGACGCCGTCGAGCATGTTGCGCCGCAACAGCGCGCCGAGCGTAAAGCGATTGAGGCTGACGCCCATCTGTTCGCCCAACTTGACTATCGAGCGCGCGACCGCGCGTGCGAGGAGCAGGGCGATGAGCGCCCAGGGCGTGAGGCCGGAGCGGCCATGGCCGCTCAGCGCGTCGAAGAACGCGGCCACGATCGGGCCGGGTGCGAGGTCGAGCAGCGCCACCGCCGTGGCCAGCGCGGCGGTGAGCAGGTAGAGTCCCGGCCGGTACCGCGCGAGGCGCCAGGCCGCGCGCGGGGTCGAGAACCTTATTGTCATTGTCGGGCGGGTCATTGGAGGACCTCCCGGAGCCCCGCGCGGAGCACGCGGGAGTAGTACGAAGCGGGATCACGGGCGAGCTCGACGCGGGGGCCGTCCTCCACGACGCGGCCGGCGTCGAGCGTCACGACCCGATCGGCGCGCTCGACCGTGGTCAGGCGGTGGGCAATGATGATGGCGGTACGGCCGCGTAGCAGATGTAGCGCGAGGTCGGCGCGCAAGCGATTCGTCGCCGTCCAGCCAAGGCTCTCGGCGACATAGGTCTCGACGACGGTCACACCGCCGCCGCCGAGCGCGACGAGCATAAACAGCGCGGCCGTGCCGATCAGGACACGGGCGCCGGCGCCGGCGCGGGCACGGTCGATAAAGCCGCGCAGGATCTGCGGGCTCAGGAGTTCCAGCGCGATGGCGGCGCACAGCAGGGCGGCGAGCGCGTCGGCACGCAGCGCTACCAACCGTTGCAAATACATCGCTAGTGATGTATCATTAGTGATATGACTGGCGATGAACTGTACCGGTTGGGGCGGCGCCTGATGGCGATCGCGCGACAGGCCATGACGGACCCTGACGACCCGGCTGTGCCCGCGGGTGAGACGGCGGTGATCGACGATGTGCTCGATCATCCCAACAGCGCCGTGCAAGACATCACCGCGCGGACGGGCTTCGCGCAGAGCTATGTGTCCGCCACCGTCGCGCGGCTGCGGGACAAGGGCTGGGTTGAAACCTCCGTCGACCCGGCCGATCGGCGGCGCACCCTGGTGCGGCTGCCGGATCTGATGGTCCAGGCAATCGCGGAGCGCGAAGGACGTTCGCTGGATGAGGCGCTCACTGTGGCGCTCGCCGATCTCGACGCGGCGGCGCGCGCGGACGTGCTGGCGCTGCTGGACGCACTGGCACAGCGGCTGCCGCCCTACGAGGAGGTAGGCGGCGCCACGGGCCGCCGCCGCGGGACAGCGCGCGACGGGAACGAAGGAGACATAGTATGACGAGTCAACCAGGCGTGCCGGGGGACGAGTCCTCCGGGGCCGTTCTGCGGGACGTGTCCGATACTGCCCTGTGGGTCGCGCTCGACCGCGCCCGCGAGACGGAGCGACGGCATCCGCTCTTCCGCGATCCGTTCGCGCGGCGACTGGTCGGCGCGCGCGGCGTACACATCGCCCGCACGCTGCGCCGGGAGCGCCAGTCCTGGCCCGTGGTCGTGCGCACCGCCGTGTTCGATGACCTCATTCTGCATATGATTGCGCGCGAGGGCGTGACGTGCGTCCTGAACCTGGCGGCGGGACTGGACACGCGCCCCTACCGGCTCGACCTGCCCACGGACCTGCGGTGGGTCGAAGTGGATTTGCCCCGCATCGTCGACTACAAGGCGCGGCTGCTGGACGATGAGCGTCCGCGCTGCCGTCTGCAGCGGGCGGCGGTCGATCTGACCGATAGCGCCGCGCGCCAACATCTCCTCGATCAGATCGCGCCCGCGGGACCGACGCTCGTCGTGTGCGAGGGGCTGCTCGTCTACCTGACCCACGACAATGTGGCCGCCCTCGGACGCGACCTGGCGGCACAGCCAGCGATCAGGTGGTGGCTGGTGGACCTGGCGGGGCCGCTGTTCCTGCAGTGGGGCACGCGGACCCTCGGCGATCAGCTCGCCGCGGCGGGCGCGTCGTTCCACTTCGCCCCCGAGGAGGGGCCGGACGTCTTCCGGCCGCTAGGCTGGGAGCCCATCGAAGTCCGATCCGCGTGGGAAGAGGCGCGTCGGCTGGGCCGTGAGCCGTGGTTCCTGCGGCTGATGTGGACGCTCAGCCCGCCACGCCAACGCGCGTCCTACCAGACCGTCTCACAGTACGCGCTGCTGGGGCGCCGATAGGACCACTACCACGCCGCGGCTACGCTCCTCGCCGCGGCCGCGCTCTGGTTCGCCCTCACCAGCCGCCGCGTCTGGTCGCCTCGCTAGCCGCACGGCCACGATTGCAGGAGCCGCGCAACATCCTGCCAGTACTTTCTACCTGGCAGCTCAGTACTTTCGATCCCCGAGCCTTTCCTTCCTCCCTCCGGCCCTGGCGCCGCCACATGTGTAGCCTTATGCTGAAAGACGAAAAGGGAACAACCCTTGATCGACGGCGCAAAATAGGGCATAGAGGGAGATGCATACGTATGGCACAGGGAAGTAGTGTGGCGGCCATGAGCGCTCGCCCCCCGATCGCGCTGGACGAGACGGACGCGCTGGTGACGGTGCGCGGCCTGACCAAGCGCTTCGGTGAGCGTACGGCCGTCGACAGCGTCAGCTTCAACATTGGGCGCGGCAAAATCTTCGGGTTGCTCGGCCCCAACGGCGCCGGCAAAAGCACGACGGTCAATATGCTCAGTACCTACCTGCCGCCCGACGGCGGCGAGGTGATGATCGCCGGGCATTCACTGCGCGAGAGCATGACCGTCAAACACCTGATCGGCGTCGTGCCCCAGGAGTTGGCGCTCTACGACGACCTGACCGCGCGGGAGAACCTGGCGTTCTTCGCGCGCCTCTACGACGTGCCAAAGGCCGAGCGCGCCGCCCGCGCGCGTGACGCGCTTGAGCGCGTGGGATTGGCCGACCGCGACCGCGAGCCCGTCAAAGGCTTCTCCGGCGGCATGAAGCGCCGCCTCAACCTGGCGCTTGGCCTCATCAACCAGCCGGCTTTCCTGATGCTCGACGAGCCGACGGTCGGCGTCGATCCACAGTCGCGTGAGAAGATTTTCGATATCATCGCCGACCTCAAGAACGCGGGCACGACGCTGCTCTACACCACGCACTATATGGAAGAGGCCGAGCGTCTGTGCGACCACATCGCCATCATGGACGACGGCAAGGTTATCGCCAGCGGCACGCTGGAAGAATTGCTGCGCCTGCGCGTCGAAGAAATCGTCGCAGAACGTCCCCGCGGCCTGGAGCAACTCTTTATCCAATTGACCGGCAAGCGCTTGAGAGATTAAGTGGCGAGTGGTGAGTGGCGAGTGACGAGTGACGAGTGACGAGTGACGAGTGACGAGTGACAAGTGACGAGTGAAACCATCGACTCCCGACTTCCGACTTCCGACTATGGAGGCAACATGCTACGCAAAATATGGTACGTGGCGACGAAAGACCTGCTGCAATTGACGAAAGACCGCATCGGCTTGATCTGGCTGATCGCGCTGCCGCTGGTGTTGATGGGCGTCCTCGGCTCGCTCGTCTCGTTCTCGACCTCGGCGGCGGTCACGGCGACGTTGCCGGTGGTCAACCACGACAACGGGCGGCTCTCGACCGCGCTGATCGACGCGCTGCGCCAGACGGGCTCGCTCACAGTGCGGCTACGCTCCGACCAGACGTCTTTGGAGAAGGCCGTGCGCAACGGCGATCAGGTAGGCCTGCTGATCATCCCCGCGGGCTTCACGGCAGCGCTGCAATCGCAGCATCCCTCCGCGCGGGTGACCTACTACGCGGTTCCGGGCAACAACGATCAGCGCGCCACGGTCGCCAGCTATAGCGTGCAAAGCGTCGTGCAGCGCTTCTCCTGGACGAGCGTGACCGCGAACGCGATCGCCGCGGCGCAGCGGCGCTCCTCCGGCCACGTCGACCCCGTTCTGACGGGTCAGCTCGCGGCGCAAGCAAACGCACAACTCGCCCGGACGCCGCCGGTCGCCATACAGACGGTCAACGCGTCCGGACGCAAGACCAACTACCAGGATCAGACCGTGCCGGGCTACGCCCTCATGTTCGCCCTCTTCGGCGTCACGGCGGGCGCCGGCTCGCTCTTGGAGGAGAAGGAGAGCGGAACCCTCAAGCGGCTGCTGATCGCGCCGCTGCCGCCGTTCGCGCTGCTAGGCGGCAAGGCGCTCGCGCTGTTCCTCCAGTCGCTGGCGCAACTCTCGCTGCTCCTCGCCTTCGGCGCGCTGATCTTCAAGATCAACCTGGGCGCCTCCCCATTCGCGCTGGCGCTGCTGATCGTAGGCACGAGTTTCGCGGCCACAGGCCTGGGCATGATCCTGGTCTCGCTCGTCAAGACGCGGCGGCAGTTGAATCCGATCTCCACGCTGGTCGTGCTCGGCTTCTCGGCCGTCGGCGGCTCGTGGTTCCCCATCTCGCTAGAGCCGCAATGGCTGCAGAACATCTCCAAGGTCTCGCTCAACGCCTGGGCCATGCAGGGCTTCAACGGGCTGATGCTCTTCGGCAAGGACTTCGCGCAGGTGGCGCCCAACATCGGCGTACTCTTCCTGTACGGCGTTATCTGCTTCGCCATCGCGATCCGCCTGTTCCGCTTCCGTGCGGCGTGATGACATACACGTAGGAGTCGTATATGTTCCGCCGACGCTTTTTATATTCTCCACGAATACGATAGAATAACGACAGCGAAAGGGAGATATATAATGGCACAGCGGATCACGACGATTAGGTTGTCCGACGAGTTGCGCGGGCGGGTCGATGGCCTGGTCGAGGCGACGGGACGCCCCATGAACTATCACATCCAGCGCGCCGTCGAGGAGTACGTCGCGCGGCAAGCATGGCAGGTGGGCCACATCCGCCGCGCGTTGGAGCAGGCGCGCGCCGGTCAGGGTACCCCACTAGGCGTCTATGTCGAGCGCGGCGTCATGGACGGGACGCTCACCCGCGAGGGATATGAGCGCGCCCTGGCCGAGGAGCTGACCGATAGCGAAAGCCGGGCGGCCAGTGTATGAGTTGGCCGTGGTCATCACGCCCGACGCCGAATGGAGTATCGACGATATCTACGCCTACATCGCCCAGGATAGCCCTGAGAGAGCGCGGCGCGTGAAAGAGCGCATCCTCGCCGCCGCGCACAGCCTCTCGATCCTCCCTGAGCGTGGGCGGCCCGGCGAGATTGACGACACGCGTGAACTGCTAGTCAGGCGCCTGCCCTACACCATCATCTATACGGTGATCAGTGAGACCGTCTACATCCTGGGCGTGTACGACCAACGCCGTGACCGTCGATAGCCAACCATAACCCTCACTCATGCAGGTAGGAATCAGCATATGAGCGCGACAACAGCCGGTGTATCCGACCCACTGGCCCGCGATACGCCGCCGGCGGCGGGGGGCGTCTGGCGCCACACGTCCGCTCACGGATACGCCCCGACGCGCGTCGGAGCACCACGATTCGCCGCTGGTCCGGCGCCTGAACCTTTTCTGGCTGGCGTCCATCGTCGCCATGCTTGTCTTCGGCTGCGCCAGCGCTAGCCATGATCAGCCCGCGCTATAGCGCTCATGGCGTGGGCCGGCGATGGTTCTCGTGTCGCTGGGGGTTGTGGGCTGGTATCTGCTGTTCCCTCTCATCGGCTCGCGCCTGGGTGGGCACGCCAACTGGCCGGCGCCGCGGCGCGTCTTTTACGTACACCTGGGGGCGGGATTCGTGCTGGTCGCGCTGCTGCTCCTGTTCAGCCCAGTTTCGTGAGCCTGCTCTTCGCGCTGATGGGCGCGAGCGCGGTCATACTGCCCTTCCGCGAATCGCTCCTACCCGTCGGCGTGGCCATCTTGATGGACGCATGGGCGTCTGGCGCCCTGCCGCCGCCCGCGCACGGGTACACCTGGTCCGACGCGATGGGAGGGCTATTCGACCTCGCGTCGTCTGTCGGCATCGTCCTCGCGCTCACGGCGCTTATCCGCGAGCGCTTCCAGCGCGAACGTCTCTTCAGCGAGTTGAGCGAGGCGCACCAACGCTTGCGCCTCTCGGCGGCGCGCGAGGCCGACCTGGCGACGCTGCGTGAGCGCAACCGGCTCGCCCGCGAGATGCATGATAGCCTGGGCCACGCCCTCGTGTCGATCTCCATCAAGCTCGAAGCGGCCCAGCTCCTCTCCGCGGTCGACGCGGGCCGCGCCGCCGCCGAGTTGGACGAGACCACGGCGTTGGTGCGCTCCACCATGACCGACCTGCGCCACTCGCTGGCGGGGCTGCGCCCGCCGGCGCTGGAAGAGCAGCCTTTGGCCGAGGCGCTCGCCGGATTGGCGTGCGAGATGGGGCGGCGTACCGGCGTGGCGGCGACGTGTACCGTCGACGAGCGCGCGTCGCTGCTCGACCGCGCCACGCAGGAGGCGCTCTACCGCGTGGGGCAAGAGGCGCTAACCAACGTCGCCAAACACGCCCACGCCCGGCGCGTCACGGTGGCCCTGACCCTACATAACCGGCGCGCCGTCTTGGAGGTCGCCGACGACGGAGTGGGGCTCGACGCCGCGCGCGACGGGGGCGGGGCGGCCCGCTACGGCGTGCGCGGCATGCGCGAGCGCGTGGGGGCGCTGGGTGGGACGCTGACGCTCAGACCACGCCCCGCGGGCGGTGCCGTGCTGCGCGCGACGATCCCCACGAAGGAGGGGTTGTGACCGACATCCGCATCCTGCTGTGCGAGGACCAGACGCTGGTGCGCGACGGCCTGCGCACGATCCTGGAGTTGCAGCCGGGGTTGACCGTGGTCGGCGAGGCGGCCGACGGCGAGGAAGCGGTGCGGCGCGCGCTGGAGTTGCGCCCCGCCATCGCGCTGATGGACGTGCAGATGCCGCGGCGCAACGGGGTGGAGGCCACCGCGCTGATCACGGCAGCGTGCCCCGAAACGCGCGTGATCGTGCTGACCACGTTTCGACTACGACGACTATGTGTTCGACGCGGTCAAGGCCGGCGCGATGGGCTACCTGCTCAAGGACGTGCCAGCGCGCGAGTTGATCGACACCATTCGCCGCGTCCACGCGGGCGAGTCGTTCATCCAACCGGGCGTCGCCTCGAAAGTACTGCTCGAGTTCGGCCGCCGTTCGCGTGCGCCCCAGGAGCCGCGAGGTGAAGAATTGACCGAGCGGGAGCGCGACGTGCTGGCTCTGCTCGCCGCGGGCGCGAGCAACCGCGAGATCGGGGCCAAGCTCTACCTGGCCGAGAGCACGGTCAAGAACCACGTCTCCACCATCCTGGGCAAGCTGCACGCGGCCAACCGCACGCACGCCGTCAGCCTGGCGCGCGAGCAGGGCTTGCTCTCATAGGTTTTCTGCTTGTGCCCGCGCGGCCCGCAGCCGCTCCAGTTCCTCCTCGGCCCGACGGGCGCGCTGCTCGGCGTCCTGGCGCGCCATCTCCTCCCGCGTCAACTGCTCCTGGAGGCCCATGACCCGCTCCCGCGCCGCCTGGGCCTGCTCCCGCGCCGCCTGGGCCTGCTCCCGCGCCGCCTGGGCCTGCTCTCGCGCCGCCTGGTAGTCTTGGCGAATCTCTTCACCCACGCGGATCGGCGCGCCGGTCTCCGGGTCGATCACCCGCAGGTACACCCCCGCCGGTTCCCACTCCGTGTCCGGTGTCACAACGGGCCGCAACTCCGCCCTCAGTAATGGGCTCCAGACGCCCCCGTCCGGCAGCAGCGCGGTCTCCTCCAGTCGCCACGTCTGCATGCCTTTCCCCTGTAGGGTAAAAGCGTACAGACGCGGCCGCGGCGTCCTCGTCCTCTTGAGCGCGGGATCGTACACGTAGTACTCGCGCACGCCCATCCGTCCGTACAGGGTCAGCTTGCCACGCGGCTCCGTGCTCAGGTCCTTGCGCCGTGTGCTTGGCGAGGTGATCTCGAACACGATGTCCGGCGCCTTACCCTCCTCCCAGGTGAACCAGACGTCGCGGGCGCCGGGGTCGACGTCGAGGGCGACGTAGGCGTCGGGCGAGAGGTTGTCGCGCTTATTGTAGGGATTGTAGTAGAGGAATTGATTGCCGCCGATGGCGGCGTTGGTGCGCTCCTGCGCCTCAAGCAGCCGGCGCAGGGAGTCTTGCAGGCCAGTCATCTGGAGCCCATTGACAAAATTCTCGGCCATGGGTTTACCGTCGCCGGTGGGGAACGTGGAGAGGTTGACCTCGACGACTCCGGGCGTCAATAGTATATCGGGCGTTGAGACGTCGGTCTCGTGGGCGCGCATAGCCATAGCGCATTGTCCCTCCGCTGACAGGTCCGCTTGATCTTGATAGGCGCAGTATATCACCCTGACCGAGTCCTCTGGCGCTACTGCTTAGGGCCATGTAGTTCTCGCGGCGACGGTACGGCCCTCACCCCCGACCCCTCTCCCTGACGCGGGAGAGGGGTCGGGGGTGAGGGGGAAACTACATGGCCCTGCTATCGCTGTGTCATGCGCCGCGCCCGTCGCTTGCGGGCGAGCAACGCGAGGCCGAGCGGGAGCAGGCCGGTGGCGAGCAGGTCGCCACTGCCCAACTCCGGCGTCGCCGTCGCAGGCGGCACAGGCGGGGTGACCGGCCCCGTGGCGGCGAGTTCAAAGGCGCCCACATCGCAGTAGGGCTTACCGTTCGCCATCTTGCCCGTGCCGCCATTGGCCGGCCG
>JAABUR0100006243.1_pt1 | contig 14686 bp, 13 predicted proteins | sample 5560091 | NCBI WGS metagenome assembly JAABUR01 (sample SAMN10711879, study PRJNA513375) | rock metagenome | isolation source: Antarctica rocks | place: Antarctica: Victoria Land, University Valley sud
GGCGAAGTGCGCGTACGTTTCCAGCGCCAGCTCGCTGCGACCGTCGGCGCTCCTGACGCGCGGCCGCTCGACCGCAAGCCGCCGACCACCCAGCGTGACCTCGCCAGCCTCATGGCCGTGGCGCACCCGCGCGGTCGGGATCGTGCTTGCCCTTCGGCCCCACGACCTCGTCGACTTCCTCTTCCAGCAGCTCGGCGAGCACGCCCAGCCCGACACCGACGCTGAGCGCGAGCAGCCCCTCCTTCGCAGCGCCAACAAGTTCCCCGAGCGCCTCCTGCACACGCAACGGCAACACGGCCTCCGACACGAGCCCGGCCGGGACGAGCGATACGGTTGCCTTCTTCACGGCGGTTCCTCCCTCGATCTTGGACGGATCGCCTCGAACGCTCCCAACAGGAGCGGACGAGGCCGGAGGGACCGCCGTCAAGTTCTACGAGCTACGGGACAACCTCCGCCGAACAGATCGACATTCCGACCCTCGAACGAGGGGAATTTCGTCCGGAAGTACGCGTCCGTGCGCACGCCGAAGCGCGATGGCCCGAAGTCGCGCTTGCGGCCGCGGCGAAAGGCGGAGTTGACTGAGCGGCTGTTCAGATCGGCGCGTCGGGCGAAGAACGTCCAGACATCGAAGTCGTTGATCCCGGTGCGTCCGTGAATCAGGTGGAGCGCCGTCCCCTGGCCGAGACAGATGCAGAGCATCCGGTCGCGATGTGCGGCCCAGATCTTGCTCGTGCGGCAGAGGCGCTCCCTCTCGCGGCGTTCGAGTTCGAGCAGCCGGTCGAGATCCCGGTCGGTGAACTTTGCTCGAGACCGTTCGGCCATATCAGCTAAAGCTATGTGCCCTCGACCGCACGTCGCGGCTTGCCGTCCGTCGGTGTCTGCTCGTACTGTGGACGGGTGGCTGCAGCACCCCTCACCGACACGATCGCGATCGCCGTCAGCGAGCTCGTCGGCGCCGACCGACCCCCGTCGCACGACCAGATCGATCGGCTGTTCGCGCGCACCGGTCTGGCCGCCGCCGACCCACGCCGAGACGGAGCACAGGTTGGGAAGCTGAAGCGCGTCAGGGCGGTGCTTACGTTCGCGATCGACGCGAAGCCGGAGGCCGGGGCGCAGCTCGTCTCGCGGCTGATCGACTCCGTTCGCGCTGGCGGCGGCTTCCGGCCGACGTCGCCAACCTTCGTCGGCGAACAGGCGCTTCGCGACGTGCAGGAAGCGTTCCGCTCCGAGGGCTACGAGCTCGACGCGGACGGCGTCCTGCGTCCAGCGTTGCTCGACAACCTCGACACGGCGGAGATCAACGAAGCGCTGCGCCGCTACGTTCGTCGTATCCGATCCGGCTCAACAGACGCCGCGCTGATTACCGGCAGCGGCAAGGACTTGCTCGAGGCGGTAGCGCGGCAGGTGCTCGTGAACAAGACCGGCAGCTACGACGAGCGGATGGGCTTCCCCGGCACGCTCTTCCAAGCATTCGACCTGAAGGGCCTCGCGACGCCACCAGGGAAGCTGCTGAACGAGATCGAAGCGCACCTCGATCCGGACCCGCGCCGGCGGCTCACGCAGACGCTCTACCTGCTCGGTGTCGCGGTCAACAAGCTCCGTCACGCCGAAGGAACAGGCCACGGCCGGCCGTTCCCGCCGACGGTGACCGACCTGGAAGCCAAGGTCGCCGTAGAGGCGTTGGCGATCATCAGCGAACTGCTGCTCGAGACGCCGTAGCCGCCTGGGTGGCCACGCGTCAGCTGTGTAGTTAATCTGGGTTAGCCTCCGAACGTGCGCGTCGATGCGCAAACCGAGCTCGTCATCGCTGCGGACATCGCTGAGCGACTCGGGATCTCGCGCGCCCGCATTTCCGTTCTCGCGATTCGGTCTGACTTCCCGCGACCCGTCGGACGCCTTGGCCGCTCGGACGTGTGGCGCTGGGCGAGCGTCGAGCGTTGGGCTCGTGAGACGGGCCGGCTCGACAAGGGCTGACGAACCCCGGGCAGACACAGACTCACCTTCGGTGACGCCGACGAAGCGACGGGCTTCGTGCGTGCCAGGGGTTAACTCAGATTCACAAGAAGGAGACGCGATGAGGTACCGGATCGATCAGAAAGAACTGTCGGAGTTCCTCACCCGGCAGGCTCGACTCGTTGAGCGGCTGCCTGTGGAGGCGGCAGAGGCTGCCGCTGACGGCTACGGAGACGGCCTCGACGACGCCGAGCGCGAGGCGGTCTGGCTCGCGGCCGGGGTCGCGACATTCATCGGACAGGCAATCGCGGACGAGCCCGAGCGGTTCATCGTAGCGGCGGGCGACCGCACCGCCGCATAACGAAGGGAGACGCAGAGATGACGACAACGGAGACAACGAGCTACCGCGTCGAAGACGCGACCTCGCCGGTCTGGTTCGGCCGCTGGCCGACCGGGTGGGGCGATGTCGTGCATGGAGCGGGACAGGGCGAAGCTTGCTCGGCGGCGGCGATGATTGACGCGGCCGGTCTCGCCTGGACGGTGGAGCAGCATCCGCTCGAAGCGGTGCTCTACGACCGAAACGGCGGCGAGCGAGGGCGCGTACCCGTGCCGCGCGTCGTCGCCAACGTCCGCAGCGACACCGGGACTGTTCTCGGCGTGGTCGGCGAGGGTTACGAGCCGCTGCAGAACCAGGCCGCGTTCGCGTTCTGCGACGCGATCACCGACTCAGGGGAGGCGCACTGGCTCGGCGGGGGCGGGACGCGCGGCGGCGCACGCGTTCATGCGCTGATGCGGCTCGACCGCGAGATCCGGATCGGGAACGCGGAGGGGGAAGACGTGCTGCCGCTGCTTTGCTTCCGCAACGGCCACGACGGCGGCCTCGCGGTCACGATCAGCGTCGCGCCGTTCCGGCTCGCGTGCCTGAACGGGATGATGCTCCCGCTCGAGGGTGCCGCGCGCACATGGAAGGCGCGCCACACGGCGAACCTGGACGCGAGACTCACAGACGCGCGGCGCACGCTCCAGATCGCCTGGCGGTACTACGACGAGTTGGAGGAGATCGGCGGACGGCTGCTCCGCGAACGGATGAGCGCGGCCGAGTTCGAGTGCTTCCTCGCGCGGCTCGTCCCGCTGCCCGAGCCGCGCCCCGACCGGACGAACGGCGGACGCGCGGTGCGGAACGTCGAGCGCGTCCGCGAGGCGATCGCGACCGCCTACCGCGCGGCGCCCGATCTCGCGAACATCACCGGCACCGGCTGGGGCGCGTTGCAAGCGGTGGCCGCGTATGTCGACCACGTGCAGCCCACGCGCGCGACCGCCAGCCGTAGCCACCACGAGGCGCGTTTCGAGCGCGCGACCGAGCCGGCCGCGCTGAAGGACCGCGCGCTCGCGCTCCTGACCGAAGGAGGGACGCAGGCATGACCGCAACGCTGAGCATGGTTCCGCTCGCGAAGATCCGCGCGAGCGTAGACAATCCGCGCTCGGACTTCGACGACGAGCGCATGGCGGAGTTGATCGAGTCCGTGAAGCGGCACGGGATCATCAGCCCGCTGACGCTCTCCTGCGACGGCGACGGCCGCTATGCGATCATCGCCGGGGAGCGCCGCTACCGTGCCGCGAAGGCGGCGAAGCTCCGTGAGGTGCCCGCGCAGGTGCGCGAGGTCGACGGCGAGGCGCTCACGCTCGCGGTGGCGGAGAACGTGATCCGGGCCGACCTCAGCCCGATCGAGGAAGCGCGCGCGTATCGACGTCTCGTCGACGGGCACGGCGACACCGCCAGGGTGGCGAGGCTCGTCGGCAAGAGCGAGCGGCTGCTTGCCGAGCGGCTCGACCTCCTGCGTCTTCCCGACCAGGTACAGGAGCTGCTCGCTGCGCGCAAGGTGCCGCTCGCGTGTGCGCCCGCGCTCGTGCGGATCGCGGAGCGAGAGCCGCGGCTCGCTCACCTCGCCTCGCTCTGGCTCGTCGACCGTCCTCATGACGCTTCGGCGTTTCCTGCCGCGCCGGGGGAGGTCGTGGACGACGTTCTCCGCGCCGAGTGGACGGACTGTGGGGTGCAGGTTCACCCCGTCGCCTACAGCGTCGGCAGCTTCCGAGGCCCGCTCGCGCCGCCAGCAGACGACCGGCTCGCGTCCGTGCTCGCGAAGCTCGGCGAGCGTGCGCAGCCGGTCAAGAAGGCGTACGGGGAACTGCCCGAGATCCCGCAGGCGTCCGAGCACGACTGGCAGGCGCGGCAGGCCGTAGAGCGGCGCGAGCGCGCGTGCTTCGCGCTGACCGAAGACGACGCCGACGCCGCGCGCGCGTTCGGCTGCCTGCTCGAACTCCCCGGCTGGAACGGGCGCGAGCACTGCTACGTCACCGATGCGGAGTGGCTCGCGGATCGGCTCGTGCAGAAGGTCGCCGCCCACGCGGCAGCGGAGGCAGACCGGAAGCAGAGCGAGCGCGACGCTCGACCGCCGAACGGCTCGCAGGACGACACTGCGAAGGAGGAGCGCCGCCGCGAGCGGGAACGGCAGCAGGAAGCGCGCGTCTCCGCACGGTCGCGCAACCTCGACCTCGGAGCGGCACTCGCGCAGTGGCAACCGAAGCTCGACACGGAGGCGGTCAAGTTTCTCGGCTCGGTCGTCCTCGAGCACCACGGCCGCGCGGCGGCCTGGGCGTACCGGCTCTGCGTCGACCAGCCGACGACGACGAGCAAGCAAGGGAAGGTGACCACCCGGTACCCGCGCGGGGCGGAGGCGGAGCGCGAGCACCACGCGGAGGCGATGGCCGCCCTCGCACGCACCCGCACCCCCGAGGACGCGCTCGCGGTGGTCCTGCGCCTGCTCGTCGCGCAGAGGCTCGCCGAGACGGAGGGCCTGCCGAACGCCGACCGGCAGGGAATCTACAAGCCCCAGCTGCTCGCGTCCTCCGAGCTCATCGGCAAGCTCGCCCGCCGCGTTGCGCCCGCCTCCGTCAAGAAGCACCTCGCCGAACAGCGAGCCGCCGCCGCCGCCGACCGACCCACACCCGCCGAGGAGGCACTCGACGAAGCAGCCTGAGCAGCACAACGTCCGCCCCACCTACTACCCTGGATATCAGGCGAGACACAGATGCATCAATCGACCCATAAATGGGTCGAGATGCTATATTAGGCGTCGTGTTGAGTATCGCGAAGCTCACGCCGGGCCAGGAGGGCTACTACGAGCGCTCCGTCGCCGCGGGTCTCGATGACTACTACGCGGGCCGCGGCGAGTCGCCCGGCATGTGGATCGGGCGGGGCGCTCGCGAGCTCGAGCTCGAGGGCGTCGTGCGCGACGGCGAGCTCGGTCGGCTGATCCGCGGGATCCACCCGCACACCGAGGTGGAGCTTCGCCGCCATCCGAAGACGAGACGAATCACGGTGGAACGGATCGATCCGTTCACCGACGAGCGGCGGCTCGAGACGCGGAAGCTCGCTCCCGTCGCGGGCTTCGACCTTGTCTATTCCCCGCCCAAGAGCGTCAGCCTCCTGCACGCGCTCGGCGACGAGGACACGCGGCGGGCGATCAACGAGGCCCATGTGTCGGCGTGGCAGGCGTCGCTGGCCTACCTCGAGGACGAGGCATGCGTCACCCGTCGCGGCCGCAACGGCGTTTACCGCGAGCACGCGGGCGGGTTCGTCGCGGCCGCCTACCAGCACCGCACGAGCCGGGCGCAGGACCCCCACCTGCACACGCACGTGATTGTCGCGAACATGGCGAAGACACCGAGCGACGGGGAGTGGCGAGCGCTCGACGGCGAGCCGATCCTCAGGAGCTACCGGCTCGCCGCCGGTTACCTCTACCAGGCGCACCTGCGGGGCGAGCTCTCACGCACGCTCGGCGTCGAATGGGAGCAGCCGCAGAAGGGCATGGCCGAGCTGCGGCACGTACCGCAAGAGGTGATCCGCGAGTTCTCGACGCGACGCGCGCAAGTCCTCGAGCAGCTCGCCCGGCAGGGCGGCAGCGGTTTCCACGCCGCCCAGGTTGCGGCAATCGAAACGCGCGAGCGAAAAGAGCAGGTCGACCTGGTCGAGCTTCGGGAGGACTGGCGCGCTCGCGCCTCCGAGCACGGGCTCGGCACCCGGGAGCTGCGCGCGCTCCTCGGGCGGGTCCGTCACCGCGAGGTCTCGCGCGACGAGCTACTCCGGATCGCTCGCCGCATGCTCGGGCCGCAAGGGCTTACCGAGAAACGGACCGCGTTCGCTGACCCCGACGTCGTGATGGCGTGGGCGGCGGCGCACACCTGCGGCGCGTCCGCTGATCGTGTGCGCGCTCTCGCCGGAAGGCTCACCCAGACGGACGGCGTCGAGCTCGTCGGCGAGCGACCAAGCCCGGGTCGCCCGGCCCGCTACTCGACGGCCGAGCTCGTGGCCGTCGAGCAGGCCGCGCTCGCGCTTGTCGAGCGTGGCCGCGACGCGGGAGCCCCGTCGATCACCGAGCAGCATCTCGACGAGATCGAGCGTGCGGACAGGATCGCTCTCTCCGACGAGCAGGAGGCGATGGTGCGCGAGGTGGCGACCAGCCCGAGCCGCGTCGTCTGCGTCGTCGGACTTGCGGGTGCAGGCAAGACAACCGCTACTCACGCCGTCGCCCAGGTCTTCGGACAGGCTGGCATCCACGTCGTCGGCGCGGCGCCGTCGGGCGTCGCGGCTGAGAAGCTCCATGACGAGACCGGGATCCCTGCCGTCACGCTTCACCGCTTGCTCGAAGAGACGCGCCGCAATGGGGGTCTGCCCTCGGGCTCCGTACTCGTCGTCGACGAGGCCGGCATGGCCGAGACGCGCATCCTCGCACCAGTGCTCGAGCTCGTCGAGCGCGCGAACGGGAAGGCGATCCTGATCGGCGACCCGCACCAACTCCCCGCCGTTGGCGCCGGCGGCCTCTTCACGGGCATCGTCGAGCGCGAAGGCGCGGTTGTCCTGACCGAGAACCGCCGCCAGCGCGACCAACTCGAGCGTGACGCTCTTGCTCGGGTCCGGGCCGGAGTTGGCCGCGACTACCTCGCCTACGCCGAGAAGCGCGAGCGGCTCGTCGTCTCCGAGAGTCCTGTCACGACGCGAGCGCGCCTGCTCGCGGATTGGTGGGAGCACGCTCGTGACGACCTCGCCGGCAACGTCATGCTCGCCCTCCGCCGGCGCGACGTCACCGACCTCAACCAGCTCGCCCGTTCGCTCATGGTGGCGGACGGGCGGCTCGGGACGGAGCGGCTCACGATCCCCGGGCGGGAGTTCGCCGCCGGCGACCGTGTGGTCTGTCTGCGCAACTCGGACCTCCTCAGGGTCAAGAACGGCACCACCGGCACCGTCGAGCAAGTCGACCTCGACCGGCGGACGCTCACCGTCTCCACCGACCGCGGCCCGACCGTCGAGGTCAGCCGCCGCTACCTCGAGGCGGGCAACGTCCGGCACGCCTACGCCCTCACCGGACATGCCGCCCAGGGACTCACCGTCGAGCGCGCCTTCGTCCTCGGCGCGGGAGAAGCCCGCCTCCAGGAGTGGGGATACGTCGCACTCTCACGGGCGCGGGCCGAAACCCGCCTCTACGTCAGCGGCAACCCGCGCGAGCACGAGAGCCACTTCCACGACCTCGACGACCGCGACCCACTCACGCGCTTCGGCCGAGCACTCGAGGAGTCGGCAGTTGAGCTGCTCGCGGTCGACCAGCGTCCGCTCCCCTCAGGGCCCCGACACGAAGCCCGGCCGGCGATTGAGCGCACACGGCTCAGCCCGGACGATCATCTGCACCTGCGCCTCCTCGAGCACAAGCGCCGCGCACTGACGAAGACGCGCGCCGCAGCCGAGCAGAAGCTCGAGGCGGCCGAGCGGCAGCTCGCACAGTGCGGCCCACTCCGGCGTCGCCGTCGTGACGAGCTCCGTGCGGAGATCGAGTTGCAGCGCCACGCGGTCGATCTGACGGACGAGCGGCTCGTGGCGAGCGCTGCCTTGTTCGAAACGTCAAGACTGGAGGTCCGGAGGCGGGATCGAAGCTTCGACCGTCGTGTGCCGGAACTCGATCCCTGTCCGCTGAGGCGCGAGGGCGTGGGGCTTACCCTCGAGAGGTAGCGGGTCACACGGGGTGAGGGAACGAAACCAGCGGCGGCCGCTACGGGCGAGCGTCGCGCTCGAGCGGCGCAGGCAAGGACAACCGGCCGCCGTCCGCGCCCGTGCCGACGCGAGCGCACGCCGCCTCCACGGACGCTGGGAAGCGCTCGAAGGACGCGGCAAGCGACGCACGATCGTCGCCGTCGCCGTCGCGGTCGCCTGCGAGCTGGCCGGCCACTGCTGGGCACTGGCTACGATGGCGTAACCGCGAATCGTCCAACGGCTCGGCGAGGAGAGCGCACCGGCGCAAGAGACGCGAGGAGTGACCCGCGGTACAGCTACGAGCAGCCCGCTCCGGGCGACGCCCGACTCTAGAGAGAGCGGCACCGCTCCTCACCTCGTACACCCGGTCATGCGGTCCCGACCCGCGCATATCAGCCGTGACACAGGCGTCGACAACGGCCGGTGCGCTCCCCCCGCCGACAACGAAGGCCCGCAAACAGCGGGCCTTCAGGCCGTGCCGACTTGACAAACCTCACTCCATATCAGCTGTCCTACCCACGGACGTTGTGAACCGGGCAACAGATCCTCGACGCGCGGACTGTTTGGGTGGGCCGAAGCAGGACCCCTGGCTTGATCTCCTCTCGGCCGCGAACCGCGAGCCGCCACTACTCCGAGATAGCGCTCCACGATGGCCGTTCGTCCGAACGAACGTCGCTGTCGACCAACTCGCCCACCCACGCACCTCGAATCCGCGGACTAGTCGAACGCCTCGAAAACGACGAGAACGCCGGTGCCCGACCCCGGCAACGATTCTTCCGCCACTGCGCTTGATCAGGATGAGCCGTCGGCCATGCGCAAAATCGTGCGACGGGCGGCGGACTCAACCTCGGCGCTTGCTCTGTTCGGAGTGCGGACGAACCATCTGCTGCCAGACGGTCGTTGGCAGGGCTGTCTTTGGTGGACACGCCAGGTCAGTAGCTGAGGTTGACACCATCACGCAGACGCCGCGCGCACGGATGGGAACGCGGACGCTGAGCGTCCGCGAGAATGTCCCATGAACTGAGGGAGCTAGAGACCAGCTCACCAGCTCGGTTGGCGGCATAGGTCTCGTAATTCGGGCAGACAACAAAACGGTACGACCTGTGATATTCGTGCCGCTCACTGCTAACCAAAGCGTCCTCGGATCTTTCCACGCGACTCGCAGTTGTGGCCGTTCGGGCGAACGGCTTACATGCAGCTCGGCGCACGCAGTGCGGAAGCCTCGCGCCGCGTCGCAATCTTCTGCGTCGGCGCCGACCCAAGCCTTGACGCCGATGTAGTCGTTGTCACTCAATTCCGGGGGCAATGTGACTGACAGCGGAACGTCGACTACACCGTCCTGTGCACCGACAGAGGTCTCATACAGAGGGCGTATGCTCTCGTACGTGGTGCGTCCGTTGCGAGCGACGCGCTGGAGATGCTCGACGAGAACGAAGACGTGTTGACCAGCGTGTGGGGTGCGTTTACTCGGTTCTGCTCCTCTGATCCGTAGAGTCGGGCGACCCGTGCCGTCGTTCTGAGGGGAGCGTGTCTTTGTTCTGGTCGCTCTGCTATGTCGTGCTTCGACGCGTGCTGCAGCTCGCGGCGTTGCGTTTTCGCTCGGAGGAGTTCAAGGAGTTGGAGATCGTGGTGCTCCGTCACGAGTTGGCGGTGCTGCGCCGGCAGGCCGCTCGGCTTGAGTTTCGGCCTGCTGATCGAGTCTTTCTCGCTGCCGCCAGCCGGCTATTGCCACGAACGAGCTGGCGCTCGTTTGTGGTTACGCCGTCCACGCTGCTTCGCTGGCATCGTCGTCTGGTTGCAAGGCGCTGGACATATGCCAATCGGGTCGGTCGGCCACCGATTGGGCGCGAGGTCCGAGAGCTGGTCCTGCGTCTCGCTCGCGAGAATCCGCGCTGGGGTTACCAGCGGATCGTCGGCGAGCTGCGCGGGCTGGGCATTGTCGTCTCGGCAACCACGGTGCGTGAGCTCCTCAAGCGCGCGGGGCTCGGTCCGGCGGGCAAGCGCGCCGGGCTCTCCTGGCGAGCGTTTCTCCGCGCGCAAGCGCAAAGCATGTTTGCCGTCGACTTCTTCACGGTCGAGACGATCTCGCTGCAACGGCTCTACGTGCTCTTCTTCATCGAGCTCGAGAGTCGCCGCGTGCATTTCGCTGGCTGCACGACGAACCCGAGCGGCGCCTGGGTCAGCCAGCAGGCTCGTCAGCTCGCTTGGGGACTTGCGGAGCGGTCGACACCGGTTCGCTTCCTGATCCGGGATCGCGACAGCAAGTTCACGCGCGAGTTCGACACGGTCTTCCGAAGCGACGGGATCGAGATCGTGTGCACGCCCGTGCGAGCGCCGAAGGCGAACGCGACCGCCGAACGTTTCGTCCGCACCGTCCGAGCGGAGTGTCTCGACTGGCTCCTGATCTTGAACCGTCGCCATCTCGAGCGGGTGCTCCGGATCTTCGTCGACCATTACAACGGCCACCGGCCGCATCGAGCGCTCAACCTGACGCCCCCGAAACCGAAGCGGCCAACGCTTCGTCTCGCGACCTCGGGATCAGACCGCATCGAACGCCGAGATCGCCTCGGCGGACTGATCCACGAATACAACCTCGCGGCATGATGACCGGGTTTCCGCACCCCACAGGGAGCAACTACTAGGAAAAACTGCTCCTTCCTGGTCTCCGGCTAGAGGATGAGCCCGTCACAGAGGACGGCGACAACGGCCGACTCGGCCGCCTCGATCTCGTCCGGGCCGTCGGGCAGACGACCGAAGACCCAGCCCGTGAGGATCTCCTCGAGCGCGCCGTAGAGGATCCACGCGCCGAGCTGGGGCGACAGGTCGAGGCGGACCTCTCCCTGCTCCTGGCCGCGGAGGATGATCCGCTCGAGCCCCGCGAAGGCGTTCTGGATCTCGCCGACCTCCTGTTGCAGCTGCGGCCCGCGTCCGACCTCGCGGACGAGCACGCGGACGAGGTCGGGGTCGATCTGCCAGGAGCGAAGGACGATCGCGGCGACCCCGGCAATCTGCTCGCGCGCGGACGTGTCGGTTTCCTCGAGCTCCTCGACCGCGTGCAGCATCCTGCGCCAGGTCCGGTGGAAGATCTCTTCGAGCAGCTGCTCCTTCGACCCGAAGTAGTGATAGACGAGGCCGTAGGCAACGCCGGCCTCGGTCGCGACCTCGCCGACCTTGCTTGCGTGGTAGCCCTTGCGGGCGAAGACGCTGATCGCGGCCCGGAGGATCAGCCGCTTCTTCTCGCTCTGCCGGTCGCCGGTGGTCGACACGGGCGGCACTCTATGCCCCTTCGGGCCGGCTGGACTGGGGGCCGGAGGGTCTGGACCTCAGTCGAGCCCACCACTCGTCCACGTCCGGAGGTCGAAGACGCGAGCCGGAATCCGAGAGCTTCCTCTGGACGACCGTTCCGCGGCTGTTCTGCCGACCCACTGTGTCGCGTCGTCGGCTGTTGAAGGGCAGCCGGTCTTCTGTGATGAGAAAGGTCATCGTCTACCTCGGCACGGTCGTGTGCGCTTCGGACTAAAGCGAGTTGCTGCGGCGGCCGGGCTACCAGGAGTGACCCCGCACGTTCTACGCCACGCGCGTGCAACATGGCGCGCTTCTGCAGGAGTCCACTCGGTTACGGCCGCGGCGCTTCTTGGCCACGCCGACGGTGGCGCGCTCTTCGGTCGCGTGTACGCCCATCCAGGAAAGACTGACGCGCTCGATGCGATGGACGCCGTCGAGAAGATGCGTCGGCGGTCGGCGAGCTCGCCGCCACCAGTCGACCGACGGACGGTCTAGGAGGTGGTGCAATAGCGGGTTTACGGCGGGTTCAAGCCCGCCGACAAACGAAACGAAGCGCTGATTTTGCAGGGATGTTCGGGTGTGGAGGGCATCACTCGTATGAAGGGGTCCGCGGTTCGAGTCCGCGCGTCGGCTTTAGCTGATTAGCAGGGATTTCCTGCGATAGCAGCCCACAGTGTGCCACCCGCTAGGGCACACCAGCGCCACACCATCCTCGAAAGTCCCTGCAGAGGAAGGCGTCTAAGGCCGCCGCCAATTGCTGCTCTCGGGAGCGCCACCTTCGGCGCGTGCGCTTTGAGGATCACACGGACTGCATCGTCTGCGGCGGCTGGCACCGTTGCGAGTTCTGCCCGGAGCAGACTCCGGCGACACTGAGATCGGTCCTCTGGGACTACTGGGCCGCCGGCATCATCGCCGGCAGGCCACACGAGGCCACGCGCGCGTGTGAGCTCCTCGAGCGGCTACGCAGTGTCGAGTCGCTCCGCGAGCCCAGGCAGGACGAGCTCGGTGTAGAAGTCGACGATGCTCTGCAGCTCGTTCACTGCCTGAAGCCCCTCTCGGAGAGGAAGGAGTCGATGGCGGCGGCTGCGACGTCGGCTTGGCGCATTCCGAGCTGAGGCGCGGCGATTCGCAAGCGCTCGAGGAGCTCCGGAGGGAGCCGAGTCGAAACCCTGGGCGAGAACGACTGGGGAGCGAGCAGCGGTCGAGGCGATCGTCGAGGCAATTTGTCGCGCGCCGTGCGGATCGAGCGCGAGATGCGATGCTCGCCCATCTGCGGGCGGTCTGGTCGGCGCTCGATTCGGCTGGTCCTGCGGACGGGATGAGTTCGGCTCGCCGTTTTTGCAAGTGGTCTGGCCAATCGCTAGGCTCGTGGCGGTGAGTCGGATCGAATCTGCGTGGCGCGCCTCCTTCGGGATCGACGCGCCCTTAAAGATCATTTGTGTCGGATTGAACTACCGCAGTCATGCGACGGAAGGCGGCCAGGAGCTACCGGCCGAGCCGCTGATCTTTGGAAAGTTCGCGAACACCCTCCTCGATGACCGGGAGCCGATTCGCATCCCCCCAATGACACGGCATGTCGACTCTGAGGCGGAACTCGCTGTGGTAATCGGACGGCGTGCGCAACGAGTGCGTCCCGGTGATGCAGTTGACCATGTGTACGGCTATTCCGTTGCGAATGACGTGAGCGCGCGCGACCTGCAGTTCCGCGACGGGCAGTGGTTCCGTGGGAAAGGATTCGACACGTTCTGTCCACTGCTTTCGACGATCGTTCCTGCGTCGGAACTCGGTGGGGCGCCGGATCTTCGGGTGGTGCAGCGGCTAAACGGTGAAGTCCTCCAGGACGCACGAACGAGCTCGCTGATTTTCGACGTGCCAACACTCGTCTCCTATATTTCGTCGGTCGTAACACTAGACCCAGGCGACGTGATCCTCACAGGCACACCCGACGGGGTTGGCTACTTCCGTGAGCCGCAGATTGGGATGCAACCAGGCGACGTCGTTGAGATCGAGATCGAACGGGTTGGCGTTCTCACGAACCCCGTCGTGGCTTAGAACTCGAATCAAAATGAAGGGACCCGGCTGCTGGTGGTGAACGCCGTCGGTATCTGTCTTCAAGCTGAAGGGGATGTCGATGGTTGCGCGCAGGCCGTGGGATGTGCCGGACGGGTTGTGGGTGCTGTTCGAGCCGCTGCTTCCGAGGCGGGAGCGGCGGTTTCGCTATCCGGGTCGTAAGCGGCTGGGCGATCGGGAGGCGCTGAGCGGGATCCTGTTTGTGCTGTACACGGGGATCGCGTGGCGGCATCTGCCGCTCGAGCTCGGCTTCGGGTCGGGCGCGACCTGCCGACGCCGCCTCGATGAGTGGCAGCAGGCGGGAGTCTGGGACAAGCTGCATGTCGTTGCTTCTCTCCCAGCTCCAGCAGGCTGGTGAGATCGAGTGGTCGCGCGCAGTGGTCGACGGCAGTCACGTGCAGGCGAAAAAGGGGGCTCCGAAACGGGCCCGAGCCCGGTTGATAGGGGCAGAGCCGGCTCGAAACACCACCTCTTGGTCGACGCGACCGGGATCCCGCTCGCCTTCGCGGTTACCGGCGGAAACCGCAACGACGTCACCCAGCTGATCCCGCTGCTTGAGCGGGTGCCGCCGGTCAAAGGAGCCGCCGGTCGGCCGCGCCGCCGACCCGACCAGGTCGTCGCCGACCGCGGCTACGACCACGACAAATATCGCCGCCTCGTCCGGGCGCGCGGGATCACACCCGTGATCGCGCGACGCAAAACCGAACACGGCTCCGGGCTCGGCACGATGCGCTGGGTCGTCGAGCGCACCTTCGCCTGGCTGCACCACTTCAAGCGGCTGCTCGTCCGTTACGACCGACGCCACGAGATCCACGAAGCGTTCCTCGCCATCGGCTGCTGCCTCATCTGCTACCGGCGACTCCAAAACTCATTTTGATTCAAGTTCATAAGGCTTAGGCCACTGCGGATCGTCTGAGCGGCCCTCGTTCGAAGGAGCCTCTGGAGAGACGCGCCTCACGCATGATCGACCAGACTCGTCGGCGTAAGGCGTGAGACATGGTGTTCCAACCATCAGACGACTTGACAGCCGGGAACCCTGCGGGCAAAGTGAGCAATCGTTTGTGTAACGCCCTTGACCCCTCGTGAATTCGTCCACGTGACTATCTAGTCGTGCCTGGCTCCGACCTTGCTATCACCGGGGCGTCGTTCGATCGCTTCCGGTTTCCGACCCGACGCGTGCAGGGCGATTGCGTTGTTGGACCGTTCACCGCGGTTTGGCATTGGTCGGTCGAGTTGGTTGATCGTGCGGGCAGGGTTGGTGTTGGATTTGTGACTTCGCCGCGTCATCCGGAGCCA
>JAABUR0100006244.1_pt1 | contig 14681 bp, 15 predicted proteins | sample 5560091 | NCBI WGS metagenome assembly JAABUR01 (sample SAMN10711879, study PRJNA513375) | rock metagenome | isolation source: Antarctica rocks | place: Antarctica: Victoria Land, University Valley sud
AAGGCAATGACGACAAGGCAATCCACCCCGCTGCAGGCCCCGTTGACCAGCGCCCAAGCCAGCCTCTACCAGCAGCTGAGGGCCCACCTGGCGGTCCTGAAGCTGCATGACGCCGCCGAGCACCTGCCCGCCGTCCTGGACGCCGCAGCCGCCGAGAAACTGTCGGTGACCGCGGCCCTGGAACGGCTCCTGGCCATCGAGGTCGACGCCACCTCGGCCCGGCGCCTGGCCGGGCGGCTACGGTTCGCGTGCCTGCCCACCCCGGCCACCCTGGAGGACTTCGACTACGACGCCGGGTCCGGGGTCGACCCGCACCTGATTGCGGACCTGGCCACCGGGCGCTACCTGGAGTCGGCGACCAACATTTTGATGATCGGCCCACCCGGGGTCGGCAAGACGCACCTGGCCGTGGGCCTGGCCCGCAAGGCCGCCGAGTCCGGGTACCGCACCTACGTGACTACCGCCGCCGACCTGGCCGCCCGCTGCCACCGCGCCGCGATCGAGGGACGCTGGGCCACCACGATGCGGTTCTACGCAGGGCCAACGTGCCTGGTGGTCGACGAGCTGGGATATTTGCCGTTGCCCGCCGAAGGCGCGTCGGCGTTGTTCCAGGTCATCGCCCAGCGCTACACCAAGTCCTCGACGATCCTGACCACCAACCGTCCGATCACTTCGTGGGGTGAGGTCCTGGGCGACACCACCGTCGCCGCAGCCCTGCTGGATCGCCTTCTGCACCGGTCGGTGGTCCTGGACATCGGCGGGGACTCCTACCGGCTCCGTGACCACCACGCCCGCACCCACGCCCTGCGAGCGGCGGCCAACCATGGCTGAACACCCGCGCGACGACGACCCCGCGACGACAACAAATCCGGGTCCGAACCCCACCACAGGCCCCGGCCCGCTGCTGTGCCCGGTCTGCTGGACCACCTTCACCCGGGTCGGTCGCCAGCTCTACTGCACCGACGCCTGCCGCAAGACCGCCTGGACCCGCCGCCACGCCGCCACGGTGAAGGTCACCGAACCCGTTGTCCCACAAGCGATCCGACGCCGTGACGTCACGATCTACGCCTGTCCAACCTGCGAAACCCGCTACTACGGCGAGCAGTGGTGCCACGACTGCAACCAGCCCTGCACCCGCGTCGGCCTCGGAGGACTCTGCCCACACTGCGCCGAACCCGTCGCCCTAACCGACCTCATCGACACCCTCGCGGCCGCAACAAACTGCTAACCTCACCAAGCCACAGGGTGGGGAATTTCGATGAGCAACACTGAGGAATTTCGGTAAGCGGCATCAGACCAGAGCTTGGTTCAGCCATCCGGTCTGGCCGGTGTCGATGGCGAGCCGAACCGCTTCGTCGAGGCATTCGTCTGCGTACAGCCAGTCGCCCAGGTCCAAAGCGGTGAGACCTCGGAAGGTCAGCACCGCAGGCAGCAGGGACAGCCGGGCCTGTTCCCGCAGCTCACCTTCGGCACGATCGAGCATGCGAGCGCTGCGCTCGTAGTCCCCGGCGATGAGTGCAGCAAACCCGACCAGTTGCGCGGTACGGAAATCGGTCACGTCGGTGTCGCTCAGCAGGTCGAGGCGTCCGGCGAGGTCGGGATAATTGTTCACCGGTGACGCCTGCGCCAAAATCGCCATCACCCGTGCATCCGTCCTGGGCACGGACACCTGCATCGCTGTTGCGACAATCGCTTGCCGAGTGTTCACCCCCGGTTCGCCCATGATGATCCGCGAGGAAGCGAACTCCAACAGACCCAGAGCGCCGTCCGGGTCCCCGGCGGCCATCGCCTCCTCCGCTAGCCCGATCAGCTCGTAGGCGGGCCCCGGATCATCGACATTGGAGTCATCGAGGGCCAGCGTCAGCCGTCTCAGTGCGGCTCTGTCTGCCCGGTCAAGCTCGTCGGGTTTAGTCCGGGCGGTGAAACGGCGAACTTCCTCGACGTCCCCGACGTCGAAGCACAACTGGGCGGCCCGAACCAACCGAGTCCCCCGCCTGGGGCCGGGGGTGCTGAGCAGGGACGCGCGATCTAAGGCGTCTATCGCTGCGGCAAGGGATCCGCGTCGCTCAGCGGACACGGCGCCTTGGTCTAGCTCAGCCGCCAGCTCCTCGTCGTAACCGACCGTGGCCTCGGCTCGGTGGTAGACCGAGCGTTCGTGGTCGTCGAGGATGGCCGCGAGGGCGGAGTGGGCAGCCTGCCTGCGCGAAGGCGTTGCGTCGTAAAGAAGCGCCGAACGCACGAGGGGGTGGCTGAAGTGAATGCGCAGATCCTGTCCGACTGCGGCGAGCTGCTCTCGTGCGGCCTCGTCGAATGCGGAAAGGTGCACGGCGGTCTTCAACACAGCGGAGGCGGCGGTGAGCACCTCTGCCGCGGTGGCGGTCGGGGCCAGGGCGGCGACGAGCAGGGCGACCCGGGTCGGCTCAGAGATCGAGAGGGCCCGCTCCACGAAAGTCGCCTGGAGACGGGCCGTGAGGGGGAGCACCTCCGCCGACCCTTTCGCTCGGCCAACGTCCTCAGGCAGCGCGCGGGGCAGCTCAACTAACCCCAAAGGATTGCCGTTTGCTTGACCAAGGACCTGCCAACGCACGGCCGAGGACAAAGCCGGAGCCACCGAGGTCAGGAGTGCTTCAGCCGCCTTCGGCGGCAGGGGGTTGATCCGTAGCTCAGGGAGCGCTCCGGGAGGAGGCCAGCCCTGGTCGCGACCGGTTGCGATGAGAACGATTGGATCTGCTGCCAAGCGTCGAAGTACGAAGCCCAAGACCTCTGCACTCGAGGGGTCGAGCCAGTGGACGTCGTCGACGAGAAGGCACATTGGCGTCTGTTCAGCGGCCGTGGTCAGTAGCTCGAGCATGGCAAGACCAACCGCCGGCAGCGAGGGAACCCTGGCTTCGAGCAGTCCCAAGGCCGAAAGCAGGGCTGAACGGAGATGTTCGGGCAAGGCGTCGACGCCGGTCAGCACGGGAAGCAGCAGTGGCTGCAGGCCCGCGAAGGCGAAGGTCGTTTCGGCCTGGGCTCCCGCCGTGCTGAGGACACGAAGCCCATGCGCCTCGGCCATCCTTCGACTAGCGTCCAACAGAGCGGTCTTGCCGACGCCGGGGCTGCCTCGCAGCAGCAGGGCCTTCCCGCCGCCGCTTGCGGAGGCCAAAACCTGGTCGCAGGCCGCTAGCTCACGATGACGGCCTATGAGGCGCTCATCTGAAGGGTCAGCAGGAGGGGCGGTCGCCACGTCGTTCGCTCTCAGCCTCATCAGACGTGTCAGCGACCGAGGTGACGCACGATGCTGTCATAGACATCCCCTCTACCGTGACCGTGAGCCTCAGCGGATCACGTGGCTTCGGTTCGGGCAACCAGCGAAACAAGCGACGGTACTTCCTGTCAGGACCCTAGTGGCGCTCGTCGGTTGCTGGCAATCAACTGAACCAGCAGTCACGTCAAGATCCTCGTGAGACTAACCGGCTGTCGCAGACGTACTGCACGACTGCAGTCGCGGTAGCTCAGTCATCTGACTGAAGCCGCGGCAACAGGCGCCTGTCTAGCCTTGCTTGCACGCTCCGAACGAGTGAGGTGCTACGCCCATACGTGCCATGCAGCGGGCTCCTGCGCCGACGCCGTCACGTTCTATTCACTGGCCGGGCGAAGGGAAGTGGCCGATGACGACGATGATGGCGCTGAGGGCACACATGCGCGTTGGACCGGAAGTCCTCGTATATGAAGCCGCGCGTCGACCCGAGCCAGGTATCGGCGAGGTACTGATCCAAGTGCACGCCGCAGGCATCACCTTCGCCGAGCTGACCTGGGACCGGACCTGGTTGCGCAAGGGGGTGAAGCACGCTCCCATCGTTCCCTCTCACGAGGTGTCCGGGGTGGTCGTCGAGCTCGGTTCGGGCGTGGTTGATTTCCAAGTCGGTGATCTGGTATTCGGCGTGATTCGGTTCGACTATGACGGGGCGGCTGCGGAGTACGTGGTGGCGCCAAGCGCTGACTTGGCGGTGAAGCCCGCGTCGGTGCCGCACGCGGTCGCGGCCGCCCTCTCTTTGGCCGCGCTGACTGCGTGGCAGGCGTTGGTGGTCCACGGACGGCTACGCCGCGGCGACCGGGTTCTCGTGCACGGCGGCGCTGGAGGGGTGGGGGCGTTCGCGGTCCAGCTGGCGACGCAGTTGGGTGGCCACGTCACCACCACCGTCCGCGGCCGCGACGCCGACTTGGTGCGCCGTCTGGGCGCAGACTGGGTCCTCGACTTCGCCGCCCAGCCGGCGGAACCTCTCGGGCAGGGCTTCGACATCGTCGTCGACACGGTCGGCGGCGCTGTCCTGGACGCGTCCTACCCGGTCTTGCGACCGGGAGGACGGCTGGTCAGTCTGCAATCGTCACCTTCGCAGCACAGAGCCGCGCAACTTGGTATCGAGGCAGCGTCTTTCGTCGTCACTCCGGATCGGTTCGAGCTGGCGCGACTGGCTCGACTGGTCGATCGCGGTGAACTACGGGTGCTGATCGCTGCGACTTTTCCGCTTCACCAGGGCCGGGACGCCTTCGAGACCGGTAGTGCTGGTTCTCGTCGGCCAGGGAAGGTCGTCCTGCAAGTCAGTCATCCGGGATGACATTAAGCCTTCCGGCTCAGTCGCCTGACGCAAGCGCGCCGTCAAGTAGGGACTTTAGCGTTGCAGCATGTCCCAGGCGTTTTCACTCGCCACCCTGAAAAGTCTGACAGGAGATCGAAATGACCGACATCATCCCCGTGCTTGAGCCTGCGGCGCGCGAGTTCGCCCAGGCCACCGCCGACCCGCCGTACCTGTTCGACCTGGAGGTCGACCAGGGCCGCAAAACGGTCGACTCCGTTCAGGACGGCGACGTGCCCGCCCCCGCCGTCGACGTCAAAGAACTGACCATCCCCGGCGGCCCCACCGGCGAGGTGCACTTAAGCATCTACCGCCCCGCCGGCTCGGTCGGCCAGCTACCAACCGTGCTATACACCCACGGAGCCGGCTGGGTCTTCGGCGACGCCCACACTCACGACCGGCTGGTCCGTGAGCTGACCACCCGAGCCGAGGCGGCGACCGTGTTCGTCAGCTACAGCCTGTCGCCCGAGGCGAAATACCCCGTGGCCATCGAACAGATCTACACCGCCCTGGAATGGGTGGGCGAGCACGGCGCCGAGCACAACATCGACCCGGGACGGATCGCCGTCGCTGGTGACTCCGTCGGCGGCAACATGACCGCCGCCCTGACACTGATGGCCAAACAGCGCGGCGGCCCCCGGATCGCCGCGCAGCTGCTCTACTACCCGGTGACCGACGCCAGCTTCGACACCGGCTCCTACCACCAGTTCGCCACCGGCTACTGGCTGCGGCGCGATGCGATGCAGTGGTTCTGGGACCAGTACACGACCGACCCGGCCGACCGGGCGGAGATCACCGCATCACCGCTGCGGGCGAGCCTGGAACAGCTCTCCGGGCTACCGAAAGCTCTGGTCATCGTGGGTGAGGCCGACGTGCTCCGAGACGAGGGCGAGGCCTACGCCGCCAAGCTGCGGGAAGCCGGCGTCTCGGTGACCGCCGTGCGCTACCAGGGGATCATCCACGACTTCGTGATGGTCAACTCTCTCCGGGACACCCAGGCAGCCCAAGCCGCCACCGCCCAAGGCGGCGACTTCCTCCGCTCCGCTCTCTACGACCAGTAAGCCCAGCCGCACCGGACCCCGCTCTCCATCCCGTTCCAGCACGACCCAATCCAAGGACCTGCCATGCCCACACCCACCGTCGTCCTCGTCCACGGAGCCTTCGCCGACGTCTCCAGCTTCGCCCGGGTCATCCCCGAGCTCCTCGGCGACGGCCTCTCCGTCGTCGCGCCCGCCGTCCCCAACCGCAGCCTGGTCGGCGACTCGGCCTACATCGCCTCCGTGGTCCGCCAGATCGAGGGACCGGTCGTGCTCGTCGGCCACTCCTACGGAGGGGCGGTGATCACCGTCGCCGGCGTCGAGGACAACGTCAAGGCGCTGGTCTACCTGGCCGGCTACGCCCTCGACGAAGGAGAAAGCCTGGCCGAGCTCCAGGGGCGGTTCCCCGACTCCGAGCTCGCGTCCGGCCTGGTCTACAGCTCCTACCCGGTCGACGGCTCGACCGAGCCCGGGACCGACGTGTCGGTCGATGTAGCCAAGTTCCCGGCCATCTTCGCCGCCGACGTCGAACCGGGGCTGGCCGAGATCCTCGCCGTGTCCCAGCGACCACTGGCGGCGGCCGCGTTCGGCGAGCCGGCGTCGGCGGCGGCCTGGAAGACCAAGCCATCCTGGGGGTCGGTGTCAACGTCGGACCACACCATCAACCCCGACGTCGAACGCTTCGGCTACTCCCGCGCCGCCATGACCACGGTCGAGATCAACTCCTCACACCTGGTCATGCTGTCCCACCCCACAGAGGTCGCCGACCTCATCCGCGAAGCCGTCAAAGCGGTCTCGAACTGACCATGTCGGCACAACCCGAAGCAGAGCAGCAAGTCACGACCACAGTCAGTCCCATCGGGCTGCACCACGTCACGGCGATCGCGTCCGCGCCCTGGCAGAACGTCGAGTTCTACACCCGGGTCCTGGGCCTGCGGCTGGTCAAGCGCACCGTCAACTTCGACGACCCCGGCACCTACCACCTGTACTACGGCGACGAGCAGGGCAGCCCGTCGACGCTGCTGACCTTTTTTTCCCTGGCCCGGCGTACCCCGTGGCAGGCCCGGGACCGGTCTGGCTACCTCGACCGCGTTCAGCGTGCCCGGCAGCTCGCTGGGCTTCTGGTCCGAGCGACTGGCGTCGCTGGGGGTCAGGACCGACGGACCCGAATCACGGGGTGAGGAGGAGGTGCTGCGCTGCTACGACCCGGATGGGATGGTGCTCGAGCTCGTCGCCTCCGACGGCGACAACCGCTCGGGCTGGGATGGGGTCAGCTCTATCCCGGCCGAGCACGCCGTCCGCGGGCTGCACTCGGTCACCCTGACCGAGGCGAGCCTGGAGGCCACCGCGTCTCTGCTCACCGACGGCATGAACATGCAGGTGAGCAGCGAGGGTGCTGCGCGGGCTCGGTTCGCCATGTCCGACGGGGCGGCCGGCTCCCTGCTGGACCTGTCCGCCGTCCGGGCTTCCCCCGGCCGGCAGGCCGGGGGGACTGTGCACCACATCGCCTTCCGCGTCCCCGACCTGGAGACCATCGCGCTCTGGCAGCACGAGCTGGCCGAGGCCGGTCTCCCGGTCACCGAGATCATCGACCGGCAGTACTTTAAGTCGGTCTACTTCCGCGAGCCCGGCGGCGTGCTGTTCGAGCTGGCCACCGAGGCGCCTGGGTTTGACGTCGACGAGCCGCTGCTCGAGCTGGGCCGCACCCTGAAGCTGCCGCCGTGGCTGGAACCCAGCCGGGAGCAGATCGAAGCTGCGCTGCCACCGCTACCCCCCATCGAGGACCTGTGACCGGGCCGGCGCTGCTCGACCGGCCGCACGTCTTTCAACCCGGCCTCGGCGGGCGGCCGCTGCTGCTGCTGCACGGCACCGGCGGCGACGAGCACGACCTGCTGACCCTCGGACACGTGCTGGCCCCCACCGCGGCGCTGCTGTCGGTTCGCGGGTCCGTGGTCGAAGGCAACATGCCCCGGTTCTTCCGCCGGCTCGCTGAGGGGGTGTTCGACGAGGACGACTTGCGGCGCCGTACCACCGACCTCGCCGCATTCGTTAGGACCGCAGCCGCTCACTACCAGATCACCCCCGGACTGTTCACCATCGTCGGGTTCTCCAACGGCGCCAACATCGGCTCAGCACTGCTGGCCGAGGACCCCGCGATGTATGCCGGCGCGGTTCTGCTCGCGGCCATGCCGCCTTACCGGGCCGGCTTCCAAGGCACCAACCTCAACGGACGTGAGGTGTTGATCAGCAACGGAGACCGGGACCGGATCGCCACCCCCGACCTGACCGCGAGGCTCACCGCGCAGCTCGAGTCGACGGGCGCATTGGTCCGGCTGGTTCCGCACCCGGGCGGCCACCAGATCGACCCGGCCAGCGTCGCCACCATCTCGAAGCTGCTGAGTGAGGAACAGCTGGTGACCCAGCAGCGCACACCCAACACAGGCGCACCTGCGCCACCACCAATGAAGGGAAACCACCATGACTGACCACAAGCCGACCGTCGTGCTCGTACACGGCGCGTTCGCCGAATCGGCCAGCTGGAGCGAAGTCATCGGACAGCTGCAGGCCAGGTCCTGCGACGTCGCCGCCGCCGCCAACCCGCTCCGCAGCGTGACCGGCGACGCCGATTACCTCCGTGATGTGATCGCCGGCATCGGCAAACCGGTCGTGCTCGCCGGCCACTCCTACGGCGGCATGGTGATCACCGAAGCCGCAGCCGACAACGACCTGGTGCGCGGTCTCGTCTACGTGGCCGCGTTCGCCCCCGAGCACGGCGAGTCGGCCCTCGAGCTGTCGAACAAATATCCGGGCAGCACCCTCGGGGACGCGCTCACCGCCTACCCGGTCGCCACCGGCGGCAACGAGTTCGCCATCCAGCAGGAGAAGTTCCACCACCAGTTCGCCGCCGACGTCGACGCTGCGCAAGCCGTGATCATGGCTGCCACCCAGCGTCCCGTCACCGAAGCCGCCCTCACCGACGCGCTACCCACTCACGCCCCCGCGTGGAAAGCGGTGCCCTCCTGGTTCGTCTTCGGTGACCAAGACCTCAACATCCCCGTCGCCGCCCACCGCTTCATGGCCGAACGAGCGAGCGCGAAAGGCACCCGAGAGATCGCCGGCGCCTCACACGCCGTCGGTGTCTCCGACCCCGACGCGGTTGCCGCCACGATCCTCGACGCGGTCGACGCCCTCAGCTAGCCCACACAGCAAGTGTCGTCTCCGGTGTGATCCGACCGGAGGCGACACCGCAAGAGGCCACACCCACGGCGACCAGGAGACCACATTATGAGCAGCAGCCCAGAGAGACTGGAGCCGGACTCATCCGCCTTCATGAGCGCGTTGGTCACCGAACACTTCGTGCTGCAGTCGTTGGCCAGCTCCACCATCAGCGAGAGCGGAAGCCGGTCCGCGCTGTACCTGTCGACGCTGTCCAGCGGCCTCGTCGCGATCGGCTTCGCCAGCTCGAACCCGGCAATCCTCGCCGCGCTCGCGTTCACGGTGTTCCCGACGATCTTCCTGCTCGGCTGCTTCACCGTGGTACGACTGGTCGACACCAGTATCGAGAACATCACCGCGCAGGAGCGGATCGAGCTGATCAGACGGCACTACGCGTCGCTGCACCCGACCGCACCCTCCTTCTTCGTGGGCGGGGACGATCCGAGGACCGCCGCCATGGGGGTGCGCTACTCCGCCTGGTCGATCCTCTTCACCATGGCCAGCATGGTCGGCGTGGTCAACTCGGTGCTTGCCGGTGCCGCCGCCGCCCTGGCCCTGTCCGTCGGCACCGGCACTGCGACTACGGCAGCAACAGGAGTCGGGGTGCTCATCGGGCTGCTCGTCCTCACCGTCACACTCGAGTACCAGCTCCGACGCTTCACCAGGAATGTCACCGATGTCCGGGGCTGACCACCACGACAGTCCGGAGGCGCCGGTGTTGGTCCTGGGCGCCACCGGTGGCCAAGGCGGGGCGGTAGCGGCCGCGCTAATCACCGCCGGGCGACGCGTACGGGCCCTCGTCCGCAACGCCCAGACACCTCAAGGGCGCCGCCTCGCCGCCGCCGGCGCCGAGCTCGTCACCGGTGACTTCACCGACGTCGATGCCCTCACCGCCGCCATGCGCGGCGCCGCCGCGGCGTTCACCCTCACCACGCCGTTTGAAACCGGACCAAGCGCTGAACTGGCCCAAGGCCACGCCATCATCACGGCGGCAGTCGAGTCGCGCCTGCCCCACCTGGTGTTCTCCTCGGTCGCGGGAGCCGTCGAGCACACCCACATCCCGCACTTCGAGAGCAAAGCCGAAGTCGAGCAGCTGATTGTCGGCAGCGGCATCGCGCACACCATCGTGGCGCCGACCTACTTCTACGACAACGCCCTCGGCAGCTCCTCAGACATCCTCCTCGGGCTCCTCCAGCTGCCGCTGCCCGCCGACCGTCCACTGCAGCAACTCGACCGGGCCGACCTCGGATCGTTCGTCGAACTCATCCTCCATAACCCGACCCGGTTCAGCGGCGCCCGCATCGAACTCGCAAGTGACCAGCCCACACCCCTGCAGATGGCCCAGGCGCTGTCGGTGGCGCTCAGCCGACCCGTCGACTACCAACAGACCCCCCTGTCAGCCGTGCGCTCGGCAAGCGCCGACATGGGCGCCATGTGGGACTACCTGCGCGGACCCGGCTACCACGTCGACATCGCGGCCTTGCAGGCCCGCTACCCGGACTCGACGTCGACCTCGTTCACTGACTGGGCCAAGTCCACCTTCGCCGCTAACAGCTCGCGCGCGGACCTGCAACGTTCTTTGCGCCAGAACGGGGAGCGATGATGAACTCACCCCGTCCGGAGTCCACGGCGACCCGCCGCCCCCGCTTCCGGGTCGAGGCGGTCGACGAGCAAGGAACGGCCACCACGCTCGAGCTGCTGTTCGACCTAGTCTTCGTGTTCGCCCTGACGGAGATCACCGCCCTGATGGCTGCCGACCTCACCCCAACCGGCATCCTCCGCGCCGGCCTGGTCCTGGCCATCATCTGGTGGTGCTGGGTCGACTACTCCTGGCTGGCGAACATCGTCAAGGCCGACGAAGGCGTCACCCGGGCCTCCATGCTCCTCGCCATGGCCGCAATCTTCGTGCTCGCCCTCTCCATCCCCGAGTCCTTCGACGACCTGCCCGGCGGGCTGCACGGACCGACCACCTTCGCGATCGGCTACCTCACCGTCCGGGCCGTCCACATCGTGCAGTTCGCCATCGCCAGCCGCGGCGATTCCGGCCTCCGTCGCCAGGTGCTGCTCTTCACGCTCACCATGGTCGGCTCCACCGCACTGCTGCTCGCAGCAGCCCGCATCGACGGCACGGAACAGACGCTGCTGTGGGGTGCCGTGGTCCTGATCGACTACGGAGGCACCCTCGCGATCGGCAACCGCGGCTGGCGGGTCAACTCGGCCACCCACTTCGCCGAGCGACACGGCCTGATCATCCTCGTCGCGCTCGGCGAGTCCATCGTCGCCATCGGCGTCGGTATCGGGCACCTGCCCGTCTCCTGGCCCATCGTCATCGCGGCCCTGCTGGGCCTGTCGATCACCGTGAGCCTGTGGTGGGCCTACTTCGACACCACCGCACTGCGCGCCGAACGGGCGCTGAGCCAGGCGCGGGGCCACCACCGCGTCGCCATGGCCCAAGCCGCCTACACCTACCTGCACCTTCCCATGCTCGCCGGCATCGTGCTACTCGCCCTCGGACTGAAAAAGGTGCTGGAGTACGTCGCCGGACAAGCAGGCCATCACCTCAGCGACCCCCTGCACGGCATTCCGCTGCTGGCCCTGTACGGAGGCATCGCCCTCTTCCTCCTCAGCCACGTCGCGTTCAGCCGCCGCACCTACCGACAAACCAATATCGAAGCCGTAGCCCTGGCTGGGCTGCTGCTCGCCCTGCTCCCCCTGGCCAGTCACCTGCCGGCCATCGCCAGCCTCACCGTTCTCGCCGCCCTACTGGCCGGGCTCAACCTCTACCAGCCTCTCCGCCACCCGCGCCTGCGTCACCAGATCCGTCACCAGCACCACTGACCAGCCCCGGAACTGCCCGTCCGCGATCCGACCGCCCAATCGAAAGGAATGACATGCCCGCCGCCACCACGAAGGTCAGCATCATTTACTACTCCCAGACCGGGACGGTCGACGCCATGGCCCACCGCCTTGCCGCCACAGCCGAGAAGCTCGGCGCCGACGTCCGCCTGGACGCTGACGCGGCGGAGCGAGCACTCGTGGAACCAGCGCTGGACCTGCAGGTGCACTGGGACACCGACGCTGCGGAGCTGGCTGTGCACGAGGCGGGCGGCTCCCCCTACCTGATCCAGCTCATCGGCGAGGAGAGCTGGATTCAGGCCCGCCCCGAGGCTGGGACCAGCATCGGTCTGCAGCACGTCGAAGCGGCAGCGGGGGAAGTCGGCGAGAGCCTGGACAACGGCATGTTCCGAGGCCGCTGGGCGAAGGCCATCCCGGTCGAGAAGGCCGTGATCGTGGATCGCAGACACCGCCGACGCGGACGGAGTTGCCACGACTGGGGCCATCTCGACTGTCTTGGGCGTGCAGGCTCGGCAGTGGAGCATGGCGCGTCAGTCGCTGATCGACAAGGGCATGATCGAGCCCGCCGGCCGCGGCCGGCTCAGGTTCACGATGCCGGGGGTTTGCGGCGTTCGTGGAGAAGGTCGGCGCCGCGGGGGAGGGCGAGCCCGGCCACGTGGCGAGTTCCCTGCGCGTCCGACTCTCACCCGGGGGCCGCAGCGATGAACCGGGTTAGTTTGGAACGGGGCCGCGCGGCGCTGGCACGACAACTGCGTGATGGCCGCGGCTCTGACAGCGCTACGCCGGAGAGGCTTCGAGGGCAATCTGAGGCCGCTCCGCGTGGCCGGTCAGCGCATGGACTCGTTCCTGCACCTCCGGTGAGCTCGAGCAGCGCAGGAGGAACCGGGACAGGGCCTCGGCGAGGCCGGCCTGGCGGACCCGCTCGTCGCCGAGCTCGCGGATCGTGGTGGCCCAGGCCCGCTCCCAGACGCTCACCAGGTAGGACAGCGCGCCCACCAGGGTGATGACGGCGGCCACGAGCCACTGGTGCGCCGCTCCCGCCTGCGCTGCGGCGATCGCCGCAGGATGAACCGGCACTTCCATGCCCACCACACGAGCGGCAACCACCGGAAGGCGCGCGAGACGCCCTCGGCGACTCCACGGAGGACCTGCCACGGCAGCGTCCAGAACTCCAGGGCCGGATCGGAACGCACAGCGCCACTGAGGACGACGCCGGCACCGTGGCCGAGCACCGCTGCCGCCTGGTCGACCGGCAGTCGCCGGTCCCGGACCGCGGCCACCAGGCCGGCCGAGACCACGACGGTCCTGCGGCCAACTCTGCTGGCCGCCCCGGCACCGCGCCGTCCCGCACCCGGGGTCGAAGCGCGCCCATGGGGACCCCGCGCTGGCACAGCAGCGCCACGGCCGGTGCCAGCGCCGCAGCCTCGGCCGAGCTGAGGGCACGGGCACGGAACAGGAACCGGACCGCAGCCGACCCCCCGGCGCCGAGCAGCAATATCACCATGTTGGCCACGCCACCCACGAACAACGCCAGCCCCACCGTCGCGGGCAGCACCGTCCCCACGACGAACGTCAGCACCATGCTGACCACGACCGCCGGCCCGTGCGCGAGCACCTTCCTCATCGTCGTCCTCACCGTCTCCTCCTCCTCGAGTCGAGGTGCACTAGTGCGAACACCTCGACTGCGGGCGGTGCTGACCTCCAGAGCGGCACCGGTGGCCATAAGGCCTACGAGAGCAGTGTCGTCCCCGCCTACGACACCCCGGCGGCGCATCCACAGGCTCGGAAGCAGGCCTCACGCGCCGCAGCCGGATCTGAATGGATTGGGTTGCACACCTCTCACGAACCAAGGAGACAGCCATGATGAGCACCGACCGCGGGTCCGCCGACCTGGACGCCGCCGACAGCCTGAGCGCCGTCGCTCGACTGCTGGCGCGGGCCTCGGACATGGCCTGGGACCAGGCCACGACTCACCCCAACCCGGCCCTGCGCTTTCTGGGGCTCGGTCTGGACCTGGCCACCTCCCAGGTACTCGAGCTGCTGCCCGCGGGCTACGACGTCGACGAGCCCGCGCCGGTCGAGATCGACCCGCTGAAGCTCCTGCGCGCCGCCGAGGAGCTCACCCGGCTGCACCCGATCGAGGACTTCCCGCCCGGAACGTCACAGCTGATCGTCGCGATCTGCGACCTGGTCAGCGAGCAGGCGCCATGACCGGCAGTGACAAGCGCAGCGTCGGCGAACTCCTCCTCGAGTCCGACCACACCGCCAGGGCGATCCTGATGGACGTCGACGAGATGGACGCGGCCACGATGCTGCGCACCTGGGGTGAAGTCGTCCAGGCTGCCGGCGAACTCTGGCAGGCCCTGCCGCCGATGACCCCTCCCCAGCCGGGCACCGGTGAGCACCTCCCCGACCTCGCAGACCTCGCGATCCAACAGCTTCAGGCGATGAGCGAAGCGATGCATCGCAGCGGACATGGGCGAGCGTGGCCAGGAGACGGGCCAGCAGACCAGCGCCTCCTGCGCATCGCCGAGAGCTTCACCGGAGCAACCGACCTGATCAGCCGGTACGCCACTGCTCGGCCGCCACTCAGCGAACCCGAACGGCGCGACCTGCAGGCCGCCAGGACCAGGATCATCCACACCCTCTACCTCGGCTCCCACGGGGTCGCCGTCGCCGTCGGCCAGCGTGTGGGCGAGCTGGAGATGAGGATGGCTGCCCGGGGCGGACTGACCACCGGGGACTCACTTCGGCAAGCCCGCGCCGCCCACGAGCGGATTACCGCGTTCGAGCAGCAGGCCGGCGCCGTCGTCAAAGGCACCTACCCCAGCGCACTGACGGGGGAACACCGCGAGCCACCCGCCGCAGGACGGCTCGCGCAGGCCCTGGCCACCTGGGACGTCCAGGCCCACCGGGCCCTCGTCGGCGGGGTCAACACCGCCGACCTCATGCTCAC
>JAABUR0100006245.1_pt1 | contig 14678 bp, 12 predicted proteins | sample 5560091 | NCBI WGS metagenome assembly JAABUR01 (sample SAMN10711879, study PRJNA513375) | rock metagenome | isolation source: Antarctica rocks | place: Antarctica: Victoria Land, University Valley sud
CCGGGTCGAGCCCTCGCTCTCCGCCACGACCGTGGACCGGGCGACCGGCGCGTTCGAGTCGATGCGCACCCTGGCGCCACCGGCTGCCGCCGGGTGGGAGTACGTGCTCAGCCAGGAGGCGGGCCTCCAGGGGGAGGTCGCCGAGATCCCGGAGCTGCTCGCGGCCAAGGTCAAGGCGCCGTCGGTGCGGGCTGGCGACTACGACCTCGTCATCGACGGCAGCAACCTGTTCCTGACGATCCACGAGTCGATTGGCCACGCCACCGAGCTCGACCGGGTCCTCGGCTACGAAGCCGCCTACGCCGGAACGTCGTTCGCGACCTACGACAAGCTCGGGCACTTCCAGTACGGCTCACCGGTCATGCACGTCACCGGCGACCGCGACACCGACTGGGGCCTGGCCAGCGTCGGCTGGGACGACGAGGGTGTCGCCGGCCAACACTGGGACATCATCAAGGACGGGGTCCTCGTCGGCTACCAGACCGACCGCGCGATGGCCGCCCTCAAGGACCTCGGCCGCAGCAACGGCGCCGCCTACGCGGACAGCGCGCGGCACGTCCCGGTCCAGCGGATGGTCAACGTCAGCCTCCAGCCCGACGCCGGAGGTGGCAGCGTCGAGGACCTCGTCTCCGGCGTCGAGGACGGCATCTACATCGTCGGCGACAACTCGTGGTCGATCGACATGCAGCGCTACAACTTCCAGTTCACCGGCCAGCGCTTCTTCAAGATCGACGGCGGCAGGGTCGCCGGCCAGCTGCGGGACGTCGCCTACCAGGCGACGACCACGGACTTCTGGCGGTCGATGGAGGCGGTCGGTGGGCCGCAGACGTTCTACCGGGGCGGCACCTTCAACTGTGGCAAGGCCCAGCCCGGCCAGGTCTCGCCGGCGAGCCACGGCGCCCCCGCCGCACTCTTTCGCGGCGTGCGGATCCTCAACACGGTGCAGGAGGCAGGTCACTGATGACGCAGCTCTCGAGCCCGCAGGAGATCGTCGAGGCCGCACTGTCGGCGGCGACCTCGGACGGCACCATCGTCCTGGTCACCGACCGTTCGGAGGCCAACCTGCGCTGGGCCGCGAACTCCCTGACGACCAACGGGGAGATGGGGTCGCGCTCGGTCACCGTCATCTCGACCGTCGACTCGTCCGGCGGCACCGCCTCGGGCGTCGTCGACCGGACCATCGCCGACGCCGCCGACGTGCGCGCCCTTGTCGAGGCGGCGGAGGCCGCCGCCCGGGACGGCGACCCCGCTCCCGACGCCGCCCCGCTCGTCACGCCCCACGAAGCCGGAGCCGGCTCCGACTTCTCCCTCGAGCCGGAGCCGACGAGCATCGGCGCGTTCGACCGCCTCGCGCAGGACCTCGGGGACGTCATGCGCGCCGGTGGGTCGGCCCGCCAGCACTTCGGCTTCGCCGAGCAGGTCATCGACACGACGTACCTCGGGTCCTCCACGGGCCTGCGGCTGCGGCACGCCCAACCCACCGGCCGGCTGGAGATGAACGCCAAGAACGCCGACTGGTCGGCGTCGAGCTACCTCGGCTTCACCCTGCGCGACCCGTCGGAGGCCGACGTCCTCGCGGCCGACGCGGAGCTGACGAAGCGGCTCGGATGGGCCAAGCGCTCGATCGACCTGCCCGCGGGCCGCTACGAGGCCGTCCTGCCGCCCACCTGCCTCGCCGACATCGTCATCTACGGCTACTGGCTCGCCGAGGCCAAGGCCGCCGACGAGGGCCGGTCCGCCTACTCCCGCAAGGGTGGTGGCGCCCGGATCGGCGAACGGCTGGCCGCTCTGCCGCTGGACGTCTACAGCGACCCGGCGCGGGACGGCGTACAGTCCGCGCCATTCGCCATCGTCCCGGCGTCGACCTCGGACGCCTCCGTCTTCGACAACGGACTGCCGCTCGGGCGCCAGGACTGGATCCACGGCGGCGAGCTGGTCTCCCTCGGCGGCACCCGGGCGTATGCCGCGAAGTCGGCTGCCGACGGCCACCACACCCCCGTGCGGCTCGCCTCGGACAACCTCGTCATCGAGGCTCCGGACGCCAGCGGCACCCTCGAGGACCTCATCGCGTCGACGAAGCGCGGGTTGCTCCTGTCGACGATGTGGTACATCCGGATGGTCGACCCACAGAGCCTGCTCCTCACCGGCCTGACCCGCGACGGGGTCTACCTCGTCGAGGACGGCGAGGTGGCGGGCGCGGTGACGAACTTCCGGTGGAACGAGTCGCCCCTGGACGTCCTCCAGCGGATCACCGAGGTCGGCGAGACCCGGCGCTGCTACCCGCGTGAGTGGGGCGACTACTTCACCCGGACGGCGATGCCGCCGGTACGCGTCGCCGACTTCAACATGAGCAGCGTCAGCCAGGCCCAGTAGCCCCTCAAGACTGGTGTCAAAGAGCCGCCCAAAACGGACTCGAAAGGGTGACTCTCTTGACATAGATCCTGGTGCGGGGCCGCGGTCAGTGACGGCGCCGCCGGGCTGCGATACGTTCGCAGGCGTGACTTCAGACACCCGCGCCAGGAGCGCCCCGATCCGCGAGCGCACCGACGTCGACCGCATCGCCGACGGCTACTTCGACGCCATGGTCGCGCTCAGTCCCATCTCCGCAACGGACTTCGGCATCCCCGGGCATGACGAGGATCTCGACGACTTCTCTCCGGCCGGTGCGCAGGCCCTCTCCGACCTTCGCCGGCGCACCCTCGAGCGCCTGGTTGCGGTCAGCCCCGTCGACGACATCGACCGGGTGACGGTCGCCGCGATGAAGGAGCGCCTCGGCCTGGCCGAGGAGCTGCACGAGGCGGGCCTCGAGGAGATGTCCCTCAACGTCCTCGCCTCACCGCTGCAGCGCATCCGCGACATCTTCGACCTCATGCCCCAGGACAGCGACGCCGCCTGGACGACCCTGGCCACCCGGCTGACGAAGATCCCCGCCGCCGTCGAGCAGTACCAGGAGTCGCTCCTCGCGGCCCGGGCCAAGGGCAACGTCGCGCCGAGGCGACAGGTCGCTGCGTGCATCGAGCAGTGCAAGGAGCTCGTCGCCGACGACGGCTACTTCACGAAGCTCGTCGAGGGAGCGAGGTCCGCAGACGCGCCGCTGGACGGCGAGCAGAAGACGAGCCTGGCGTCGGCTGCCCGAGCGGCCGCCGCGGCATACGGGCGGCTGGGTGAGTTTCTCCGCAGCGAGCTGCTGGAGGGCGCGCCCGAGGGCGACGCCTGCGGCATCGAGCGCTACGCCCTGCTCTCGCGCTACTTCGTCGGCGCGGCGGTCGACCTCGAGGAGACCTACCGCTGGGGACAGGAGGAGCTGCGCCGGATCACCGCCCAGATGGAGGAGGTCGCCGAGCAGATCAGGCCCGGCGCCTCCGTCAAGGAGGCCATCGCCATCCTCGACGCCGACCCGAAGTACAAGCTCGACGGCAAGGACGCCCTCAAGGCATGGATGCAGGGCAATGCCGACGAGGTCATCGGCAACCTCGCCGACGTCCACTTCGACATCCCGGCGCCGGTCCGCCGGATCGAGTGCATGATCGCCCCGACCGAGACCGGCGGGATCTACTACACCGGCCCGAGCGACGACTTCAGCCGGCCGGGTCGGATGTGGTGGTCGGTCCCCAAGGGTGTCAACGAGTTCGGCACGTGGAAGGAGCTGACCACCGTCTACCACGAGGGCGTCCCGGGACACCACCTCCAGGTGGCCCAGACGGTCTTCCGCTCCGAGCTGCTCAACAAGTGGCGTCGGCTCGAGGCCTGGACGTCCGGGCACGGCGAGGGCTGGGCGCTCTACGCCGAGCGGCTCATGGCGGAGCTCGGCTACCTGGACGACCCGGGCAACCGGATGGGATGGCTCGACGGGCAGTCCCTGCGGGCTGCGCGCGTCGTTCTCGACATCGGTGTGCACTGCGGCTTCGAGGCGCCGGCCGAGGTCGGCGGCGGTGACTGGAGCTACGACAAGGCGTGGCAGTTCCTGCGGGCCCACGCCAACCAGGGTGAGGCGTGGCTGCGCTTCGAGCTGGACCGCTACCTCGGGTGGCCGGGCCAGGCCCCTTCCTACAAGATCGGAGAGCGGCTCTGGCTGCAGCTGCGCGACGAGCTGCGCGAGCGCGAGGGCGCCGCCTTCGAGCCCAAGGCGTTCCACCGGCGCGCCCTGGACATCGGCGGGGTCGGGCTCGACACCCTCCGGGCGGCGGTGCTCGACGAGCTCGGTTGACCAGGTCTCGGGGGCGGCCGGCTGCCGGGCAGTCGCCGACCAGCAGCGTTGCCCGGCATACCGACCCACCCGCGTTGCACGGCATACCATCGAGTGAGAAGAGAGGGACTGGACATGGCGACGGACGCGGCAAGCGCTCCCGGGACGGTGGAGGAGAACGACCTGAGGTCAGCGACCTCGAAGGTCGCAAAGAGGCTGATCTGGTTCCTGGCGGTCCTCTACTTCATCAACTACCTCGACCGGACGAACATCTCCTTCGCCGGGCCGAACGGGATGAACAAGGACCTCGGACTGACCCAGGCGATGTTCGGCCTGGCCTCCGGGGTGTTCTTCATCGGCTACCTCCTGCTCGAGGTGCCGAGCAACATGGCACTGCACCGGTTCGGGGCACGGCGCTGGATCGCCCGGATCATGGTGTCGTGGGGCATCGTCGCCACGGTCATGACGTTCGTGCCGAACTCGGGCACGCTCTACCTGCTGCGGTTCATCCTCGGCATCGCCGAGGCCGGGTTCTTCCCGGGGATCATCCTCTACCTCACCTACTGGTTCCCGCAGAAGGACCGGGCCCGGGTCATCGCGCTCTTCATGACGGCCATCCCCCTCTCGTCCGCCATCGGCGCCCCGCTGTCCTCGTGGGTGATCGACCAGGGTCGCGGGTTCCTGGGCCTGACCGGCTGGCGCACGATGTTCCTCGTCGAGGGCATCCCGGCCATCATCTTCGGCGTCATCTGCTGGTTCTTCCTCACCGACCGCCCGGCGGACGCGAAGTGGCTCACCGGCGGTGAGCGCGCCGCGCTGGCCGTCCAGATGGATGCCGACGAGTCCGGCAAGGAGGCGCGCTTCCATGTGTCCGTGCGGCAGTCGCTGACCCGGCCGCGCGTCTGGGCGCTCGCGTTCATCTACTTCGGCGGGGTCTACGGCCTCTATGCCCTGGGCTTCTTCCTGCCGACGATCATCAAGGGGTTCGAGGGCCAGTACGGCACGAAGTACACCATCCTCGAGCGGGGCTTCATCAACGCCATCCCCTACGTCCTCGGGGTGGCGACGATGCTGCTGTGGTCGCGGCACGGCGACCGCACCAAGGAACGGGTCTGGCACGTCGCGCTGCCGCTGCTCATCGGCGGGGCGGCGATCCCGGTGACGCTGTACCTCGGCAGCCCGTTCGCCGCAATGGTGGCCGTGAGCATCTGCGCGATGTCGATCATGGCGTTCCTGCCGGTCTTCTGGGCGCTGCCGACGACGTTCCTCGCCGGCGCCGCCGCGGCCAGCGGGATCGCGCTGATCAACTCCGTCGGCAACCTCTCCGGCTTCGCGGCGCCCTACATCACCGGCTGGCTCGCCGACCTGACCGGAAACCAGAAGACCGGACTGTGGGTGGTCGGGGCGACGATGATCGCGGCCGCGATCGTCACTCTCGTCATCGGCGTGGCCCCCGACTCGGCACAGGCGCAGGCGCGACCCGCGGAGCGCTGACTGGCTTCTGGGCCTCGTGCCAAGATTGGCCGGTGACCGCTGCCCTGACGCTCCTGGCCATCGCCGCGGTGGTCGTCCTCGTCGCCGCGACGGCCCGGCGTCTCGGCGCGTCGGCGCCGTTGCTGCTCGTCGCCGTCGGCGCCGTCCTCTCCTTTGTCCCGGCCGTCCCCGAGGTCGAGGTCGGGCCCCAGGTGATCCTCCTCGGGATCCTCCCGCCCCTGCTGTATGCCGCGTCGATCCGCACGTCGCTCGTCGACCTCGGTGCCAACAAGCGGGTCATCGCGCTGCTCTCCGTCGGGCTCGTGCTCTTCACGGCCTTCGGGGTCGCCCTCGTCGTCTGGAAGCTCCTGGACGTCCCGTTCGCCGTGGCCCTGGCCCTGGGCGGGGTCGTCGCGCCGCCCGACGCCGTGGCCGCGACCGCCGTGGCCCGCCGGATCGGGCTCCCCCGGCGCATTGTCACCATCCTCGAGGGTGAGTCGCTCTTCAACGACGCCACGGCTCTCGTCGTCGTGCGCACGGCCATCCTGGCGATCGCCGGGGCGGTCAGCCTGGCGGAGGTCGGCGTCAGCTTCCTCACGGCGGCCGTCGGCGGCGTCGTCGTCGGCCTGGCCGTCGCGTGGGTGCTGGCCCGGATCCGGCGTGCCGTCACCGACACGACGACCGACACCGCGCTGTCCTTCCTCGCCCCGTGGCTCGCCTACCTGCCCGCCGAGGTCGTCCACGCGTCGGGTGTCCTCGCGGTCGTCGTCTGCGGGGTCCTCCTCGGGCACAAGGCTCCCGTGATCCAGTCGGCCCAGTCCCGGATGGCCGAACGGGTCAACTGGACGACGATCCAGTACCTCCTCGAGAACGCCGTGTTCCTCATCATCGGGCTGCAGGCGCACCTCATCGTCGAGGCCGTGGCGGCCTCCCCGTTCGGGCTGGGCCCCGCGCTCGGGCGTCGTCCTGTTCGCCGTGATGCTTCTTCGACCGGTGTGGATCCTCTCCTTCGGAGCGCTCCTCTGGCTCGTCCCCGGCAACCGTTATGGCCGCAGCTACTTCCGCACCGGCCTGGTCCTCTCCTGGGCCGGGATGCGCGGCGTGGTCACCCTCGCGGCCGCCTTCCTCCTGCCCGTGACCACCCCGCAGCGCCAGCTGCTCGTCTTCGTGGCCCTCGTCGTCACGGTCGGCACCCTGCTCATCCAGGGCATCACCCTGCCGTGGCTGGCCGCGTGGCTCGACGTCCACGGCCCCGACCCGCGCGAGGACGCCCTCCAGACCGCGACCGTGCTGCAGCGAGCCGTGGCACAGGGCAACGCGGAGCTGGAACGGAACGTCACGGCCGCCACCCCGGCGGCGATCCTCGAGCAGCTGCGGTTCGTCGGGCAGCGGCGGACCGACCTCGCGTGGGAGCAGCTCGGTGAGACCCGCGAGGACGAGCCCAGCCCGAACGAGACCTACCGTCGGCTGCGACGCGGGATGCTCGTCGCCGAGCGCGAGGAGGTGCTGCGGCTGCGCGACACCGGCACCGTGGACCACGAGGTCCTCGACGAGGTGATGCGCACGCTCGACCTCGAGGAGTCGATGCTCGCCGGGATCGAGGCCCGGACAGGCCGGCTGCAGCAACGGATGATCCTCACGCCCGAGCCGCAGCGCGGGAACTGCGGGCACCTGCGCGACGCGCCGGTCTCCGCCGAACCGCAGACCCCCGAGGGCTGCGCCGGGTGCCTCAGGGAGGGTCTGACCTGGGTCAACCTGCGGCTCTGCCTCTCGTGTGGCCACGTCGGCTGCTGCGACTCCTCGATCGGCGAGCACGCGGAACGCCACCACCGGGGAACCGGTCATCCGGTGATGCGCAGCTTCGAGCCGGGCGAGGCCTGGCGGTGGTGCTACGTGGACGAGACCCTCGGCTGACCTGCATTCCCCGCAACGGTATGCCGTCCGACCGGGCCGCCGCGCGACCACCACTCGGGCGCCGTGGCCCGCTGGCCGGGGCACGGCATACGCCTAGGCTTGGACCGTGGCTGACCGCGCTCGGGTTCCTCTTCTCCTCGCCTCGGCCTCGCCAGCCCGGCTGGTGACCCTGCGCCGGGCCGGCGTCGAGCCCTCGGTCGTCGTCAGCAACGTCGACGAGAGCGCCGTCCTGCGGGAGGCGACCGAACGCCTCGGGCCGCTCGAGCCCGCCGACGTGGCCCTGCTGCTCGCCCGGGCCAAGGCCGAGGCAGTGGCGAGCCGGCAGACCGGCGCGCTGGTCCTGGGCTGCGACTCGGTGCTCGAGCTGGACGGGGAGGCCCACGGCAAGCCGGCCGACGCTGCCGAGGCGATCGCGCGCTGGCGCCGGATGAGCGGCCGGTCAAGGGTCCTGCACACCGGGCACTGGCTGCGCGACGAGCGCGACGAGGCCACCGGTGGGACGGGCGCGACGCTGGGAGCCACGGCCTCGACCACGGTCCACTTCGCTACCCTCACCGAGCAGGAGGTCGAGACCTACGTCGCCACGGGCGAGCCGCTCGCCGTCGCCGGCGCCTTCACCGTCGACGGGCTCGGCGGCGCCTTCGTCACCGGCATCGAGGGCGACCACCACAACGTCGTCGGACTGTCCCTGCCGCTGCTGCGCGAGCTGCTCGACGAGATCGGTGTCGGCTGGTTCGACGTGGCTCAGGGAGAGGCTCAGGAAGAGGCTCAGGGGAAGTAGATCGGCCCGTCGAGGTGACTGATGATCAGGTAGTTCTGCAGCCACCAGACCTGCTGCGCCAGCCCGCAGACGACCACGCCGGCCAGACCGAGCAGCCTCCACCGCCGCCACCGCTCGAGGTTGAGGAACCACGCGATGAGCAGGGTGAAGGGGAAGGCGAGGATGGCGTAACGCAGCCGCGAGGGGCCCGAGTTGGTGACGAGCAGCTGGTATGCCGGGTAGGCACCGGCCCAGGCCCAGATCTCCGGACCCCAGTGCCAGGTCCGGTGCGTGAGCATGACCCAGGCGAACGTCACCACGGCCGCGACCCCGAGGAGCGCCCCCACCCAGCCGTAGGCATGCATGAGATAGGTCCACCACGACCCGATCTTCAGCTCGCTGTCGACCTTCCAGGCCTTCATGGTCTGGGTGTACCCATCGGGCGTGCGGGTCACGAGGGCGATGACCGCGGGCCACAGCCCGGTCAGTGCCGCCGCCTCGACGGCCAGGGCGCCGAGCAGGACCCGCTCCCGTTTGACAAAGGCGTCGCCCTCCCGGCGCCAGCGGACGACGGCGTGGGCGATGATCACCGGTGCCATGGCGAGGACGACGTTGCGGCTCAGGGCCAGCAGGACGAGGGCCACCGCGACCCACCAGTAGTGTCTGGCCCGGACGAGCATGAGGACCACGACGACGAGCAGGATGGCCAGCGACTCGGTGTAGGTCGCCTGCAGGACCGGTGCGGAGATGAACGTGCAGAGCCCGACGACGGCGACGATCGCCTCCCAGCGCCCGACGGCCCGGTCGACGAGGCGGAAGAGCAGGACCATGGCCACGGCGCCGATCAGGGTCGCCAGGACGGTGCCCACGACGTAGAAGTCAAGGCCGGTCAGCCGCATGAGCACCCCGACGGTCATGGGGTAGAGCGGGAAGAACGCCCAGGGGTTCATGTCCACGGTGCCCTGGTCGGTCACCGGCAGCGTCGTCGGGTAGCCGTGGGTGGCGATCTGCTGGTACCACTGCCCGTCCCAGTTGCCCATGACGACCCAGTAGCCGGGGGCCTTGTCGGTGGGGAAGAGGACCCTCACGATCCCGTTGGGGGCGGGCAGCGCGATCTGCGAGCGCTGCACGATGAGGACGACGAGCACCGTGAAGACGCGGGTCGCGGCGTAGACCGCCAGCGGGAACCAGACCCCGAACCGCCGCCACAGGGGCACACCGACGACCGGCGAGGGCGCTGGCGCGTGGCGCTCGGCGGTGGCAACGGCGGACATGGGGCCACCTCCTCGGGTCAGGGCCACGTGGCTGCGGTCCAGACTACGGGGTCAGACGGGGGGCACCGACCTGCGCCGCTCGCTGAACGCCCGATCCCGACGGGAGGCGTAGCGCAGCCGGTGGAGCAGCTCCGCGCGCAGCTCGTTGGCCTCGACGATCCCGTCGAGGACGAGGTCGGCGGCGAGCCGCTCGAGGTCGACGTCCTGCTCGTACTCGCGCCGCATCGCGGCCACGAACGCGTCCCGGGCGCCCGCGCCCTCGGTCGCCTCGACGTCGGCGATCTTGTTGGCGTAGACGGCGTTCACGGCCGCCTCCGGCCCCATGACCGCGATCCGGGCCGTTGGCAGCGCCAGCGTCGCGTCGGGCATGAAGCCCGGACCGCCCATGGCGTAGAGCCCGGCGCCGTAGGCCTTGCGGACGATGACGCAGAACTGCGGCACCGTCGCCTCGGCCACCGCGGACACCATCTTTGCGCCGTGCCGGATGATGCCGCCGCGCTCGACCACCGAGCCGATCATGAAGCCCGGCACGTCGGCCAGGTAGATGAGCGGGATGGAGAAGGCGTCGCAGAGCCAGATGAACCGGGCGGCCTTGTCGGCGCTGTCGGCGAAGAGGACCCCACCCTTGACGGCGGAGTTGTTCGCGACGATGCCGACGCTCTCGCCGCCCATCCGCCCGAAGCCGATGACGAGCTCGGCGGCGAAGAGTGGCTTGATCTCGAAGAAGGACTCCGCGTCGAGCAGGCCGTCGATGACCTCGTGGACGTCGAAGGGCACCGACTCGCGCTCAGGCACGGTATGCCGGGTCAGCGGCTTCGTGGGCTCCTCCGGCCCGTAGGAGGGTGGAGTCTCGCGCCACGTGCCGGGCACATAGGAGAAGTAGAGCCTGGCGAGCTCGATGGCCTCGACGTCGTCCTCGACGAGGAGGTCACCGCAACCCGAGACGGTGCAGTGCATCCGTGCGCCGCCCATCTCTTCGAGCGAGACCTTCTCTCCGACGACCATCTCCGCCATCCGCGGGCTGCCGAGATACATCGACGCGTTGCCCTCGACCATGATCACGATGTCGGTGAAGCTCGGGATGTAGGCACCGCCGGCCGCGCTCGGCCCGAAGAGGCAGCAGATCTGCGGGACCCTGCCGGAGAGCGCGACCTGGTTGTGGAAGATGTGCCCGGCCCCGCGGCGACCGGGGAACATCTCGACCTGGTCGGTGATCCGCGCGCCGGCCGAGTCGACGAACCAGAAGATCGGCAGCTCCTCGCGCAGGGCCATCTCGGTCGCCCGGACCATCTTCTCGACGGTGCGCGCCCCCCATGACCCGGCCTTGACCGTCGGGTCGTTCGCGATGACGATCGCTGGACGGCCGTCGACCGTGCCCCGGCCGGTGACGACGCCGTCCGCGGGCAGCCCGGGGACCGTCGCGTTCGCGTAGCGCCCGTCCTCGACGAACGAGCCCTCGTCGAAGAGCAGGCCGATCCGGTCGCGGACGTAGATCTTGCCCTGCGAGTCGAGCTTGGCCCGCGCCTTCTGGGTGGCCTTCGCCGAGCCCTCGTATGCCGTGGCGAGACGCTCGCGGACATCGGCGACCCGGGGGTCCTTCTCGTAGCTCATGAGCGGGCGCTCGGGTCGGTCGAGATCACGCGGGCAGCCCCAGGCCGCGGGCGATGACCATCCGCTGGACCTCGGAGGTGCCCTCGCCGATCTCCAGGATCTTGGCGTCCCGGAAGAAGCGGGCCACGGGGTACTCCTCCATGAAGCCGTTGCCCCCGAAGACCTGGGTGGCAATGCGGGTGGCCGTGACGGCCGCCTCGGTGGAGTAGAGCTTGGCGATGGCGGCGGCCTGCTTGACGTCCCGCACCGACCGGCGCCCGAGGTGCAGCTCGTCCTTGAGCCAGGCTGCCTTGTAGGTGAGGGTGCGCGCGGCCTCGACCATGACGGCGAGGTCGGCGATCTGGAAGGAGATGCCCTGGTTGGCGCCGATCGGGCGGCCGAAGGCGACCCGCGTCCGGGCGTAGTCGGCCGACAGCTCGAGGCAGGCCTGGGCGCATCCGACGGCGAGCGCGCTGATGGCGATGCGGCCGTCATCGAGGGTCTGCAGGAACTGACGGAACCCCTGGCCCTCGACCCCGAGGAGGTTGTCGGCCGGCACGCGGCACCCGTCGAAGCTCAGGCCGTGGGTGTCGGAGACGTGCCAGCCGAGCTTGCGGTAGGCCGGCTCGATGGTGAACCCCGCTGTGCCCGAAGGGATCATGATCGCCGAGATCTGCGGAGAGCCGTCCTCCTTGGAGCCGGTGCGGGCGGTCACCGTCACGACGGAGGTGATGTCGGTGCCGGAGTTGGTGATGAACGCCTTGGCGCCATTAACGACCCACTCGTCGCCGTCCCGCACGGCCTTGGTGCGCGTGGCGCCGGCGTCCGAGCCGGCCCCGGGCTCGGTCAGGCCGAAGCCCGCGAGGGCCCGTCCTGCCACGAGGTCGGGCAGGAAGCGCTGCTTCTGCTCCTCGTTGCCGTAGGTGAGGATCGGGTTGATCCCGAGACCGACCCCGGCCGAGAGCGTGATGCCGATCGACTGGTCGACCCGCCCGAGCTCCTCGATGGCGACGACCAGTGCCGTGAAGTCGGCGCCCTCGCCGTCGGCCGAGCCGCCGTACTCCTCCGGCACGACGAGCCCGAACAGCCCCAGCGCGCCCATCTTGGGGATCAGGTCGGTCGGGAAGTGGGCCTCGCGGTCCCACTGGGCGATGTGCGGGGCCACCTCCGCCGCGGCGAAGTCGCGCACCACCGCGCGGAAGTCCTCGTGCTCCTTGGTCAGCTCGAACATCGGCATTCCACCCTTCGAAACCGGCCCTGCGCCTCGGCGCGGGGGGTGACCCGCCGGAGCGCACGGCCTACTTGACGTTGACGTTAACGTAAAGCACAATCGGCGCCATGACAAGTCGGGGGACGTGGACCATCGCCGAGGTGGCCGATGAGTTCGACATGACCCACCGCGCCGTGCGGCACTACGAGGAGCTCGGCCTGATCTCGCCGGAGCGGCGCGGGACGCGGCGGGTCTACCACCGCCGCGACCGCACCCGGCTGAGCCTGATCCTGCGGGGGAAGCGGCTCGGCTTCCCGCTCGAGGAGATCCGCACGATCATCGACCTCTACGACGCGCCCCGGGGTCGCTCCTTCCAGCTCGTGTACGTCCTCGCGCAGATCGACGAGCGGCGCGCGGACCTCGAGCAGCGCCGGCGTGACCTCGATGCCGCCCTCGAGGAGCTGGACCGGTTCGAGAAGACCTGCCGCGCCGACCTCGACCGGCTCCCCGCCCCCGGCTGAGCGGCTCCGCGCCGGTCAGCAGTTAACCCGGAGATTTCATGGCAGGGTCATCGGGGGTCGGTGTCGTTGACTGAAAAGTGCTCCTGACCTGCGAAAACGTGAATTGTCGAGAGCCACAGTTCGCGAGTTCAAGGAGCACCTTCCAGGTGAGTGACAGTACCGGGTCTTATCAACGTCTTCGGGTCGACACGTCCGCGTCGGGGGGGTGGGTCAAGCCGGTAGGGTCCTGTTGACGTCCGCGGTCGCCGCGAGCGGTCTGGGCGCCGGGTTGTCGCAGAACGTCCTGTGCTGGGTGCGTTCCGGGCTGCCGGCCGGGGCGCCGGCCAGGCGGGCCATCACTTCGGCCGTGCTGCCCAGGTACTGCTGCTCGACGATGCGCGGCTTCCCGTCCACCCGGGCGGACTCCACCAGGTAGTAGTAGGTCTGGTTCCCGCGCGTCTTCCCAACAATCTGACGTTCCGTCAGCAAGTCCAGTACCGACACGCGCATTCGTGCAGGTCATCGCCGGTTCCGGTCCATCCGAAGGTCAGCCGACCCTGCTCACGGTCCACCTAGCCAGGAATCTCCCGCTATCGCTAGCGGGAGAAGCGACGCACCGTGCGAATGCCGGCACCGAAGCCACCTGATGGAGGCCGTCAAGACGCGATCGACGCACGAGCCCCACGGCTGCGCGTGCTCATCGAACTACCGGAGCCAGTTCCCCGCGAGCCTTCCTCCATGTGGGGAGCCGAGCCGCAGCCCCTACCTTCGAACACGACCTATCGGATGCCCAGGGACCATGAGCGGCAGCTCCTCCTGCGAACCGCCGGGCAGATCATCAACGACGGACCCGACATTATTATCCAGGTTCAGCTCCATCCTCCGCTCACGCTGGCCGAGCTCCCAACGCCGATCTGCGCCCGCGCGTCCAGTACGCCCACACGGTGCTCCTCCTGCCCGGAGCGTCTGCATCCCTCCGCCAGCGCCTTGACCTGGGGCGACCTGAACCGGGGTGAACCGCCGCGGACGCCCGCTGCGGCCGGGGCAGGTCCACCAGCCCGGCCAGGCCAGCCGTGGCGAACCGTCTTCGCCACTTGCGGACCGTGTCGAGGTGAACACCCACCTCAGGGGAGGGGACTGATCGAGACTCCGAGGCGATCGCCTACCGACGATCGAGGTCACCACGATCGCAACCCGCAGAGACGGCTGGAAAGACCAGCCTCATCGCCAGATTCTTCGCCCTCACCCTTAACACAGTCCCCGGAGCCAACAGCGCCCAGAGAACAAAGCGTCCCGGCGACCAGTGCGCCAGCATCATTCGTGGCCACGAGAAAGACAGTCGGTCGGATGGCGTTGTGTTGTGGTCCTTCACCGCGGGCGATAGACGTGGGCTCGGTGGTCGACGCGGACGACGAGCACGGCCTTGTCCTCCTCGCGGATCTCGTAGATGACGCGGTAATCTCCCCGTCGCGCGCCGTGCAGCCCCTCGAGCTCCCTCTCGAGGGGCTTGCCGACCCGAGGTGGGTTCTCGGGCAAGACGGCGTAGGTGAACTCGAGGATCGCGCCCGCGTAGCGCGGGGGGATCTTCTCCAGGTCGCGCAGCGCAGTGCTGGCCAACGTGACCCTGTAGGTGGGCATCTAGGCCCGCTTGGGCAGTTTCAGACGCGCCCGAAGCTGGGTCTCATCGAGGGTCTCGCCGGCCTCGTACTCACGGCGAGCCTGGGCCAGATCCTCGTGGATGCGTGGCTGTGACAACCAGAACAGCGTCTCC
>JAABUR0100006250.1_pt1 | contig 14671 bp, 13 predicted proteins | sample 5560091 | NCBI WGS metagenome assembly JAABUR01 (sample SAMN10711879, study PRJNA513375) | rock metagenome | isolation source: Antarctica rocks | place: Antarctica: Victoria Land, University Valley sud
AAGCCCCTTGGTCTCCCGGCTCATCCCGTGGAGCAGACCCAGGCAGCGCAGGCCAGGCATGCTGGTACGCACGCACCGCTCATCCCAGGAGGTCGACTTGCCCGGACGGGGACAGCCGTGGACGTCGTTCGTGGCCGACGATGCCGGTGCCCGGCAACTGCACGAGGACGGCAACGCGGCCCACCGGCTGCGGGTCGAGCACAACCGCGAGGTCCTGCTGATCCACCTCAGCGACGAGGACGGCAAGGGCTGGACGGTGCTGGCCGTCGACCGCGGGTCCCGGGAGTGGGCGGTGGCCCAGGACCGGGTGCAGCGCCGTGCGGCCGAGCAGGCCTACCGGTCGCTGCCCGATCGGTGAGTGCGGATCCGGTGCGGCTGACCGCTAGGGTGCGGGGCCGTGTGCAAGGGGTCGGTTTCCGCTGGTGGACTCGGTCCCGCGCCCTGGAGCTGGGCCTGACCGGCACCGCCACGAACCTCGACGACGGGCGGGTGGAGGTCGTGGCCGAGGGACCGCGCTCGGCCTGCGAGTCGCTGCTGGAGGTGCTCCGTGGACCGGGTACGCCGGGGCGGGTGCAGGCGGTCGCGCCGCGCTGGTCGGCGGCACAAGGCCACCTGGTCGGGTTCGTCGAACGTTGACCGTGGCGCGAGGCCGATGGCAGCCGGCCGGGTCCTGGCGAGGTTTGACCGACCCGCCACCGCGGTGGGATTCTGCAGCCACACAACTGTGCGCGCCGCACCTGCCCCGGACATTCCGGGTGCTGTGGTCGGCCGCGACTGATCATCGCCGTGGAGCTTCAGAATGGCCAAGGCATTGCTCGGGCACCTCGGAACCGCTCCCGATCGTCGCCTGATCGAAGAAGTCACCCTGCTCCGGTCGCGCGTGCGCCTGCTGCAATCCGAGCTCGACGCCCTTCGCGCCGAGCGGGACGAGCAGACCGGGTTCTGCGTCCCCGACACCCCGGAAGTCCTCACCGGCGCAGCCTCGATCTGACGCGCTGGCGGGTCCAGCCGGGTACTGAGCGGCGTTGGCGGTATGTTGGCCGCGGCCCTTCCCCCGTACCGGCGCGTTCGGTGCCGGCCGACGTACCCGCCTGTGTCTGACGGAGAGCCGTGCACCTCAAGAGCCTGACGCTCAAGGGTTTCAAGTCCTTCGCGTCCGCGACGACGCTGCGCTTCGAGCCCGGCATCACCTGCGTCGTCGGTCCCAACGGCTCCGGCAAGTCCAACGTCGTGGACGCGATCGCCTGGGTGCTCGGCGAGCAGGGCGCGAAGTCCCTGCGTGGCGGCAAGATGGAAGACGTCATCTTCGCCGGTACGGCGGGGCGCCCACCGCTGGGCCGGGCCGAGGTGACGCTCACCATCGACAACACCGACGGAGCCCTGCCGATCGAGTACACCGAGGTGTCGATCACCCGGCGGATGTACCGCTCGGGGGACAGCGACTACGAGATCAACGGCTCCTCCTGCCGGCTGCTGGACATCCAGGAGCTCCTGAGCGACTCCGGCATCGGGCGGGAGATGCACGTCATCGTCGGGCAGGGCCAGCTCGACGCGGTGCTCTCGGCCCGTCCGGAGGACCGCCGCGGGTTCATCGAGGAGGCCGCCGGCGTACTCAAGCACCGCAGGCGCAAGGAAAAGGCGCTGCGCAAGCTGGAGGCGATGCAGGCCAACCTCACCCGCGTCACGGACCTGACCGCCGAGCTGCGCCGCCAGCTCAAGCCGCTGGGCCGGCAGGCCGAGGTGGCCAGGCGGGCGGCGACCGTGCAGGCCGACCTGCGTGATGCCCGGCTGCGCCTGCTCGCCGAGGACCTCGTGACCCTGCACGGCACGATGCAGCGGGAGCTGGCCGACGAGACCGCAATGCGGGACCGCCGGGCCGAGGTGGAGGCAGAGCTCGCCGCGGGGCTGGCCGCCGAGGCGGACCTGGAGCGGCAGCTGGCGACCGACGCCCCGGCCCTCGCGGCCGCCCAGGACATCTGGTACCAGCTGTCGGCGCTGCTCGAGCGGCTGCGTGGCACCGCCCAGCTCGCCGCCCAGCGGGCCCGGCACCTGTCCGCGGAGATCGCCGACCGGGCCGGCCGCGACCCCGCGGAACTGGATGCCGAGGCCAAGCAGATCGAGGCCGCGCAGGGCGAGCTCGAGCAGGGGCTGACCCGCGACCGGGATCGGCTGGCCGCGGTCGTCGCCGGCCGCGAGGAGCTGGAAGCCCGGCTGGTCGCGGCCGAGGCCGCGCTGGTCTCCGCGGTGCGGGCGGTGGCCGACCGCCGGGAGGGCCTGGCCCGGTTGACCGGGCAGGTCAACGCGCTGCGCACCCGCTCGACCGCCGCCGTCGAGGAGATCGCGCGGCTCACCGCGGCCCTCGCCGACGCACGCGAGCGTGGCCGGGTGGCCGGCGTGGAGTTCCAGCTGGTGCAGGGCGAGGTGGGCGACCTGGACACCTCCGAGCTGGGCCTGGACGCCCGGCACGAGTCCGCCGTGGCGGCGTACGAGTCCGCGGCCAGCCGGGTGGCCGAACTCGCCGACTCCGAGCGGGACGCCGAGCGGGAGCGCGCGGCCTGGGAGGCCCGCCGGGAGGCCCTGGCCATGGGGTTGCGTCGGACCGACGGCGCGGGCGCCCTGCTCGCCCGCGCGGACCGGGTGCCGGGTCTGCTCGGTTCGGTGGCCGGTCTGCTCGACGTGGACGCCGGGTACGAGGCCGCGCTGGTCGCCGCCCTCGGCACCCTCGCCGACGCCGTCGCCGTCGCCGCGCCGGCCGACGCGGCGCACGCCATCGGACTACTGCGTGCGGAGGAGGGCGGGCGCGCCGCTCTGCTCATCGCCTCCACCGACGCCGGCTCCTCGACCAGCGAGCCCATCCCCCGGCCCGGCGATCATGACGCTGGAGCCACTGCGAATCGCCACGAACCGCGGCAAACCGGGCCACCATCCGTCATCATCGCCGAGGGCAACCGGCCGGAGCTGCCCGAGGGCGCCTGCTGGGCGCTGGACCGGGTGCGGACTCAGGCCTCGCTGCGGGCGGCTCTGGCGCAGGCCCTGCACCTGGTGGCCGTGGTCGACGACCTGACGGCCGGGCTCGCGCTGGTGCGGGCGCAGCCGGACGTCCGTGCGGTGACCCGGGACGGGGACCTAATCGGCTCGCGCTGGGCGGTCGGTGGGTCGGCCAGTACGCCGAGCCTGCTGGAGATCCAGGCCGCCGTCGACGAGGCACAGCGCCGCCAACAGGCCGCCGAGGAGGAGTGCGACCGGCTGTCGGCGGAACTGGAGGCAGCGCGGGCGGCCGCCCAGCGGCGATCCGGTGACGTGGAGCGCGCGCTGGCCGGGCTCAACGAGTCCGACGCGAAGCTGTCCGCCGTCGCCGAGCAGCTGGGCCTGCTCGGGGGCGCGGTGCGCTCGGCGGGGGCCGAGGCCGAACGGCTGACCCGCTCCCGCGAGGAAGCCGAGCAGGCTCGCGACCGCGACCTGGCCGGCCTGTCGGCGCTGGAGGAGCGCCTGCATGCGGCGCAGAGTGCCCCGGAGCAGGACGAGCCGTCATCCGGCGAACGGGACCGGCTGCGGGGCTCGGCCGGCGCCGCCCGGCAGAGCGAGATGGAGGCGCGGCTGGCGGTGCGGACCGCCGAGGAGCGGCTGCGGGCGATGCACGGGCGGGCGGAATCGCTGCGGCGGGCGGCCGAGCAGGCCCGCCAGGCTCGGCTGCGCCAGGACGCCGCCCGGCTGGCCCGGTCGCGAGGCGCTGCCGTCGCCGAGGCGGTCACTCGGGTGGCGCAGGACGCCCTCCAGCGGATCGAGTCCTCGGTGGCCTCGGCGGCCTCCGAACGCGACGGCATCGCGCAGGCACGGGTGGGCCGGGAGGGCGAACTGCTCGAGCTGCGGGCCCGGCTGCGCGGGTACGCCGCGGACCTCGAACGGCTGACCGACAGCGTCCACCGTGACGAGGTGGCCCGCGCCGAGCAGCGGCTCCGGATCGAACAGCTGGAAGCCCGCACCGCGGAGGAGTTCGGCGTCGGCGTGGACGCCCTGCTGACCGAGTACGGCCCCGACGTACCGGTCCCGCCCTCGGGCGCCGACCTCGCCGCAGCCGACGCTGATGCCCGCCCGGCACCGGAACCGGCGCCCTACGACCGGGCGACCCAGGAACGCCGGGCCGGCCGCGCCGAGCGGGACTTGGCGCTGCTGGGCAGGGTCAATCCGCTGGCGCTGGAGGAGTTCGCGGCGCTGGAGGAGCGGCACGCCTTCCTCTCCACCCAGCTGGAGGACCTCAAGGCGACCCGGCGCGACCTGCTCACCGTCATCCACGACGTGGACGAACGGATCCACGAGGTGTTCGCCGAGGCGTTCGCCGACACCGCACGCGAGTTCGAGATCGTGTTCGCCACCCTGTTCCCTGGCGGGACCGGGCGGCTGGTGCTCACCGATCCCGACGACCTGCTCACCTCGGGGGTCGAGGTCGAGGCGCGGCCGCCGGGCAAGAAGGTCAAGCGGCTGTCGCTGCTGTCCGGCGGGGAGCGTTCGCTGACGGCGGTCGCCCTGCTGGTCGCCATCTTCCGTGCCCGGCCCTCGCCGTTCTACGTCCTCGACGAGGTCGAGGCCGCGCTGGACGACGTGAACCTCGGCCGGCTGATCACGCTCATCGAGGAGCTGCGGTCGGCCAGCCAGCTGATCGTCATCACCCACCAGAAACGCACCATGGAGGTCGCCGACGCCCTCTACGGCGTCAGCATGCGTGGCGACGGGCTGACCACGGTGATCAGCCAGCGCCTGCGCGCGTCGGCCTGACGGCCCGGCGTCGATGGCGACCCTCGCCTGCGTGCAGGAGTCGCGACGGGTGTGGCTGCTGATCTGGCGCCACCGCCGGTCCGGGCCTCGTCGCGATCACCCGGCAGAGCGGGACACCGGGGTGCCACCGGTACGCTGCCGCGCACGGTGCCGGACGGCCGGCCGGCCGAGGGGGCAGCATGTGGTCATGGGTGCTCCGGAGGAGCGGCCGGCTGCTGATCGCCGCGACGGCGGTGCTGGTCGCCGTCGGTGTGCTGGCCGGCTGTTCCGACGGCGGCGGGGGATCTGACGGTTCGGCGACGCTGTTCGAACTACCTGCCGGCTGGCCCGTGCCGGGCTTCCCCGTCCCGCCCGGCGTCGACGCCACCGAAGGCGGCGCCCTCGACGACGACAGCTTCTCCATCGCCATGTTCGAGGTCGACCAGGTCGAGGTGCTGGACTTCTACCGCGCCGCGCTGCCCGGAGCCGGGTACACCATCACCAACGACGACCCGTCCATCGCCGTCCTGGTGTTCGAGGGGGACGTCGACGGCCAGGTGCTGGCGGGCACGGGCACCGACAGCGTCTACGTGTCGCTGACCCGCTAGCCGGGTTCGTCGCCGGCGCCGCGTGCCGTCAGCGCGTCGCCGAGGGCATCGGCATGGCGCAGCACCCGCACGAGCACCGGGACGAGCAGCGCCCAGGGCGGCCCGCTCGCACCGCGCGCCCGCTGCGCCTCCCGGACGGTGCCGGCGATGCCCGCGACCACCGGTACCCCGCGGATCGTCAGCGCGAGCACCAGCCCGATCCGGTCCGGCCGTACGCCGAAGCGCCGCAGCGGGCCGAGCACCGTCTCCACCACGTCGATCATCGCGCTGACCCGGGTGGTCAGGGTGACCAGCGCGGCCAGCGCGACCGCCAGTACGAGAGTCAGCACGATGCCGGCCGCGGTCGCCCAGTCGGTGAGCAGCGTCTGAACGGCGAACAGGAACGCGGCGAACCAGAGGACCGGCTTGACCTGCCCGAGGGCGACCCGCGGCGGGACCCGGGCGACGGCGTACAGGCCGGCGATCGCGGCGGCGGCGGCGGTCAGCCACCGGAGGTCGTCGAGCAGCAGCAGGCCGGTGATCGACCCCGCCAGCAGCGCGAGCTTCGCCCCCGCAGGTGCCCGGTGCAGTACCGAGTTCGCGGGCAGGTAGAGCCCGCCGGGGCTCATCCGGCGCCGCCGGTGTAGCGGGCGAGGACCGCGGACGGCTTGCCGTCGGCGACCAGCCGCCCGACCTCGAAGACCAGCACCCGGTCGAAGTCGGCCAGCGAGTCCAGGTCGTGGGTGACGACGACCAGCCGCTGCGGCAGACCGGCCAACAGCGCGCCGACCCGGCGGGTGTTGCGCAGGTCCAGCAGGGTGGTCGGCTCGTCGCAGACGACGGTGGCCGGCTCGGTCACCAGCACAGAGCACAGTGCGAGCAGCTGCTTCTCGCCGCCGGAGAGCAGGTGCGCCGGGCGGTCCTCGAAGCCGGCCAGCCCGTAGCGGGCCAGCACCTCGGCGACCCGGCGGGCGACCTCCGGCTTCGGCAGGCCGGAGCGGCGCAGCCCGAAGGCGACGTCCTCGCCGACCGTCGGCATCACGATCTGGGCGTCGGGGTCGGTGAAGACGAAGCCGACCTTGCGGCGCACCTCCCGGCCGTCCTTGGCGGTGGACAGCCCGTCGACGGTGACCGTGCCGGAGTCGGGGACGATCAGCCCGTTGAGCAGCCGGGCGAACGTGCTCTTGCCCGAGCCGTTGGCCCCGATCACGCCGACGCGTTGCTCGCCGATGACGACCGTGACGTCGTCCAGCACCAGCCGGTCACCCAGGCGGTGCGAGACGCCGTCGACCTCGATCACGGCACCCGCTCCAGCAGGACAGCCAGGCCCATGCCGCCCCCGATCCCGCACAAAGCGAGACCCAGCCGGGGGCCGTCGGCGCGGACCATGGTGGTGAACAGCCGGACGACCAGCGCGGCGCCGCTGGCACCCCACGGGTGTCCCAGGGCGATCGCGCCGCCGTCGGGACAGACCCGGTCCCGATCAATGCCCAGTGCGTCGCAGCAGGCGAGCACCTGGCCGGCGAAGGCCTCGGTGATCTCGACCACGCCGATGTCCCGGATGTCGACCCCGGCCCGGTCCAGCAGGCGCCGGGTGGCCGGCACCGGCCCGAAGCCCGGCTCGCCCACCGCTACGCCGGCGCACTCCCAGTCCAGCAGCCGCAAGCCCGGCCGGCCGGCGCGCAGCCGCTCGGGGACCACCGCCACGATGGCGGCGCCGTCGTTGATGCCGCAGGAGTTCGCCGCCGTGGCCGTGCCGCCAGGTGAGAACGCGGGGGGAAAGCGGGCCAGTCGTCGTTCGTCGAAGCCGGGCCGGGTCCGCTGGTCGTGGCCGAGACCGGCCACCGGCACCAGCTCGGCGTCGAAGCGGCCGGCCGACCGCGACCGGACGGCGCGATCGTGGCTCGCCGCGGCGTACCGGTCCTGCCGTTCTCGTGACACCCCGGCCACCGCTGCCAGCCGGTCGGCCGCGACGCCCATGTCGGGGTCGTCGTACCCGGCCGGGGCGAAGCGTGCCCGGTCGTAGTACGCCGGCGCGGTCTCCCCGACCGGGCGGTGGGCGCGAAGCGGGGCGGTGCTCGCGCTCTCCGCGCCGCCGGCCAGCACCAGCCCGGCGCGATCGGCTTGCACGAGCGTCGCCGCCAGGGTGATCGCCTCCAGCCCGCTGCCGCACTGCCGGTCGACGGTCAGCCCGGTGACAGACTCGTCGAAGCCGGCCGCCAGCGCGGCCACCCGCGCGGGGTTGCCGCCTGGACCCATGACGTTGCCGAGGATCACCTCGTCGACGTCCCCTGGGGCGACGTCGCAGTCGGCCAACACGGCCCGCAGCACCGGCCCGGCGAGGTCCTCGACACAAACGTCGCGCAGCGCACCGCCCGCGGTGCCGAAGGGGGTACGCCGGGCGGCGACGACGACCGGGCGGTGGGCATCCATCAGCTGGTCACGATAGGCGGCGCAGCAGCCCGGCCCGGACGGCCGCTGTGACCTCGGCCCGCGCCGGCTTTCCGTTCGCGGTGCGCGGGAGGACGGCGGCGTACCAGTGCCGCGGGCGCTGCGCGGCGCTCAGGCGGGTCCGGGCGTGCTCGCGGGCGGTGCCCAGCCGGAGTCCGGGCTCGCAGTCCATGGCCGCGGCCACCACCTCGCCGAGCCGCTCGTGCGGCAGTCCCACGACGACGGCGTCCCGCACCCCGGCCAGCTCGCGCAGCACCGTCTCGACCACTGCCGGCTCCACCGTTGCACCGCCGGTGACGATCCGTTCCCGGCCGAGCAGGGTCAGGATCCCGGCCGCATCGAGCACGCCCCGGTCACCCACACTGAGCCACCCGCCGACCCGGCCCGCCGGTTCCCGTGCGCCGAGTTCGCGCTCGCCGGCGTACGGGCTGCGGGTCCAGATCACGCCCGGCGTCCCGGGTGGCAACGGTCGACCGTTGTCGGAGCGGATCTGCAGCTCGACACCGGGGAAGGGCGCGCCGACGGTCGCGGCATCGCCGCCGACGCGGGCGGTGACGAAACTCTGCTCGGTGCTGCCGTAGTACTCCACGATCCGCAGGTCCGGCCACCGCTGCCGGGCGCGCAGCTCCAGCCCCGGCTCCAGCGTCGCTCCAGCCGAGACCACCACCCGCGGTGGCACGGCGGCCGGGGCCCCGATGAGGTCGGCCAGCATCGCCGGCACCAGATGTGCGACGTCGACGGCGGGGAACCGGCCGGGATCCCACCGGGGGAGCAGCACGACGGCGGCTCCCTCGGCCACGGCGTGCAGCGCGGCGTAGGCGCAGAGAGAGGACGACAGGGGACCGGGAACGAGCACGCGGTCGCCCGGCGCGATGTCGGTCAGCCGGGTGAACGCGGCGTAGCTGTCCGACCAGGAGGTGGGGCGGCGCAGCACCGCGCCCGGTACGCCGGAGCTACCGGAGGTGAAGGCGATCCAGCCCCGCCCGCCATGATCATGAGGGGGACACGCCGCGACACGCCGCACCACGGCCTCATGATCATGCGTGCGAACGATGGCTGCGGCGCCGACGAGGGCCAGTGCCGCGTCCCGGTGCGGCACCGGCCAGCGGGTGTCGAGCACCGCCGCGATGGCTCCTGCGGCATCGGCGGCCAGCGCCCAGATCAGCTGTTCGGCCGGCTCGGCCAGCAGGATCGCCACCGGTCCGACGGGCAGTCCCCCCAACTGGGCGGTGGCGCTGCGGACGTCGGCGGCCAGTTCGCCGGCGGTCCACCGTCGGTTGCCGGAGACAAGGGCCGGGGCGTCCGGGGTACGGGCCGCCTGCCGCGCCTGTTCGGCGGCGACCGTCATGGGCCAGGCGTCGTCCGCAGTGACCGGCGGTCGGTCAGCTGGGGGTACGCGCGATGCACTCCGGTGGCGACGGCTGTGGCCACGACCGCCTTGATCGCGTCGCCGGGCAGGTAGACGGCCGCGGCGTAGGCGGTGGCGAGCAGCGAACTGGTGCCGGTCACGAGCGCCTGCACCGGGATTCCGATCGCATAGACGACGAGCATCCCGCCCACGACGTTCGCGAGCAGTCCCAGCGCGGGGCGGTAGCGGCGCCCGCCCTGCGCCACGATGAGCCCGATCACGAAGGCGCCGGCCAGGAATCCGACCAGATAGCCGGCGCTCGGCCCGACGAAGACACCGAGCCCGCCGCGGCCACCGGCCAGCAGCGGCAGTCCGGCGGCGACCAGGGCGAGGAACGTGAGGACGGCCAGCGTCCCCAGACGCGGACCGAGCAGTGACCCGGCGAGCATGACGCCGAGGGTCTGCAGGGTCACCGGCACCGCATTGCCGACGAGCAACAACTCCCCGGGTAGACCCAGTACGGCGATCAGCGCGGCGAAGACGGCGATCCTGGCCAGCTCGCGGGTGGACAGCGATCGGCTGGGCTGCATGCTGCTTCCTACCGCATCTTGGCCGGACATCCGCAGCACCCGAGCCGGTTGCGGAGAGTCCGGGGGAGGTGGTTGGCTACGGCGTCGCCGCGCGCCACAGCACAAAGTGATCCTTCCACTACCCTGAGGCACAGGTGTCATGGTCCGCTTCCCGCGCATGCTGCGCCGGCTCGTCGCCGGACTGGCCGCGGTCGCGGTGCTCGGCGGCACCGTCCTCGTGGCGCCACCCACCGCCCACGCCGCCCCGAACCCGGTCAGCCCGGCTTTCGGCAGCATCATCGACCCGTACGCCGACTACGAGCCGGAGAACACCTGCGACCCCACGGACAAGCCCGGGCCGATAGCGCTGCGGGACCTGCTCACCAAGACGTACGGCCCGGCGACGGTCTACATCTCGCGCAGCTGCGTCTCGACGGGGACCAGCGGCCACAACGCCGGCCGGGCCGCCGACTGGATGCACGACATCAACAACGCCGAGGAGCGCGACGAGGTCGAGACGTTCCTCGACTGGCTGCTCGCCCCCGACCAGTTCGGCAACGAGGACGCGATGATGCGCCGACTCGGGTTGATGTACATCATCTGGAACAGCCAGATCTACGAGTCCTACGACCCGGGCTGGGAGCCGTACTACGGATCCAGCCCGCACACCGACCACGTGCACTTCAGCTTTGCCTGGGACGGCGCCTACAAGCGGACGACGTACTGGAACCCGGCGAACTCCTTCCCCGCGGTGCCGGCCTGCACGACGCCGCCGGTGCTGGCCGCGCCGCCACCGGCGAACTACGACGCCGGTCTGGGTTACGTCCCGATCACCCCCGTCCGGCTGCTCGAGACCCGCGCGACGGGGATCGGTGTGCCGAGCAGATGTCGGCTGCCCGCGCGGGGCCGGCTCGACGTGAAGGTCACCGGCGTCGCCGGGGTGCCCTCGGGCGGTGTGGGGGCGGTGGTGCTGAACCTGACCGGGGTCAACCCGGACGGCGGCACCTACCTCGCCGCCTACCCGGCCGGTGCGCCGTGGGGCGGGACATCGGCGGTCAGTATCGCCGCCAGGGAGGCCGCCGCGGCGCTGGTCGTCGTACCGGTGGGGACCGGCGGCAAGATCTCGCTGCTGAACGGCTTCAGCCGGACCGACGCCATCGTCGACATCGTCGGCTACCACCCGGTCAGCGGCGGTGCCCTCTACAACGCCACGGTGCCGAAGCGGGTCCTCGACACCCGTACCTCCGGCGACCGGTCCGGCAACCGGGAGACCCGCACCATCACGCTGTCGTCGGTGCCCGCCTCGGCCACCGGAGTCATCCTCAACACGCTGTCGGTCGGGAACACGGCCGGCGGCTACGTCACGGTCACCGCCGGCGGTTCGGGGGCGGGCGGCACGTCGACCCTGAACATGATTCCCGGCCGGGCCGTCTCCAACCGGGTCTACGTCGCGCTCGGCACCGGCCGCACCGTGGACCTCTACACCTCGGCCGGCACCGACGTCGTGCTCGATGTCGTCGGCTGGTTCGGCCCCACCGGCCGTTCCTACGTGCCGCTGTCGCCGTATCGCGCCTTCGACTCCCGCGCGGGGACCCTGGGGCTGAAGCGGTTCACCGGTGGCGTCACGCAGGACTTGGACCTGCGTTCCTCGGGGCTGCCCGAGGCCGCGCGCATCGTGGTGCTGACGGTCACCGCCACCGCCTTCACCACTGCCAGCTTCGCCACGGTCTGGACGCATGACCGGGTCCAGCCGGCGACGTCGGACCTCAACACCGCCCCGGGTCTGAACACGTCGAACCTGGTGGTCGCCCAGCTGGGGGCAGGCGCCCTCGACGCCGAGATAGGCGCCGGCACCGGTGATCTGCTGGGCGACGTCCTCGGGTACTTCCGCTAGTTCCGCTCGGCCTCAACCAGCCGGGGGCAGCAGCACATCGACCACCAGCGGCCGGTGGTCCGACGCGTCCGAGCGGAGCACGGTGGCCCGCACCGGGGTCACCGAGGGAGAGGCGAAGACGTAGTCCAGCCGGCGCCGCGGCCAGCGGCTGGGGAACGTGAACCCCCGCCCACGACCGACCGGCGACCAGCAGTCGATCAAGCGCGTGCGGATCGGGTCCAACTCGCCGGCACCGGGGCCGGCGTTGAAGTCGCCGGCCAGCAGCACGGGACCGTCGGTGGGCATTGCCGCGAGCAGCGCCCCGACCTGGGCTGCCCGCCCGGCCGGGGAGTTGTGCTGAAGGTGCACGCAGCCGATCACCGGCCCGCCGCGCAGCCGCACCAGGAGCAGGGCGCGGGGCTCGGCACCGGCTCGCCCGGGCAGCCGGAGGGTGGCGCTGGACTCGGTCGGGTGCCGGGTGAGTACGGCGTTGCCGTACTCGCGCGTGGCACCCCCCGCCCCACCCGGCGGCAGGCGGAGCGCGGCGGCGTAGGACACCTGCCGGCCCAGGAGTGCAGCGAGTTCGGCGGGCTGGTCGGCCCAGCCGCTGCGCGGCCCGTAGTGCCGGTCCACCTCCTGCAGGCAGAGGATGTCCGCGTCGAGGGCCCGCACCGCTGCCGCGGTACGGCGCAGGTCGACCCGGCCGTCGCGACCCCGCCCGTGCGCGATGTTGAACGACACCAGGCGCAACCGCGGGGGCAGCGGCGCGTTCACTCCTCGTGCAGCGCCAGGTCGGCCGCGCCGGTCAGCCGCGGCCCGGCCGCCGCGCGTTCGGTGCGTTCGAGCCGGAACTGCGCCGAGCGACCGGACAGCGTCACCGTGGCCAGCTGGTTGGCGAAGAACGGCCCGACCGTCTTGACCCAGCGCACGGGCAGGGCCGGTACGCCGAACAGCCGCCCCACCACCCGGGTGAGGCCGCGGGCCAGCCGGCTCCAGCCGAGCCGGAAACCGATCTTCATGAAGCCGGGCACCGCGTTGTGCACGGGGGAGCAGGTGAGCTGGAAGACCCTGCTGCGCAGCTCCCGCGGAAAGTGCGCCTCGGCGACGTAGGCGTGGTGGACGTCGCCGGACAGCACGCTGATCGTGGCGGGGGCGCCCTCGCGGCTGCCGATGTCGGCGAACAGATCGCTCAGTCGCCGGAAGGACTCGTCGAAGGAGCTCCAGTGCTCGAGGTCGGCGAACTGGCGGAACTTCTCCGCGGCCCGCCCGAGCAGCCGGCCGTCGAAGCGTGTGCACAGTGCCTCGTTCCAGGCCTCGGCGTCGTGCAGGGCGTGCGCCATCAGCCACGGCAGGGACGAGCCGATGAGCAGGTGGTCCACGTCGGCGGCGGCCTGCTCGGCGATCCAGTCGAATTCGTTGTCGCCGACCATGGCGCGGCGGTCCTGCAGGATCCGGCCGCACCGCGTGTCGATCACCAGCAGCCGGGTCCGGCCGAAGTCCCGCCGGTAGCTCCAGCGGGTGCCCTTGTGCCCGTCGGCCTCGGCGTCCGCGGCCTTGGCGAACTCGCGCAGCACCTGCTCGCCGTCCTCGACCTGGTGGACCTGTCGCCACAGCTCGTTGTCGGCGAGGTCCGACGGCGACAGGTTGCCCAGGTGCTGGTAGATCCAGTAGGTCATCAGCGCGCCCTCGATGCGGGGCTGCCACCAGGAGGTCGCCTGCATCTGCTGCCGCCAGGCGTGCGAGGTGTTCCAGTCGTCGCGCACGTCGTGGTCGTCGAAGATCATCGAGGTCGGGATGGTGGACAGCAGCCACCGGATCTCCGGATCGGTCCACGACTCCAGGTAGAGGTGGGTGTACTCCTCGAAGTCGGCGACCTCGGCGTACGGCGGGGCACTGAGGTCCCGCCGGTGGGCGAGGTAGGCCTGGGTGTGCTCGGTCGTCTCGTCGGCGTACACCTGGTCCCCGAGCAGCAGCAGCGCGTCCGGCCACGTGTCCTCGGGCTGGTCAGCCATCCGGGCGGCATAGGTGTCCAGGGCGTCGGGCGGCAGGTCGCGGTCCGAACCCGCCGTCGCCGGGCGGGCGTAGCGGCAGGACCCGAAGATCAGCGAGAAGGGCTCGTCCCGGCCGAGGGTGCGGATCCGGCTCTGGGGGTACGTCGACCCCGTCTCGGGCCAGACCAGGACCGGCTCGTCGTCGCCGCGGCCGGTCAGCCGGACCTCGTACGGCGTCGAGCCGGCCGGCTGCAGCCCCTCGACGACCACCAGTGCGTAGTGGTGGCCGGCCACGTGGAAGGTGTCCGCCGAGCCGTCGAGAACCTCGACCCGGCACGGGCCGTCGGTCTCCACCCAGACGGTCGCACTGTGCGAGTCGACGTGGCGCAACAGGGGTCCGAGCACGAGGGCAGGCATGCGTACTGCCTACTGCACCGGCCCGCGTTAGGCACACCGGTTCGCTCCAAGACTCGTCCGGGACGATCGGACCCGGGGGGCCGAAGCCGGCTCTGGGAGGATCGCCGGCATGGAGTTCCTGATCGTCGGCGTGGCCATCCTGGTCGTGTTGCTGCTCGTCGTCGGCTTGCTCGTCCAACGTGGCCGGCGGGTGACCCGGCTGGAGGACGACCCGGCGTCGGACGAGGTGACATCGACCATCACCCGGCCGCCGGACGACGTGCTCCCGCCGGTGCGCGACGACCCGCAGACGATGCCGCCGGTCATCGTGGAGCCGGCCGAGCCCGCGCTGGACGTGCCCCCGCCGTCGGCCGGGCGGCTGGAGCGGCTGCGGGACCGGCTGGCGCGTTCGCAGAGCTCGCTCGGCCGGGGTCTGCTGTCGGTGCTGTCCCGCGAGCGGCTGGACGAGCAGGCCTGGGAGGACATCGAGGACACCCTGCTGCAGGCCGATGTGGGGGTCGGCGCGACGCAGGAGATCGTCGACCGGCTGCGGACCCGCGCCAGGGTCGCCGGATCGACCGGGCCGGGCGAACTACGGGACCTGCTGGCCGCCGAGCTGGTGGCAGCGCTCGGTCCGGACCTCGACCGCACGCTGCGGACCCTGCCCCAGGACGACCGCCCGTCGGTGGTGCTGGTGGTGGGCG
>JAABUR0100006251.1_pt1 | contig 14670 bp, 11 predicted proteins | sample 5560091 | NCBI WGS metagenome assembly JAABUR01 (sample SAMN10711879, study PRJNA513375) | rock metagenome | isolation source: Antarctica rocks | place: Antarctica: Victoria Land, University Valley sud
CTCAAACCTACTCGGCGCGCGGCGGATCGCTTGCCCGAAGGGGCCAGCGTTGATATATCAGACGCATGCACTCGCAGACGCCCGTGGTCGAGGGCTGGCTCGGCGTCGATGCGGTGCGGGACGCGCGGGCGCGCACCCGCGACCTCGTCCGCCACACACCGGTCCTGACGTCCCGCAGCCTGTCCGACGGGTGCGGCGGCACCGTGCTGCTCAAGGCGGAGAGCCTGCAGCGCACGGGCTCGTTCAAGCTGCGCGGCGCGCTGGCCAAGGTCGACCGCATCGCCGCGGACGCGGGCGTCGTGGCCGGAAGCGCGGGCAACCACGCCCAGTCGCTGGCGTATGCCGCCCGCGCGCGCGGGCTGGCGTGCGAGGTGTTCATGCCCGCCGAGGCGTCGCTCTCCAAGATCGCGGCGGTGCGCAGCTTCAACGGCACCGTGCGGCTGGGCGGGACGTCGGTCGACGAGTGCGTCGCCCACGCCCGCGAGCGTGCGCTGGAGACCGGCGCCGTGTTCGTGCACCCGTTCGACGACGCCGAGATCGTCGCGGGCCAGGGCACGCTCGGGCTCGAGCTGCTCGAGGACGTGCCCGACCTCGCCACGATCGTCGTGCCGGTCGGGGGCGGCGGGCTGATCGCCGGCGTGGCGGGCGTCGTCAAGGCGGCGCGCCCGCAGGTGCGGATCGTCGGCGTGCAGGTCGCGGCGTGCTCGGCCTACCCGGCCTCGTTGGCCGGCGGCGCGCCGGTCGAGGTCCAGGGCGGGCCGACGATCGCGGACGGCATCGCGATCAAGCGACCGGGCGGGCTCACCCTGCCGCTCGTGGCGCGCTGGGTCGACGAGATCGTCACCGTCGGCGAGGACGACGTCGCCGACGCGATGGTGATGCTGCTCGAGCGCGCCAAGCTCGTGGTCGAGGGCGCGGGCGCGGTCGGCATCGCGGCGCTGCGCACCGGCGCCGTCACGCCGGACGCGCAGGGTGCGACGGTGGTCCTGCTCTCGGGCGGCAACGTCGATGCGGGCGTGCTCGCCGGCGTGGCGCGCCGGCACGAGACGGCGGAGGGCCGCCGGATGCGCCTGTTCACGCGCGTGGAGGACCGGCCGGGCGGCCTCGCGCGGCTGCTCGCCCGGGTCGCGGACGCGGGCGGCAACCTCGTCACCGTCAACCACCTGCGCGAGGCGGTCCCGCTGCACGTGCGCGAGACCGGGGTCGACCTGGTGCTCGAGACGCGCGGGGAGGAGCACGCGGCGGCGATCGTCGCCGCGCTCGCGGGCGCCGGCTACGACATCGAGCGCTTCGACGGGAGCGGCCGGCCGGCATGAACGGTGTGCCGGCCGCCGACCTGAGGTCCCGCCAGGCGGCGGCGCTCGCCGACCTGCTGCGCCGCCCGCGCTTCGAGGTCCTGCCGCTCGACGACATCGAGGCGAAGGTGCGCACGCACCTCGCCACCGACGTCAAGGTGACCGTGACCGCCTCGCCGCGCCGGGGCCTGGAGGCTACGCTGGAGCTGGCCGAGCGCCTGGCGCGTGCCGGCTACCCCGTCGTGCCGCACGTGTCGGCCCGGCTCGTGCGCGACCGCGCCCACCTCGAGGAGGTGCTCGAGCGCCTGCTGGAGGCGGGCGTGCGCGAGCTGTTCGTGCCCGCCGGCGACGCGGCCGAGCCCGGGGAGTTCCCCGGCGCCGTCGACCTCCTGCGCGCGATGGGGCCGCTGCGCGCCCGCTTCGACGAGATCGGGATCACCGGGTACCCCGAGACCCATCACCTGATCTCCGACGAGGAGACGATCCAGGCGATGTTCGCCAAGGCGCCGATGGCCACGTGCATCATCAGCCAGATCTGCTTCGACGCGGAGATGATCGCCGCCTGGATCGCGGAGGTCCGCCGCCGCGGCACGCACCTCCCGATCTGGGTCGGCCTGCCGGGCACGGTCGACTACGCCAAGCTCGTGCGCATCTCGATGAAGATCGGGCTCGGCGAGTCGGCGCGCTTCCTGCGCCACCACAGCAACTGGATGTCGCGCCTGATGACGCGCCAGTTCAAGCCCGACCCGCTGCTCAAGGGGCTCGCGCCGACGCTCGCCGACCCGGCCGCCAACGTGGGCGGCTTCCACCTCTACACGTTCAACGAGGTCGCCCGGACCGAGCGCTGGCGCCGGCAGGCGCTCGAGCGGTTGGGGGCAACCTGAAAGCGGGACAGTCCCTCGTCAGGTCTCCTCCAGCGACTCGGCGATCAGCGTCGAGACGTCGACCACGCGCAGCTCGTCGCCGCGCGCGCGCACGCCGTCGTCGAGCATGACCGTGCAGAACGGGCACGCGACCGCCAGCGTCTCGGCCCCGGTGGCGGCCGCCTCGCGGGCGCGCTCCTCGTTGATCGCGCCGCCGCGCTCCTCCATCCACATGTGGGCGCCGCCGGCGCCGCAGCAGAACGTGCGCTTGCCGCTGCGCTCCATCTCGACCGGCTCGCCGACCGCGGCGACCAGCTCGCGCGGGTCCGAGCGCACGTCGTTGTGGCGGGCCAGGTAGCAGGAGTCGTGGTAGGTGATGCTGCGTTCGTCGTTGCGCGGCTTGAGGCGCCCGTCGCGCACCAGCTCGGCGATCAGCTCGGTGTGGTGCATGACCTCGTAGTTGCCGCCGAAGTCGCCGTACTCGTTGCCGAGCGTGTTGAAGCAGTGCGGGCAGCTCGCGACGATCTTGGTCACGCCGGCCTCGTTGAGCGTGCCGACGTTCTGCTCGGCGTGCGCCTGGAAGAGGTACTCGTTGCCCATCCGCCGCGCCGGGTCGCCGGTGCACGACTCGCGCGGGCCGAGGATCGCGAAGTCGACGCCCGCCGCCTGCAGCAGCTTCGCGGTCGACTCCGCCGCGGTGCGGGCGCGCTCGTCGAACGACGCGGCGCAGCCGACCCAGTAGAGGACCTCGGGCGCGGGCTCGCCGGGCTCCAGCACCCGCACGCCGAGCTGCTCGGCCCAGTCGGCGCGCTCGGTCTGCGCCCGGCCCCAAGGGTTCGAGGCCCGCTCGACGTCGCGCAGCATCGGCTCGGCCTCGGTCGGGAAGCGGGACTCCACCATCACCAGGTGGCGGCGCAGGTCGACGATGTGGTCGACGTGCTCGATCGACACCGGGCACTCCTGCACGCAGGCCCCGCAGGTCACGCAGTCCCAGACCACGTTGTCGGTCACCGCGTTCGGGACCAGCGGCGACGGCTCGAATCCGGCGACGTCGCGGAGCAGCTTCGGCCCATCCTCGAAGACCTGGTCGCGCAGGCCCATGATGAGGAGCTTCGGCGAGAGCTCCTTGCCGGTGTTCCAGGCCGGGCAGACGTCCTGGCAGCGCCCGCACTCCGTGCACGAGAACGTGTCCATCGTCTGCTTCCAGGTCAGGTCGGGCACCGTCCCGGCGCCGAAGCGCATCTCCTCCTCCGGGCCGTCGAAGCGCAGCGGCTCGAGCCGGCCGGGCGGACCCGTGCGGCCGAAGAACACGTTGATCGCGGCCGTCGCGATGTGGAGATGCTTGGAGTGGGGCAGGTACGCGAGGAAGGTGAGGATGATCAGCACGTGCGCCCACACGAAGGCGCGCTCGAGCACCTTCGTCACGGTGCCGTCGCCGAACAGGCCGGAGAGCGCGTCGGACACCGGCGACCAGCCGGCCGGCCACTCGTTCAGCCCGAGCGAGATCCGCGACGCGTGCCACAGCAGCAGCGTGCCGACGATCCCGGCGATCATGGCCAGGATCAGGTCCGCCTCGCCGAGGTGGCTGCCCTCGAAGCGCGCCGGCCGCTGCACCTTGCGGATCCAGACCGCAGCGAGCACGCCGGCCAGCACGAGCACGGCGAACACGTCCACGAGCAGCGCGAACCAGCCCTGGTGGCCGAGCCACGGCAGCGTGGCCTCGCGGTCCACCGCCCCGATCATCGCGACGACGATCGTGGGGAGGAGGACGAGGAAGCCCCAGAAGATCGCGGCGTGGACCAGGCCCGGCACCAGCCGCTGGAACAGCTTGCGCTGGCCCAGCACGATCTCGGCCTCGTTGCGCGCGCGCCGCGGCAGGTCGCCGGAGCGGTCGACCGGCTTGGCCTGCCGGACGAGGCCGACCAGCAGCAGGGCCCGGCGGGCGAAGAGGGTGCCGCAGACGGCGAGCGCCGCGGCGAGCGCGAGCGCTCCGGCCAGGACCGCTATTGCGACCGGGCCCTTCTCAGCTCGGCGGTGATCGCGGGCACGATCTCGGCCAGGTCGCCGATCACGGCGTAGTCGGCGCTGGCGAGGATCGGCGCCTCGGCGTCGGCGTTGATCGCGAGGATCTTCTTCGCGCCCTTGCAGCCTGCGATGTGCTGCGTGGCGCCGCTGATGCCGCACGCGATGTAGAGGTCGGGCGAGACCTTCGTGCCGGTTTGGCCGACCTGGTCGGTGTGCGGCCGCCAGCCGGCGCTCGTGACCACGCGCGAGCAGCCGACCGCCGCGTCGAGCAGTCCCGCGAGCTCCTCGAGCATCCCGAACCCGTCCGCCGAGCCGACGCCGCGGCCGCCGCTGACGACCACCTTGGCCTCCGCGAGCGAGACGCCCGTCTCGACCGCGTCGACGTGCTCGGCCACCTGGACGAGCAGGTCGGCCGGCTCGAGCGCCGGCGCGAACGACTCGACCTCGGGCGCGCCGGCGCCGTTCACCGCGGCTGCGGCGACGCTGTGCGGCGCGACCGACAGCAGCGGCAGCGGGCCGTGCACGCGCGCCTCCTCGAGCAGGCTCCCGCCCCAGCGCACGCGCGTGAGGTCGAGCGACCCCGCGGCGGCGGCCGGGGCGATGGCGACGCAGTTCGCCGCGAACGGCAGGTCGCGCCGGGCGGCCACGTGGCCGAGCACCTCGTTGCCCCGGGTGGTCCCCGCGGCCACGACCGCGCTCGGCTCGATCCGGTCGACCAGGTCGCCCACGCAGCGCGCCCACGCGCCCGGCGCATAGGCCGCCAGCCGCTCGTCCTCGGCGACGTGCGCGGTCGCCACGCCGTGCGCGCCGAGCTGCGCGGCCGCCTCGCGGCCGCCGTCGCCCACCAGCAGCGCGACCACGGGCTCACCGAGGTCGCGCGCCAGTGCGAGCGCCTGCAGCGACAGCTCGTCGACCTGGCCGCCCTCGTGCTCCACCAGCGCCAGCACCATCACGCCACCCCCAGCTCGCGCATGACGTCCACCACGGCGGGCGCCGCGCCCGGGCCCTTGCCCAGGATCTCCGCCCGCTTGCCCTGGCCGGCCGGGACGACCAGCCGGAGTCGCTCCAAGCGCGCATCGGGCCGGTCGAGCGGGCGCTTGTCGACCGGCTTCTGGCGGGCGCGCAGCTTCGCCGGCACCGACGGGTAGCGCGGCAGGTTGATGCCCTCGAGCACGCTGACCACGGCGGGCAGCGGGACGCGGTAGACGTCGCGCCCGCCCGTCACCTCCTGCTCGCAGCGCGCGCTCCCGTCCTCGATCGAGAGGCCCTTGAGTCCGGTGACGATCGGGCGCCCGAGCGCGTGCGCGACCCGGATGCCGACCTGGTAGTTGCCGGAGTCGGCGGACTCGTTGCCGAACACGATCAGGTCGTACTCCACGCCCGCGACCCGCTCGGCCTCGACCGTCTCCGCGATCGCCGCGGCGGTGGCCTGCGGGTCCCACTCCTCGCCGTCGGTGACGAGCAGGATGCCGCGGTTCGCGCCGGTCGCCAGCGCGTCGCGGATCTGCGCCTCGGCTTCCTCGGGGCCGAGCGTCAGCACGGTGGTCTCGCCGCCGTGCTGCTCGACGAGCCGCACCGCCTCCTCGACGCCGCACTCCTCGTGCGGGCTGATCGTGAAGCCGAGGTGGCGCGTCTCGATCGCCTGCTCGTCCTCGGTCAGGACCATGCGGCCGCCGGTGAGCGGCACGCGCTTGACGCAGACGAGGATGTTCACGTCAGCACCGGATCGGCCGCCCGGACCCGCTCGTTGTCGGGATCGAAGACCGGCGTCGAGTCGGTGCTCGCGACGGTCACGGGGAAGCGCTCGCACATGTACTCGACCGCGAGCTGCTCCCCGACGCCGGCATGCTCGGGCGGCAGGTAGGCCATGAGGATGTGCCGGCCGATCGACGGGCCGGCGCCGGCGCTGGTGACGAACGAGCGCCGCCCCTTGCGGTCGGTGAGCGGGGCGCCGTCGGGCGTCACGATCGGCTCGCCGCCGAGCATGTACCGCCTGCGGCCGTCGCTCGCGGTGTGGTCGTCGACCAGGAGCGTGCACATGACGGCCGCCGGCTCGGACTCGCGCTGGCGCACGTGCGCCTCCTTGCCGACGAAGTCCTGGTCCTTGACCCTGCCCCACGCCATGCCGGCCTCGACCACGTCGTACTCGGCGTCGAGCTCGAAGCCGAACGCGCGGTAGCTCTTCTCCAGCCGCCCGGTCGTGCCGTAGACGCCGATGCCGGCGGGCACGACGCCGTGCGGCCGGCCGGCCTCCGCGACGATGTCCCACAGCTTCGCGCCCTGCTCGATCGGGACGTAGAGCTCCCAGCCGAGGTCGCCGACGTAGGAGATGCGCGATGCCAGCACGCGCAGCGAGCCGACCTCGATCGTGCGGCAGCTGGCGAACGGGAAGCCCTCGTGCGAGACCTCGGCGCTCGTGGTGCTCGCGAGGATGTCGCGGGCGCGCGGCCCCCACAGGCCGAGCGTGCACCAGCTCGACGTGAGGTCGAAGACCTGCGCCGTGCCGTCCTGCGGCAGGTGGTCGGCGTACCACTTCAGGTCCGCCATCCCGTGGGCGCCGCCGGTCACGACCCGGAAGTGCTGCTCGCCGAGCCGCATCACCGTGAGGTCGGAGCGGAAGCCGCCGCTGGGCGTGAGGACGGGGGTGTAGACCACCTTCCCGAGCTTCACGTCCATCTGGCGCATCGAGACCCGCTGCACGCACTCGAGCGCCCCCGGGCCGACCACGTCGAAGACGCAGAACGCGGTCAGGTCGAACATCGCGGCGCGGTCGCGCATCGCCAGGTGCTCGGCGTTGATGATCGGCGACCACCAGCGCGACTCCCACTCGGCCTCGCGCTCGTTCACGCGGTCGCCGTACTCCTCCAGCAGCGCCCGGTTGGAGTCGTACCAGTGCGGGCGCTCCCAGCCGGCGGCCTCGTAGAACACCGCGCCGAGCTCGCGCTCGCGCTCGTGGAACGGCGAGAGCCGGACGTTGCGGTTCGACGTCCACTGCTCCGCGGGGTGCACGATCCCGTAGGTCTTGTTGAAGCCCTCGGCGGCGCGCGCCTTGACGTGCTCGACGCTCTTCTGGTGCTCGTAGAAGCGGGCGATGTCGGACGCCTGGAGGTCGATCTCGGGCTCGCCGTGGACCATCCACTCGGCCACCGCGCGGCCCACTCCGGGGCCCTCCTTGATCCAGACCGCGGCGGCCGACCAGAGGCCGGCGACCTCGGGCGTCTCGCCCAGGATCGGCAGGCCGTCCGGCGTGAGCGAGAGCAGCCCGTTGATCGCGTACTTCACGCCGACCGACTCGTCGCCCACGATCTCGGGCACGAGCTCGAGCGCGTGCTCCATCTGCTGCACGAAGTCGTCCTCGGTGAACGGGAACTCGGTCGGCGACAGCGCCGCCTCCTCGACGGAGGGGATCTCGTCGGGGTCGTGCAGGATCGGGCGATGGGCGTAGGAGCCGACCTCGAGCCCGCTGCCGTCCTGGCGCTCGTACATGTTGGTGTCCATGTCGCGCACGATCGGGTGCTCGATCGCGCTCGTGGCGCCCGCGAAGCGCGGCACCGGGCCGATGTCGATCATCTGGTGCACCGCCGGCGTGAGCGGGATCGAGGCCCCGGCCATGCGCGCTATGCGCGGGCTCCACACGCCGCAGCAGACGACGACGTACTCGGCCGCGACGTCGCCGCGCGTGGTCCGCACGCGCCGCACGCGCCCGTCCTCGACGTCGATGCCCAGCACCTCGGTGTTGGCCGAGACGGTGAGCGCGCCCGACGCCTGCGCGCGCTCGCGCATGATCGTGCCGGCGCGCAGCGAGTCGACGACGCTGACGCCGGGGGAGTAGAAGCCGCCGACGATCACGTCCGTGTCGATGTAGGGGACGAGCTCTTTCACCTCGGCGGGCGTCACGAGCGAGACCGGCTCGACGCCCCAGGACTTCGCCGACGCCATCCGGCGGCGCAGCTCCTCCATGCGCTCCTCGGTGCGCGCGACCTCGATGCCGCCGCAGACCGTGATCACCCCGAGCTCCGTGTACTGGCGCACGCTGTCGAGCGTCAGCGCGGTCATCTCGCGCGAGTGGTCGACCGGGTAGATGAAGTTCGACGCGTGGCCGGTCGAGCCGCCGGGGTTCGGCAGCGGCCCCTTGTCGAGCAGCACGAGGTCGGTCCAGCCGAGCCGTGCGAGGTGGTGCGCGAGGCTGTTGCCGACGATGCCGGCGCCGATCAGGACGGCGCGCGCCGTCGCCGGCAGCGCTCCGGATTGGTCTTCCACGGACGTCACCTCAGGGTCGGACATGGCCAGACCTCTGATATATCACACTAGAAGGCGGGCGTGGGCAGCGGCTCGTCGCCGAGCTCGATCCGCCGGCGGGCGACGTAGTCGCGCAGGCCGTCGCGGACGTCGTCGTCGATCGGCGGCTGCTCGTAGGCCTCCAGCGTCTCGCGCCAGAGCTTGGCGGCGCGCGCGGCGGCGTCCTCGCCGCCGTTGCGCGACCAGCGGTCGAAGTTGTCGGTCGACGACAGCAGCGGCCGGTAGAAGCAGTCGCGGAAGTTCATCAGCGTGTGCGCCGCGCCGAGGAAGTGCCCGCCGGACCCGACCTCCACGTGCGCGTCGAACGCGAGGCTCTCCTCGGTCACCTCGAGCGGCGTGAACTCGTGCTTGAGCATCCGCAGCAGCTCGATGTCGACGATGAACTTCTCGTAGCACGAGACGAGCCCGCCCTCGAGCCAGCCGGCGGTGTGCATGACGAAGTTGGCGCCCGCGAGGAACGTCGGCAGCATCGTCATCAGCGACTCGTACGCGGCCTGCGCGTCGACCACCGTGGACGCGTTCAGCGCGCCGCCGCTGCGGAACGGCAGCCCGAAGCGGCGCGCGATCTGACCCGTGCACAGCAGGCCGATCGCCGACTCCGGCGTGCCGAAGCTCGGCGAGCCGGACTTCATGTCGGTGTTGGAGAGGAACGACCCGAACACCACCGGACAGCCGGGCTGCACGAGCTGCGTGAGCGCGATGCCCGACAGCGCCTCGGCCATCTGCTGCACCAGGGTGGCCGGGATCGAGACCGGCGACATCGCGCCCATGAGCAGGAACGGCGTGGTGATCACGGCCTGGTTGGTGCGGTTGTACTCGAGCATCGCGCTGAGCATCCGGTCGTCCCAGCGCAGCGGCGAGTTGCAGTTGATCAGCGAGATCGAGACCGGCGCCTCCTGCAGCGGCTCAGGCCCGCCGAACAGGATCTCGCCCATCGCGATCGTGTCGCGCGCGTTCTCGGCGGAGATCACCGAGCCCATGTACGGCTTGTCCGACAGCGTCTGCAGCGCGTAGACCATGTCGAGGTGGCGCGAGTCCAGCGGCCGGTCCTCGGGCTCGCAGATCGTCCCGCCCGGCGAGTCGAGCTCGGGGAACGCCTGCGAGAGCTTCACGAAGTTCTCGAAGTCCGCCATCTTGGCGTCGCGCCGCACGTCGCCGTCGCGCACGAACGGCGGGCCGTAGACGCCCGAGAACACCATGTGGTTGCCGCCGATGTGGACGGACTTCTCGGGGTTGCGCGCCTGCAGGTCGAACTCGCGCGGCGCCTTGGCGACCTGCTCGAGCACGAACTCGGGGTCGAGGAACACCTTCTCGCCCTCGACCTTCTGGCCGGCCGCGCGGAAGTACTCGACCGCCTCGGGCAGCATGAACTCGACGCCCAGCTCGGAGACGATCCGGCGCCAGCCGCCGTCCAGGACGTCCATCGCCTCGTCGCTCAGGATCTCGTAGCGGGGCAGATCGTTGACGTACATGCGTGAGGCTCCTTGAGCGCTGGCCTTGACGACGAGACGTGCGACCGTAATATACTTCTCGTGGAACAAGAGTTCCAATCTGCTCCGGGGACGCAGAGCATCGATCGCGGCGCGCAGCTGCTCGCGCTCGTGCTCGAGTCCGATGCACCCCGGGCGCTCGGCGCGCTGGCCGCCGACGCGGGCCTGCCGAAGAGCACGGCGTCGCGCCTGCTCGGTGCCTTGGAGCGCAACGGCCTGGTCGAGCAGGAGGGCCTGCGGGGCGCGTTCCGCGCCGGTCCCGTTATGGCGCGCTTCGCCGGTCGCGGCCTCTCCGCGCGCCGCCTGGTCGAGCTGTCCGAGCGCCCGATGGCGGCGCTCGCCGACGCGACGGGGGAGACGATCAACGTGGCCGTCGCGGGCCCCGGCGGCGTCGAGCACCTCGCGCAGGTCGAGAGCCGCCACTACCTGGGCACGAGCCACTGGGTCGGCCGCCGCGTGCCCTATCACTGCTCCGCGAACGGCAAGGTGCTGCTCGCCTTCGGCGCCGCGGGGGCCGTCGAGGGGCCGCTCGAGGCGCTCACGTCGCGCACGATCGTCGAGCCGGCCCTGCTCGCCGCCGAGATGCAGGCGGTCCGGCGCGACGGGTTCGCCACCGCGGTCGACGAGCTCGAGCTCGGGCTCAGCGCGGTCGCCGCGCCCGTGCTCGACGAGTCCGGCCGCGCGGTCGCCGCGCTCAGCGTCTCCGGTCCCACGCTGCGGCTCTCGCCCCGGCGCGTGGCCGAGCTCCGACCCATCGTCATCAAGCAGGCCAGGGCGCTCGGGGAGCAGCTCGGCCACCGTCCCGAGGGAGTCCACGCCGCATGACGCACGACGAGATCCTCACGCTCCTGTACGAGCAGACCCTCGTGGGCAACGCGCCCGCAGTCAAGGAGGGTGTGGAGACAGGGCTCGCCGACGGCATGGACCCGGAGAACCTGCTCTACGACGCCCTGATCCCGTCGCTGGAGGAGGTGGGCGCGCGCTTCGAGCGCGGCGACTACTTCGTGCCCGAGATGCTGATCGCGGCGCGCGCGATGCAGGGCGCGCTCGACATCCTGCGCCCGCTGCTGGCCGAGTCGGGCGCCAAGCCGATGGGCAAGTTCCTGATGGGCACCGTCAAGGGCGACGTGCACGACATCGGAAAGAACCTCTGCAACATCATGCTCGAGGGCGCGGGCTTCGTCGTGATCGACCTCGGCGTCAACGTGCCGCCGGAGCGGTTCGTCGAGCAGATCAACGAGCACGAGCCCGACATCGTCGGCTTCTCGGCCTTCCTCACCACCACGATGCCGATGTTCAAGGCGAACATCAACGCGCTCAACAAGGCCGGCATCCGCGACAAGGTCGCCGTCATGGTCGGCGGTGCGCCGGTCACGCAGGAGTACGCCGATGCGGTCGGCGCCGACGGCTACTCGGCCGACGCGTCCTCCGCCGTCAAGAAGGCCAAGGAGCTGCTCGAGCAGCGCCGCAGCGCCGTCCCCGCCTAGGCAACGACAAGGAGCACGATGGACACGGTTCTCCAGGGGCGGTCCAAGACCGTCGTCATCGGTCCCGAGCAGCCGTTCTGCATCATCGGCGAGCGGATCAACCCGACCGGGCGCAAGCGGTTCGCGGAGGAGCTGCGCGCGGGCGACCTCGCGACGGTCACGGTGGACGTGCTCGCGCAGATCGAGGCGGGCGCCGACGTGCTCGACGTCAACGCCGGCATCCCGCTCGTCGACGAGGCCGAGCTGCTCTCCAGCATGCTCAAGCTCGTCCAGGACACCACCGACGCCCCGATCTGCATCGACTCCTCGGTGATCGAGGCGCTCGAGGCCGGGCTGGCCGTCTACGAGGGCAAACCGCTGGTCAACTCGGTCACGGGCGAGGACGACCGCCTGGAGGAGATCCTGCCGCTGGTCGCCAAGCACGGCGCCGCGGTGATCGCGCTCGCCAACGACGAGACCGGCATCCCGGAGACGCCGCAGCAGCGGCTCGAGATCGCGACGAAGATCGTCAAGGTCGCCGGCGACTACGGCATCGGGCCCGAGGACATCGTGATCGACCCGCTCGCGATGACCGTCGGCGCGGCCACCGACGCGGTCACGATCACGCTCGAGACGATCCGGCTGATCCGCGAGCACCTGGGCGTGAACATGTCGCTCGGCGCGTCCAACGTGTCCTTCGGCCTGCCGGACCGCCACGCGCTCAACGCCGCATTCCTGCCGATGGCGATGGCCGCCGGGCTCACGAGCGCGATCATGAGCACCGCCAAGGTCTGCGTCGACGAGGTGCGGGCCGCCGACCTGCTGCTGGGCCACGACCCGTGGGGCGCGCGCTGGATCGCGACGCACCGCGCGCGCAAGGCGGAGGCCGTGGCGGCGACGTGAGCCCGCCCCGCGAGCCGCAGCTGCTCGAGACGCCGGCCCCGTCCGACGGGGCCGAGCGCGCGCGCCTGCGGTTCGAGCCCGACGGTGCCGAGGTGCGCGTGCCGAGCGGCACGCCGGTGTTCGACGCCGCGAGCTGGAACGGCATCGCGATCGACTCGACCTGCGGCGGGCACGGCACGTGCAAGAAGTGCAAGGTGCGCGTGCTCGAGGGCGACGTCCCGATCTCCGCCGTCGACCCGCGCGCGTTCACGACCGACGAGCTGCGCGACGGCTGGCGCCTGGCCTGCCGCGCCCCGTCCCGCGGCGAGCTGGTGATCGAGGTCCCGCCGCTCCAGACCCGGCCCAAGGCGGCGCTGGTCGGCGTCGGCCGCCACGTGATCCTGCGCCCGTCGATCCAGAAGCGCCACATCGTGCTCGAGGAGCCGACGATGGAGGACCAGCGCTCGGACTTCCAGCGCGTGCAGGACGCGCTGGAGGACCTCGAGCCGCGCGTCGAGCTGCCCGTGCTGCGCACGCTCGGGCGGGTGCTGCGCAACGCCAACTTCGACGTCACCGCGGTGGTCGCCGACGACCTGCTGATCGACGTCGAGCCGGGCGACACGACCGCGCGCCGCTTCGCGATCGCGTTCGACCTCGGCACCACCACGGTCGTCGCGACGCTGCTCGACCTCGAGACTGGCACGCCGGCTGCCGTGCGCTCGATGCTCAACCGCCAGCAGCCGTTCGGCGCCGACGTGATCACGCGGATCTCGGCCACGATGATGGACGAGGGCGCGCTCGACGCGCTGCAGCAGCGCGCGCAGGAGACGATGGCGCAGCTCGCCGAGGAGGTCTGCGCCGAGGCGCGCGTGGACCCCGGCGAGGTCTACGAGATCACGCTGTGCGGCAACGTGACGATGACCCAGCTCGCGCTCGGGATGGACCCCGAGCCGCTCTCGATGGCCCCGTTCGTGGTCACCACGCACGACCCGCCGCCGCTGCTCGCGGCCGACTTCGGCGTCCCGGTGCACCCGCGCGCCCCCGCGTTCGCGTTCCCGTCGCTCGGCGCCTACGTGGGCGGCGACATCGTCGCCGGGATGCTGGCCACCGGCCTCACGCGCGACAAGCGGCTGCGCCTGTTCATCGACGTCGGCACCAACTCGGAGATCGCGCTGGGGAGCCAGGAGGCGGTCGTCGCGACCGCCGCACCGGCGGGTCCCGCGTTCGAGGCGGCGCAGATCCGCTGTGGCATGCGTGCCGCCGACGGCGCGATCGAGGGGATCCGGATCAGCGCCGACGACGTCACGCTGGAGGTGATCGGCGACGTCGACCCGGTGGGCATGTGCGGCTCGGGCCTGGTCGACTGCGTCGCCGAGCTGGTCGGGGCGGGCCTGCTCGACCACTCGGGCCGCTTCGTCGACGACGAGACCGCCGCGACGGTCGCGCCCGGCGTCGCGCCCCGGCTGACGTTCATCGGCAAGGAGCGCGTGTTCGTCATGCACTGGCGCGGCACCGACCCGGCGGCGTCGGTGTTCCTCTCCCAGCGCGACGTGCGCGAGCTGCAGTTCGCCAAGGCATCGATCGCGACGGGCTGGCAGATCCTGCTCGACGAGCTGGGCGCCGCGCCCGACGACATCGCCCAGGTGCTGCTCGCCGGCTCGTTCGGCGCCTACCTGTCGCCCGCCAGCGCGATCCGGATCGGGCTGGTGCCGCGGATGGCGCTGCCCCGGATCGTGTCCGCCGGCAACGTCGCGGGGGAGGGCGCGAAGATCGCCGCGCTGAGCCATCGCGAGCGTGCCGAGGCGCGCGCGATCGTGCAGGAGGTCCGCTACGTGGAGCTCTCGGGCCGCACGGACTTCAACGACCGCTTCATCGACCAGCTGGCGTTCCCGGGATGACCACCGCCGTGATCGCGTGCGGCGCGCTCGCCGTCCACGTGCGGCAGATCGCCCGGCGGCGGGGGTGGGCGGTCGACGTGCATCCCGTCCCGGCGCTGCTGCACAACCGCCCGGAGCGGATCGCCGGCGCCGTGGAGGCCGAGCTCGAGCGGCTCGGCGCGCAGTACGACGAGGTCGCCGTCGCCTACGCCGACTGCGGGACCTACGGCGCGCTGGACGCCGTGCTGGAGCGCACCGCCATCCGGCGGCTCGCCGGCGAGCACTGCTACGACGTCTTCGCCCGCGCGGACGTCCGCGCCGCGCTCGCCGAGGAGCCGGGGACCTACGTGCTGACCGACTTCCTCGCCCGCACGTTCGAGCACACGGTGCTGCGCGAGCTCGGGCTCGACCGGCACCCGGAGCTGCGCGACGCCTACTTCGGCAACTACACGCGCGTGCTGTGGCTCGCCCAG
>JAABUR0100006253.1_pt1 | contig 14664 bp, 12 predicted proteins | sample 5560091 | NCBI WGS metagenome assembly JAABUR01 (sample SAMN10711879, study PRJNA513375) | rock metagenome | isolation source: Antarctica rocks | place: Antarctica: Victoria Land, University Valley sud
CCGCCGACACGGTGTTGGCGAGCTGCTCGTTGTCGGCCGGCACGCCGAAGCTCTTGTCCGCCTGGGCGTCGGGGTTGCGGATCGTGGTGACCGTCTGGCCCGGCTTCGTGCCGTCGAGGATGGCCGTCGGATCGCTGCCGGCGATCTCCTCCCCACGGTAGATGTACACCCGGCCGGCCTGCTCGCAGACGGTGCCGGCGGGAGCTTTCGCGCAGTTGGAGCCGGGCTGGGCGGTCGCGGGGCTCTCGGTGAGCTGGGGCGCGCCGATGACCAGGTCGGGACGCCCCCCGCGGTCGAGATCCCCGATCGCGTCGGGGCGCGAGATCGCCGGGCACGCTCCCACCCCGAAGTTGCCCGCGCAGGCCGTCATGCCCGCGGGGTTGAGCGCGGTGCGCCCGAAGCCCGAGCCGCGCAGCAGGGCGCCCGGCACGGCCGCGTCGGCCGGCGGCATGTCGATGCGCTTCAGCAGGGCCCGGGTGGCGCCGTCGTAGACGTAGACGCGACCGCTGTCGATCCCGTTGGCGTCGACGCCACGGGCCCCGACCACGATCTCCGGTATGCCGTCGGAGGGGCCGATCGGATTCTGGGGGCAGAGCACGCCCACGGTGCCACCGGCGCAACTGGCGAGATCCGACGGATTGATCGCCCGGCTGCCGATCTTCGAGGTCCAGAACGAGCCGAAGCCAGCCGCCGACCCCGCCCCGCCGCCGTCCGGGGCGTTGATGCGGTCGATCAGGTTGCCGGTCGCGCCGCTGATCACGAACACCATGCCGTTCCCGTTCGGGCTGCCGCCCTGCTGGGGCATCAGGAGATCGTCGACTCCGTCACGGTCGAGGTCACCGGCACCGGCCATGCCGCGCCCGAATGCGGCGCCCCTGACGGGGACCGGGCTGTCGATGCGCTTGACCTGGTAGGTCCGCGGAAGACCCGGAGCCTGGGCGAGCGCGGCTTCCGCGGCGACGGTCGCCATCACGAAGGCTCCAGCAAGCGTGAGCAGGACTTGGGCGAGGCTGATGCGGTGGGCCAGCATGGCCGTCAACATACGTCCTCCGCGGGGACGCCGGGTAGGGGCGAAACACACCTACTGGTGACCGCCCGCGACCTCCACGAGCAAGGCGATCTGGACGCGGTTGTCGACCTCGAGCTTGTCGAGGAGGCGGGAGACGTGGGCCTTGACCGTCGCGACGGAGAGGTGCAGCGCGGCGGCGATCTCGGCGTTGGCGTGGCCGCGGCCGACGGCGAGGGCGACAGCCCTTCCCGCGCGATCCGGTAGGCCGTCCGGCCAATGGCGGTGGGCACAGGCGCCTCCCCGCGCTCGATCCGCGCGGTGAGCCACATCCCAACCTTCGCCTCCGTCCTGGACGTCGGGGTGAAGCCGGCGTCCGTCCTGCTGCCGATCGTCGGCATCCTGCTCGTCACCTCGGAGTGGTCCCAGCGCACCGGGCTGATCACCTTCCCGCTGGTCCCGGTGCGCTCGCGCGTCATCGCCGCCAAGCTCCTCGCGAGCCTGGTCCTCGCCCTCGCGATGCTCGCCATGAGCGTCGGCGTCGTTGCCGCGGAGGTGCTCGTCGCCTCACCCGGCGTCGCCGGGACCTCATCCGATGTCGCGCCGTTGATCGGCCAGTCGGCGTCTACCTGGATCACCCGGCGCGACATCTCGGCGTGAGGCTCTCCGGCCATCGGCCGTGGCGGCGCACGTCCTCTCCGCCACCCCGGCGGGCTCGATGAACTCCGGAGAAGCTGCTCAAGCCCCGGGACACGCAACCGTCAGGCCCTCGGCTCGGGCCGCATCGAGCAGGCCCAGATCGTAGGCGAGCAGCAGGTCGGCCTCGATCGCGAGGGCGGCGGCGAGGTGGATCGCGTCGAGCGCGCGAAGCATCGGAGGCGGCGTACGTGCCGCCCGCTCGCGGGTCCCGACGACGGGAAGCAGCGCCACCAGGTCCAGGACCGGGGCCGCCGCCGCTGGCGGCAGGCCTCGCCTGAGGCAGGCGCGTCCCAGCTCGACCTCGAGGATCTCCGATGCCACGAGTGCGTCGTTCGGCTTCAACGCCACGGCCAGGGCAGCGGACTCGCGCTCGGGAACCACGAGCTTGACCGCTGCGGAGGCGTCGAGGTAGATGACGCCCACTCAGATCCGGTCCGCCCGCGCGTCGGCGAGCGCCTCAGACAAGCGACCTTCCTGATCGACGGTCTGCGACGCGAGTCGCCGTCGCAGCTCGGGGAGCGCGTCGCGCAGTGAGCGTCTCGCCGGCGCAGCGCCGCTGGCGTCCAGACGACGCTGGGCCGCATGGTCCTCTGCTTGCGGCAGGTCCGCGCTGCCCCGCAACGCGAGTTCGCGGACGAGCGTCGCGGCGGGCTTGGGGCCCAACACACGCTCGGCGCGCCGGAGCGCCGCGTCGAGCTCCGGGTCCCGGGTGAGGGCGATGCGCGGATGGGGCGAGGGCACGTGGGTAGAGTAACATTGCGGAGCAACAGCTTCTCATCGCGTTGAGCGCCGCGTCTCGCGCTCTTCCCGATAGTCCGCGCTGAGTGCCATGGGCCACCGAGGGCTGGAGGCTCGTGGGCGCTCGACGCGTCGATCCGGATGAGAGCCCATGAGCCGTCGAAGGCTGGAGGCTCGTGGGCGCTCGGCGTCGCCGATCCGGTGAAAGCCCATGAGCCGTCGAATGGTGGGGGCTCATAGGCGCTCGGCGGCACTCCGCGGCGCACAGCCTCGCTCAGCGCGACGAGCCCCGCGGGCCCCGCCCGAACCTCCAGTACGCGATCCCACCTCCAACGAGGGCGCAGGCGGCGAGGACGAGAACCGCGAGGGAGAGGCCGCCGTCGCCAGACTTCCCGAGATCGTCGATGGGATCGGTCGCCGCGGGCGGGATGCGCTCGCGCGCGGTGGGCTTCCCGGCTCGGGCTCCGACGAACGACGCCTTGTCGAGGAGGTCCCCGCCGCGAGCCAGCGGCCAGCCGTCGTAGACCGCCGGACGGAACGGGAAGGCCGCGCGGGCGAAGAACAGCGGAACCACCGGACTGTCGTCGGCGAGCACGCGCAGGGTGGCGGCTACGGCGCGCCGGCGCGCAGCGCGTGAGCCCGCGGCGCCGATGCGCGCAGCGGCGCGGTCGAAGCGCGCGCTCGCGTAGCCGGTCTGGCCCAGCGACCCGCTGTCGCTCCCGAACAGCGCCGGCAGGAACGACGGGTCGCGCGAGGCGAGGGGCGCCGCGGTCGTGATCGCCGCCTGGAAGGACGAGCCGGTCGTCGAGGTCGCAAGCGCCCGCTCGAAGCGCTCCTGGGGCAGCGAGACCAATCGCGCGTCGACACCGATCCGGCGGAGCGAGAGCACGACCTGGCGGCCACCCTCCTGACGCAGGGCATCGTCCTTCGAGGCGAGGATCGTCAGCGGAGGCAGCGCCCGCTCGGCCAGCGCGACCCGCGCGGCATCGGGCCGGAAGGCGTGCAGCCGGGCGGAGGCCCACGGGGAATCCGGGTGGACGTAGCCGCGATCGGCCGGCACGGCGACGGGGTCGGCGCCGGGCGGACCCAGCGCGGTGACGATGCGGTCGAGGTCGAGCGCCTGACCCACCGCGCGCCGGACGGCCGGGTCGTCGAACGGGGCGGCGCGCACGTCGAAGGCCAGCACGGTGCCGGTGTACGACGGGCCGGTCAGGAGCTCGACGCCCACCTCGCCGAGCCCCGCCGCCTCCGTCGGCGCCGGCGTGAGCGGCAGCGCGTCGACTTTCCGGCTCCGGAGCGCGTCGAGCGCCGCCCGCGTGGTCCGGACGATCGGCACCCTTATCTCCGCGACGCGCGGCGTCCGAAACCAGCGACGGTTGGCCTGGAAGCGGTACAGCTTTCCGGGGCGGTGCTCGACCAGCCGGTAGGGCCCGCTGCCCACGGGCAGTCCGGCGGGAGCCCGGCGCCCCGGGGGAAGGGCTTGCCAGAGGTGCCGCGGGATGATCGGCACGTCGGCCAGCGGCAGCTCGGCGAAGCCGAGCGACGCGCGTCGCAGCCGGAAGGCCACCGTCCGGGCGTCGAGGGCGACGACGCGCTCGATGTCGCGCAGCTGCGGGGTGAAGCGTGGCTGCCGGCGCTGGGCAAAGCGCTCGAACGTGAACACCACGTCGTCGGCCGTCAGGGGACGACCGTCGTGCCACCGCGCGCCGCGGCGCAGGCGGACGGTGACCGTGCGGCCGCGCCGCTCCACGGACCGCGCCAGCAGGGGCTGCGGCGTCCCGTGCGCGTCGCGCTCGGTGAGGGTGTCGTAGACGAGCGTCATGAGCCCGTAGCCGAGCTCGAACGTGTAGGGCGTCAGCGACCCGTCCTCCTGGGGGAAGGGGATGCGCACCAGCGGCGTGGAGGGCTCGGCGGCCTGGGCCACGGACGCCGCCGCGGCGCAGCCCGAGGTCGCCAGCATCACTGCCAGCAGGCACGCCAGCCGCGGGGGCATCCTCAGCGCTTGAGCGTCGCGGCGGTGTAGGCGATGCGCACGGGCTCGCACCAGATGACGATCGAGCGGGTGCCCGCGAGGGAGATGTCGCGCGGCAGCACGTAGTTCTCGTCACCGAGCGTGGCCTTGAGGTCGGCCACCTTGCGATGGCGCCCCGCGAGGACCGCCGCGGTGGACGCCGGAGCGCGCACGGTGCTCACCCAGACCGCGAGATCGGTGTTCGCGGCCGTCGAGAAGCCGTCCAGGCGCAGGACGAGGCGGCCGCTGGCCAGTCGGTGCAGGACGGCCTTTCCGGAACCCCGGCGCTCGATCTGCCGGAAGCGACCACGCCGCACGACGCGCGCACCCTTCTTCGAGAACGCCGGAAGCGGCGCCTCGATCAACGGCGTGGTGACCTGCTGCTCGACCGTCATCCGCCACCGGCCTTCCGTCGCGATGCGCAGGACGACCGGGCCGCGGCCGCGGCCGTCGGCCGGCTTCGAACCGGAGCACGAGCCGCTGCCAAGCGGCTTGTCGCCGGCGCTCACCGCGAGCTTGCGGCCCTCGCAGCGCCACCGGACCCGCCACTGCACGGCGCCGTCGGCGATCCGTATCCGCCGTTGCGCAGCGCCCTTCCCCTCGAGGGTCCGGACCTTCTCCCAGCGCGGGGCGGCGCGGCCCTGGGCGGCCTGCTCAGCGGACTTGGCCCGCTGCTCGACGGCGGTGAAGGGATCGGCAGCCTGGGGCTTCTTCTCGTCCGCGCCGCAGCCCGCCACGGACAGCAGCAGAGCGGCAGCGGCGGCGATTCCGGCCGGTCTCAACGTGCTTCGTCGTCCTTGCGGGCCCGCTCGACGACGAGCTGGCCGATGCGATGACCCAGCTTGAGCCCCTCCGTACCGTCGATGGGCCAGTGGATGCCGCCCCATACCCGCGAGTTCGCGGCCTCCTGCGCCCGGTCGAACCACAGCTTCTTCTGGTCGGGGAACTCGTAGGCGAGCACCTCGGCGGCCGCTCCGGAGTAGGTCGCGTGGCCCGAGACGTAGGCGGGAAAGAACGGCGTGACCAGCAGCGGCTTCCACCCCGGCGCGAGGCCCGAGTCGCGGATCGCGTTCTCGGGGCGTGGGTACCAGTAGGCGTACTTCGCGTCCCAGGACGCGACCCCGGCGTCGGCCATCGCGACCGTCAGCAACGCGAGGAGCCGGGCGGTCTCCGGCGTGCTCAACGACGCCTCCTTGAGGCTCTCGAGCACCACCTGGATCCAGACGCCGGGCGGCAGGGGCGTGCCCTCACCACCCGCCCAGAAGAGCGCCGCCCGCTTCTGGCTCGGGGTCAGCTCCTTCTGGGCTCGCACGACGAGGCGCACCTGCTCCTTGAAGCCCTCGGTCCCAAAGGCCGGGGGCGGCGGTGGCCGCAGCGCGCGCCCGGAAGGCAGCACCCACGTCTTCCACGTGCCCGCCAGCGGCTGGACGGGGCGGCTGGCCGTGCCCGGCGGCGCCGTGTAGTACTTGGGCGCGCCGCCGGGGGGACGGCCGGTCCAGCGGCGGTCGGCACCGTCTGAGTGCGCGCGCTTCAGGACGGCCTTGGCCACGGCGCGGCCGAGATCGAGCCCTGCCTTGACGTCGCTGGGCCGGCTGGCTCCCGCATCGACCCGCGCGGCGCCCACGGTCACGGCCTCGTCGCGCAACGCCGTGGCCGGCGCCTCGTCGTAGAGGTCGATGAGCACCTCGGAGCCCGCCGCGGCGATCGCGGCGTGCTCGGACGGGTAGGAGAGCTCCTCGCGTTCGCCGATCGCACCTTCGACCTTGGGGGCCGCCCTCGCGTAGCGCTTCTTGTAGTGGTACGCCGCCACGGTGGCGTCGTGCATCGCGACGGCGACGAGTGCGTAGTTGCGCGACGCGCTCGGCGGGTCCTTGGCCCGCCCGGCGACGAGATCCAGCGCGTGCTCGAGCCACGGTTGAACCGCCGGAGTCCGCGCGACGGCCCGTGCCGCCTGCATCCGTGCCGGCGATCGGTCGGCGACGGCGTCGGCAACCGCCTTGTCGTCCGCGCGCTCCTCGGCCGACCCTGCCGCCGGCGGAGGCGGTACGGCGATGCTGTCGGCGCTCGCCAGCACCCACGTGGCGGCCGATGCCGGATCCGGGCGTTGGGCCGCGACCTTCGCGTCGGCTGCGCCGCAGGAGGCCACGACGAAGGCGGACAATGCGACCACCGCAGTTGAGACGATCCCTCGCATCGCCTAATACATAGCACTTACCGTCAAGTCACCGGACCAGCGGCCACCGGCGGTCTGCGGATATAGAATCGTGACGTGAGCGAGCCTCCGCCGTCGGCCGACGCGAGCGCGGTGACCGGACGCGTCGCGCTGATCGGCGGAGGGCCCGGTGCGCCGGACCTCATCACGGTCCGCGCCGCCCGGATCCTCGCCGCCGCGGACGTCGTGATCTGGGGGCGGCCGTTTGCCCCGGAGGAGCTGGTGCGTGAGCACGCGCGTCCAGACGCCGAGGTCATCGCCTGGCCGCCGGCCACCATGGCGGACATCCACGCCGCCTACGACCGCGCCCGGAGCGAAGGGCTGCTCGTCGCGCGGCTCTTCTCGGGGGACCCCGCGCTGTTCAGCCGGCTGGCGGGGGAGATCGAGGCGATCGACGCCCGCGGCCTCGCGTGGGAAGTGGTACCCGGCATCACCGCCTACGCCGCCGCCGCCGCGGCGCTCGGTCGCGAGCTGACCCGGGAGGACGACTGGCGACCGCTCATCGTGACCTCCGCCGCCGCGGTGCCCCGAACCGCGGCAACCGGCGAGGCGATGGCGATCTACATGGCCAGCCGCACCGCCGCGGAGCTGCAGTCAGCGCTGCTGGTCGCCGGCTACCCCGCCGCGACCCCGTGCGTCGTCGCCCACCGCGTCGGCTGGCCGGACGCCGCGCTGCTCGACTGCCGCCTGGCCGAGGTGGCCGAGACGTTCGAAGCGGGGGGGCTCGAGGGCTTGGCCCTCGTGCTCGTCGACCCGCGCGAGCAATCAGAGCCGCGGGCCTCGCTGTGATCGGTGACCGGTGTGCGTGATCGAACTAGGTGAAAAGCGCATCTAGCAATCAACCGCCGGCGGAGCTACGCTGCGATTCTCTGGGTCTTCTACTTCAAGGACGGGTCTGATGTCTGCTTCGGTCTCAACCATCCCAAGGCGCGGTCGCATCCTCGCCTTGATCGTCTCCGCCGGGGTGATGGTGCCTGCTGCGGTCGCCTTCGCCTGCAACCCGCAGGCGAACATCTCCGTCGACCGCACGACCGTCGAGCCCGGCGCGACCGTCACGGTCAACGGGTCCTACTTCACGAGCAATTCGCCGATCACCGTCAGCTCCCCCACCGGCTCCAAGACTGTCACGTCAAGCAGTGGCGGCGGCTTCACCACGACCGTGACCGCGCCATCTTCGTCCGGCACCTACGTGATCAGCGCCGGCAAGCCGACCGGCGGCTCCGCGCCTGCGTCATTCCGTGTCGCAGCCCCCGCAGCGGCGCCCGCCCCGGCGTCCAGCACACCGGCCGCCGCCGCGCAGCAGCCCGCAGCCGCCCCGGCCCCGGCGCAGAGCACGTCGTCGTCGCAGAGCTTCAACGAGCCCGGCGTCTCGCGCAGCGCACGCGGCACGGCGCAGACGCAGCCGTCGCGCAGCACCGCGCAGCCGTCGCGAAGCACGGCGCAGCGAAGCCCAGCACAGCGGAGCAGCTCGTCGCGGTCCGCAGCGCCGTCGAGCCCGAGCACGACGGCGACCGGCCAGCGGTCCTTCAGCGCAGCCCCGGCCGCGGCTGCTCCGACGTTCAGCGCCGCCCCTGCCCCCGCCCCCGCCTCCGCAACGCCGGCGCGCGCGGCGTCGGGTCGCGAGTCGGCGCGTGGGACCGGCCGCAGCACGAGCCCGGCCCCGGCAACGTCGGACCTCACCGCGACCGGTGACGTCTGGAGCGGCTTCGCTCCGGGCCGCACCGCATCGCTGACCGCAGGCGCCGACGGCATGGCGGACGCCGGCGCCGGCAACGCCCTGACGATCGGGATCGGCCTCCTGGCCTTCGGAATGCTGGCCATCGTCGGCGGATTCGCCGTCGCCGAGGCGCAGCGCCGCAGGGCGCCCGTGCGCTGAAGCACACAAGGCAGTCGTTGCAGCATCGGCGGGTCCCGTTCGGGGCCCGCCGTCGTTCTGTGCCACTTCGACGACGTCCACTGCAATTCTTGTCGCGTTCGCGTTAGTTGACTCCCGCCGCCGCCATTGTTGTGACCGAACTATGTGTCCCGCACATCTATTGCGCTTCCCCGTCACACCGTCGTACGGTCGGCTCATGAACCTCGGAGCAGTGCTGAGAAGATGCGCCTGGACGCTGTGCGCCGCCCTGGCGGTGACGACGGCAGGACCGGCAACCGCGCTGGCGGAGCAGCCCGGACTTCCCCGCACGTACGACGCGACACGGATCGACACGCCGAACCCGATCCCCGGAGGCGCGTTCGGCTGGGGCATTTCCAGCGCCGACCTCACCGGCGACGGCAAGCTCGACCTGCTCGTGGCGCAGTCGCAGACGGGACGCGGGCAGGTCTTCGTCTACGACGGGGCCACCGGGAAGAACATCGACACCATCGACCCGCCGGAGCGCAATCCCCGCAACGCCGATGGCTCGATCACCGACGAGCAATTGTCCTTCGTGTACGTAGAGACCATGCCCGATATCGGCAGCTGTCCTGGAGGCGACGGGCCGGATGCCGACAAGATCTGCGACCTGCCGACGATCGGCCCGGGCGACGGCATCCCGGAGATCCTCGCCGGCGCTCGTTCGCTCAGGGTCAACGCCACCGACGGGTCGACACCGGCCGTGGCCGCTGACCGAGCGCTCGGGCGGGGCTACGTCATCGATGGCCGCACCCGCGCCGTGCTCAAGCGCATCGACATGCCGCAGGCCGACCGCATGACGCAGCAGACGCGTGGTGCGTCGCCCCAGTTCGCACGGGTCATGATCTCCCCGCAGGCGATGCCCCCCTGCGCGGGCTCCGCGGCGGAGAACAACAACGCGGGTGTCGAACCCTGCCCGATTACGCCGACCCCGGTGCGCATCGGTGACCTGGACGGCCGCGGGCAGCCGGACATCGTCATCACCGCGCGGAGCTTCCTCGAGGCCTCGGGGCCAAACCCTGCCACGCCGGTCCCCGTGACCGATCCGCCAACTCCACCAAACGTTCCCGGCTCCGCGGCGGAGGGCTCCGAGTGTCGCGTACTGGCGAGGAACGGGGGCACCTGCTCGGCCGGCAAGGCCTGGGCGTATGCCGGCGAGGACATCGCCGGCTCCGACCCCCGGGCGATCCTCGACACCGCGATGTTCACGGTCCAGAACCCCGACGCCCAAGGCGGCCCGGGCCGTGTCGCCGGCGGCACCGAGTTCGGCGGCAACCTGTTCCGCCTCGGCGACGTCACCGGCGACGACCGCCCGGAGTTCGTGATCCCCGCCCGCAACACCGACTATCCCCTCAAGAACCCGGACCCCGGCCTCGTCGACGTAGGGGCGTCCTACCTCGTCAACGCCTCCGCGTTCACGGCTGGAAACCCGCCGCGCACCACCGCCGCAGGCCAGGTCATCTCCACCTACCTGCATCCGGAGATCCAGGCGCGCAGCGCGTTCGGGGTCAGCTTCAACGGCGGCAAGGCGGTGGGGGACCTGGGCTCTGACACGCTCCCGGACGTCCTCCTGCCGTCGCCGCTGCAGAACGACGTGCACACCGATGACGGTGTGATGTACGTGTTCAACGGCGCGCCGGCAGGCGCAGGCGGCGGATCCCAGGGCAGTTTCCAGTTCGCCCGGCTGCGCGACCCCGAGCCGAAGATCGGAGGAAACTTCGGTGGCGCTCACAGCGGTGTCGGAGACCTCGTAGGGGGCCTGGAGAACCCGGCCAACGAGGTGATCGTCGGAGGCTTCCGCTTCGACACCTTCACCGAGGCCAGCCAGAGCACCACCACCTCGCTGCACATCATCAACCCGCAGACCGAGCGCACGCTCCAGTCGATCCCCGACCCCGATCAGGCGCGCGGCAGCGGCTTCGGCATCGGGATCACGCCGATGGGCGACCTTAACCGCGACGGCTTCCTGGACGTCGCCGCTTCGTCGTACCTCTACAACGGCAGCGTGGCCGGACAGGGGCGTGCGTACATCCTCCGGAGCAACGACACGCCGCTTCCCGCTGCCTCGGCCGGGCCGGCCGGGCCGGCTGGGCCGTCGGCGCCCACGGCCCCGGTCGTCTCCCCGAAGGCGGCGCCATCGCTCGTTCCCGGCGCGTGCAAGAACGAGACCATGGGAACGCCGCGCCCCGATCGTCTGCAAGGGACCCTTGCCGGTGACGGGATCTTCGGCCTCGCCGGGAACGACGTCATCGACGGGTTCCAGGGCGCCGACTGCGTCGATGCGGGGCCGGACGAGGATCGCGTCTTCGCCGGCGCGGGCGACGACCGCCTCATCGGCGGGAGCGGCGACGACCGCCTCTACGGCGAGACGGACGCCGACCGGCTGTTCGGCGGTACGGGCAACGACCACCTCGTGGGCGCCGCGGGACGCGACAGGATCGCGGGCGGCTCGGGCAGCGACGTCTTGTCGGGCGGCGACGACCGCGACGAGCTCTTCGGCGAAGCCGGCGACGACCTCCTCCAGGCGGGTGACGGGCGCAACCTGCTCGACGGCGGCTCCGGGAACGACCGGATCGAGGCGCGCAACGGCGAGGTCGACGACGTCCGCTGCGGCAGGGGGAAGAAGGACCGCGCGATCGTCGACCGCGGCGACCGCGTGTCGGGCTGCGAGAGCATCTCCCGGCCTCGCGCCAAGCGGGCAGCGGCGCGATGAGCACCACCACGGAGCCCGACGAGGCTGACGCCTCCAAGGGCAGCGCCCGCTCCCGGCGGGTCCCGGCGCGCAAGGGCGCGGCGGGCAGGGCGCCATGGGGCCGGCTCCCGTGGCTGGTCGCCGGGCTCGCTCTGGTGCTCTGCGGGGTCGGCGCCTTCGTCGTATCCACCGCCTACGACGAGCCGGGCGAGCTCGGCGTGCTGCGGCCGAACCTGCCGGTCAACGACGGCGCGCGCAACCCCTTGGACATCAGCGCCACGAACTCCCCCGGGCTCGTGCGCAACCCGGTCGATCGCGCGAACCTCGTGGTCGTCAGCAAGATCGACTCCCCGCGGTACTCGTGCGGTGTCAGTGTCTCCTTCGACGGTGGCGGCCGCTGGACCCAGACCGAGATCCCGGTGCCGCCGGGCGTGACGGGCCCCTGCTACGCACCCGATGCCGTGTTCGGCGCCGACGGGACGCTGTACCTGAGCTTCGTGACGCTCACCGGTCGCGCCAATTCGCCCGACGCGGTGTACTTCACGATGTCCTCCGACGGCGGCAAAACCCTGGCCCCCCCGCTGCGCACGCCGCTGGGCCCGAAGTCCTTCCACACGCGCCTGAGCGCCGATCCGAAGACGCCGGGGCGCATCTACCTCACGTGGGTCGCGGCCTCAGGGCTCGGGCTCTACCGCTTCACCGAGCCCGGCAACCCCATACGCGCCATCCGGTCTGACGACGGCGGGCGCAACTGGACCGCCCCGACCGAGGTCAGCGCCTCCTCGCGGTTGCGCGCCATCGCTCCCACGCCCGTGGTCGGCCCCGACGGGGCGCTGAACGTCCTCTATCTCGATCTCGGCGACGACGAGCTCGACTACGCGGGCGGCCACAACGGGCGCGGGGGACCCGCGTACGACGGCGCCTGGCGGCTCGTGCTGGCGCGGTCCCGGGATCGCGGCGCCACGTGGCGCGAGTCGCCCGTGGGCGCCGTGAAGCCCGCGCAGCGGTTCATCGTCTTCACTCCCCCGTTCCCCTCCCTGGCCGTCGACCAGCGCGACGGCAAGCTCTACGCCGCGTTCACCGACGGGCGCGCGGGCGACGCCGACGTCTCGCTCTGGTCGCTCGAGCCGGACGGCGGGCGCTGGAAGGGGCCGGTCCGCGTGAACGACACGCGTCGCGGCGACGGCACCGCCCAGTACCTCCCCCGCCTCGCGGTGACGCCCGGCGGCCGCCTGGACGTCGTCTACTACGACCGTCGCGGCGACCGCACCAACGTCCTCAACGACGTGTCCTTCCAGACCTCCTTCGACGGCGGCCAGACGTTCCGGCCCCACGTCCAGCTCTCCGACAAGACCTTCAGCTCGCGCGTCGGCTTCGGGGCCGACCGCGGCATGGCCGATCTCGGTGGCCGGCTCGGGCTGGTCTCCGACGACCACCGGGCGCTGGCCGTCTGGACCGACACGCGCGCCGGCACGCGCGCCTCGGCCAAGCAGGACCTCGCCCGCGGCCTCGTGGCCTTCACCGACCCGGCGCGGCTGAGCGACGGCGCGAAGACCCTGCTGCGCGTCGCCGCCCTCGTCCTCATCCTGCTGGGCGTCGCCGTCTTCGCCGGCCTCGGACTGCGACACCGCCGAACCGCGTGAGCCGACAGCGCCTTCTCCCTGTCCGGCGGCTTCGCGGGGATCATGGGGCGCAACGGACAGATCGGCTCGCCGCTGGATGGTCCCTACCTGCTGATCGCGGTCCGGGACGACGCGCCGCGGCTGGATCGCCTTGGGGGCGCTCGAGCCCCGGTGGAGCGCGAGCCGGCGAAGGCGCTGGCGTGACAGCCGGCCCGGACCGGGCCGGCCGCGCGTAGCGTGCCCGACACGGCCGACCTCATCCGCCGGTCGATGACCGGGAACGGCGTGAACGCACCGGGAGCAGACCGCCGGCTCTGGATCGCGACGGCCGGCAAAGGGGGCGCGGGCAAGTCGGTGCTGACGGGAACGCTCGCCCGAGTGCTGGCCCGCCGCGGGCACCGCGTCCTGGCCATCGACTCCGACACGATGCCGGGCCTGGCCCAGTCCCTCGGCGTGGCCGAGCCGGAGACGTGCGCGCTTCTCGGCGCGGCCGAGAAGCCCGAAGGTGGCCGCTGGCGACTCAGACCCGGCATCGGGCCCGCGCGCGTGGTCTCCCGGTACACGACGCCGGCGCCCGACGGCGTACGCCTGCTCCAGCTCGGCAAAGCCGACAAGGACGGCCTGGCGCCGGTGATGGGCGCCGTCAACGCCTTTCTTGAAGTCGTATATCGTATCAACGACGCCAAGTCGCTGCGCCAGTGGGCGATCGTGGGCGATCTGCCGGCAGGGCCGCGCCATCCGGGCGCGGGGTTCTCGGCCTACGCGCGGCTGTACGTCGTCGTCGTCGAGCCGACAGGCCAGTCGGCCCTGACGGCGCGGCGCATCATCAGGCTCGCGCGCGAGTACCTCGGCGCCGACGTCTTCGTCGTCGCCAGCAAGATCGCGAACGCCGAGGCACGCCGGCGGGTGGAGCGCCTGCTCGGCCGGGCTGTCGACCTCGAGATCCCCCTGGATCCCGCGGTGGTGGAGGCAGAACGCCGCGGGGTCGCGGTGATCGACGCCACTCCCAACGCACCGGTGGTCCGCGCGGTCGAGCGGTTGGCAGATGCGGTTCAAGCGCGTACCCTTGGCCCATGAAGATCGCGGTGGCCGGCAAGGGTGGAGCGGGCAAGACGACCGTCTCCGGGACGATCGCCCGTGCCCTCGGACGGGCAGGCCACGAGGTGATCGCCGTCGACGCCGACGTCAACCCGATGCTGGGCATCTCACTCGGGCTGGGCATGGACGACACGGAGCGCCTGGCCGCCGTGCGGCAGGGGCTGGAGACCGGCGAGACCGATCACGAGCCGACGATCAAGGGCATGATGGAGCGCTTCGGCGCCGATGCACCCGACGGAGTTCGCATCCTCGTGGCGTCGCGCGTGGACATGCCCGATTCCGGTTGCGGCTGCTGCAGCACCACCCCCGCCGGCGTGCTGGGCGACGTGGAGAGCACCGGACGAACAGTGCTCGGCGATCTCGAGGCGGGCACCGGCGTGCTGGCGCGCATGGAGGCCGGCAGCCTGGACGTCGTGCTCGTCGTCGCCAACCCGGCACCGAAGTCGATCGAAGTCGCCCGCCGTGCGGTGGAGACGGCGGTCGCTCGCGGCTTCAGGGTGATCGTGGTGGCCAATCGCGTCAACGAGGACGATGACCTGAACGCCATCCGCGCCGTGCTCGGCGATCAGGAGCTCGTGGTGATCCCCGAGGATCCGGTCATCTCCCAAGCCGATGCCGAGGGCCTCGCCCCGATCGACCTCGACGCCGACGCTCCCGGCGTCGCCGCGCTCGTGGCGCTCAGCGAGCGCCTC
>JAABUR0100006254.1_pt1 | contig 14663 bp, 17 predicted proteins | sample 5560091 | NCBI WGS metagenome assembly JAABUR01 (sample SAMN10711879, study PRJNA513375) | rock metagenome | isolation source: Antarctica rocks | place: Antarctica: Victoria Land, University Valley sud
AGCTGAATCACTTCGATCAATCTAAAAGAAATTCAGAGCTTCGTGAGATTTGTTAACTTCTATCGCCGTTTCATTAAGAACTTCTCGAAGCTAGTCAAATCATTCACTCAGCTGACTAGAAAGAACATGTCTTTTGTTTGAAATGATGTCTGTGTTCAAGTCTTTGATAATCTAAAGAAACAAGTCAGCTCGATCTCAGTACTTCGTCACTTTAATCTCAAACGACAAGCTATTCTGAAGATCGATGCTTCGAACTATGTAAAAGGTGAAATACTATCTCAGTACAATAATGAGAAAGTTCTTCATTCGATGATCTTCTACAGCAAAAGCATGATTTTCGCTGAAATCAATTATCACATCTATGACAAGAAATTGCTAGCTATTATTCGATGCTTTGAACACTGACGACTCGAGCTGAAATGCACTGAACTACTCATTCAGATGTTCATCGATCATCAGACTTTGAAAATCTTCATGAAAAACAAACAGTTGAGTCGACGACAAGTCAACTATCTGAACATTCTGTCGAAGTTCAACTTTCAGATCATCTTTAGATCAGGCAAAATGAATATTAAAGTCGATGCTTTAACTCGAATGTCTCTAGCAAACGTCTTTGAATCAGCTCAACGACTTGAAGATCGTTTTCAGACTATTCTGACTCTCGATAGAGTCGATGTTCTACTCATTAAATCGAAAGCAAATCTCTATCAGCGAGTGCATATGATTAATCAAACGAATGAGCTCTGCGATGAATATAGGCAAGCTATGAACGAGAACAAGCTCAAATTTCATATCACTAAATTGAAGAACTGCGAAATCATTGACAGCGTTCTCTTTAGAAAAGGCTTACTGTGAGTCTTCGAGAATATGCATACGAAACTGCTACAAGAAGTGCATGATCAATCTTCAATCTCTCATCTCGACAATAAATGAATCATCAATCTAGTTCAGCGTTTCTACTATTGATCAGATCATCGAGCTACTATTCGATGATACATTCGAAACTGTCATTCTTGTCAGCGAAGCAAAGTCTCTAGAAATAGCATCAATGAACTTCATCATTCTCTTTCGATTTCACAGAAACGCTGAAAAGATATAGCTATGAACTTCATCACTGAACTATCTCTGTCAGAAGACTATAACGTCATTTGCACAATCATATGTCGTCTCATCAAAGAACGTCACTATGTTTCCTGTCATTGAGAAGATAATGACATCTCAGTCGAAGAAACGGTTTGAATCATGCTATGAAACGTTTATTGACTGCATGATCTATTCAGTTCTATTGTTTCGAACAGAGACTTTCAATTCATATCAACTATGTGAAAGAGTCTTTGCAGACGACTGAGAATCACAGCTAGTCTATTTACAGTCTATCATTCTGAGATCGACGATCAATCGAAACGAGTCAATCAAGACGTTGAACGCGAACTTAGAATCTACTGCAATTACATGCAGAACGACTGAGTCAAATGAATATCTATGATGAAATTCAGCGACAATTTCAATATCTTCTCGATCACTTCAATGACTCTCTTCTACTTCAATAAAGAATTTCACTCTCGAATGAGTTTCGATTCAGATACGACTGACTACGAAACAACTCATGAACGACTTGAAGCTAGAAAAGCAGACGATATTGTCATTCAAATGAAAGAGCTACTGAGCTTCAATCGTCAACAATTGAAAAAGACGAAGCTGATCATCGAAGTTCAGATCAATAAACATAGACGAGACATCATCTATGAAGTAAATGACTGAGTTTGACTATCTTTCAGAAACGTCAAGACAACGAGACTCTGCAAAGATTTGAAAGACAAACAGCTGAGTCTCTATCAAATCACTGCAAAAGTGAGTATCTTCTATCATCTTCGTCTATCAGTCAGCATGAAGCATCTGCATTCGATGTTCAGCTCGAAGCTACTGCGATTGTATTCAAAAGATTTTCTATCAGAACAGCATTCAGAATCACTCAGATCAATCACTATTGAAGACGATGAACACTGAAAGATAGACGATATATTGAACTTCAGATGCTATTGAGGTTAAATACAGTACAAAGTCAAATGAACAGATCTAGATAGAAACGACGAATGATACTATGTCGATAAAGAGAAATTCGATGACTCAGAGAAAGTTTTGAACGAATTTCATAAGCTATATTCAAACAAACCGCGCTAAATATCGGAATAACTATCAACAAAAGCGAGCAAAGAAACTACATTCATGCAAACATGAATTTTCGAAGAAGAAGATAATGTTACGAGCGTATCAAGGCTGAACAAGGCTGAAGCTCTAATCAATTTGCAGTGAACGCTAGCGAGTTCTCTGCGTAATGATTAGAACTAATCAGCGAGCTAGTCAGATATGACTCAGATATGACTCAGATATGACTCAGATATGACTCAACACTCTTTTTCTTTCTCAACATTCTTTTCTTTCACCAACATCTTGTTCATCTACATCACATTCTTCTCGTGTCACAAACACATCTCTTTCGAGTCTAGCGCAGTCTTTGAACATTACATAAATAGAAGCTCTTGTATCAATCTTCTTCTGTATTCTTAATATTCAGTTATAGCTATCTTTAAAGATCAAGCACTATTCAATTCTGACTTTCGCTGATTAACTCATCTAGACATGATTCTGACAATTAGCTTAATTCATCATTTGTTTTCATGTTTTGATCAAAGCTTCATAAGCGAAGATTAATGTTTTGTTCATTTGTTCAGATATATTCTTGACTCGATCAATCTGCAAGCATTTGTGAATGCTTTCATATTCAATGATGTCAGAATTGAAGCTCATATGAGAATGAAAGCTCTTGTTCATGAAGAAGAAAATCAAGAAGATGATTGAAAACAAGATGTTGTTATCAACAAACTTGATCATAAGCAATCATTTAGATCAATCATTCTGCATATATGAACAAAAGAATCAAAAATATTGCTTGATGTTCTGATTGACTTGTTTGCTTTGATCATTGATCTGAAGATGATAAATGATGAATAATCAAAGAAAAATGCTCAGTCATTTGCAAAGAGACTTTCATAGTGTAACAATTGTCTCTTTAACAACATAAAATATAAATAGAGATCAATATAGTAACAAACTAATCACTTGACTGAAAATCTGAAAATAGCTAAAACAATAGACTGTATTGACTATTACATGAGTTGAGCACGAAGCTTTTATCTAAGAGAACAATCATTGTTATATAAACATAAAAGAATCATGTCAAGTCGTTTCTGCTCTGAATGATCACTTTGATCATTCTTGAGCAAGATGAGCAAGATGAGCATTATGCTCATCATGCTCACTGTGATCACTTCTGATTCAAACGATCAGAGTGATCACTTTAAAACTCTGATTACTCAATGATTATTTAATCATTGCTGTTACATAATTTCATGTAAAAGAGTTTTAACACTAGATTTTCTTTTAAGATTTTCATTTTGAAAATCACTTTTTCTTCATGTTTTTTCATTGCACAACGAAAAATTCTATCTTGCGTCACAGAAATCTTCTTGAGCATGTGAGTTCTGAGCATGCTGTCATGCATTCTTGTGAACATTGCAGTCGCTTGCAAAAGAAATGTCGTGTTGACAATAAATTCAATCATTGCATCAAGTGTGTACATCTTGATTGCAAATGCAATCTTACTTTCTTGATGATGAAGTGAAAAAGAATAAAGACAGAATGCAATTGCATTCTTCATGAGCTGCTGAATGCTCACAAGCAGATGCAAGAGATCTTCATAAGAACTATTCATCTGCAAAATTAATTTGAGTTTCTGAAAAATAAGAAACAGACAATGATTGAATGAAAGTTTCAAAACATCGTTGAGCTTAAGAAAGATGAGAGAAAAATTAGTGAATCATTGTTGAATGATTTTCTTTTTGACATGTCTTTCAAGCAGATTGAGATTTTATCAGACTTTGATTGACTGAGTTTCTCAACTGAAACTGTCACAAAAGCATCTGATAATTCTTAAGATTTCTCTTTGATTTTCAAGTGTTTTTAATATGTTCATAATCTTTTCACTTAACTAATTAATGAGACTGATCTTTGATATTCTGTTGATTCAAAATATCTTTTACTTTGTACTCAATGTTTTGACTCTCTGAATTTATTTCTGAAAATTCTGTTTGAATTGATGTATTTGAGTCTGCAGACTTCAAAAGAAAAATATGAAATATTGAATGTATTTTCATAAATGCTGAAAGATTTAACTTGTAGTTAATCAATTTCTTTTCTTCTAGAATTTCAAATGATTTTAGTTTTATATGATTCAACTTGTTACTTAATCTGTTTATCTTGATATTTCGTCTTAATAAATAAACTTTGTTTCTCTTTTTAAGAGTAAATCTTTTATCTCTTTTCTTGTTTGCATACAGAATCATACATTTACTTAGAAACTGAATGTTCTTTTGCAGCTTCTTATGCAACAAATGTATTTGTTCAATTTATATTGTAGCTTTCTGAGCTAATTTTGCAAACTTACGCGATTTCTTAAGAGTTTTTGACTCAAATTCATAGTTTGCAAAGAATGATGACATGCTGATTACTTCTGTTGTTGTACTATTGAAAATCAACTGTGCTACTGACAGTAGCTGTATTCAGTCGTTCTGTCTATAGTTAATATAACATCTGAGATACTGTTTCAGTGTCTGATTCATTCTTTTCATTTATTTATCTGTTTGTGAATGATAAGCTGTTGACAGCTTATGATGAATCTTTAGTTGATTCACTAATGATTTTCACAATTTTGATGTAAACAACTTATCTTTATTTGAAATTATCTCATCTGATAAATCATGATTTGCTATAATCATTTTCAGAAATGTGTAAATTAAATCTTCTGCGAATGTTACTTTCTTGTAAAGCAAGAAATATTTATACTTGATTAGTTTATCTGTGATCATCAATATAAAGTTGTACATTGTTCTCATAACTCTTTTCTTCAACTTTGATAGCTTGATTATAAAGTTCAAAGCTATGCTTTTTCATGCATGATCTGATGTGCTGAGACTTTTCAAAAGTTCGTAAGATCTGTGTCAACTATGCTTCATTCAAATGCATACATCATATTTTCTTATAATATCTTCTACTTGTTTTTTCATCTTAAAGAAATAGTAGATTCTAGATATTCTTTCAATGATTTTATTTGATTCTTGATGTTCATGTATCATTGACTCGTAATAATTGTTTATTATTTCTTGTTTGCATCTTGTTGAAACATAGATGAGATCTTGAAATATTAGTATTTCATTAGTTATTTCAAATTTCATATTGTCAGCGATATTTTCTATAATATTCTGCGCAACTGAGTTCTTTGCTAGCTTTAGCTTTATTTATTTCTCGAGATTCTGATTATAGATTCGTAGCGTAACTGCATTTTATTTATTGTAGACAATTGAATTATCTTGATTCTGTTGCAAGATAGTCTGATTTATCTGTGATCTATTTGTCATGTGATCTGCTTTTCTACTCAAAACATCAATCTTCAAGTTTTTAGATTTCTTTTGATACTGAATTTAAAATTTGTACGATGATAATTTTTTCAATTATTTAATCTGTCTTTGATTTAGAACTTTCGTGATCGTGAAGTATAGCAGATTCTTATGATTTGTATATACTTGAATCTGATGTTTAAATTCTTTCAAATACACTCTTCATTGTTTGAAAAAGTCAACAATAGCTAGCAGTTTCTTGTCATGTATTTCATAGTTCAATTTAACGACTGTAAGCTTACAACTGTAGTAAGCAATAAAGTGCAAACATCTTTTATCATCTGATTGACTGATACACGTTTCAATAGCTTCGTTTGACATGTTCATCTCAAGCGTAATAGATTTTTCTGATTCAAACATGATCAGTATTAACTGAAAGATGAATAATTTCTTCAGCTTCTTGAAAGCTTCTTCTGCTTTCTCAGTTCACATAAATGATATATTCTTCTTCGTAAGATTTGTAAGTAACGAGATGATTTTGAAGTATTTCTCTATAAAGCATTTATAAAAGTTCGCGAATTTTAAGAAGAATTAAACTTTGATCTTTGACTTTGACATCAATTAAGTTGTAACAACTTTTATCTTCTTTAAGTTCATTCTTAAACTTTGAAACATAACTATGAATTTCAAAAACTGTACACTTTGTACATGAAATTCATTTTTTTCTGACTTGATGTGCAGATCGACTTTCTTCAAAGTTTGTAGAACTTTTCTGACATGTTGCACATGTTCTTTCTTCATCTTTAAATACACTAATATATCATTCAAATATACTATGACAAATTGATTTAAATAATGTTGTAACATGTTATTCATAAAAGTCTGAAACATGACTGAAGCATTGATTAAATTGAAAGATATGATCAAATACTCATAATGTTCTAGTCGAGTGCAAAAGACTGTCTTTCACTTGTCTTCTTCTTTAATTTGTATTCGATTGAATGCTTTGAATATATTAAATTTTGTAAATCATTGTGCTCTTTGTAGTCTGTCTTGTAGTTCAGATATGAGCGATAGCAAGTAGTTATTTTTAATCATGATGTTATTCAATGCTTTATAATCAATACATAGTTTTAAACTTTCATTCAATTTCAAAATAAACAGAATTGAGTATTTTGCTGATGATTGCAATTCTTTAATGAATTTTTTTTACATGTTTTCTTTCAGATATTGTCACAAAGCATTAAGCTTTTCTGCTGACAATGAGTAAATGAACTGTTTCGTGAGTTTCTTGTCATTTATGAGCTTGATCTCATGATCTCATGATTGATGTTTAAGTAGTATCTCTTGATCATTTTCTTTCTCAAACAGAATATTATATTTCTGATATTTTTTAAAAATTTTAGCGATAGCAAAATTACTTTTAATTTCTCTGCTTCATAACATCTGTGCATCTGAGCTGTTCTTCAGCTCACTGCACATATCATTTGCTGTCATTGCGAAGATCTTTACACTCTCTGATGACTTTAATATTGAGTGCAATTGCATCATTTTTGTATGAAGAAAAGCAATTATCTCATTGACTCAATCTATCATTGAATTAATCATACGAAGTCATGATATATCTAGAACTATATTGTTGTCTGACTGCTTCATAATATTTAAATGCAACTTCTCTCAATGATGTTTAAATTTCAAGTGAATGAGTTGAATTTCTTGATCTATTAATTCATTGTTGTACTTTATAAGTGTTTCATTGAAGTTTTGCAGATTGTAAGATTCTTTCTTCTTCTGCATAAATATTTGCGCTTTTCTAGCAAATTCTGAAGACATGTAATTTCTTGTACAATCACTATCAATAAATAGATGTGCTGTGTGATCATTGATTTTAGTTCAAACTCATAACTGCATCAAGTCACTTGTAAAGATAAATATGCTTTTGATTTTTGATCTTTGACTAGACTTCTTTAATAATTTATTGATTGAAGAGTCTTTTAGCTTTTTGAATTAAAAGCTCACTTCTCAAGTACTTGTTTTATGTACTGAAATCAATTTGAATTAATCTTCTTTTGTAAATGCTTCTTTGAATCACACAGATTAAATCTCTTTCTGATGACTTTTGTCATTTATCTAAGTTCTTTAAATATATGATCTTCATCAAGAAGTATATATTCTTCTTGCTTAATGAACTTGACTTTTGTGAGTGACTTCTTTATGACTATGTCATGATATTGAATGCTCTTACGTGATGTGATCAACTCATCTTGCACTATGTCATAAATAGTCTGATGTATATCATTCTTGATCTGTTGCATTCACTGTGAAAAATCTTTCTCTTTCTGTTTGAAGAAAGTGTACAATTCATTGTACATGTTTATAAAACTTGCTTGAATTGTAAGTTTTCTGAAATCTTTCTTTACTTCAAGATGATTTTCTTCTTGCTTGAAAGCATCTTCTGCTGCAATAGTGAATGTTTGTAGAGTTTTGTTAAGTCAATTTTCTTCTTCGACTGTCTGATGAATAGCTTCTTTTATGTTGTTCAATCTGTTCAAGTCATATGTTTTACTGTTGAAAATTTCTGATTTTGCAATCATAGTAAATAAACTTTCATCACTTTTCTCATCATGCGCTTCTGATTGATGATAAATTGCTGTGTAGAAATGATTCTTTCATGAGAATTTTGAGTATCATTCAAAATCTTTCTTATCACTCAAATGAATACAACAGTTGTCTTTGTAACATGCTGTTCACAACAATGCTTAATGCTTGTCTTTCTGATCTTTTTTTGTTGTTGCAAAAGATTTGTCTTGCTTATCATAAGACTTTGACTTGTTTTTATATTTATTCTGAGTACAATCTTTGAAGAAATGATCTAGCTTTTTGCATGTATAACATGTCTTGCTTTGCTAAACTGTCTTTTCATAAGCGTTTGTCAATATCTTTTGAATTGCATTTAACTTTATAAATTGAGAATCATAATAAAATTGCTTCTTTTTTCTCTTGATTCACATAACTGAAACATAAACAATCTTGTTTTTCTTTTCAAGTCTTTGCTTGTATTGTCAATTATTCAACATGATTGTTTTGCTAATCATAGCATGCAACGTTGCAAGTTTATTCATATAAGCTATCTTATTCTTTATCACATTCTTCAGTTCTTTATAAAACTGTGCTGTAAAAGTTGAGTCATTTCATTCAATCTTTGCTGTGATTGACTGAAAAGCAGCGATGTATTTAAATGTTAATTCTGATTGCTTAATATCATACAGCTGTCATTCAATGATTCATTTCATATTTATGTCTTCATACATTCTTTGTATTGCTTGCTCAAAGTTAAAAAAATCTTCAAAGACTCTGTTAATCTTATTCTCTCAATCTTCTGACTTGTTCTTCAAGTGATTCTTTATCAATGATTTAAATCATTTGAAGACATCTTCTTTAAAGTACAAAAATGCAAACAATATCTTGTTGTAAGATAAACTTAGTTTCTTGTGTACTTTGACATAGATGTTCACTTGTATAAGAAAAGTATCAAACTTGTCTTTATCTTCATAGTACAGATTCAACGTTGATATTTTAATCATTGACTTGCTATCTGAGAATGCAGTAATGTTTACTAATGTAATTCATTCTGAGAATGACATAACAACTATGATAAAATGATGCTCTGATATCTTATGAAAAAGTGATGCTCAAAGTGTAATGATTATTTCTTTAACAACACAAGATATAAACAGAGATCAATATAGTAACAAACTAATTACTTGACTGAAAGTCTGAGAATAACTAAGATAATAGATTGTATTGATTATTACATGAGTTGAGCATGAAGCTTCTATCTAAGAGAACAATCATCGTTATATAAATATAAAAGAATCATGTCAAGTCATCTTTGCTTTGAATGATTACTTCAATCATCTTCAAGCAAGATGAGCAAGATGAGCATTATGCTCATCATGCTCACTGTGATCACTTCTGATTCAAGCAATCAGAACAATCACTTCAAGACTCTAATTACTCAATGATTATTTAATCATTGCTGTTACATAATTTCATGTAAGAGAGTTTTAACACATAGTATAAAGATGAATTGCAAATCTCGATCAAATACTGTGAAACTTGATAAATCATGAATTCAATATATTTATTGAATCAACATTTTAATCATCTTTTTAACTATGATATTTTCATCATTAATGATGCAAGAAATATAATGTCTTTTTTTTAACAATTTGCAAATAACAGTCAGAATAATATTGTAATTGTATGAATCAAATAAATTAATAATGAAGTTCATTACTATGTCTTGTCATCATTGTTCAAATATTAATAAAGATTAAAGCAAGTCATTTAATTTATCTTTAAATGTTTTTAAACGTTGACAGATATAACAGTTTTGAATATATCAATCTATCATTTTTCACATGAATGATCAATAGTAGTTTCGCTTTATGACTTTCACAGTTCTAAGAATATCAAAATAATCAACTGATGATTGATCATGCATCTTACGAATTAAATTCATTTGTAGAAGCTTATTGAACAAAATTCATAACTGACTATTATGATACAAAATTTCATTCTGAATTCAACAATTCTTTAATTTGATATCTTTATATTGTGTCTTATCTTTTGCTATTGCTTCACGAAGTAGTGTACAATTCTCATTAATCTCATTAGTTTTAAGAATCTGTTTATAGATTGATTCACTGATGTTCTTCTTTAAATCAGCAATTTTCATTCAATTCAAAGTTAAAATAGTGATTCATTAATAGTAAATGCACTCATCTTCTGAATCTTTAAGCATGACATCAGCTTGATGTGTTAATGCATTAATCTTGATGTTCTTTTTGTCAGATTGATACATTATTCTGAAGTTGAAATCAACAAGTTTCTGAACTCAACGCATCTGACATTTGCTCAGCTTTTTATCTTTCATCAATGAAGTGAATGCTTAATAATTGATGAACATCTTGATAGAAATATCAGTTAACTTCAGTTCAAGTCATCAATGTTTAAATGCTTAAATAATGATGTAAGAATACATCTCATCGACTATGAATGATGCATGTCTGCAAAACTAGCTTGCAAGATTAGATTAAAGAAACTAACAAGTGAATAAAAGTAGCAACTTAACAGAAGATGAAAACTCTGCAAGCTTTCACTTTCATTTCTTAACAATTAGTTTTATCATCAATAAAGTGTTATCTTATTATCTTTTACTATGCAGTTTCACGTAAAGAGATTTTGTCGTTTCACAGTTTTAATTACTTCATTTGCATGAAGCTACTCAGTAAAAGATGTTGAACATGCAGTGACTCATCAGAAGTTGCATAATTAAAAGAAGTAATAACTTCTCTCACATTGAGAATTTATCATTTCATCAGAACAGATCTGAGAATTACGCATTTGAACATACAGATGAGAAGTTCAAGTCACAAGAATTTAATGAACAGAGAAATCATATTTCTTGATGATCAACAAGCAAAGTATGCAAGCAGTTAAAGAATCTGAAGATGCAGAACATATTGCTTGTCTTGCAACTTTACATATCAAAACTTAAGCAAGAGACTTGATCAATCTCTGATCATTGACATCAATATAGTGATGATCACTATTAAAGTGATGCACGTAAGCATGCTAATTGATCTTGCAAGTTTAGAGAGCAAAGCATTACAAACTACGATTTCTTGATGTTCTGACTGCAAGATTGTAAAGACTTCATAGTTGCAATGTCATCTGATTTTATCACGAAAGAAGAGAAGCTGCAATGATTTACATCATACTTGTCAGAGAAGTCTTGCAATCAGTGATGAGATCATGTGATAAGCATGCATAATCATGATAAGATACTCAACTGAAAGTATTACATTGAATACTTGCATGCTAGACTTAGTAATTCTGAAATTCGCAACTTTCAAATAAAATATTGATTCAAGACTGCAAAGCAGTGAGTTGATCAAAGCATTGCAAATTTTGAGCAATATTTTATTAAACTGTATGCAGATCTGAACTATCATATATTCAACAAGACTTGCATGATGTATTTGTAAATAAAGATTAACGAAATTATTATGAACGTTTATCATTGCATTCAAATTCGCAAGAGCAATGAATGAAAAACAACTTTTCATACATGCTATGATCAGTTTGAGTATCAGATGATGCTCTTTGAACTGATAAATGCTTCTGCAATCTTTCAATTCTATGTAAATCACATGCTTAAATCATTCATAAATATTTGCTGCGTGATATATCTGAATAACATCTTAATATACTCTGAGACGAAAGAACAGCATTGAGAGCATATGTGCAAGATTCTTCGCACGTTACTGAAATATTGACTGTATATTAAGCTGTTGAAATGCACTTTCAATCGTAGCAAAGTTATCTTTCTGAAATTCATGATAGAATAAAGAAATATTCAGATGAAACAGTCTTATATTGATGCAATCACTAACTGATCTGAGTTCAAGTCTGCAAAGAATATTTTTATGTTCTTGAAATTTGCAAGATTTTATTAACAATTTATAAGAAAGTTCTTTCAAATCATCATGCTTTTAACAGATTTAATCAAGAATGCAAAGAAGAAAACAATGCATTCATTCTTTGAAATGACATCAAAAGCAAGAAAAGCTTTTGAAAGATTGAAAGCAGTCTTTGTCGATGCTTTTATTTTGAAACACTATGATTGAGATGCAAATCTTTGCATGAAGATTGATGCATTAAATCACGAAGTTGAAAACATGTTTAGTCAGAAGAGTAAGACTGATCAATGACATTTCATTGCATACTATAGTTATAAGTTCAAAGAAGCTAAAGTACAATAAAACATGCATGACAAAGAGCTGTATGCTATAGTTCTTGATTTTAAAAACTGACAACACTATCTTCAGAGTAGCAAGTAATTCATATGTGTGATAACAGATCACAATAATCTTCATTACTTTATGATGATGAAGAAGTTCAACGCACAACAGATGCATTGAGCTGAGAAATTAGCTGCGTTTGACTTTCATATAAAATATCACAGAGACAAATTAAACTCTGCGAATGCATTGTCAAGAAGACTCAACATCATGAAATCAAATGATAGCAAGAAGAATAATGATTATTTTCTATTTACTTTGCAAAATAAATCTTGCAATCAGAAATGTCAATCTGAACTGCTAAAGAATGAAGAAGTTTTGACAGCAATCAAACTTGCAGCATTGATGATGCAACTGAATGACATAGTCATTGCAGATACTTGAGTCATGTGTTCAAATGAGAAAGTACTCACTAGATTTTGCAGAATTTTAAACACTGCGTTGTTTCAACTTCTGATTCATCAAATTATGAAGTTGAAGAGATTTTATTTGAAAATGAGTGAATCAATGACTGCATGACTGCTGAAGTTACAATAAAGAGACATCTTTGTTGCAAATAAGAAGTGATGTCAATGATTTACATCTAGAAAGAATGAGCTTTTGAAATGAAGTATGAGAAATGATGAACTGCTACGTCGTGATCTTGCAGTTTATGTACTCAATGACTCTGCTACAAGAAATGAGATTCTGCGTATGAATCATGATGATTTCGAAGCAGATCATTTTGCATGCGCTTGTATTAAAACTGCAATAAGAAGAAAATATTACTGATCAAAAATGCTCAAAAAAATGATGAAATATGTTTGCATCTGTTCAAACTGTCAGCGAGTGCAAGTGCATCATCATAAACTTTATGAAAAGCTGATGTTTATATCTTCAGAGAGTGTGAATTCATTTCACATGATGATCATGAATTTCATAACAAATATGTTCTCTGCGAAGAATTTGTACATTGAAAAAACAAGCGATGCTATATTGATAATGATAGATAAGTTGATTAAGCACGTAATTTATATTTCGATGATCAAAGATTTAAACATTGAAAGATTGATGAATCTGCTATGACGAGAATTTGTATCTCAGCATGAAATGATGCAAAGCATTATATTGAATTGAGACTCATTGTTTATTAATCATTTCTGAATCACTCTATGTTGACATCTTGAAGCGAAGTGAAAACTGAGCATTGCATTTCATTTGCAAATCGACGATCAAACAGAAAGACAGAATCAGATGCTTGAGCACTATCTGCAAGTGTATTTTAATTACAAGATAAATAACTGATCAGAGCTTTTGTCAATGATGATGTTTGCATATAACAACAATGTACATGCTGTCAAGAAATAGAGTACAAATGCAATATAAAAAGTCATATCAAAGCAACAGAGAAAGCAAACAATGAACATATGCAATGATCATGCTAGTAGAAAGATATTGTAAAACGTGTATATGTCTGTCTCTATTTACAAGTTGCAATGACATTTATATGTACACTCAAGAAACGTCTTTCAACTCTTTTATCATTGACTCAGACTTTGATCTCTTTCTTCTTACTAACTATCTTGTGAGAATAATGCAAACAGTCTTACAACATTTGTTTCTCATTCAATTAGTGATTGTTTCTTGATCATTACAGAAAAAATCAAGAAGAAAACAGAAAGAGAACAGCAAGAGAACAATTTATTCATCAACGCTCAAGAAAACAGAAAAAATGCAATTCATCATTAATGTTCAAGCAATTACTCTTGAATGATTTCATTTATTGTTTTTCATCGACTTAATATCATTCTTGACGTAGTAGAAATAGAATTTAAACTTATAAATTGCAATCTCTGTTTCTTTCATTCTTTCATGAGCTTTTCTCATCTGATTCAATGCAGATTTTCAATGAAATTCAACAAACTCTTTTACTTACTTCAGATTCTGATCAAACAAAAGACTTTTTTCTTTTAATATCTTCATTGAATTTCAGCTTTGAAAATCTATCAATGCATTCAAAGTTGAACATACTTCTCAAATTTTCATGATAACAGAATGACAAAATGATACTTTCTCTTGTTTATCATTTTCTAGTTCAGAAGAGATTACGTCAATGAGTCTTTGATCTTGTAGTGCAATGATCACTTCATTCTTAGTTTCACATTTTGCAATTTTCATGTTGATTTCATCTTTGAAGATCGCTGCGTGATAAATGAGCATTGCAATGTGTTGTTTATCAGATTTATCTTTATTATCATGTGATAAATGTAACATTCAGAAATGAACACTGTCTGCAAAGCAAGACTGATTCACTTATTTCAGATCTGATCTTCGTGAATCATTCTCATTGAATATCTCGAGT
>JAABUR0100006259.1_pt1 | contig 14655 bp, 11 predicted proteins | sample 5560091 | NCBI WGS metagenome assembly JAABUR01 (sample SAMN10711879, study PRJNA513375) | rock metagenome | isolation source: Antarctica rocks | place: Antarctica: Victoria Land, University Valley sud
TCACTCCTGCGGCGATTCGTTTTGCTTCAAGGATGCCCGGACCGTCGCAAAAAGGCCACTTGCGCGTCCGAACTGGCCGATCTCGCCGCTTTGGCGACGCGCCGCCCACCCCGGCGGTAGCCATTTCGCTCCGAGACGGGCATGCTTGAGGGGCGCGCCACGGTCACGAACGCGCCCCCGCGACCAACATGTGCCGCACGTGAAAACGTGATTCACCGCCGAGTCCCCGCGGTCCACTCGTTTCTGCTGCCTGTGGGGGGTGCCGCCTTGGAAACTGATCAACGACTGTCCAGCGTGTTGAGCGAGTTCGCCCGGACGCTGGCGACCGACTCTCCCATCCAAGCGATCCTCGACCACTTAGTCGTACGGATCGTCGATCTGCTGCCGATCAGCGCGGCCGGGGTCACGCTGATCTCGCCGGGCTCCGGCCCGCACTACATCGCTGCCTCCGACGCCTCCGCATTGCGATACGAACAGCTGCAGAGCGACCTCGCTGAGGGACCTTGCCTGGCCGCATTCGCTACGGGCGAACCGGTCACGATCCCCGATCTGCAGGAGGACCACCGGTTCCCGAGGTTTGCCGAGCAAGCGGTCGAGGAGGGTCTTCTCGCGGTCTTCACGTTCCCCCTCCATCATGGCGATGAGCGCCTCGGTGCGCTGGACCTGTATCGAGGGACTCCGGGCCGGCTGAGCTCCGGATCGATGGCCGCGGCGCAGACCCTGTCCGACGTAGCAGCGGCCTACCTGTTGAATGCGCGGGCCCGCGAGCTCTTGCACGAGTCCACCCACCGCGCTCAGTTCACCTCCATGCATGACGCGCTGACGGGACTGCCCAACCGCACGCTTCTGCTCCAACGACTCGACCATGCGATACGTCGTTCTCGCCGGTCCGAGAAGCAGGTGGCGATCCTGTTCGCCGATCTCGACCGGTTCAAGTCGGTGAATGACACCTACGGTCACCACGTCGGAGATGAGCTCCTGGTAGCTGTCGCGGAGCGGCTCACGGCGCTGTTGCGCCCGGGCGACACCTTGGCACGGCTGGCGGGAGACGAGTTCGTCATCATGTGCGAAGACCTTGACGATGCCACTCAGGCCGACCACATCGCGACGAGAGTCACCGACGCGCTGGCGGACGCCTTTGTGCTGTCAACGACGGCTGTGCAGGTGAGTGCCAGCGTCGGTATCGCCTTCGCCGGCCCACCAGACAGCATGCCCGACAAGGTGCTGCGAGATGCGGATGCGGCGATGTACCAGGCGAAGCGCAAGGGGGGCGGCCGACATGGAGTGGTCGACCTGCGCGAGCAGGGACTCGCCACCCAACGCGCCAGCCTCAGCCGTGACCTGCTCGAAGCCTTGGCCAAGGGTGAGCTGCGAACCGCCTATCAACCGATCGTCGCAACAGCCGGTGGCAAGGTCGCCGGGGCCGAAGCCCTTCTGCGCTGGGCGCATCCCACCTGGGGCACGATGCACCCAGCCGCGATCGTCCCGCTCGCCGAGCAGTCCGGTCTCATCTCCGACGTCGGACGCTGGGTGCTGAGGTCAGCCTGTCGTGACCAGCAGCGCTGGCAACACCAGGGCGCCGAGTCCGTGGGGATCGGGGTCAATGTCTCTCCCCACCAGCTGATGGAGCGAGACTTCGTCGAGGGTGTCGAGGCGGTCCTCACCGGGATCGGAACCGATCCGTCACGGGTGACGATCGACGTGACCGAGAGCGCGTTCATACAAGACAGCGAGCGTGCCTTAGTGGTGTTGCAGGACCTCAAAGATCTTGGTGTGTTACTGGCTCTTGACGACTTCGGGACGGGCTACTCCTCCCTCAACCATCTGAAGCGGTTCCCCATCGACATCGTCAAGATCGACCGCTCCTTGATCGCGGAGCTAGGTCGCGACCCGACCAGCCGCCACATCGTGCGGACGCTCGTCCAGCTGGTGCACGCGCTGGGAATGCGTGCCGTTGCCGAGGGAGTGGAGTCATTCGAGCAGCACGAGGAAGTGCTGGCGCTCGGGTGTGATGCCTATCAGGGCTTCTACTGTGCAGCTCCGATTTCCAGTGACCAGATGGCCGCTCTGCTCGCTGGCTGGGACGACAAGAACGCGCCACACTCTTCGAGCTCGGTGACGCTTGGGATGAGCAGGCGTCAACCACCAGGCGCCCCGCCTCCCCAGCGACGTCACCTCTGAGGTTCGCCCGCGTCCACTCCGCATCCTCACTTCCGACCGTGGCAGCGGATGTCTCAATTATCCCTCTGACCAGGCCACTTGTGCTTTACAAGGGGGCAACCAACCGATAGAACGTCAACACTATGAAGTCGGTAACCGTGACGGCGGACCCTTCGTTTCGGCTGGGACCCGTCGACCCTCGGCTCTTCGGCTCCTTCGTCGAGCACATGGGCCCCTGTGTCTACACCGGTATCTTCGAGCCCGGGCATCCGAGCGCGCGGCCGGTTCGTTGACGTCTGGGGAACTCTTCACCCCGGATCCCGGGTCGGAACTTCCCCAAACCGTTCCATCGAACGGCTCCGACGTGACACCGTAAGCGCCGCCCCCCGTTGAAGGCGCTGCTCACGCTGGCGAGCGCAGCCCGAACTTGTCGAGGGAGGCAACCAACAGGTCAGGTGGCAGAGCGTACGCAGTCACCATGTCGCGACCCGTCATAGTCTCCGCGGCAACCAAGGCGTTGTGGATAGCCTCCTCTGTGGCCTCGATCGTTGCGTAGAACAACGCGTCAATGAAGGCATCCGACAACATCTGAAGATCTTGGACGACGGGGGGCCGGGCGCCATAGTCGCTGGCGATGATGCGGTTTCCAGTGGCGAAGGCGATGAAGAGGTCGCCACTGCTGTGTTCGCCGGCACCACCCGTGCGGGCCACTCCACGACCGTCACTCCTGTCCGGATAGGCCCTTTCCCACGCACGAGGGATCCTTCGCCTTCGATCAGCGTGCAGTGACCGACCCGGACGCCAGGCACGTCGGTGATCGCGTTATGAGCCCCTGGGGTCCCGGTGCCGATGGTGATGCCCAGGTCGCGTGCGCGCACGGCTGTCCGTTCTGAGAAGCCCCCGATGCTGGTCGCGCCGGGTGGAGGAGGCAGGCAGAGCTGTGTGCCCCTAGTTGGGCACCATCCAGTCGAGCACCGGGGTGGCCTGCAGTCCGACCAGGACGCACATCAGCAGCAGCAGCACCAGGCTCCACCCGAGGACCTTGCGGAACAGCTCGCCCTCACGCCCGGCCATGCCCACGGCAGCGGCCGCGATCGCCAGGTTCTGCGGAGAGATCATCTTGCCCATGACCCCACCCGAAGAGTTCGCGGCCGCCAGCAGCACCGGATCCAGGCCGGCCTTGGCGGCGGTCTGCACCTGGAGCGCGCCGAACAGTGCGTTGCTGGACGTGTCGGAGCCGGTGACCGCCACTCCCAGCCATCCGAGGATGGGGGAGAAGATGACGAAGATGCCACCCGCACCGGCGAGGAAGAACCCCAGTGTGGACGTCTGCCCGGACTGGTTCATCACGTAGGCAAGGGCCAGCACCGCCATCACGGTCACGATCGCTGTACGCAGTTGCACGAGAGTCCCGCCGTACGCCTTGACCGCCCTGGCGGGAGAGACCTGGAGCGCCAGCATGGTCAGGATCCCCGCAAAGATCAGCAGTGTGCCGGCGGCCGAGAACCAGCCGAAGGCGAACGTCATCGATGCAAGCGGCTCGCCACTCGGGTTGCGGACGTCGAGGCCCGGCCACTGGAAGTCGTAGAACCATGGCGCCGTGCTCAGGGCTTCCTTGACGCTGGGGATGTTGGCGATCGAGAAGATCGCAATGATGATGACGTACGGCGCGTACGCGCGTGCGATGTCGCCGCGAGAGTCGCCGATGGGGCCGCCGGGGCCGCTGCCGGCGCGGGTCGCCGTTGCGGCGGAGCTGCCCGACATTGCCGAGGTAGCCGGGGTGGCCGAGCCACCGACGTTCCGGCTGGCGCTGGCCTCGCCCTCGGACGACGAGTGCAGGTCGGGTGACTCCACCGGCTTCCACACGCGGACCAAGACGACCAGGGCGCCCATGGACAGCAGCGCTGCGAAGATGTCGGTCAGCAGCACCGAGATGTAGTTCGACGCGACGAACTGGGCGACGCCGAACACGCCTCCGGCAACGAGGGCGGGAAGCCACGTCTGGCGAAGTCCACGTCGTCCGTCGACGACGGCGACCAGTACAAGCGGCACGAAGAAGGCGAGGATCGGGGTCTGGCGTCCGACCATCGAACCGAGGGTGTCGACGGTCAGGCCGGGGTCGTCGCTGACGCCGGACGTGATGTCGGCGAGCGTCACGATCGGGATCGCCAGGGCGCCGAAAGCGACCGGGGCGGTGTTAGCGATCAGGGCTACCGTTGCCGCCTTGATCGGCGGGAAGCCGAGCGCGATGAGCATGACAGCACTGATGGCGACCGGGGTGCCGAAGCCGGCGAGCGCCTCGAGCAACGCACCGAAACAGAAGGCGATGATGATGGCCTGGATGCGCATATCGGCGCTCACCCCCTCGAACGAGCGCCGCAGCACGTCGAAGTGCCCAGTCGCCACCGTGAGGTTGTAGATCCAGATCGCGTTGATGACGATCCAGAGAATCGGGAAGAAGCCGAAGACCGCGCCCTCCGACGCCGACAGCAGCGTCTGGCCCACCGGCATCGAGTACACGGCGATCGCGACCACGATCGCCACGGCGAGCGCGGTCAGCCCGGCGACCCAGGCGCGCACCTTCAGCACTCCCAGGAGCACGAATAAGGTGACAATCGGAAGAGCCGCGAAGATCGAGCTCAGACCGAACGAGTCGCCGACGGGGTCGAGTATCTGCTCGTACATGTGGGGGTCACCTCTTGACGGTGGGCTGGGACTGCTGAGTCGCTGTTGTGAAAACTTCTGGTGAGAGGCCTCGGATGGAGGCGTCGAGGACCTCGACGGTGTGCGCCATCGGCAGTGAGGCGTCGAGGCGCCGAGCAGACGACGCCAGCTGCATCAGGCAGCCGGGGTTGGCGGTGACCAGCAGCTCAGCACCGGTCGCGAGGACGTTGCGTGTCTTGCGGTCACCGAGGTCACGCGCTGGCTCGGGGTTCAGCAGGTTGTAGATGCCGGCTGAGCCACAGCAGATCTCCGGATCGAGGATCTCGCGCACCTCCACGCCGGGGATCGCGGCCAGTAGCTCCCTCGGTTGCGACCGCACTCCTTGAGCATGGGCCAGGTGGCAGGCGTCGTGATAGGCCACGGTGACCGGCAGCGGGTGCCGCGGCGCCACGGGTCCCAGCGTTACGAGCAGCTCCGAGACATCGAGTACCGACGACGCGAACCGCTTAGCCCGCTCGGCGTACGCCGGCTCGTCGCGCAGCAGCTCGGCGTACTCCTTCATCGACGAGCCACAGCCCGCGGCGTTGACCACCACCGTCTCGACGTCGGCTGCTTCGAACACGTCGACCGTGCGCTTCGCGAACGAGATCGCCTCCGCCTCACGGCCGTTGTGCACGCTCAGCGCCCCGCAGCAGCCCTGCTGTGGGGGAATCACCACGTCGCAGCCTTCGGCGGCCAGCACGCGTGCCGTGGCCGCGTTGATGCCCGGGAAGAAGGCGCTTTGCACGCAGCCCGTGAGCATGCCCACCACCGCTCGACGCGGCCCAACGGCCGGAACGCGGGTTGGCAGCCGCTCGGCCGGGCCGACCTCTGGGGTCAGCGACTCCATGGCCGCCAGCGAGGGCATCCGGTCCAGCAGGCCGCTGCGCCGGAGCAGTCGCTGCAGGCCGCTGCGTTGGTAGGCCTTGAGGGGACCGCGGAGCAGTCGCAGTCGCTTGGGGTAGGGGAACAACGCGAAGATCGTCGCCCGGAGCAGCCGGTCGTCGGCGGGACGGTCGTACCGGCGCTCCACCTGCGCTCGTGTCGACTCGATCAGCTTGTCGTACTGGACACCGGACGGGCAGGCCGTGACACACGCCATGCACCCCAAGCAGGCGTCGAAGTGGCCGACCATCGAGTCCGACAGCGGCTCGCCGTCCATCCCTTGCTGCATGAGGTAGATCCGCCCGCGGGGGCTGTCCATCTCCTCACCCCACAACACGTACGTCGGACACGTCGGCAGGCAGAACCCGCAGTGCACGCAGTCGGCAGCCAACTCGGGCGACGGGGGGTGGTGATCGTCGAAGGCCGGAGGTCCGGTGGGTGGTGGCACCTGTTGCGGGCCATTGGCGCCCAGGGTGCCATGCGACGCATTCACCGGCGACGTGTCGCTGGTCATCAGATCCCTCCCACGAAGCGGCCCGGCGCCAGTCGGTGTTGGGGGTCGAGTTGGTCCTTGAGCCGGTGCATGAGATCAAGGCCTGGCACGGGTCCCCACATGTCCAGCTCGCGGCGGACCGCCGCCGGCGCGGTGAGGACGACGACGCTCCCGGAGTACGAGCCCGCAGCCGCACGCAGGTCGGCGACCACGCCAGCAGCCGCATCGGGCGGTACGTCGGCGGACAGGCCGGCGTACAGCACCCCGGCCGCGGATCCGTTGACCTCGATCCCGACGCCGTGCCGGTCGGCTGCCTGCCCCACCGCGAGCAGCAGGCGTGGCAGCCCGGCGATCTCGGTGGTGAGCTTCAGCCCGACCTGGTCGTCGGCGAACGGCAAGGCGCCGAACCACGGCGGCGGCTGGTCGCTCGCCGCCGCGTCCCCGAGCAGTGCGGACGTCGTCTCCGCCCGCCCGAGCACCCCCTGCTCCGTCCCTTCGAGCAGCACCGTCACGCATGTCGGCCCGTCGGCGGGCTGGTGCACGTCGACCGCGCTGGGCACGACCTGCGAGCCTATGGCTGCGGCCACTGCCCGCCCCACGTCCTCGGCGCCGTCGACCTTGATGGTCAGGAACCGTTGAACGGGGGGATGCGGGTGCAGCCGGAACGCCACCTGCGTGATGACGCCCAAGGTGCCGTAGCAACCGGTCAGGAGCTTGCCGAAGTCGTAGCCGGCGACGTTCTTCACGACCTTGCCGCCCGCCTTCGCGACGACACCGTCGGCGCGCACGAACGTGATCCCGATCAGGAGGTCGCGCAACGTGCCGTAGAGCAGCCGGCGCGGGCCGCTGATATTCGTGGCAACCGTGCCGCCGACGGTCGCGCTCCGGTCGGGGACGTCGAGAGCCAGCTGCTGTCCGGCCTCGGCCAGCGTGGCCTGCAAAGTCTCGACCGTGGTGCCGGCTCGGACCACGGCAACCAGGTCACCGGCCGCGTGCTCGACGACGCCCGTGATCGCCGAGGTGTCGAGCACCAGGTCGACAGCGGTCGGCGGGGCTCCCCAGCCCAGCTTGGTGCCCGCACCACGCGCAACGACCCGGAGGTCGTGCTGCGCGGCCAGTCGGAGTACCTCGGACGCCTCCTCCGTCGAGTCCGGTGAGGCGACGTAACGCGCAGCCACGTCTGCGACCGCGTCTGCCTCCTCGGCGGCTCTGGCACGGTCGTGACAGACCTTGCGCAGGTCATCCAGGACAGGATCCGACGGCATCGTCAGAACACCTCCGCCAGTCCGGCTTCCTGCAGCGGATGCGCACCTTTGTGCCGTCCCGGCACCTCCCCGCACAGTCGTGGCGTGGGGAAGATCTTTCCGGGGTTGGACAGATGCGCAGGGTCGAACGCGCACCGCAGCAGCTGCATGGTGTCGAGGTCGTCCTCGGTGAACATCCGCGACATGTACTTCGCCTTATCCATGCCGACCCCGTGCTCGCCGGTGATCGAGCCGCCGTACTCGATGCACAGGTCGAGGATCGCGCCCGACACCTCCTCGGCGTGATCGGCCTGTCCGGGGACCGTCTCGTCGAACAGCACCAGTGGATGCAGGTTGCCGTCGCCAGCATGGAAGACGTTGGCCACCCGGACACCGCTCGAGCCGGACAGCTCGGCGATACGTCGCAGCACGTCAGGCAGCGCCGTCCTCGGGATGACTCCGTCCTGGACGATGTAGTCGGGACTGATCCGGCCGACGGCGGCGAAGGCGGACTTGCGCCCCTTCCAGAACAGCGCCCGCTCGGCGTCGTCGGTGGCGACCCTGATCTCGAAGGCGCCGTTGTCGCGGCAGTGCGTCTCGACGGCGGCGAACTGGGCGTCGACCTCCGCCGTGGGTCCGTCGAGCTCGACGATGAGCACCGCGCCGGCGCCCTGCGGGTAGTTGCAGTGCACGGCGGCCTCGGCGGCCTCGATAGCGAGAGCATCCATCATCTCGATCGCGGCAGGGATCACCCCGGCCCCGATGATGGCCGAGACCGCGCCGCCCGCCTCGTCGGTCGACTGGAACGCCGCGAGCAGCGTGTTCACCGTCTCCGGTGCGCGCATCAGGCGCACGGTCGCCTCGGTGGCGATGCCGAGGGTGCCTTCCGACCCCACGAACGCCCCGAGCAGGTCATAACCGGGCGGGTCCGGCGCCTTGCCCCCCAGCCGTACGACGTCGCCCTCCGGTGCCACCAGCTCGATGCCGAGAACGTGGTTGGTGGTGAACCCGTACTTCAGGCAGTGCGCGCCGCCTGAGTTCTCTGCGACATTGCCACCGATCGAGCAGATCTGCTGGCTGGACGGGTCCGGTGCGTAGTAGTAGCCGAACGGTGCAGCGGCCTTCGTCACCTGGAGGTTGATGACGCCAGGCTCGACCACTGCCCGCTGGTTCATTGGGTCGACCTCTTTGATGTCGCGCATCTGCGAGGTCACGATCAGCACACCGTCGGCGCGTGGGAGCGCACCGCCGGACAGCCCGGTGCCGGAGCCGCGCGCCACGTACGGCACCTGCGCGGAGACACACGCCCGCACCACCGCCGCCACCTGCTCGGTCGTGCGGGGGAGGGTGACGATCGCCGGCATCACCTTGTAGTGGGCGAGACCGTCGCACTCATAGGTGCGGACCTGCTGACGGTCGGTCAGCACCAGCTCGTCGCCGATGTCGGAGCGGAGCCGCGCGGCCAGGTCGTCGAGGCTGGTGGAGGTGTCGTCGACCGTGGTCATGGCATCTGCTCGTACGCCGGCAGGGTCAGGAAGTCCTCGAAGTCGTCCGCGAGTGCCATCTCCGTGAAGAGCGAGCGCGCGTCGCCCCACCGTCCCTCGGCGTACGACTCCGCGCCGACGGACTCCTCGATCTTGCCGGTCTCCTCGTCGATCAGCTGCTCCACGAGGTCGCGGGTGACGGTCTGACCGTCCGAGAGCTCGACCGAGTTGTGCAGCCACTGCCACACCTGTGATCGCGAGATCTCTGCGGTCGCAGCGTCTTCCATGAGGTTGTTGATGCCGACCGCTCCCGATCCCCGCAGCCACGCCTCGAGGTACTGGATGCCGACGGTTATGTTGCTGCGGAGGCCGGCCTCGGTCACCTCGCCCGGAGTCGAGGCGACGTTGAGCAGCTCGGCGGCGGTCACGTGCACGTCGTCGCGCAGCCGGTCGATCTGGTTCGGCCGGTCCCCCAGCACCTCGTCGAAGACCTCCGTGCACACACCCACCATGCCGGGGTGTGCCACCCACGACCCGTCGAAACCGTCGCCCGCCTCGCGCGTCTTGTCGTCGCGCACCTTGGCGAAGGCTTGTTCGTTGACCTCCGCGTCCTTGCTGGGGATGAACGCTGCCATCCCGCCGATGGCGTGGGCACCACGCTTGTGGCAGGTGCGCACGAGCAGCTCGGTGTAGGCACGCATGAACGGCACCGTCATCGTCACCGAGTTGCGGTCTGGCAGCAGGAAGTCCTTGCCGCGGGTGCGGAAGTTCTTGATGGCGCTGAACATGTAGTCCCAGCGCCCGGCGTTGAGGCCGGCGGAGTGGTCACGCAGCTCGTACAGGATCTCTTCCATCTCGAACGCCGCTGGGTAGGTCTCGATCAGCACCGTCGCCCGAATGCTGCCTTGCGGAATGCCGAGCTGGTCCTGCGCCTCGACGAAGACGTCGTTCCACAGCCGCGCCTCGAGGTGACTCTCCATCTTGGGTAGATAGAAGTAGGGGCCTGCGCCGCTGTCGAGCTGCAGCTGTGCGCAGTGGAAGAAGTAGAGGCCGAAGTCGAACAGGCTCGCCGACATCCGTTCGTCGTCGACGAGCACGTGCTTCTCGGGCAGATGCCAGCCGCGGGGGCGTACGACGATGGTCGCGAGATCGTCGCCGAGCGCGTACTCCTTGCCCTCCGGCGACGTGAAGTCGAGCTTGCGCTCGATCGCGCCACGCACGTTGAGCTGGCCCTGAACCATGTTCTCCCACAGTGGAGTGTTGGCGTCCTCGAGGTCGGCCAGCCACACCTTCGCACCGGAGTTGAGTGCGTTGATTGCCATCTTGGCGTCGGTAGGGCCGGTGATCTCGGCCCGGCGGTCGATCAGTCCGGGCGCCGGATCCACCACTCGCCACGAGTCGTCTTCGCGGACGTCCGCCGTGTCGGGAAGGAAGTCCAACGTTCCCCCGTCGGCGAGGGCCTGGTAGCGCTCTCGGCGCAGGTCGAGGAGCTCGCGGCGGCGCGCATCGAACGTGCGGTGCAAGGTGGCGAGGAACTGCAGTGCGTCGTCCGTCAGCACCTCGTCGAAGCGCTCGCGAACGGGTCCGGTTACTGCGATGTCTGCCATGCCGAGACTCCCTGAAGCACATCGAACATCCACGTGGCTGCGGCTTTCCCGAGACACACTCTCGCAGTCTCACCAACGTTGCGCAATCGGTCGGACTGCTCGGGACCGGCGAGACCCAGCCCCGGTTCGCCATCCGTCTCAAGGGTCGAAATCTCGCCCCAATAACTCGACTGCGTTGCGGTGGCTAGGGTGGCCAGAAGAGGCGTGGCGCCTCTCGACCTGAGGAGGAGGCTCAGCCGTGGCGGAGACGGACCTGACAGGGAGACGGGCGCTCGTCACCGGTGGTGGTAGCGGCATCGGAGCCGCCTGTGTACGCCGGCTGACCCAGGCCGGCGCCACGGTGACGGTGGCCGACATCGACGGCCACCGGGCCCGGTCGGTGGCCGACGAGGTCGGTGGTGAGCCGTGGGAGGTCGACCTTGCTGACACCGAGGCGCTGGCGTCGCTGTCCCTCGAGGTCGACGTGCTGGTCAACAATGCCGGCTTCCAGCACGTGGCGGCGATCCACGAGTTCCCGCCTGATCGCTTCTCGGCCATCATGCGCCTGATGCTCGAGGCGCCCTTCCTGCTCATCCGTGCGGCGCTGCCCGGGATGTACTCCAACGGCTTCGGGCGGATCGTGAACATCTCCTCTGTGCACGGGCTGCGGGCCTCGGCCTACAAGTCGGCGTACGTGGCGGCCAAGCACGGCCTTGAAGGTCTGTCGAAGGTCACGGCGCTCGAAGGCGCCGAGCACGGGGTCACCTCGAACACGATCTGTCCCGCGTACGTGCGCACGCCGCTGGTCGAGGGACAGATCGCGGACCAGGCGAAGGTCCACAACATGTCGGAGGACGACGTCGTCGAGCAGGTGATGCTGACCGAACCGGCGATCAAGAGGTTGGTGGAGCCAGCGGAGGTGGCCGACGTCGTCGCCTTCCTGTGCGGCCCGGCGGCGTCGTTCATCACTGGCTCGGCCATCTCGGTCGACGGAGGGTGGAGCGCTCGCTGAGCCGGACCTCGGCGGCCGGCCTGTGGCGTCAGCCGAGGGCATAGTAGCGCAACCAGATGTACGGCCATGAGATGGCGATCGTGACCGACGCGACGATCAGCCCGTACTTTGTGAACTTCCAAAAAGAGATGTGGTGGCCGTTGCGGGCGGCGATGCCGATAATCACAACGTTCGCACTCGCTCCGACAGCAGTTGCGTTGCCGCCCAGGTCTGCTCCGGCGGCGAGCGCCCACGTCGGCCACTCGACCTCTTCCAGATACTCCACCGGCTCCCGCCTGGACACCGCGACGAGAGCACCTGCGCCGAGCAGCGCGACGAGTGACGGTTCGACGTGCAACGCCGAGTGGGCGACGAAACCGACCACTACCAGGAAGAGCACGATCATCGAGCGGACAAGGAGCCCGCCGTCACGGATTACCTCCCGCTCGTCCAGTCCCATGATGTCGGCAGCGCGGTCCTCGTCGTACACGAAGGCGGACCGGAACCTGATCCGGCACAAGCCGATGAAGACCACGATCAAGACAACGGCCAAGGGGGCGAGGTTGAAGAGGAAGTCGTTGAAGGACAGATCGGCCCGGTTGGCGTTCCTTGGGTGTTCTTGGCGGATCACCCGAGACCTACCATCCGGAAGGCCTCAGGCGGGGGACCGCCACCTCAAAGTTCTACGAGACTCGGGACCAAACTCCGGCGATGCGCGCCACGCTCACTTCGTCGCCTCCTTGACCCACCCGACTATGGATCGCTTGAGACCTCCGATGTCGCTGACTTGGCGCAACAGCAGACTGTTTCTGTTGTTTGTGGTGGAGGCTCAGGCACCTCCGAAGATACTCATCAAGGCCTCCTGTAGGTCAGGGTGAGCCAGGACGACTACCTCGTCTCCCGGGCGCAGTTCGGTATCGGCCCTGATAGGCACGAGTTGACGGTCACGAACCACGATGCTGATCCAGATGTCGCCGACCAGATCGGCGAGGTTCTTGATCGGGTGGCCGTCAGCGGCGGAGCCTGGTGCAACTGTAAAGCGGTGGACGCCTTCGGGCTCCTCGCCCAGTCCGACACCGAGTGCCCAGGGTTCGGGCTCTACTGAACGCATCGGCAGCCCCAGTAGATGCGCCACAGTGGAAACCAAGCTGCCCTGGACAAACACCGAGAAGATGACGACAACGACGACAATGCCGTAAAGCCGCTCGGCGTGAGGCACGTCTGCAACCCGGATGAACTCACCGAGAAGGATCGGCACGGCACCTTTGAGTCCAGCAAAGAGCACGAAGTTGCGTTCGTTGGCCCGCAGGGCGAACGGAAGCAGACAAGCCCCTACGAGCAGGGGACGGATGGCGACGGCGAGGGCGGCTCCGAGCATGAGCCCGGGCACCCAGACGTCAGCACGGACGAGAACACTGAGATCGACGCTGAGGCCCAAAGCGACGAAGGCTACAATCTCGGCCAGACTTGCCAGAGCGGAGTGGAATCGTTGAATCTCTTGTTTGTAGGGCGCCCGGCCGTCACCGATCACGATCCCGGCCACGAAGACGGCTAGGAAACCCGATCCGTGGGCCAGCGTGGCCACACCGAACAGCATGAAGGCGCAAGCCGCCACCCGCAGCGGATACAGCCCCTCACTCGGTAACGGAACCCGTCGCATAAACCACATCAGGACCCGGCCACCAGCAACACCGACCGCTGCGCCGACCAGCATCTGCAGAACAAACTGGCTGGCGACCTGCGTGAAGGCCGCTGTACCGAGACTGCCGGCGGCGATCAGGCTACTCATCAGGGCAATGCCGACAGGGTCGTTGGCCCCGGATTCCCCCTCCAGAACAGTGCCACTGCGCCCAGCAATCTCCCGCTGGCCGAGTACCGAAAACACGACCGCCGGATCGGTCGGCGCGACCGCGGTAGCCACGAGCACGGCCGCATACCAGCTCAGGTCGAAACCAACGTGCAATAGCACCGCTGCACCAGCAGTGGTGAGAAACGTCCCCGCCAGTCCCACGGCTGCAATCGGCCCGGCTGCTGCACGAAACCGAGACCACCCGATGTGCATGCCACCATCAAACAAAATCAGCACCAAGGCGACCGTGACCAGCCGCTCGATCGTCTCGTCCGGTGGTGCCTGCAGGCTCGGGATCACCTGAACAGCAACAGCCGCACCAACCAACACGAACAGCGGCGCCGGAACCTTCACCCGTTCGGTCAAGTGGTTCGACAACACCGCAAACAGCGCCACCGCGCTCACCAGTAGAACGATCAGGGCGTAATGGTTCATGTCGCTCACGGCGTGCACTCCTGGAAGGCGGGAAAGGGCCGGGCCAACACTGCCGACCAGACTTCCCGGCGCACCAGGGCAAAGGGTCTGCCTCGCACGCGTTTCGCCGACCAGATGGCCAGAAAGGCGAAGACGCCGGTCTGTTTCAGGACACTGACGATCATCATCATCATCCCCAGCAGCAGGAAGATCACGTTCCAGTCGACGCCGGTCTCCTCGCTGAAGAACGCGACCTGGGCGTCGACCACCCCGAGCAGCACCATCAGTGCGGCCCCGCCCAGAGCGGCAGCAACGTGATGGATACGTTCGGTGGCGATGAGGACGTAAGCACCGACGAAGACCGCGACGACTGCGACGGTCATGCCGGCAGCAGCACGGGTCAGCAGCTGGCTAACGGTGATGGCACCCAGGACCCGGCCACCGTCCACGACGGCTGCGACCGGGCTGTGCATCCTGGCCATCACGGCGGCCACCTCGATGGTGGTCGCATCGGGGTCGACCACGGGAAGCTCGTCGGCATCGGCCGGCCTGGGCAGCATGTCGCGCACGGCCAGGTCACGTGCGCGCATCAGGGCCTCCTCGGTCTCGACAGCATCGTATGACTGCCGACCAGGCTTCCCGGCGCTCCGCGAGCCACCCTAGGCGAACACCACCTGAACCGGCAAACCAGCCACCTGGGCCTGGGATGGCTCCCGCTGCTAGCCTCGGGATTTCATGAGGTTCTTGGCGACACGGGCCGGTGAAGCACGGAAGTGCCTGTCCTGCTTGGAAGAATTTGGCTTACGACAGTCCAATTCGGTCCAAGTGGAAGGCACTCCGTAGGTG
>JAABUR0100006261.1_pt1 | contig 14648 bp, 26 predicted proteins | sample 5560091 | NCBI WGS metagenome assembly JAABUR01 (sample SAMN10711879, study PRJNA513375) | rock metagenome | isolation source: Antarctica rocks | place: Antarctica: Victoria Land, University Valley sud
GGCGGCCCGCGCCGCAACTACCGCCAAGTCGGCGCGCGCGCGCTCGGCCGCGGCCGCACCCTCGCCCGCCCGCGCGGCCGCCTCAGCCGCGGCGGCCGACGCTGCTTCCGCCGCCGCCGCGCGCTCGTGCGCCTCCCGCAGCTGGCCCTGCAGGCGCGCAGCCGCGGCCTCTGCCGCCGCGGTTGCGGTCTCGGCGTGCGCGCGCCGCTCCGCCTCGGACGCGAGGCCCCGCAGCTGCTCCCGCAGCGCGGCGGCCGCGGCCTCGGCCTCGCCGCGTGCCGCCTCCGCCGCCGAACGCGCAGCCTCGGCGCCCGCCCGCCGCTCGCGCTCGGCTGCGAGCTCGCCCGCCGCGGCGGCGCCTGCGCCCGCGGCATCGTCCCGAGCGCGCTCCTCGGCGGCCGCCGCGGCGGCCTCGGCGGCGGCGGTCCGCTCGCGCTCAGCGTCCAGCTGCCGCCGAAGCGCCTTGACCTCACGCGCCAGCACCTGCGCGCGTACAGAGTGGATGTCAACCCTACCCTGCCCTAGCCGCACAGCTCAGGCAGCAGCTCAGGCCACCAGGCTGGCAGGGCACGCACGGCGTGGGCTTCGTCTCGGGTGGTGGCGCAGGTCAATGCAGTTCTGGTCCTCTATCACGCATGGCCATATGGCACGCCCTGCTTGGGTCTGCCTCTGTTCAGGAGCGCTCTTGAGCTCGCACACGAGCCGGAAGGAACCCTGACAAAGTCAGCTGCTGGACATGACATGCAGGTACAGATATCAATTGGCCCTGGCGGCAGCCCATGCGCTGGCAGTGCCACAATTTCAGACCCTGCAGCCCAGCACGCGCCTTCATGTCCGCCTTGGCCTTGGCGTCAGCGGCCGCGCGCTCGGCGGCCGCGCCGTCCGCCGCGCCGCGCACGGCCGCCAGCTGGGCCGCGGCGGCCGCCGCCGCCGCGTTGGCGGCGCCGGACGCCTCCTCGCGCGCCGCCGCCAGCTCGGCGCGCGCGGCGGCTGCCTCGTCCGCGAGCTCGCGCGCGCGCGCCTCCGCCGCATCAGCGCGCGCGCCCGCCTCCGCCGCCCCGGCCTGTGCCTGCGCGTGGCGGCAGGGATGTTGGAGCCAGGCTGGGCACCCCACCGGCATGTGCCCGCCGCGCGAGTCTGCTTCCATTCTCGCATTTCAGTGGGCTCGCCTGCGCGCGGCCGCCCACACGCGCGAGCGCGCTTGTGCGCCCTGCCCAGAATACCATGCTCGCGGCTGCCTGGCGCCTGCTTCACTGCGAGCCGCCAGCAGGCGAACGACAGCCTCGCCGCTATGCCTGCTCGCCAGGCCAGCAGGCTGCAGCGCCAGGCGCAGCCTCGCGTCCTTGAGCGCAGCACACAACAAGCCAGCCATTGGCAAGCACGGCATGATGCATGCAGTGCGGCGAGGCAGGGGCCTGCGCGGCCAGGGCCTGCGCCGGCGGCGGGCTGGCGGCGCGCCTGCGCGAGCTGCGCCGCGTGCGCGGCCAGCAGCTCGGCGTCCGGCGCCGCGGCGCGCCCGCCGCGCGCGGCGTCCAGCGCGGCGTCCAGCTCGGCCACGCGCGCGGCCAGCTGCCGCTTGGCGCCGCGCTCGGCGTCCGCGGCCTCCGCCGCGTCCTGCCGCGGCGGCCGCAGCGTGGGGGACGCTCGACACATGTTTGGCCTTCTCCGCCAGGAGCGGCCTTCACGCAAGATGACGCTGGCGCCTCTGGCCGGCCGGCGGGGCTAACAGGGCCTGGCATGGTCGCAGAGTCGAGTCTAGGATCTGTCGTGCATGCCAACACTCTAATCCATGCTCCTCTTCCAGCTACGCTTGCGTGCAATGCGCCCCTCACCAGACTTCCCCGCCTATCGCCCCTCATGCAGCCCCGGGTGCGCGCGCCTGCATGTCGGCGGCGGCGCGCTCCAGGCGCTGCTGCATCGCCGCGACGTGCTTGCGCACGCTGCCGCGCTGCTCCACACGCAGGCCCAGCCGCAGCCGCTGCTGCGCCGCGCCGGGCTCAGCGGCGGCGCCGCCGCCGCGCGCGCCTTGGTCCGATGAGAGGCGCTGTGCTCACACACATTGGGTCTCAAAGAGGTGCTGCCTTTGGTCCTGAAGGAACCAGGTCACTGACCGCAGACTCCACACTTGAGCACCACATCACTCCTCTTATATCAGTATGCCTTGGCGGTGGCAAGCCGTCCTGCCACTGAGCTGCAGCACCATGCACCACTAACTACATGTCACCAAGAGGCACTTTGCGCAACTGCGGACATGTCGCTGGAAGGCAGATGCAGGCACGCGCACTTGAGAGGCGGCACGGGCGGGCTGCGCGGCCGCCGAGGCAGCCGCATCTGCACCGTTGTTGCTCGCGGCCGGCGGGCCGTCAGGCTCGATCTCGCCAAAATCGCTGCCGCTGCTGCCGGCCACGCCGCCGCCGCTGGGCGCGCGCCGGTGCGCTGCGTGCCCCGGCCCCGCGCCTGGGGCCGCGAGCGCGGCGGGCGGCGGCGGCTCAATGGCTTCGGCCGACGCGGCGGTGAAGCCGGAGACGGTGGACGCGGCATCGCCGCGGGGCGACGAGCCCTCCGACATCGTGTACCCCACCGTGTCGCCGCGCACCGACCCCGCCACGCTGGCCGCCGCGCTCGACGCCGCTCTGCGACCGGCGACTGGAGCCTAACTGTGCTGTGCACATGCCATGCCAGCCCCATCCGACACAGACCTGGAGTTCCTCGGAATTGTTGCCGCATGCACAAAGATGCGCAGCTGCTTGTGATAGCCGGCTGCATTGGCACGCTTACTTGAGCCAGCATGGCGGAGAACGTCCCCTGCACTCCTGTCTTGTGCAGAGACCAGGGCGCGGCGGGCCCGACACGCACGCCGCGTCGAACAGTTCTCAGGCAACGAGCGGGCACGCGCATGCGCTGTGTCGCGCTGCGCCTCCTGGCGCCGCCGCGACAAGCGCCGAGCGGCCGGCGCGGGGCCGCACCGCTGCACCAGGCGCGCCGCGTCGGACAGCTCCAGGAAGGCGTTGAGCGGGCGCGCGCGCGCGAGCTCCGGGTCGGCCACCAGGCGCCACAGCCACTGCTCCAGGTCGCGCCGGCGCCGCTCCACCAGGTCCGGGCGCCGGTTCACGCCGGCCAGCGCGCGCCGCGGCGGCGGCTCGCGGCCCGCCATCGCCCGCGCGCCCAGCTCCTCGCGCAGCTGCGCGCGGCGCGCGGCTCGCCCGGCGCCTGTGTTGCGGAGCGCTCTTGACAGCGCTCGCCGCCGACAGATGCTGCGCCTCCGCCTCCGCATACTCACGGAGCCTAGCGGCTCCGGGCGCTCCTTGAGCCGGTCGCCAACCTGTGCTTGCCCAGCTCCTCCCGCAGCTGCTCAATTGCAGGAACAGCAGCTCACACTGGCTGCGCTCTGTCCTCCGTGTGCTTGCAAAGAGAGTGCCAACTCAGCCACGGCCCAAGCACCACAACGTCTATTGGATGGTTGGGGCCGCAGCGCACGTTGGCGTGCAGCTTGGTAAAGTGGCTGAAGCGCCGCAGCACGCTGCGTGTGCGCTCCGGGCCACGGCCCTCTGGCGGCAGCACGCGCACCTCCACGCGGTAGAACTGCACCGTACCAGCGATCAATCAGCAGCTGTGCCGAGAATGCGAGTCTGAGGACTGTAATTCATGGAAACAGCCAAAGGCACAGGAGCGCAAGAGCTGCTACTGTTGCCGTGTGACCGTACAGCGCAATCAGACGGTCACATATGCCCGCGATGCGCAATCAGTCGTCAAGGCGCACCACAGCAGCGTGCACGTGTGAGCCTCCCTTGTATTTATGACTACGAAGCGGTTAAGTATTGGCTGTCACTACTCAACCGCATACCAAGCCAGACGTGCGCACCACCACCACCTCATCGTTCTCGAGCGTGGTCTGCGTCCACGATGGGATGGTCACGCTGAACTTCCAGCCGGATGCCATCACGCCCTCGCTCACGCTTGCAGCGTGCTATCCAAGCTCTGGCCAGACAGCGCGTTTGTGTTTGGCACAGAGCGTGCTACACCTGTGCTGCACAAGACCCTCACTGCAGCAGTTTGCACGTGCAAAAGAGTCCATCACCATAGGCCTCTGCAGCACCTGCACAGCACTGCCGATCATCTGTCTTGCGCTTGCATCCGCCATGCTTGCACCTTCCCTAGGTTTTGCACAGGGGTGAGCTCAGGTTGGGCTCCTCTTTCATACGTCTGCTGGGACGTTGAACGCATGTATTACATGTATGTATGCGCACATGATAGGTGAGACTTTTTCTGCACTGTAAAGAAGAGCAATGTAAACCAAGGCAGCTCAATATGCGCTCATGCTTAAGGTACTGCACAAAGACAGCGACGGGAGGCGAGCATAGACAAGCAAGCTGCTAGGGCAGAAAACAGACCAGGATAGCATATGAAGGGCCGCGGCTGCATGCGCGCCCACCCTGGCATCTGCAGTGCATGCGTGAACAATTAGGGCTGAAATATAACTTGGCAACCTCATGCCGGCTGGCGCTCGAGCCAACCGGTGCCGCGTGCACAGTGCGCGATCATCTGGTGCTACGCCTGCAGCGGGTGGGTGCCTGCAGCCTCAGTGCCAGCCGCAGCGCGGTCACAGTGCAGGCTGCGTCTGCGGCAGCCTTGACTTTTGCGGCAGCCCGGGTCGGGCAGTCAGCATGCAGATATGGAGTGCTGACATGCAGGTGGGAAGCCTCCCCAGCCTCGTCCTCGACGCGTCTCTGAAGGCCACCAGCATGGCAAAGGTCGGCTGCGCGCTGGCTGGGGCGCACCGCGCAGCTGGCGCCGCTAGCACGCCGGTAGGCACTCCAGATAGCTGGGAGGTTCACATCCTGGACTGCCAGGTGCACGACGCTGTGCACTCTACTTCTGAGCGCGTGCAGCATGTGCACAGCTGTGCGGGTCTCCTACCCACAGCTTGGTGTGACTCGTCCCTCTGCATGCCCAGGCCCGCGTCAGCAACGTGACCTTGCGGTTGCCGCGCAGGTGAGCAGATCCTGCAGGCCCACCTCGGCGAGGCAGCGCACGACGTGCCCCGCAGCGGAGGACCCCATGCGCCTGCACGCCGCTACAGCAGTCGGCGTGCGGCGTGTCGCTGAGGACCGCGGCGTATGCGATCCAGCGCAGAATTTGTCATACCCGCTGTCAAAGACTTGACAGATGTTATGCATGGGTGGAATCTACGGCGATGGAGGAGAACGGCGGAATAGCTCACGGCGCAGAGCAGGACCACTCTTCATGGCCCTTGGCGTGTTCGTGGGCAGCAGTGCAACCGACATGCCGCTGGAACCCTTGGCATGGAGCGCCGCGGTCGGCCTCGCTGCGGCGAGCAAGTGCAAGGCCCTGCGTCTTGCAAAAGCTGGTGTCCATTGGCGCCTGCTTGGAGAGACTTCGTGCGCAGGCTGAACACGCATGCAGGGCCTGTCTACTGCCGACCCCGCAGATCCTGCAGCTCCTGCAGAAGGCAGCCCGCCGCCAGCACCAGGGCCCGACGGCACGGCTCCATCCCGCCGCGCGTTATCTTCAGCATGAGCTGCGGGATCTGCGGGACAGCAGCAGGCAGGCCCTCTAGTGCGGGTCCAGCCTGCGCGCGATTTCTCTCCGAACAGGCGCCGTTAGACACCAGCGTTCGTAGCGTCTTTGACGGCCTTGCAGTCGCTCGCCGCTGCGAGGCCGACCGCGGCGCTCCATGCCAGGGTTCCAGCGGCATGTCTGTTGCACTGCTGCCCACCAGCATGAAGAGGGCCGCAAAGAAGTGCTCGTGCTCGGCGCAAGCTGTCCCGCCATAGCAGCCAGCGCGCAGCCGATCTCTGCCACGCTGGTGGCCTTGAGCGCGCTGCCAGGCACAAAGGGCCGAAGCGCGTTGAGGACAAGGCGGGGGAGGCTTCTCACCTGCATGTCAGCACTCCGTGACTGCCTGCTGAGTGCTCGGCCCCGGGCTGCCATATAAGTCAACGGTGCTGCAGCCGCAGCCTGCACTGTGACCGCGCTGCGGCTGGCACTGAGGCTGCAGGCACCCACCCGCATCAGACGTAGCTCCAGATGATCGCGCGCACAGTGCATGCTGCACCAGTCCGCTCGCGCGCCACCGCCACATGTCCACTCACGCTGGTTGATATGCAGCCCAGGCTGCGCGCCCTGCAGGTGCCTGGCCAGCGCCCAGAGCGCCTAGGTCAAAATCAGAACATGCGGTCCTCGCTGTTCACACATACAAATGTTCCGCACCGCAGGAGCACATGGTTTGCACACAGAAGGAACAGCTTGCTACACTGGTGTTGTGGCATAAAAGTTCATTGAGTACAGCACATAGTCCTTCCTCATGAGGTTGGTGCTTGCATGAACCAAAGGACTGCACTTGTCTACATGCAAAAGCATGGCACTTGAGCAAGGACATCTGTCCAGTGCACAGCCTGTACAGGCGCAAGCACAGTGAGATGCGTGATCTACTTCTTACAGGAACATCTCACTGCTTCGCCCTCGCTGAAAACAACCTGCTAGGGCCTGCCAATGCACCAAAAAACGCTCTACACATGGAGCAGTGTACAGAGTGTACAGCATGCGGCAGCATCAGGCCTCCCGCGCAGCTGGAGCCTTCCCGCGCTCCAGCCTTCCTCCTGTTACTGTTGCATCTGAGCTGTGCCGCAAACACCGCACCCCCACATCAAAAGTTGCACTGCTGTGAAGCCACGCCCCACCGGACAATGGAAACTAAACGCATGTGCCTCACACTCTCCCATCTCAGACAACAGGCCATTATTCAAAGCTCTGAGCACAAACGAGCAACTCATGTGCATGCGTTCTGCTCAACAGAAGCCACTGTGTCAAGCTACACCACGGCGTAAGCAGCCATGTGCATGCATTTTCCGCCACCACCATGCTAGCGCTGTGTTCAGTCCACCTCCTCCACGGTGGGGGCGCCACCAGCCCCACCACCAGCGTTGAAGCCTGCGCCGCCGCTCGGCATGCCACCGCCCGGCGTCCCCCCCGGCATGCCTCCTGCATGCACAGCATACTCAATTTTACTACAAAGCAATATTTGACTGCATAGCAACTCACCTGGCGGTGTCCTTCCAACAACTGCATGTAAGCATGGCATAGGTGCATAGCATGGCATAGGTGCATACAAGATCCGGCCAGCTTTGCTCTGGTGCATGCATGCTTGTGCGCAAGCGTCCCGCACCATCGTCGCCGCCCTGGTACATCTTGGTCATGATGGGCGAGCAGATGCTCTCCAGCTCCTGGCGCCTGTGCGGCCACCCAGCACCAAGATCGCCTTGTGACATCGACATGTTCAGGACTGCCTGCACAACAGGGTGCCCAGACTGACAGAAGTACAGTGCTTTGCTTGACAAGCAGGCATGGCGCTGTGCAGCTTGGTCGTTGCAGGTGTGCATGCTACATAATGCAGCTCGACAAGCACACGGGCACACAGCCAGCTGTATGCATAGTGTACCTAATGTGCAAATCTGGACGACAATGCCTCAACCAGACCGTAGCCGTGGTCAACCCACCTATGACGTATGACACGAGCCTGCCATGCATTCGAGCTCTGAGCTGGCAGGACCGCACTTGTGCTCAAACTCGTCCACCTCGGCCAGCTGGTTGGCATCCAGCCAGCTGATCACGTCCTCCACCGCGCGCTCCACCTTCTCCTTGTCCTCAGGGCTCAGCTTGCTCGCCACCTGCGCGCGCGACAGCTCACGCATCACACTTGCTGCAATACAAAGTGAACAGGTGTGCCTTGTCACAACAACCTTTGAGGCTCCACTGGCTGCAGAGCTGCACACCTTGCTTTTCCTGGTTCACAGACAAGCATCTAAGGAGTACTGTGCGCATGCGCGCAAGTGCGCCAGGGCGCGCCTTCTCATCGCGGATGGTGTTGCGCATGGTGAAGGCGTAGTTCTCCAGGCTGTTCTTGGCCTCCACCTGCCGGCGCATGCATGTCCAAGTGTGAAGCTAATGCAACACCTCACGTAAACCCAAGTCAGTTGCAAGCTTGCTAGCTGCTCATTACATGCATTAAGCATTAGGCAGTGTACACAGTACAGAAGATGTCACCACACGACAGCACTCCAGAACATGTGTACACCATGCAGGGTACAGTAGTAGCGTCGTGCAAGTTTAGCGACCCTTTGAAGTTTCGGGTTGGTGCGTTAAGCACCGACAGAATGAGAGCCGTCGAACGACAAAAGCAGATGATGCAACAGCGCAACTTGAGTGGGGCCGCACCTTGCGCCGCGCCTCCTCGTCCTCGGACTTGTACTTCTCCGCATCCTGCACCATGCGCTCGATCTCCTCCTTGCTCAGGCGGCCCTTGTCGTTGGTGATTGTGATCTTGCTCTTCTTGCCTGCGCGGTGCACGGGGCAGGTTGATCAATGGCCGTCACAGCATGATGGATTCTGCAAGGGCGCGGACAGCCCTTCCGATGCAGAAACCGATGCAAAAACTGACACAATGCAGGACCCTGCAAGCTTGTGTGTTTCAAGAGGAAAGTTTGCAAGGCCTGCACACACCTTTATGCCCATGGCTCGATCGCTAGCTCACTTTGTGCCAAACACCGCGCACACCTGCGAAAAAAACAGCCAGCCACGCACCGGTGGTCTTGTCCTCGGCGGTGACGTTGAGGATGCCGTTGGCATCGATGTCAAAGGCCACATTGATCTGCGGCACGCCACGCGGCGCTGGCGGGATGCCCGCCAGCTCAAACTTGCCGAGCAGGTTGTTGTCACGCGTGCGCGCGCGCTCGCCCTCGTACACCTGGGCACAGCATACTCCTTTGTAGTTCTGCTGAAATTGTGTCTAATGTACGCACCGACTAGACTTCAACCACACCCTGAGGTCACAGCACTGCAGGGTGGGCAAGGCATGCAACTGGGAGGCAACTTCGCCAGACTTCTGCTTGCACAGCAGCTGCAGTGTCCTGCCACTTATCAGAAAAAATCCAGCAATTGATCATGATGGCCACAGCCAAGGTTTGCACAGCAACCTCAGCCGCATTTGGTCGTGGGCGCAAGCTGTGCGTGCTGCGGGTGCGCATGCATGCTGATGCAGTCTCAAAACACATCACAGGGCGAGTCAGAGCCTGCGCACGGCGCGCAAGCCAGCAGCAGCGGCGGCGCGCGCGTGGCCGGGCCGCGCGCCTGGATGAGCGTGGCGGGCTGGTTGTCGCTGTACGTGCTGAACACCTGCTCCTTCTTGGCCGGCACGGTCGTGTTGCGCGGGATGAGCGTGGTCATCACGCCGCCGGCGGTCTCGATGCCCAGGCTGAGCGGCGCCACGTCCAGCAGCAGCAGATCGGCCACCTTCTCGTGCCGCTCGCCGCCCAGGATGGCCGCCTGCGCGCGCGCACCACTGTCAGGCTGGCCCCAACCCTCGCCATGCGTCATACCGCAGATTTTAATATATACTCCTATCTGAATTCATACAGCCTATACTAACGGTCTCCTTGTGCTTTGAACAGAAGAGATTTTGCATCATAAATGTGCATGGTAGCGCATGAGTTGACATTCCGACCAGATCCTGCCTGATCCGTATGATAACGCAGTAGGCCATGTTTGCTCCATACAAAGTGAGAGACATGCGACAGAAGCAAGCATGTAAAACAACAGCCAAGGACGGCGTCAGCGGGGCCGCGCCTGAACAGCGGCGCCGTACGCGACGGCCTCGTCCGGGTTGATGCTCTTGCAGAGCTCCTTGCCATTAAAGAAGTCCTGCAGCATGGCCTGCACCTTGGGGATGCGCGTGCTGCCGCCCACCAGCACAATGTCGTCCACCGTGCCCTTGTCAATCTTGGAGTCCTGCGCATGCGTCGGACACACTTAGGTGTGCGCACAGCGTCGGGCACAGTTTAAGGGTTTGTACTCAGCTGCACTGCGTCGTACTGCATGCATCGCATGACACGGACCGCACCGGCATGACATGGGAGCGAGCCTCACACTGCAAGTGCTTGGCATTCAGAGCGCTTCCAGCATACCACTTTGCCAAACATGGCATTGGTCAGTGGCAAGGTGGCAATACATCTGAGTAGCAAGACAGCAACCGAGTGCTGGTTGCCAAAAGTTTGCAAGTCAGAATAGTTGTTTATCATGTACGAATGCATACTATGAGCAAGAAGGTGCACATGCGGCTTGGACGTACCCGTAGGACCTTCTCGACGGGCTCCATGCAGCGCCGGAAGAGGTCCATGTTGAGCTCCTCAAAGCGCGCCCGCGTGATGCTGGCATAGAAGTCCAGCCCCTGCGCTTGGCATGGCGGGTCAGCACGGCTACTACGGTGGTGCTGATTGATGACAGTACGCGCAGTAGCACACAAGCTCAGAACTGTGACGCTGCCATATCAACCGTGCCAACTGCATGCGGACTGTACCTTTACTCAGACTCAGGATGCGTGGTCGAGTCATGAGGTGCACAAGCTGCCCGATCGTGGACACAGCTTACCTCCATGCACACAATGTCCGCTGTGGACTGAGACGGCTTTGATACATAAACCACAGTCTGTCACAGAGCACACCATGAAAGCAAGCAGGATCGTAGGAACAGGCACGCGCCTCGTAGAGGCTGTCGATCTCGACGCTGGTCTGCGTGCTGCTGGACAGCGTGCGCTTGGCGCGCTCGCACGCCGTCTGCAGCCTGCGCGGAGCAAGTGCCGCGTCAGGAGCTTTGCTGCCGGCATGCAGCAGTCAGCACAGCATACCGTATAATTCCTGTATGTGACATGCACCATAACATTTGGAATGCCATCAGGACGCCCAAAGTGAAGGTTGGCGTCGGGCACAGAGCGCGGCACGTGCCTTCGCAGGGCGCGGGGATTGCCAGAGATGTCCTTGCCCGTCTTGCGCTTGAACTCCTACATGCCAAGCAAGCAGCAGTTCTGACTGAACTGCGATGGCTGTTGATATTATTGTCAACTGAGTAACAAACATGTGTGTTCTTAGCTAACTCTGAAGCTTCACGCGAAGCATTGTGTAAACTCCGGCTGCAGCTGTGGACAACCCGCATGCTGGTTATCCTGCCATCAGCATGTGTAACAAGCTTATGCAGCATCCTCTCATACAAGCCTTGATGTGTGCGCCACTTACTGCGACCTGACATACACTGGATGCAATCACTTCTGCAGAAAGATGCAGGCACGTTGACAACGACCACGCCTGCAAAGTGGACGATAGGCGCGTCAGGCACTTCCGGGCAGGGCCAGTCTGGGCCAAGAGCCGCACCGCTGTGAAGTGCTTCACCATGCGGTTGTCAAAGTCTTCGCCGCCCAGGTGTGTGTCGCCCGCTGTTGCCTTGACCTGGCCAAGCGAATCCAGGTGGGCTGTTAGGGCATCAGCATGCGCTGCCGAGCCTGTCTCCAGGGGTGGAGGGAGGGAGGTAAAGCTGGCATTCACCTCCATGAACAATGCAACCCATCACACAGCGCAAAAAGTCAGGCTACACAGGGCAAGAGCATGACCTGTGTGTGGGATCGCACAGAGAGCGCATGGCACTGGGCAGGGTGCGAGGGTCAGCGTACCTCGAAGATGCCCTCGTCAATCGTAAGCAGCGATACGTCAAATGTTCCTGCGCGCAACAATTTGCTGCCAACATCTGCATGTGTTATGGTCTGAGACCCGCATGTTTCATTGACAGGAACCACCTGCTGCTTCTGTACTGTGAAGGTCATGCTTGGCAAGGTGGAGCGTGTTAAGTAATCACCGAAGGCCAGCAAGCAGTCTTTCCCATCAGGGGGCAGATTGATTGCTTGCCCACGAGACCATGCGGTGCTTGGACTACTGTTGCAATGCCAAAAAGACAAGCAGGGTCGGCGGGCGCACCGCCTCCCAGGTCGAAGATGAGCACGCTGCGCTCTCGCTTGGTCTGCCCCGACGCCTTCTTGTCCAGGCCGTACGCGATGGCGGCCGCGGTCGGCTCGTTGATGATGCGCAGCACGTCCAGGCCCGCAATCGCGCCGGCGTCCTTGGTCGCCTGCGTGCGCGGCCGCCACAGCACCAGCTGAGACAAAACTAATTTTGAATCAAGTCATGCTGTTGTGAATACTGGCCTGATCACTATGGTGGATGGCGGTGTCTTCGTGAGTGCGCTGAATAACAGGGAAGAGTATGTCAGCGGCCGATAGGCTGCTGTACACAGTCCTAAAACAATCGGCCATGGCCCTCTCGAAACAGCGCTAATTAGCATGGTACGGGAGCACGCATTCCTCTTGTATCCCTCTGCACGGTATTGTGAAGGACTGCTGTACATACAGCCTGCCACAATCAAACTGCAGCTTGATTGAGACGCGCAGTCATAGAGTTTGCTTGATGCTACGAGGGCTGCATGCAGTGAGTGAGGCACATCCGGTCCAAATGCGGACTACCAGTCGCAATAGCGGCAAGCTCTCCAGCACATCCTGCGTGTCCAGCATTGCTGGCTGCCAGGCTGGCAGGCTGGGGCCTGCCTACTGGCTGCAGCTTGATCTGCAGCTTGAGCCACGCGACACCATGGGACGCAGGGCCCCACCTGGCGCTGGCTGTCGTTGAAGTAGGCAGGCACTGTCACGACTGCCTTGTGCACCTTCTTCTCGCCCAGGAAGTTCTGCGCGATGTCGCGCATGTGGCCCAGGATCATGCTGCTGATCTCCTCCGGCGCAAACTGCTTCGTCTCGCCCTTGAACTGGACTGCGCGCGCGGGCGCGGCGGCAGTGCTCAGCGCATGTCAGAGCGTCCTGCACATGGTATTGCGCAAGTTTGCTAAATGAACTGGCAAGAGCATGCTGTGACATGCCTGTGATGCAGCAGAGTTGCTGAGCTGGTACAGTGCATAGCGCCAGCATGGCATTCAAACATAGAAGCACTCCTTTCAATCCTGGCCACAAGGCATGCGCACCTTCAATCATGGGCTTGTTGTCCTTGCCGGGCACGACCTTGAAGGGCCTGCATGATCCAGCCAGCCCTGAGCACAGGGCTTCAAGGATACATTCTCAGTTTTATTCTCGCATGCCTGAAGCTGTACCTTGCCCCAACGGTCCCAAATGTCCCTTGACCTGTGAGTGCGCGGATATCTTGCCTGCTTGCTTGACGCTTGTGCCTAAACAGCCCTAGTTGGCTGACAGGCTATCACCACACAGCTGAGGGGGCCATCGGGTTAGGGCCCCCGGTGATGCTCTTCATTCATTCATTCATTCATTCATACAGTCCAGTCAAATCAGCAATACATACACACGCATTACTGCACATCATTGGAAGAATGTATGCCCTGCGAGCTTTGAGAGGAGCACACTACACAGCGGAGCCTGTGGCCAGTGTTGGGCGCACCAGTGCTTCATGTCCTCCTGGACGCTGGGGTCCGTGAACTTGCGGCCGATGAGGCGCTTGGCGTCGTGCACGGTGTTGCGAGGGTTGAGCGCCGCCTGTCACATATCGCTCTGCATCACCTTGTGTGTTTGCAGCAAAGCCAGCAATGCCGCCTGGGCGGCGACCCACAGGTGGCAAGGCTCTGTCGAGCGCAGTTGGTGCTCTCGCTACCAAGGAGCCACCACAGGCAGTTCAGAACAGAAAACCCACGCTCTGATAGTAAACAGCTACGCCAGCTGGGTGCTGCCCACCTGGTTCTTGGCTGCATCGCCGACCCTGTGAACAGACGCACACACGCCTCAGCAGGCTATTGTTCAAGCGCTTGCGCGAAAAGCTGCCTCTTTGTATAAATACTCAAGTTCAGAGCGCGAAGGAGCACAAGTGCTGCGGAGTATGCAGGGCTAGGGACATTTTTCAGGTGAGGGAGCCGCAGGGCGCACAGGCGCTCCGTGTCAGTGAAGGCAACATACGACGGCGTGGTGCGGTTGCCCTGGTCGTTGGGGATGATCTCCACGCGGTCGTGCATCCACACGCCCACGCACCTGCACGCCACAGCAGGCCAATTGGCGCACAGGAGCGATGCGGACACATCTGGAACATTCAAGCAAGTGCTGCTGAATAGCCGCAGCAGCAAGCAGCTTGCATAACAGAGCGGAAAAGAGCTACAGCTGCTGTGCCAGAAGCACAAACAAGATAGGAACAGTGAGCCAGCGCCCGCGCATGATTTCAAAGTGATGCAAGGTTGCTGCCCAGAACTGGGCAGAGATGCGCACGAGTACGTCGTGCCCAGGTCGATGCCGACAGGCGTTGCTTCCGCCATATCAAGTCGAAGGAATTGCTTTTACCGGTGTCAGCACTTAGCCTGCTAAGGCAATAAGAGGGCCAAGGATGCCTTTCAGAATGTCTGGGGCGCTGTGTACAGCTGCTCGGAGGTTGTTGAACCAGTAAGAGCTACGCTGTCGAATTCAGAGCTCGGCTTTCTCTTGGAGGGTCAATGCACCCTACCCTGGACCTCGGTCAAGCAACTTTGATAGCCTCTTATAAATTGGCAAGCTGCAACAAGTGACAGTGCAGGTTGCTGTGCTGTAAGTGCATCGTGCTGTCCCGCGGTGTCGGCACCTACCATGGGTCTGAATCGCATGGTAGATAAGCAATCGACTGCGCTGCCAGGTACTTGCTTGCGGCAAGCAGCTTGCCCAAGTGCAGCACGACTCGTGGTGGCACGCGTTTATCCCAGATAGCAAGCCCATTAGAGGCAGCTAGCAGGCCGTCTAGTGAAAGACAAAGCAAGCGCACTTGCTACCTTGTCAGGTC
>JAABUR0100006265.1_pt1 | contig 14639 bp, 16 predicted proteins | sample 5560091 | NCBI WGS metagenome assembly JAABUR01 (sample SAMN10711879, study PRJNA513375) | rock metagenome | isolation source: Antarctica rocks | place: Antarctica: Victoria Land, University Valley sud
CGGACCTGCAGCGTGACATCGCTGAAGTCCCCTTGCCTGTCCGACCTTGCCAGCAGGCGCACCTGGTCAGGTGTGCCTTCACCGTCGACGTCGGTCTGCTGTCGGTGGTAAACGCGCAACGGCATCGTCTTCGTCGGGACCTGCACTGCCGGCTTCGGCGATGACTTTGGTTGATGCGTCGTGGTCGTGCTCGACTGAGGCGCCGCCGGAGCAAGGTTGCTGCCTCCCTCTGGCGCGCGATTGAGCACGAACGGGGCACTCACGACCGCGGCAACGGCGGCGGCAGCAAGGAGCCCGTAGCCCCTCCCCCGCCAAGACGTGTAACGGGTCTGGGGGACCTCGGCCGGCCGGAGGTCTTCGGGCCGAAACTGGTCCGCTCGGGCGTTCAGGGCGGCCCGCAGCCGGTCTTCGAGCACGGTGTTCATCGTGACTCCTCCATGACTTTCTCGAGCGTGTCGAGCGCCCGGCTTGCTGTGGACTTGACGGTGCCGCGCGAGACGCCCAGCACCTGAGATATCTCGGTTTCGGACAGCTCGGACCAGTACCGCAAGACGAGCACCTCCCGTTGCCTGGTGGAAAGCCTCGCCATCGCGTCCAGCACCTCGCGGTGCTCGTCGGCGAGCAGTAGCCTGCGATCCGGTTGCTCAGGCTCTGCCTCACGCGGAGCGACATAGGCGCGGAATGTCTTTCGCCGACGCAATGCCGACCTGGCGTTGTTGACCACCGCCGTCCGGAGATGGCCGAGTGCCTTGGTGGGGTCGGTCAGTGACCTAGGATGTGCGACGTACCCGGCGAACGCGTCCTGCACGACGTCCTCAGCGGTCTGCAGGTCGTCGACGAGCAGCACAGCAAGGCGCACCAGCCGGATCCGATGGGCAGCGTATAGCGCTGCAGTGTCGTCGCCACCTCGTTGAGCCTCGTGATGGTCGGACTGCTCGTTGGGCACGCTACGGAGCCAACTCCTTGGGCGACGACTGGCAAGGGGCTCATGCCCAGCCAGCTTGTTCGGTAGTGCCACTACGTACCCCCAACATGCCGAATGAGTGTTCCTGCCTCTACAGACGCATCAGGGCCCGCGAGGTTGCTTCGCCACGGGCGCAGCCGCAGGTCAGCGAAGGCGAGCTTCATCGCGAGGCCTACGACTAACCGCGCAGAGGCGATGGCGGATTGGTGGCATCGAGGGAACCGCGCCGAATCCGGCGACAGCCTGGCTCGGCCCAGCATCACGTCGGTGGTGCGAGGCGTCTGGTGCGCCTCAACTCATCGAGAGCGTGCAACGTCCATGCCTCGACCGCGGCCTTGGACACTCCGAGGCCGGTGAGCAGTGGGAAGGTCGGCTCCTCGCGGGCCTCAAGCAGCCCGAGTAGAAGATGCTCCGTTCCGACATAGTCGTGCCCAAGACGCAGCGCCTCTCGCTCCGCCAGCTTGAGAACCTTCTTCAGTCCCGTCGAGTGGTGCACGTGGTGCATGCTGGGCTCCCCGGGTGGCGGTAGCACAGCCTCAGCCGCATGGGTCAAGGCATCCTTCGTGACCCCAGCGGACTCGATCGCGCATCCTGCCAGCCCTTCCCACTCGCTGAGCAGGCCAAGGGCGAGGTGCAGACTCGTGACCTCATGGTGACCACGATTACGGGCGTCGTTCTGGGCTCAAGACGACCACCGTGGCTCGGTTGGTGAAGCGGTCCATCGAGATGTCACCGGCGACGAAGCGCTTCTGGACCGCTTGCTTGGTCACACCCATGCTCTGCCCGATCAGCGTCCACGACGCTCCGGACCGGCGCGCCTGATCGACGAAATGGCCGAGAAGGTGGTCGGAGAGCTCGCCGAGGTGGTCGGCAACGGCGGATGCCTCGCCCAGATGGTCCAAAGCGGTCCCTTCGGGGCGGCGGTCCTTCACCTGGGCAACGAGATCATCGAGGGTCATACCGTCAACCCTAAGTTGACGTGACCCCGAGTCGTCAACCCCCGGTTGACGACGGCTCTCGGCCTCCTCTACCGGCCCTGAACCGCTGCCCCTAGCGCTTTGCGCGGCTTTGGCGGCTCGTGCCGGGCCACGCGCTGCTTTCGCACGACCATGTTCATGACTTTGGTGAGAGCGCTCCGTCTGCCGAGGCGATGACCACCATGTTGTCCCGGTAGCCGCTGTCTGGGTCGTAAGGGCCGCCACAGGTCATGAGGACGAGCCGCCGTTCGCCGCGAGCGGAGTACAGCGGAGACTCGCCGGACAAGGATGCCTTGTCCACCAGTCGGGCGCTGACGACGTTGAAGTCCTGTCGGTGATCACGGGAGACCACCGAGATGGTGGCGCCAGGACGCGTCGACAGGAGCTCCGAGAAGTTGCCGAGCCCCTGCTCGACGGAGTCGACGTGGGCCGCGATCACGACGGCGCCATACGGGTCTCCCAACCGAGCGCTGCCATCCCACCACCCTGCCTGGTTGATGTCATGCGGCAGGACGAGTTCTCCCGTGCCGGATGTGGACGCCACTCGCACGTCGACCACTGTGCCGCTCGGCAGCGTCAGGCGCTGCGGTCGCTGGGCGTCGACCTGGGAGGGCGCCTCACGCGCGACGGCCGCCGATGACTGCGGTGAGGCCGGGGTGGTCGGAGGCGGGCGGGTCGATGTGGTGGATGCGGATGTCGGCATCGCGACCGTGGAATCCACTGACATTGCGGGGTCTCGTTGGACCACGAACGCCAGAACCAGCCCGACAGTGGCCACGGCTCCTACGAGCGCGCCCGTCCCGGCGCGACGACCCATCCGCTCAACCGGATCCACATGCCACGCGCCGACGCTTCACAAGTCCTACCGACAGGAGGGCAGCGACGATCGCCGTCAACGCCAACGGCCAGTTGGCGTCGCTCGAAACTTCGGCCCCGCCAGCAAGGCTCGTCGGCGTGCTGGCCAGTCCGGCCGAGCCGGCGTCGACGAGGTCAGGAGCACGCGTCCCGGACTGGTGGAGAGGAAGCGTCTGAACGATCGCGTCCATGCTGTTGTTGGTCGGCTCACCTATGGCGAACACCCTGGTCAGCAGGCCCTTGCGGACAGGCAAGCTCACCGGACCAAAGAGCGGATTCCCGTCCTGCCCGGTGGGGACAATGTCGACTGAGTAGGCCCCGGACGGTACGTCGGCAGAGACGAACTCGCCATTGGCAATGTTGGAGAAAAGGACCTCTTTGTCGACGCGAACGTCGGCGGGTGGAACAACGGCTGTATGCGCGACCGTCAGCCGCCCCTTTTGCGCGGCCACGGGACTGGTGTCATTCGAGAACACGGTCACCACCGGCTTGTCTGTCTCGTCGGCAGGCCAGTGCACCACTACGTCTGTGCTGGCTCCGGTGATGGTGAAGTCCGAGTTGATCTCCCAGTCCGGGGCCTTGAACGCGACCGTGTGGTCACCGCGGGACAGGTCCAGGGGGCCGATGATCGACTTGGGTGCGGCTGATTGGCGGACCGATTTGCCGTCGATAGTCACGGCGACGGTGCTTTGAGGGACTCCCTGAACGACGAAGACCTTCGCAGCTGCGGCCTTTGGCGCTGCCGATGGCGCAGCCGCCTGTCCGGCATGAGCCGGACTCACGACCAAGAGCGCGACGATGGCGGCGACGGCGCCGTGTCCCACGACTTTGAACATTCTCAAACTCCTTGCGTGCAGCACGAGGCATCATCGAGCCTGGACGATGCTGTTGCTTGGTAACGCTGGCGGCACATCGATGGCGATTTATGACGCAAAGTAGTCTGTCAACTACTTTGTGTAAATTAAGAAATGCTTCCGATTTATTCTGGTAATAGGGTTATAACCCAGGCATGCTGGTTTGAGCAAGTGCAATGGTGAAAGCTCTCCGTCGGCGTCTCGATTGTTCGGACGCCGCGGAGGTCAGGAAAGGTGCCAAGCGTGGGCAACGCGCGAGCTGGAGGAAGAGCGGAAAGGCGGCGGCGAGCGGCTGTGGGCCGGTCTGGAGTCATCTGCCGAGGCCTCGTACCGCTTGCTCTTGTCGCCCTGCTCGCCGGGTGCTCGAATGGCTTGGGGACGGCCTCCGCTCCACAAGGATCGTCAACGGTCGCTCCACAAGGATCGTCAACGGTCAAAACCGCCGCCCCCACAGAGGTCGGCGTTCGCACCAAGGCCAGCATCGCGCGTGACGGCAGCGTCGCGATGAGCGTCCAACTCTCCCTGCCCGTCGCGCTGACTCGCCTGATCCTGTCCATACCGGAGCTTGCTGGCGATCAGATCGGCTTCAACCCCAGAATCCGTGGTCTACGCGTCTTCGTGGACGGACAAGCCAGCCAGCCTATCGCCGGAACTCTCCGCACCGGTTCGGCCACCACCGTCACCTTGCGGCAGCCAGCGAGTGTCCTTGTGCTCAGATACGAGGAACTCGGAACAGTGGTTCGCACCAAGCATTCCAGCGCCGGGCGAGCCCTCGCATGGCTCACCTCGCTGTCGGTCTCCCCCTTCGGTGAACAGTCCAACACGGTCAGCATTTCGGGCTCACACGTGCTCAACCTTGGCTGCGCGGCGCCCGGTGACCCGCTGACGAGCTGCGGGCATCACACTGCCAGAGGCTGGTGGATCGGCTCGACGTCCCTCCCGCGCGGCGTCGAGGTGTACGCCCAACTCGACCTCCCTGTTGGTTGACTCGCTAAGACCCACGCGAGGCAGCCGAGCAAATGTCGACGCACCCGTCGGGGAACAGCGCACCAGGCGCAAGCGTTGCAACCACCCAGTGCCCGCCCCTGACGAGGAAGATCGAATGACAACCACGAACTTGACCACGGACACCTTCAAACAAGCCATCGAGGCCGACGGCATCGTCCTGGTCGACTTCTGGGCGCAATGGTGTGGACCCTGCCGCCAGTTCGGCCCGGTCTTCGACGCGGCATCGGAGCAGCACTCCGACGTCACCTTCAGCAAGGTCGACACCGAGGCCCAGCCGCAGCTCTCGGGCGGCCTCGGCATCAGCTCTATCCCGACCCTGATGGCGTTCCGCGACGGCATCTTGCTCTACTCGCAGCCCGGCGCCCTGCCCGCACCCGCACTCGAGCAGCTCATCGAGGCCGTCAAGAGTGCCGACATGGATGACATCCGGGCCAAGCTTGGCCCGCAGCAGGCGCAGAACTAACTGCTGGACTAACTGCTGGCCTGCGAGCCCCCGCTGACCGCGTCGCGCAGGACACTGCAGGTCGGTGTTCGCACACCCTGTCCCTCTAGTTAGTTGTTGCTGGCAACTAAAACGTCATATAGTTGCCTTCAGCAACCAAAGGAGGCGGCGATGCAGGAGGTCATCGAGCAGCAGCTCCTTACCCTCCTCACGCGTGTGCGCCGGACGTCCATCGAGCGCGCCCGGCGCATTCACCCTGAGCTGCAGGCAGCGGGGTACGCCGTGCTGCTGCGGCTGGTCGAGCACGACGCGACTCGCGCCTCTGACCTGGTGGCCGCGATGGAGATGGACAAAGGGTCGGTGAGCCGGCAGATCGCTCAGCTAGAGCGTCTGGGGCTGGTCAAACGGCAGGTCGACCCCGCCGACGGCCGTGCGCAGCGGATCGCACTCACCACGGCCGGTCGCCGCGGCATCAGCAATCTGCGCAGGCAAGGCCGCGCCGAGTTCCAGCGACGTCTGTCGACGTGGACTGCTGAGGACCTGTGCGGTTTCGCCACCCATCTCCAGCGTTACAACGAGACTCTGGACGCCTGACGCTGCACGCGTCCGGGGAGAAGCGCACCACCAGACTGATCGGTCGCCGCCAGGCATGCTGACGCCACTGCCGCATCGGTGCCCTCGCGCAGGTCTGTGACCTGCCGGTGACGACGGCCGTCACCTGCCCCGATGGTGCGGACGCACCCGGCGATCATCGCTCAGGCGGCGGCGACGAGGACCGTCATGCTGGAGGGCAGGTTCCGTCTGGGTGTCGGGACGGGGGAGGCCCGGCGCCCCCCGGAGGTGTGCAGGCGCGCGAGGCAAGCCTGCGCGACGGACGCGTGAACGCCAGGGAGCACAGCCAACGACGAGAAGAGCGAATGACGACCACGGATTGACAGCGGACACCTTCAAGACGGCCATCGAGGCCGACGGCACCGTCCCGGTCGACTTCAACAGGCGCAGAACTCGGCGCGCCCGTCAGTCGCCGCTGACGGCGTCCCGCAGGATGCCAGCGACCGTGGCCACAATGGGATGGCGGGATAGGTCGTCCACGTATACCGAGAGCGGGAGGCACCAGTTGTCACGGGTGATCACCCCGGGGATGTTGGGGCGGCGCTCCTCGGCGACGGCATCCTCAAGGGTGGCCGATAGCAACAGCGACGGTGAGCGGGCGAGCAGCCGGTGCGCAGCCACGACCGCATCGGCGGCCGGAGCAGTCGGCTGCAGTCCCGAGCGTGCGACCCAGCGGGACAACAGGGTTTGTCGGCCGCGCTCGAGCTCGCCGGCAGGTACGTCGAGGTACACCGCCTGTTCCGCCACGTCGGCGCCGGTCCAGAGCCCGGCGATCGTCGGCAGGTCGTGGGTGGTGATCGCTCCCATGGACGAGTCGGGCCACTGAGCGGGGTCGTCGTCTTCGAACCACAGCAGCCGGTACGACAAAATCGCGTGGTCGGCCAGCGCCTCCCGCACACCCGGCTCGACCGTGCCGAGGTCCTCGCCCACCACGAGCGCACCAGCCCGGTGGCTCTCCAGCGCGACGATGTCGAGCAGGTCGGCGCTCGGGTAGCGGACATACGCGCCGTCTCGGGGCGACGCACCCTGCGGAACCCACCAGAGCCGGAACAGGCCCATCACGTGGTCGATTCGGATGCCACCGGCGCTGGCCATCGTCGCTCGAATCGAGTCGATGAACGGCTTGTAGTCAGCTGCTCGCAGCCGCCATGGGGTGAGGGGTGGGGATCCCCAGTCCTGACCGGTGGTGTTGAGGATGTCAGGCGGGGCACCGATCCTGACGCCGGCTGCCAACGTTTCTTGCCAGACCCAGGCATCGGCGCCGCCGCCGTCGACCCCAATCGGTAGGTCCTGGATCACGCTGATGTCACCAGTTGCCAGCCTCAGCTGTTCGTCGAGCAACCACTGCAGCCAGCAGTAGAAGTCCACCCGGTGGGCGTGCTCGGTGATGAACTGCGCCACGTCTGCATGCGCGGGGGCCTGCAGACCCGACGGCCACACTCGCCAGTCCGGTCCATGCTCATCTGCGAGTGCGCACCAGGTCGCGAACTCCTGCAACGATGCACCCCCCGCAGTCCGCCACGCCGCGAACGCCTCGCCGCCGCCGGTCGAGTCGAAGATTGTGCTGAGGGCGTCCCGCTTCAATGACCAGGCCAGGTCCCGGTCCAGGGGCGCCGTCCGGTGGCTGGCCGTCGCCTGATTTGCCCAGCCGCTGAGGTCGACCTGATCCGCGCCTGGCACCTCCTCGACGCGCAGGTAGAGCGGGTGACGGAAGCGCCGGGTCGCCGGCAGGTACGGGCTCTGCTCCTGCGGCAGCGTGGGCGCCACCGCGTGCAGGGGGTTGACGAGGAGAAAGCCGGCGCCGAGTTCTTCGGCCCAGGTACGAATCGCTCGGAGGTCGCCGAGGTCGCCGACGCCCCAGCTGGCGCGGGACCGGGCGGCGTACAGCTGCACGGTCCAGCCCCAGGCCCGCGAGTTCGGTGGCAGCCAGCACCGGCCGGGCGAGACGATCAGCAGCCGCGTGTGTCCGTCCGCGGTTCGCAGTCGGTGATAGCCGAGTGGGAAGTCGTGAGGGAGTGCACCAGCGATGTCGACGGTCTGGCCGTCCTCGCAGTCAGCCACGACCCGGCCCATACCCAGATCGCGGCCGGGCCGGGTGACGATCGGAGCCGTCTGCTCCAGGTCCAGTGGCGGAGTGCCGATCGCCTGGCGCAGCTGTCGCACCGTCTGGTCTGGCACCGCGGCGGTCTGGTTGTGTGCGTCGACCCAATGGTGTTGGATGCCCCAGGCGTCGGGTGCCAGCAGCGGGTCATCTGGAGCAGTCACGGTCCGATCATGCCTGCTGGCGGCGCGGCGTCTCGTTTGCAACCGCGGGTTGTTGAGCCGCGAGCCGTCGTGGTCAGGTTGCCGGGTCTCGCTGGCGCGCCGTCCTGCTGACGATCAGCGCGGCCACCAGGCCACCGAGTGTGCCGAGCGCCTCGTCGCCGAGGGTGTCTTCATATGCCGTGTTGAGCTCAGTGCCCTGCCGGATGAACGAATACCACTCACCGAGCTCCCACCCGATCGCCAACAAGGCGCCGAGGCCGGTCACCACCAGCACGATGGCCCATCGTGGCGACACGGTGCCGCGGATCACCAGCAGTCCGACCCCCCAGCACAGCAGGATCCAGTTGAAGAAGTGGTTAGCGTCGTCCCACCACACCAAGGTGTCGTAGAAGTCGAGGGTGTTGCCGGTGACGTCGATGAGGAAGGGCGCCATGATGAGGGCGAATCCCGCCCACGGCATGGGGTACGTCGAGCCTCTGCGTCGACGTACAAGTGACCAGATGGCGGGGGCGACCAACATCATCAGCGGGTAGGCGATCAGCCGAGCGCCGAACGCCTTGCCCGCGAACTGCGGCAGGCCCGGCACGAACGTCGCCACCGCGAGCTGTCCCACGGTGGCCGCGAACACCGCTGCCGCCCAGAGCATGCCGCGGTGGGCCGCCCGCTCGTCGGGCTCCCGCAGAGCGGCGTCAGGCCCGGTGGGTGCGGCGAGCTCGGCTCGTGACATGTCCGCAAGTGTGGCTGAGAGTCGACTTGCTGGCGACGGTTTCGGTGGACGGCGTCGCGTGTCTGCCGTCACGTGCATGCGCGTGTCGGAAGACGTTCGACGGTTGGCCTCACGTCGGACGACCGCACGCAATACTGGTTCAGAAGTCGAAGAGCTCTCCGAGGAAGGATTCCTTCCGCTTCTTCTTGTACGGCTTCGAACCTTGCTGCTGGTCGTGGGCGCGCTCCGCGCACCCTTCAGCGCTCGAGCGCCGGTCGCCGTCCGAGCGACCGCCGTCGTGCTGCGGTCGGAACTGCTCCGGACCAGCCCCCTCGGCACGGCTCCGGGACCCCGCCACATCCGGGGCTCGGTCGATGATCTTGTCGAGCTCCCCTCGGCCGAGCCAGATGCCTCGGCACTGGGGGCAGTAGTCGATCTCGACGCCCTGCCGTTCGGTCATCTGAAGGATGTTGTGGTCGACGGGACACTTCATGCCGCGACTCTAGGTCACGGCATGGGTCCGTCGGGACTGGCCGCAGCAACGGCTCACCGGTCCGGCAGGCTGCCGGGATCTCCACGGCCGGATGGCCGGAGGCCGGGGATACAGTCGCCCTCGACGAGCACCTCGCGAGAAAGGCTGGCCGTGACCGACACGGACACTGACCGCACCTTCGACGCCGACGGCGACGACCCCAGCGTCCGGCCCCAAGACGACCTCTACCGGCACGTCAACGGCGGCTGGCTGGAGACGGTCGAGATCCCTGCCGACCTGCCGACAGCAGGCGGTTTCGTCGACCTCCACCTCGAGGCCGAGGGCCAGGTGGCCGAGATCTTGCGAGACGCCGCAGAGAGGTCACGGAGAGGCGAGACCACGGCTGGCTCGAACGAGCAGAAGATCGGCGACCTCTTCGCCAGCTTCATGGACGAGGACGCGGTCGAGGCGCTGGGGGCGCGACCAGTGCTCGACGATCTTGCCGCGATCGAGGCGGCTGCCAACACCATCGAGCTCGTGCATCTGCTCGGCCGGCTGGGGCGCGTCGGCGTCGGCGGCGCAATGGGCAGCCACGTCGAGACCGACGACCGCGACTCCGACCGCTACCTCGTCAACGTGCGCCAAGGCGGACTCGGGCTCCCCGACGAGTCCTACTACCGTGAGGGCGCCTTCGCCGAGGTGCGGGACAAGTACGTCGACCACGTCGCGGCGATGCTGCGTCTGGTGGGCCGCACCGACGGTGACGCCGGCGACCAGGCGGAGCGGGTGATGGCGCTCGAGACCCGGCTCGCCGCAGGCCACTGGGACACGGTGCAGTCCCGTGACGTGGTGAAGACCTACAACCTGATGACGCGAGACGAGTTGGCAGCCATTGCCCCGGCGTACCACTGGAGCGCCTGGACCGGTGGGCTCCAAGCTCCGGCCGGCGCCTTCGAGGAGGTCGTGGTGCGCCAGCCGTCCTACCTGAGCACGCTGTCGAAGGCGCTCGACCAGGTTCCGCTCGACGACTGGAAGGCGTGGCTGAGCTGGCATGTCGTGCACTCCGGGGCGCCCTACCTGAGTCGTGACTTCGTTCGCGAGAACTTCGAGTTCTACGGACGCACTCTGTCAGGTGCAGAAGAGATCCGGGAACGTTGGAAGCGGGGGGTCGCCTTGGTCGACACCGCCCTCGGCTTCGCCGTGGGCGAGGCCTACGTCACCCAACACTTCCCGCCGGAGTCGAAGGCGGCCATGGACGGTCTGGTCGCCAACCTCGTCGAGGCTTACCGCTCTGCCATCGAGACGCTCGACTGGATGGGGCCGCAGACCCGGCAGCATGCGCTGGCCAAGCTGCGCACCTTCCTGCCGAAGATCGGCTACCCGGACCAGTGGCGGGACTACTCCGCCCTCACGATCGACGGTGGCGACCTGATCGGCGACGTTCGCCGCGCCCACGCCTTTGAGACCGACCGGCAGCTGACCAAAATCGGGCAGCCCGTAGACCGCGACGAGTGGTTGATCAACCCGCAGATGGTCAACGCCTACTACAACCCAGGGACGAACGAGATCTGCTTCCCCGCGGCGATCCTGCGGCCACCCTTCTTCGCCGTCGATGCTGACCCGGCGCTGAACTACGGCGCCATCGGCGCGGTGATCGGACACGAGATCGGTCATGGTTTCGACGACCAGGGGTCCCAGTATGACGGCGCCGGGAACCTCACCGACTGGTGGACCGCAGACGACCGGACCCGCTTCACCGAGCGTGCGGACAGGCTGATCGCGCAGTACGGCGAGCTCGAGCCGCGCGGGCTACCCGGTCACAAGGTCAACGGCGCCATGACGGTCGGAGAGAACATCGGCGACTTGGGCGGGCTTACGATCGGTCTCCGGGCCTACGAGATCAGCTTGGCCGGCGAGCCGGCGCCCGTCGTCCACGGACTCACCGGCCGACAGCGGGTGTTTCGCAGCTGGGCCAGGATATGGCGCAGCAAACGTCGCACCGAGTATGAGTTGCAGTTGCTCGCTGTCGACGTCCACGCGCCGCCGGAGCTTCGTGCCAACGTCGCCAGCAACCTCGACGAGTTCCATCAGGCCTTCGACACTCGGCCGGGTGACGGTATGTGGCGCGACCCCGGGGGCCGGGTGCGAATCTGGTGACTGCTTGTCGGGAGCGACTCGGTATGCTCGACCGTGCCCAGGTCAGTCGAGGAGGGACTCGATGGTCGCGGTGAGCGCCGGGTCGTCGGGCGCGACACCGGGACGGTAACGGGCCACGACGCTGCCGTCGGTGTCGAGGAGGAACTTCTCGAAGTTCCACTGCACGTCTGCGTCCTCCCCCTCGCCATCGGGAGCCACTGTAAGCACCTGGTAGACGGGGTGGCGGTCGTCGCCGTTTACGTCGACCTTCTGGGTCATCGGGAAGGTGATGCCGTACGTCGATGAGCAGAACTGGGCGATCTCCTCGGCCGTGCCCGGCTCCTGGCCACCAAACTGGTTGCTGGGCACGCCCACGACGGTGAATCCTCGGTCCGCGTATGTTTCGTGCAGCTCTTCCAGGGCGGCGTACTGCGGCGTGAGCCCGCACCGCGAGGCAACGTTGACAACGAGAGCGACTCGGCCGCCGGTCAGTGCTCCAAGGGTGGAGCGCGTGCCGTCCAACCTGTTGATCGAAGTCTCGAGGAGGTTCATGAGCTCCACCTTCTCATCAGTGAAGCTCCCACCGAGCAGGCCCTTGGGCGCCGAAAGCTGTCAGCGTGTCTTGCCCTGCTGGCGCTTCGCCCGCCTGGCCTCGGCACGGCGGCGCTTCTCCTCGGCGTCCAGCCGATCCGCCTCCTCGAGCGTCGGCGCCGTGCCGCCGTATGCTCGCGGCACCCACCAGGCACCGTCCTCGTGGTCGGGGTACTCCTGGATGGTGCGAGCGAGCATGTCGCTCATCTGGCTGCGTAGCCTCGCCGTCTCGGCTACGGCCTTGTCGCCGGCACTGACCCGCAACGGCTCACCGACGGTGAGCGAAAGGGTCTTGCCGCGGGAGAAGTCGCGGGGGTGGTCCTTGGTGTACATGCGCTGGGTGCCCCACAAGATCAGTGGGATGATCGGGACGCCGGCCTCGGCCGCGAGCCGCACGGTGCCGGTCTTGAATGTCTTGAGCTCGAAGCTGCGGCTGATCGTGGCCTCGGGAAACACGCCGACCACTTCGCCGGCCGCTAGGTAGTCGAGCCCGGTCTGATAGGAACCTGTGCCGTCTGCCCGGTCGACCTGGATGTGGTGCAGCGACCGCATCAGCGGACCGGTGTACCTGTGGTCGAAGAGCTCGCGCTTGGCCATGAAGCGCACGAGCCGTTTGGAGCGCTGGGTGGCGAAGCCGCCGAAGATGAAGTCGACGTAGCTGATGTGGTTGACGGCGAGCACGGCCCCGCCGCTCGTCGGCACGTGCTCGTCACCGGTGATCTTGAACGTCAGGCCGAGTGCCTTGAACGCCGCCCTGGCGGCGATGATGATCGGCGGGTAGGTGAGGTCGCGCACGGGCTCACCGTAACCGACCCGAGCAGGCCTTGCCGGGTCGTCCCCGCAGCGGCGTTACTCCTCGGAGTCGCCTTCGATTACGACGAGGTCGTAGTGCTCGTCGAGGCGGACGTCGACGGTGCTGCCGTCGTTCCTGGTGACCTCGACCTCCCAGGTGGCGCCGTTCTCGGAGTCGCGCTCGACCGAGTTGGCGGTGCCCCCGTTGGTGGCTTTGAGTGCGGCCGCGGTCGCCTTGTCTGCGCCCGCGCCAGAGACGGTTGCGTCACCGTCGTCGGATTGCGAGCTCGCGATGGCCGCTCCACCGCCGGCGACGCTCACGGTGAGTCCGGCGGCGACAGCCGCTACTGCGATCTTCTTGTTCATGGCAGCTCCTTGCTTGGTCCCCGGCCTTCGCAGGGGGGCGCAGTGGTGATGGCGCCGAAGGCCGGTGGAAGCACCAGCATCGACCATCCGCGCTGAAGCCACCCTGAATGCGGGCAGACGGCTGAGCGTTCAGGTGTCCTTCAGACGGCCTTCAGGCTGGCCGTGTCACCCTGACCGGGTGCGCATCCTGGTGGTCGAGGACGACCCGTTCGTCGCAAGAGCCGTACGTCGAGGTCTCGAGGCGGAAGGCTTCGCCGTCGACGTGGCACTCGACGGCGACGAAGGGCTCTGGCTCGCCACCGAGAACGCCTACGACGCGATCGTCTCTGACATCATGCTGCCCGGCCTCAGCGGATATCAGCTGTGCCGCCGGCTTCGCGAGGCCGACAACTGGGCGCCGATTCTGATGATCTCCGCCAAGGACGGCGAGCTCGACGAGGCGACCGCCCTCGACACCGGAGCCGACGACTTCTTGGCCAAACCGTTCTCGTACGTCGTGCTGGTCGCGCGGCTCCGGGCCCTGCTCCGGCGCGGCGGGGGAGCCCGCCCCACGATCCTCACGGCGGGCGACCTCACCCTCGATCCCGCTACCCATCAGGTCGCGCGCAACGGGACCACGGTTCCGCTGACCGCTCGGCAGTTCTCGCTGCTCGAGTTCCTGATGCGACGACAAGGCGAGGTGTTGTCGAAGAGGGAGATCCTCGGTCACGTCTGGGACTTCGCCTTCGAGGGCGACCCGAACATCGTCGAGGTGTACGTCAGCCAACTGCGTCGGCGGATCGACGAGCCGTTCGGGCGGACCAGTCTGCGAACCGTCCGTGGGGCCGGCTATCGTCTCGCTTCGGAGGGCGGATGACCGTAGCGGCCCTCACCCGCCCGTTCGCCCGTCTGTCGGTGCGGGCGAGGACAACCCTGCTGGCTGCCGCGATCGTCTTGGCCGCACTGGTCGGAGGGGCCGTGCTGCTCTCGGAGACCCTTGATGGGGCCCTGGAGCGCGAGCGGGACCGGGCGGTGATCGCGCGGGCCAGGGACGTTGCCGTACTCGCCGAGCAGGACGCGCTGCCGGGGAAGCTGTCGGTCACTCCCGACGAGGACTTCGTGCAGGTCGTCACCGCTGACGGTGCGGTGGTGGCCGGAACGGCCGGTCGCCCGCAGCGGCCTCCGGCCGCCGGTTTCGCCCCGGCGGATGGAGGCCCGGAGGTGCGACGGGTCAACCACATCCGAGACGGTTCGGAATTCGAGGACTACCGGGTCGCGGCCGTGCAGGTCGAAGCTCCCAGAGGTCCGGTGACCGTCTACGCCGGGTATGCCGTGGAGGCGATCACCGAGAGCCAGCGCGCGGTCCGCGCCGCGTTGCGGCGGGGCATCCCGTTGCTGGTGCTGGTGCTGGTGGTGGGGACCTGGCTCATCGTCGGTCGGGCGCTGAGACCGGTGTCGGACATCCGCAGGAAGGTGGACGACATCTCGCTGCGCGCCCTCGACCACCGGGTGCCCGAGCCGTCCTCGCACGACGAGATCCGTGCGCTTGCCGTCACCATGAACGCGATGCTCGATCGGCTCGAGGGAGCAAGCAACCGCCAGCGCGATTTCGTCGCAGAC